>Ga0326728_10016243_pt1 | contig 15235 bp, 21 predicted proteins | sample MB3enrmetagenome_FD_207602 | JGI IMG/M metagenome (GOLD analysis project Ga0326728, IMG submission 207602) | Lab enriched peat soil microbial communities from McLean, Ithaca, NY, United States - MB31MN | ecosystem: Environmental > Terrestrial > Soil > Wetlands > Peat | place: USA: New York...
GCAGGCGCGCGCAGGGCTCGGCGGGCACGGCCAGTTTGGGGTCGGTGGCCAGGGAACTCGAGGCATCGAAGGTGGCGGCGGCGATCTGGTCGCGGCGGGCGCGCTGCCGCTCTTCGACCGCCTGGAGGGCGCGGCGCATCAGGCCCGTCTCCATGCGCTCGATGCGGTTGCGCCGCCAGTAGAGCTTGCCCAGGTCGGCGATTAGGTGGTCCCAGAGGGCGTCGCCGGGGCCGTAGGTGGCGGCGAGTTCCCGCTGCAAGGCTGCGTACCGTTCGGGATCTTCGCCCAGGGCGCGCATGACGGCGGCCTCGTTTTCGCGCGCGGCATCGCAGCCGTGCTTCAGGGCGTTCATTTTCATGCGCTCTTTTCCGGCCTGGCTGCGAGGCCCGGTGGAGCGCTGCGAATTGCGCCGAGCGGCGTCGAGCCGCTGGGGAGTAAGACAAGTAGATTTAAGTAAGGACATAGTAACTCCATGGGTTGGAAGATTGGGAGCAGGGGCGGTAGGCGAGCCGTCCCCACGCGAGCTGAAACGGACGTTCACAACCCTAATAGAGTATCACAAGCCGAGCCCAGTTGTCAAGACCAGAGTGTAACACTACACTGATAGGCCATTAGCGCAGGCGGAGCAGGGGCGGTTCGCGAACCCATACGCGCTAATGTAAGAGCCACCTTCAGTCAATGCGGCGGTGTGGGTTGCGTCCCGCGAAGCGGGACACCCTGAGTAGCCGTAGGTGAAACCTACGGAAACTGAAGCGCCCATCAACGTTCCGGCCCTGGAGGGGCGGACCCGTCCGAGGTCAACCCCGTTGGGGTTGGCCTGACTTGGGGACGCTCCCGTCATCCGCAGGTTAAAACCTGCGGCTACTTACGGTTGGCCCCGTTCGGGGCCACTCGAGGCTGGCGTAGGGCTTCGCCCTGCGTTGCGTGGAGCCGGAATGGACAGAGACCGCAGGGTTGCGCTCCCCGCCAGCCGCGTCCTTCGATGAAAAAAGGGTACCTGACACCCTTTCCCCCTGACACCCTTTCCCCAGAGTGTGTATGGTGGGAGACGTTTTTGAAGACCGAATAACGAGCACGTCTCCAGCGTTGGCCATTTACTCCCGACCCAGATATTTGTCCAAGCGCAGGGATCAGGCGAGTCTTGGCGTGTCCAGCGCTGGGAGCGCGCGCAAAACAGCCAGGGCGGGTATCGGCAGCCTTGGCGCTCTCGATGTCGAGTTAAGGGGAAAGTCGTTCGTCCCGCGCTGCCTCGCTGACGCTGGTCGTCCGCCTGCACGAGAACAGGAACTCCAAGCCCGCTTGCATGCCTTTAATGATGGCCGAAACTTCCTGGATCGGCGCCAGCACTCCGCGCTGCACGGCGTCCGAGGTAGTTTCAACCTTCTGAACGAGATCGGAAACCATCCGGTCCGTGCGAATGACCTACGCGCGTGATTTGTCCACGAGTTTGGCCACCAGTCCATCCACGTCACTGGTGCGTTCGCGAAGCATTTTGCTGATCTCGGCCAGGTTCGTGGTAAAGGCCCGCAGAGGCTCGCGGGCGTTGGTTAGAATCTCCGTGACCGATTGCACCAGCGGATCAAACCGTTGCTTAAAGTTGTCGCGCGCAGCCTCAAGCTGGCCAGGAATTTTTCGCAAGCCTAACCATATCATGATCGTCATCCCAGCCTGGATCAGTACCGCCACGGCCACAAGGCAGAGCACAATGGTCAACCCGGTAGTTTGCTGCATGGTTCGCTCACCAGTCCTTCTGGGCCCAGCCTCTCACTTGTCCTTGGCTTTTCTTCCTGGTGTGCCTGCTTACCCGCTTCCAGCGCTGCTGAGAGAAGCTCCTTCCGCTTGGTCACGACACCCTTGCCTTTCTCCGCAGCCCCTTCCGCCTGGCGGTGCAAGTCTTCCGTCTTGGCCTTAACGTAGTCCCGGCCCTCTTCTGCTTTCCCGGCAATCTACTCCCGAGCCTCTTTCCCAGACTTGAGAGCAAGTAACAGGGCCGCAATTGCTCCCATACCCAGCCCCGCAAGAGAGAATCCCAGATTCGTTGCACCACTGCCCTCTTCGCTCATGCGCAGCCTCCGCTTCACACTTTCGAAAGCGTGCTTCTGGCAGCTTCTTTGTCGGCCCCACGGGAGTGACTAGCCGTCAGACTCATCCAGCTTCCCCTCTCGGGCGAACCCATCCGGCCCCCGCCGAATTGAATCCCCCCCGAAGGTCTGCTGGATAAATCGTTAGAACATGTTGAGGGTAATCTGAACGCCGGGAAACCTCAGGTCACACAAATAATAGGCGCCATCAAGGTACTCGACATAAACGGTGTCGTCGTAGCTCCAGCCTGCCGGCCATCCTTGATTGAACCCGAACCAATAGCCGCCGTACTGAAAACGGTTATACCCGTTGATCATCCTGGGACGCTTCATACGGAACGAGTGTTCATGACCGAAATGGGCACGGTAACTGCTGTCAGAAATTCGGCCATAATGGCCTCCGCCACTGTTGGAAGCAACGGTCTGCCCCTGCTGCCTTCCGGATTGCTGCGCTTGCTGCGCGCGTTGCTGTGGCTGCGCTTTCTGTGCGCGCTGCTGCGGTTGGGCTTTCTGCGCGCGCTGTTGCGGTTGCGCTTTCTGTGCGTGCTCCTGCGGTTGGGCTTTCTGCGCGCGCTGTTGCGGTTGGGCTTTCTGCGCGCGCTGTTGCGGTTGCGCTTTCTGTGCGTGTTGCTGCGGTTGCGCCTCGTGTTGCGCCGGCTGAGCCTTTTCACCGCCTCCGCCCTTTTCCTCCTCGCCTTTTTGTGCTATTGCAGGAATGGCGGCTCCGAGAAGTAGAAACAGAACTGTTGTGCTGATCACTCGATTTTGTTTCATAGGTGTTGCCTCCGACTCATGTCGCATCTGCCTCTCACTGGATTCTCGAGGCACACTTGTTATACCGCTTATGCGCATGAGTGTCAGTTCAGTGCGGCTCACCTGTTAGGTCAAAATTGCTCACCTGAGTTCCGGGGAGAAACTACAGCCTGGAGGCTGTGGGAATTTGCCGGGGATTTGCAATGGACGGGCGCTTGGTTTCTCGTTGCGGTCTGCGGTTCTTCTCACCCCCCTGCCGGGACGAGGAAGGAGAAATCCGAACTAATCGCTCAGGACCACGCTCAAGAGGCCGCTGTTAACCGTCAACGCGCTGCTGCCCTCGTAATCGATAAAGCCCAGCGCCCGGAACTTGTTCATGAAATGGCTGACCCGCGAACGGGTGGTGCCCACCATTTGGGCCAGGTGTTCTTGATTGATTCCAGGATGGACAGTTTCGGTTCTGCTTTCCTTGCCAAAATGCGCCAGCAATAGGAGAATCCGGGCCAGGCGCTTCTCACTGGAGTTGAAAAGCTGGTCGACCAGATCCCCTTCAAATCGAATGTTGCGTGAAAGCAGGTGCGTGATGAACAATTCCGCGATTCCGTGCTGCTCGTGGAGCAGACGCACCATCAGCGACTTCTCGATCCTACAAAGAGAGCAATCCGTCACCGCTATAGCCGTGGAGATGCGCAACGACTGGCCTGCCAAGCATCCCTCGCCGAAGAACTCGTTGGCGCCCAGAACGGTGACGATTGCTTCCTTGCCTTGTTGGGAGGTCACCGCGAGTTTCACCTTGCCTTTGTGGAGATACCACACGGAATCCGCAGAGTCTCCCTGCGTGAAGATCGTACGGTTCGCCCCGTATTCTAGAGCGGTTTTCCCGTGCGAGATTCCGGCGAGGAATGCCGCCCAATCGATGGGCGGAGTCTTCCCGTTCGCTGTAGCAAGTGGTGGCTTGCCTTTGCCACTGGCCTTGTCACCCTTAATTGAGCTCTTCTGTGTTTGTGTCGTCATTACGACCTCATCCTTTCTCCGCGCGTCATAATATTTTCTCATCCGTGAGTTTCATGAGCGTTGCAGGGTCGCGAACTTTTCGGGCTCGCGCGTAAGGTTCCGTTTGTCTTTCTTGACGTTCGTCCACCTTCGGTGTCCCTTCAGGGGTTTCACGAAACGGGTTTCAAAGGGCATTCACCGGGGCTCGCCTGAAACGTGGGAATGCGGAGCAGTCTTTTGCCGGAGGTTCGACGGTGCGGCCGGTTCCCGTCGCTTCCTTGTCGGGAATCTCTTCCTCCGCAATCTTTTTGACGATCTCCAGCGGCACCTGCTCGAAATGTGTCTTTGCGTCTTTTGGTTTAGTCATCGGTATTTATCCTTTCTTTCGTATAAAGCTTATCAGGCCATAATCGATACGGGTTAACTCTTTGTGAAATCTTTTCTAGCCCATTAACAGATGAATTAACGCCCTCCCCTAGTTGGCGGTCCGTGCTGTTAGCAGGGGCATTGGCCCGATACTTCCGCGGTTCGATTGTGTACTTGCAGTTATGGTTACGTTGAGATACGATAAGGCTACGAAGATTTAACGTTTTGTGGTCGCGGAGGAGAGTATGAGTCCCAGGACCGACAAAGCTCCAGCTCATTTCAAGACCATGGCGCAAGCAAGCGTCCCGCAAGGGCGCAAAGGGAAGCACCAGAAGATTGTGTCCACCATACTCAGTGATCTCGACAAGTTGCAGGACGGCTCTGCGATCAAAGTTCCCTTGTCGGAATTGGTGGAAAGCAAAGAGAAGGTGCGCTCAGCCCTGAATCGTGCAACCCGGAAAGCAGGGCGGACGGTGGCAACCGCGAGCGACGCCAACTTCCTGTACATCTGGAACGTCACCGCGTCCCGTCAGAACCGTCAAGCTCAAGCCTCATAACCAGCCGATATCCGTGTGGAATCCCCTTCGAAGCACTCATTCCCGCGAAAGGAGGAAGCCCGTCCTTGTGGCATGGCCATCCTGGCCATGAGTTCACCCGAGCAACTGCGGCGCAACTTCGGCGGCGCATTTCCAGCGATTTTCCGTTGAGCAATTGTGACCAGCCAAGTGTGCAGTACAGGACTGACACGCGAACTACCCCACGCTATAAAGGATGAGGTGTGAGAAGTAAATCTCCAACTTCCATCCGGGATCTGCCTGGAGACGGATGTTAGGCGGGAGGATGAACATGCTTTGGACAATTTTCGTGGTTCTGATGGTTATGTGGCTGCTGGGCTTTAGCTTTCACGTGGGCGGAGGTCTCATTCACCTTTTGCTCGTGGTTGCAGTGATTTGGTTGGTCTGGAACCTGCTCACGCGTCGACGATCTTTTTCGTAAGGCGGCGAATGATCGCACAGGGTGAACCTATGCCGCAATCCCCTTGGTCCAAGATTTGTGAAGCGGGGCGGAGCTTTTTCTATCTGGTTGCGCGGGAACATCTGGGTGGATGCCAACTGCTACCTGCTTCGTCGCACCGAGGGCGAGCCAGCGAAGGCTCCCTCTTGGTGGGTGCGAGACGTGCGCATCGCACTGCGCTACGGCAACGTCGGCGGAATGGGGCTGCAGACGGCTTCGGAAGCCACCGCCCGTGTCCGGATACTCGGCCCCTGCACGATGGTTTCGCGTGACGTGAAGTATAAGATCACCGAGCTCGTTGCTGACGGGTCTTCGGCGCAAGCGAACTTCTTCGCGCTGATGCTTGACCGATCTCTTCGGCACCGCGCAATTCCGAGGCTACCAAAGTGAATCGTTCGGAAGGGAGAATCAACATGGAATTGGACAAGGCGCTGGGGTTGGCAGTAATTCTGGGCTGGGATGACTTGAAGAAAGTCAGCGACGCATGTTCAGCACGGGTTGAATACCAATGTGAACCTGGAACTTCGTTGGATTACCTGAACGTATGGTCGGTTGATCCCGCGGGTCATCAGAATAGGGTGTGCGAATACTGGACCGGGACTTCTCCGACTCACCCAACAGGGGTACGTTTCAGCAACAGCTTTCAGTCTGATCAGTTGGGTCAGGCCCTTGACTTCATCCTGATGAACCAGGGTCAGTTCACACGTGCCGCCGATGCTTGCCGTGATGGGCTGGCTCTGATCTACCCGCCCACGGGAGATGAACGTGCAGAAGCCGCCACTTGGATGAAAGGGGTGCACGGCGCCCCGACTAACATCAGCCGCTCTGCGGACAAAAGGGTTGCAGCTCTCCATCCGGAATTCTCTAGAGCGGCCCAACGTCGCAAACCACCAGTGGTTGGAAGACTCCCTAGGCGCTTACCGAAGCGCATCGCCAAGTCAACTCATCCGAGTCCCGCCTAGTGGGACGCGAGTAGCCGTAGGTGAAACCTGCGGAAATGGAAACTGAGAGAAAGTTCCCGCCCTTGGGGGCCGAACCTTCGCAGGGTCAACCCCGTTGGGGCTGGGGGTTGGGCGGGCTCTGACATGCGCAGGTTAAAGCCTGCGGATACCCACGGTTGGCCTGTGCCGGGGCCGAGGCCACTTGAAAACGCTTACGGAGAGTGGCTGAGGGAGAAGAATCTTGCTTGGTCTTGATCGCGGCGCCGCGCGTTACACCTGGACAGCGGTTTTCATCCTCCTCGCGGTGGGACTGCTGTACCGCATTCGCGAGACTTTGTTTATCTTTATTGTGGCACTGCTGTTCGCCTACCTTCTCTGGCCACTGGTCAAGGTTCTGGATCGGCGGCTGCCGGGGCGGTCAAAGGTGCTGGCGCTCACCTTCGTCTACCTCGCGCTGGTCGGGTTTCTGTTGGTGGTTGGAATTGCGATCGGCTCTCGTGTAGTCCACGAGGCGAACACGCTGGCATCCAGGGTTCCAGACCTTCTTTCGAAATTAGAGCCTTCGATCGCGCCCGCCGTTTCACCCTCCGCTCCGACGCTGAAGAGCACTGTCGTTTCGACTGTGCAAAAGCAATTGGTCGATCATTCGCGAGAGCTTTTGGCGCTGGTGCCGAATGCCGCCTTAGGGGTCATCGCGCGCGCTGGAAGCCTCATCTTTATCGTCTTGGTTCCGATTCTCAGTTTCTTCTTCTTGAAAGACGGGCGGCAGATGCGCAGTTCCGTACTGGGCGTTCTTGCCGAAGGCTCCCGCCGCGACACGGTGCAGAGAATTGCCGCTGACCTGCACTTGCTGCTGGCACAATACATGCGGGCGTTGGTATTGTTGGGAGTCGTGGCATCTTTGGCTTATGGACTCTTTTTCTCGATCATGGACGTTCCGTACGGGATTCTGTTGGCAGCTATCGCTTTTCCTCTGGAATTTGTTCCCATGGTGGGTCCTCTGGCTGGGGCCGTCATCGTCTTGCTCGTTGCCGGCTTGAGCGGCTCCCACCACCTGCTCGCGACCTTCGCGTTCCTTGTGGCGTTCCGCTTATTCCAGGATTATATTGTGTCACCGCATTTGCTCAGCGCCGGCATGAAACTGCATCCTTTGCTGGTCATCTTCGGAGTCCTGGCGGGCGGCTCAATCGCAGGCATTGCCGGCAGCTTTCTTTCGGTTCCGGTGCTCGCTACTTTGCGAATCGTTTACCGGCAGTTGTTACCCAACGCCCCTCCCCCGGTGGTACCGCCTGACGGTCCTGCTAGTCCATGAGGGTACTTTCTGATCTCCGCTGAACTCTCCAGATCTTATTGAGCGCGTCGTGAAGCTCAACAAAGGCGCCGGACGCACCGGCCAATAGAGTTCCGATTCCAAATGTGCCGGCAATGATGCCAAGCGCGGGCCGACTCGCGCTCCGGAGGATCGCTTGGATAGCTCTTGCACCCGTCGCACCCACCAAGGCTTGGAGTTGCCGTGCGAATTCACCCTCCGCCGCTTTTTGCCCGAACAACAGACCCGCGACCGGGTGGTGCCGACCATTTGGGCCAATTGTTCCTGATTGATTTTGGGAAATGGAGTTCCGTCTCCACTTTCCTTGCCAAAACGCGCAAACAGCAAGAGGATCCGGGCCAGGCGTTTCTCGCTGAAATTGAAGAGTCGATCCACGAAATCTTCTTCCACGCGAACCATACGAGAAAGCAGGTAGGAGATAAAAAGCTTTGCAAAGGCAGGCTCTCGATGGATGAGGCGAATAAGAAACCCCTTATTCACGCGGGAGATCGTCGATCGTTGAGTCGCCGTGGCGCCCGACACCCGCAGTGATTGTTTCGCCAGACAACCCTCTCCAAACAAGTCGCCTGGCCCCAAAATGGCGGTGACAGCCAACTTGCCGCGCGGCGATGCCACCACAAGCTTCACGCTGCCATTCTGGATGTGGAACATCGCATCCGCCGCGTCCCCTCGCGAATAGACGACCTGCCGGTCTTGGTACTCCCGCGTCGTCTTTTGAGTGCCGATCCTTCTGAGGAAGGCCCGGGAATTGAAAGTGAGCGTATGTCTGCTCAAGCGAGTTGCCTCCAGAGGCCCCTTCTCGAACCGCATCCTGACCTCTAACATTTTATAAATCGAACGCGCCTCGCGTGTCTGTACCGGAAGGCACACGCGTCTGGTCAGTAGTGCTCATATTAGTTTATGCGGGGGCTGCCGTCCGGGGTCCCTAGCAATTGCCGAGGATGTTCCATGCCGAACATCGGCACGTGTGCGGCATCCGCCAATCGCGGGGACGGGCCAAGGCGAAAAATGCGCTCGAACGGCTCAGTTGGGGGCCCTCGGGTGAACATTCCTGACCGCGAGAATGCCGTGTAGAATGTAAGCTTATTCTACCTGGCTGCCTCAACATGGTGTTCCTCGCTGACATCCACGTGCTCGCGGCCGCGTTTTTCATGGGACTGGCGTCGGCCGCCCCGATGGGCCCGGTCAACATGCTGGCCATCCGTCGCGGCATGATCGGCGGTTGGCGCCGTACCCTCGCCTGCGCAATCGGCTCCGTCGCCGGCGACCTGATTCTCTTTTCCCTGGTCCTCCTGGGCGGTCACTATCTCCTCTCCGACCTCTCCAACCCGACTCTCCGGATCGCCCTCGCGGCCGTCGGCGTGGTCGTCCTGCTTCCGCTGGGGATCTACTTCCTTGTCCGGGCCGTCAAGGAACCGCTGCGGCCTCACTCCAGAGCCCGCAAACTCTGGGACAAGAGCACCGTCCCCGCGCATTTGCTCTCCGATGTCGCCGCCGGCGCCGGCCTGACCATCTTCAACCCCATAACCATGGCTTACTGGGTTGGGGTCACCTCCAACTGGCTCCCTTTCGCGCACTCCATCGTCGGCTCCAAAGCCCCTGAGTGGGGAATCCTGATGGTGGCCGCCGGCCTGATGACTTGGTTCACCACGCTGACCGTCGTCGTTCGCTTCATCCCTCAGCGTATCGGCCCGACGTTCTTCCGCCTCGTCAACGCCATCCTCGTCCTGATCCTCCTCGGCTTCGCCACGTTCTGTGCAGTAGTCCTGTCCCGCCATTTCCTGCACTGAACCGCTACGCGATCCTGAAGCGTTTGAACACGGGGACTTTGGCGACGTCCAAGATGCAGGCAAAGACCGCTGCCGCCACGAGTATTCCTCCCACAACAAGTATAGGCAGAGGAGTCATGGCGATTCCGCAAGTTGCCAGTGTTGAGGCAATCAGCACATCAACTACCGACGACCCGATGAGCCACCGGCTTGGACGAGCGGACCCCAGGCGCTGGCGTTCACGATTGGTATAGGTCGTTGCTTGATTGCCGAACACGATGGTCACGAAGGCCAACGTTCTTAGCGTTTCGATTCCAAAACCCAGGCGGAATTTCGCGATGGCCAGGACGGCGATGCAAAAGACCAGCTCGGAGATTCCCATGAAGACACCCGCGATCGTCAATTCGCCGATTCGCCAGGCATTGGGCCTCGGGGACGGCCGCACGTTGTCCGTCGTCAAGGACATGCCCAGGAGATCGCCGGTGAGCATGATGATCACCATCAACATGGGAGTCAGGATCGCCTGTCCGGTCATGACCAGGCCCACCGCCAGAAAGAGCACCTGCACCGTCTTCTTGGTCACCGAGTTTAGAGCATAAGTCAGGATGCGCTGGAACGTCACGCGGCCTTCCTTTACCGAAGCGACGATGCCGCCAAGTCCTGGTTGGGTTAGCACGATGCCGGCCGCCGACTTGGCAACATCAGTCGCGGTTGACACCGCGATTCCCATCTGTGCCTGGCGCAGCGCGGGCGCATCGTTGGCGCCGTCGCCGCACATACCCACCGTGTGGCCGCCCTTTTGGAACGCCTTGACGAGGTTGTACTTTCCTTCTGGGAGGACGCCGCCGAAGACTGCGAAATCCTCGGGATGTACGGCGTCGGGGATGGGTCCGGGCGGCGACACAGCTCCATCGAGACCTACCGCGCGAGCTACGATTGCTGCTGTCGCAGGGGCATCGCCCGTCACCATGACGGTGCGGACGCCCAACGTGCGCAACTCCGCTATAAGCGCCGCCGAATCGGGTCGAGGCGGATCGCTGAGAGCGATGATTCCCGCGAGCTTCACTGCACCCGGCGGTCCCACCGCGACGGCCAGCACCCTGAAGCCCTGTGCCTCCAGTTGATTCGCGATCGTGGATGCATCGGGCGATGCTTCGGCGAGGCCCGCGACTGCGGCAAAGGCTCCCTTCACGGCACGCACCGTCGCGCCGCTCGTATCCACAGCCGTGGCCTCGGACATCTTCGTGGCAGAATCGAAAGGCTTAAATTTGCTTAGCTTCGGCAGATCGGAGGTGACGGCCTGCGCGGCGGCGGAGCGAATGGCCGCATCGACGGGATCCTGCCCGCCATCCGAACTGGCGAGGGCAGCGATTCCCAGCACGTGTGATTCGTCGAAGCCGGGCATAGGGTGTATGGCGGTTACCTTCAGCTCGTTGCGAGTCAGTGTGCCGGTCTTATCCGCGCACAGGACGTCAATGCTTGCCGCTTCATCCACGGCGGAAAGCCGCGTTGGAAGGACGCCCAGATGTGCCAGAGCACGCGCGCCGAGCGCCGCGGCAAGGGTAAAGGTGGCAGGCAACGCCACGGGGATCGACGCCAGAACCGCGGTGAGCACCAGGGGAATGATCTCACCCAGCGGCAACTTGAGAGCGTATGCATACCCCACCAGCAGCACGATGATGACGCCATTGAACATGGCCAGATTGCGCACCACGCGCAGGACGGCCTTCTCCTGGGAACTTTCGACGTGCGCGGTGCGAACCAGTTCCGCGGTGCGTCCAAACTTTGTGCGCGCTCCGGTCGCCGTGACCTCCGCAACCGCCTCACCCCGGCGCACCAGCGCGCCTGCGTAGGTTTCTAGGCCAGGCCCGGCTTCGATGGGCACTGATTCGCCGGTGAGCATGGACTGGTCGAGCAGGATTTGGCCTTCGGTCAGACGCACGTCGGCGGCAACCACGGCGCCGACCGAGAGCTTCACAATATCGCCGGGCACAAGTCCGGTAGCGGGCACGGTGGCCCAAATATTATCGCGACGCACCGAGGCATTCAGCGCCAGCCGCGACTTCAGCGCGGCCAGAGTCGCCTGGGCGCGCCCCTCCTGGAAGAACCCGAGAATCGCGTTGAAGGCCAGGAGAGCCGCGATGATCGCAGCCTCGACGTACTTGCCGAGGACAATCTCGAGCACGATCGCAGCCTCGAGCATCCAGGGAACCGGCGCCCAGAACTTGGTCAGCGCCCTGCGGAATGGATGCATGGCCGTGTCAGGCACGGCGTTGGGACCGAACTTCTCGAGCCGGCGGCGGGCTTCTTCGCTCGTGAGGCCGCTCGAGAGATGGGCATCCTTAACGGAAGATTGCGGAGTGATTGGGTTATCCATAGGGTGCAGCCCTTTCGAGTCCGCCTGGGCAGCAATCCGTGTCCAACGTTACTTGGCTAGCAGCTTGCCGATGGCTTTCAATTCCCGCCGGCGTTTCGCGGAGGTCTTGGGATATGCCATCTTAAGTTCATGGAGCGTATCCAGGACAATCTGGGAAACAATCAGCCGGGCATTGTCCTTATCATCGGCGGGAACGACGTACCAAGGTGCGTGATGGGTGCTCGTCGCGCTCAAACAATCTTCATAGGCGTTCATGTATTGCTTCCAGTATTTCCTCTCGTGAATGTCCGCGAGGCTGAATTTCCAGTTCTTTTCCGGGTTATCAATGCGCTCCAGGAATCGCTTTCGCTGTTCTTCCTTCGAAAGGTGAAGGAATATTTTGATGGTCCGCGTCCCGTTACGATAAAGGTGGCTTTCCAGGTCTACGATGGAGCGATATCGCTCCCCCCAGATCGTTTTCTCGTCGCGCAACTCCTCCGAAAGCCCCTGGCTGCGAAGAATCTCCGGATGCACGCGAACGACCAGCACTTCTTCATAATAGGAACGATTGAAGACTCCGATCTGACCGCGTTCGGGAAGTCGGAACGTCGTGCGCCAGAGGAAATCGTGTTCCAGTTCGTCGGCGCTCGGCTGTTTGAAACTCCAAACCCGGCACCCTGCCGGGTTGACCCCGGACATGACGTGACGGACGGCGCCGTCCTTGCCGGCAGCGTCCATCCCTTGAAAAATCAGCAGCAACGCATAGCGGTTGGAGGCATAGTGAAGTTCTTGCAGCGCGCTCATCTCCTCGACGTGTTCATCCAGGAGTTTTTGATACCGTTTCTTTGACTTGAAAAAGGGCTTCACAATCGTCGGCCACTCTTTAAGATTGACCTTTTCTCCGGGCCGCACACGGAAATCCTTGGAATTGATTTTCATCTTCATCCCTTCGGTGTCAGTCCCCCACAATTTGGTGGGTTTTTGGTCACTTTTTGGCTTCGATTTGAGTTCGTTTGCATCCAAAAACCAGTTCGTTTTTGGCCTCAAAAAACGCTAAGTCCTTTGTTTTTTAGTAGATCGTTAAGTTCGTTCCGTCAAAATAGTGTCTCTCTTCCCTACACCGAAGTCGCTCAGTGGAAACGCGTAATGCAACCCGTCCCGCATCCTCGATCCAGTCTTCCTTTGTTTTCATAGACATTCTGGGTTTGTTCCCTCGATTTTGTGATCGATAAGTTGAGGAGTTGGGGCGTTGAGAAGTCAGCCGCCGACTTCCGACCAGCGGCTCGAGAACATGCGGTCGGCGTTTGGTCTGGCACCGTACGACTCAGCGACTTTTTGTACTTGTCCTTTGTTTTCATAGACATCCTCGCTTTGTTCCCTCGATTTTGCAGTCGCTAAGTTGAGGAGTCGAGACGTTGGGGAGCCCTCCGCCACCTTCCGGACTGCGGCCCGCGCACGACGGTCGCAGTCGGCTCTGGGTCTCCCACTTCTCGACTCTTTGACTCCTCGACTTCCCGACTGCACTTCGAGGCAGAAATCGCAGGCAGGAACTACAGACGAAAACAAAAGAGGACGCATAACCTAACCGGCAGGGCCTGACCCCCTGCCCAACCCCACAGAACAACTGTAGCCTATGTCGTCCCGATTGTCAAGGGAAAAATGCGCAGCGACAACAAGTCTCTCTCATCCACGCGCGACCACGCCGTCGGGTCTCCCAGGTTCCTCGGCCGATCTTTCTCCGCGCGCCATCCCCTACCACCCCGAGAAGTCCCGCCGCTGCTGTCGCCCATTGCTTCACGACGAGTGTCAGGTTTCATCCACATCCGAAGACTCACCACTTCCCCTTTGCGCTAACGAGGCCGACCGGCCGGGCGTCGATTGAAGTCGGCAATATCAAGCTACGACTGAAGGCGCCGAACGAGCGCACAACCCAAGTGTCGATCTCTTCCTTCACCATGCGCGGGCGGAGACCTCATCCTGCCGTGGCTGGCAATGCGTCGCGACCAGGTGTTCGAGCTCCGCCGGCGCCAAAGGCTTTTCGAGATAATCCAAGGCGCCCAATTGCATGGCCTCGAGATAGCAGTTCATTTCCAGGCGACGTGTCAGCACCACCACCGGTGTGTGCCGGTCGCGTGCCAAAGTGAACTGCACGAGGTCGTGCGTTTCGAAGGCCGGGCTACCCTGGCTCACCATGACAAAGTCGAAGTGCTCGTGTTCCACGCACCCCTCCGCCTCTCGGTAATTCATAAAAGCTCGGACCGAGTAACCCCTGCGCCCCAACAGCGTAGTGAAACACTTCAAATCTTTTTCATCCTCCTCAACCAGCAGGATGCTTCCGCGGGGAAGCAAAGACTGCCTTGGATGGAGAGGTGGCTTGTTATTACCTGGCATCATTGGATCCCTCCTTGCTTGCCTAAGCGGCGTCGCACGAGTAGATGAACATTGACCGGCGCGAGATCTCGCCGGCCGATCAACGCGATTGCGAAAAACGCTCCGCTCGCGTCACCTTTGCGCCAACAGGAAAGAGTCCTTCTCCGGGAGCGCTGGACTAGTGGAGTTGAGTCAAGGAGAGGAGCGGGAACACAAAAAGAAGGTCGGCGGCATCGTCGTTGTTTTTTCTAACGGCATGGCGCTTCCTTCCGTCCCAGTGGACGTTGGGCATTAAGAATGACGCTTCGAAGGAGGTACCTTAGCAAGTCCGGTTCAGCTCTGTCTGTTCAATAAAGCACAGCCATTTGTTCTAAACTGCTCATCCGAGCTAACAAGGGGAAACTAAAGGGTGGGGGCGGTGGGGAATTGCCGAGGTTTCAATAGAACCAGGGCTTCATCCTGGAACCAGGGTGGAAAAGTGGCGGAGCTCGCCTTCTGAGCTTGGGCGAAGGTTCTCAAGTGGAGAACACTCAATCAATCGGAATACTTTCCCCCGCGTTCCACTGCTCAGCATGACAGTCCAATCGCTTCGTTAATGCGGATGTCGGTTGCGGGATGCTATTCGCTCAGGATCACGCTCAAGAGGCCATTGTTTACCGTCAGCGCGCCGTTGTCAGCATAATCGATAAAGCCCAGCGTCCGGAACTTGTTCATGAAATGACTGACCCGCGACCGGGTGGTACCGACCATTTGGGCGAGGTGCTCCTGGTTGATTCCGGGGTGGACAGTTTCGGTCCTGCTTTCCTTGCCAAAATGCGCCAGCAATAGGAGAATCCGGGCCAAGCGTTTCTCGCTGGAGTTGAAAAGCTGGTCGACCAGGTCGTCTTCAAAGCGAGTGTTGCGTGAAAGCAGGTGCGTGATGAACAATTCCGCGATTCCGTGCTCCTCGTGAAGCAGACGCACCATCAGCGCCATCTCGATTCGGAAAAGAGTGCACTCCGTCACGGCGCTCGCCGTGGAGATGCGCAACGGCTGGCCAGCCAGGCATCCCTCACCGAAAAACTCGTTGTCGCCCAGAATGCTGACGATCGCTTCCTTGCCTTGTCGGGATGTCACCGCGAGTTTCACCTTGCCGTGTTTGAGATACCACACGGAATCCGCAGGGTCTCCTTGCGCGAAGACCGTGCGGTTCGCCCCGTATTCTAGAACGGTTTTCCCTCGCGAGATTCCTGCGAGGAATGCTGCCCAATCGACGGGTGGAG
>Ga0326728_10016244_pt1 | contig 15235 bp, 12 predicted proteins | sample MB3enrmetagenome_FD_207602 | JGI IMG/M metagenome (GOLD analysis project Ga0326728, IMG submission 207602) | Lab enriched peat soil microbial communities from McLean, Ithaca, NY, United States - MB31MN | ecosystem: Environmental > Terrestrial > Soil > Wetlands > Peat | place: USA: New York...
GCAGGTTTAGCGACAAACTCAAACGCCTGGCCTGGCCAGCTCACTCGGTGTCCCACATCGACACGTGTGGCGTCCGTTTCCCACGCCGGTTATCGGACGCTGACTCCTTAAAACAGCCGGCCGCTGCCATGATCTCGGCAAGCGGCACAGTCCCGAGCCTTGGCAGGATGTCCGGAGAGATCCCCTATGTCTCGCTGCTCTCGGACCCAGGCGATTGAGGCTTCGAGGACGCTTCCGTCCATCTCTGGCCGTCCCACCATCGCTGGCTTGACGGGTCCCACGGGTCCGCGTACCAGCGTGCAGGTGGGCCTGCCGGCGGCGGAATGCTCGGATTCAGGTTTGGCGACTGCCACGGAGACGAGGCGCCGCCGTACCCCGGTACGGGGGAAGTTGGTGGTGGCGTCCACATCTGCGGGTAGGCGTGGGGCGGGTTCGTCCGCAGCGCCATGGCAAGAGCGACCGCCCAGCCGATCAGTGTCCAGCCGAGCAGCAGGTTGATCGCGAAGACGGACCCGACGTTAACGACCTTCCGGACCGCGCCGATGATCGTCGGCAGCATGTAAAGCGCGAGTCCGAGGATCACAATCACGGGAACGGCGCCACGCGCTGAGCCGAGAAACAAGGTTTGAGCAATCATGGTCGACCTCCGCTACGCGCCGTTGGCTTCGCCAGCGCTTCGGGTCTGCTCGTTACTGCATCTCCAGGGTATGTGTATCGGCACCCTGGGCGGCGGAATCAACCACAACGCCCCCTAGCGCTCCGAGCGCCCCCCACGTCGAGACATGCGGCGTCCACTTCCCACGTCTGATATCCGACGCGTACGCCTTGGAGCAGCTCGCCGCCTCGGCGATCTGGGAAAGCTTCACGGTGGCAAGCCGCGGCAGGATCTCCCGCCGGAACAGCTCCGGGTCGTAGACCGTCCCGGGATTGGCCCTGTCCCACTCCGTGAGCGCGCGCTTGCGGGCCGCGATCGCTGCGCCACGCCGTCCCCTGATCTCGGGCGTCGAGGCAGGGTCGGCGTCGATGCAGGCGTCGCAGCGGACGTGGCGAGGGTTCGTGACTGCTCCTCCGCAATCGGGGCAGGTCCACAACGGAAAAGCGGCCGGTCGATCCGTCGGGCGTTGAAGGACCCTGCCAGCAGCGGCACGACGAGTCGCCTCGACCTTGCGTGCCTTCACAATCGCCTGGGCATCGCGATGACGACGGGACGTGAGCGGGGTGGCCGCCGAGTAGGTGCCGTCCATCGCCTTGCCGAAGACGTGGGCGACGTGCTCGGCGATCGGGCCGAGCGACTTGGCCCACAAGGGCATCGTCTCGGCCAGCTCGTGCGTGAGCGGCGCGACCAGCCGGACGTGCCCGTCGGAGGTCTCGGTGAACTCCGCTTTGCGGAACGTGCGGCGCTCGACCATGTCGAGCACGAAGGCGTCAACCTCGGGACGCACGGGCTCCATGAGGTCGAGCGCGAGGGACTGGCGACCCTTGGCATCGGCGTGGACGATCCCGAGCCCAGGATCGAGCCCGACCGTTTGGCACGAGAGGATCGCTTCCGCCTCGACGAGCGAGTAGAGGTAGTTCAGCATTGCGTTCACCGGTCGTTCGGCCTTGCGGTTCGAGGCGGCCGACGCGAGCACCGAGCGACGTCCTTCGTAGCGTGACCAGTGTGGCGGGATCCGTCGCAAGTCCTTGGTTGCAAAGGTCGGGGCACATTCTGCGCGGCCAGACCAGGCGCCGAAGTAGAGAGCGGCGGCGCTCGCTTCGAACTGGCGCAGCTCATCGATCGTCTCGACCCCTTCGGTGGCGAGGGCGAGATCACCGATCGTCTCGGCTGTCTCTGAGTCACCGAAGCGGCGAAGCACCAGCTTTCCTTGGCCCTGGATCTTGCGATACATGATCCAGCGGGCGACATCCAGGCCGTAGGGCTCGAAAGGCGCGAGCGCCTGGGTACGGCGGAGGCGAGCATCGTCGGTCATGCGAGGCGTCGAGGCGAGCTGACAGGTCCCGTCCGACCCGAGCACGAGGACCCCCACGCCGAGCGCGTGGCACCACCGGAGCGCGTCCAGGGTGACCATGCCAGCCGCGTTCAGGATCACGAGGCGGCGAAGGCCATGGGTTGCCCGGTCGTAGCGGCGGGTGCGGCGGTGCGGGCCGACGCCATCGTGAACTTCGAGGGCACCACGCTCAACAACGACCCGCACTCCAAAGCCGTCGGCGACACAGACGCCGGCACGGTCAGAGTGGGCGTAGGTCTCGGCGAGCGCCACCATCGAATCGGTGACGTCCTCAGGCGTGAGGGTGAAGGCCGTGGTGCCAGCCGGAGCCGACAGGTAACCTGCGGAGCGCATCGGGAGACTTCCTCTCCTGTTGCCAGTCCCCGGGGTGTTTGCGCACCGCCGGGGACACCTATGTGTCAGGGACCAACGTACCGCTCAATCTCGGCTCCGATCGAGCGGTCGGCCATGTTGGCAAGGCTTCGCCTAGCTCGCGGCTCCCGTGGCGACGAGCAGGTCGAAAGCCTCCTGGCCTAGGTTCTCGTACTCCGCCTCGGAGAGCACTGTCAGCACCCGCGTCGCAGTGACGGTGGCGCCCGTGTCCGGGCACTCCCATTCGTACCGCTTGAGCGCGGCGGCTATCGACCTGCCTGGATGAATGATCACGACGGCGGGATGGCCGCAGCTGAGCAGGATGATGCCGATGGTGTGTTCTCGCGTGGAGGCCGCGCGGCCGGACCGGTTCGAATGCCGAGCGGCAGCTGGGACGCGTACGACGGCCCGGCAGCGCCGACAGCGAGTGTTCGTCCTCGCTTCGGTCTCGAAGCTGAGTCCGCAGCGCTTGCAGGTAATGGTGGTCACGGCTCCGATCATCGCTCCATTTTGCGCGAGCGAGCAGTCTCTTTCAGGGAAATCGCCCGAGCTGCTCACGTTGTTCGGTCGTGCCGCGGCCGAGTTTGTCACCTTTGGACGTTTAAGGCGTCTAGAGGCCTAACGCAAGACACATAGCCTCGTGCAGTTCCTTCATCCTTGCGACGTCCGTGGCATCGAGCAAGGCACGCGAAGTTCCGGAGGCGCTGGCCTCACGCCCGATATCCACCACGCGCTGCGCGACGCGCTGCTTCGACAGCCGCTCAACGGGAGTCCCCGTTGCTACGCCTTGACTTACCAACCAATTCCATCGCCCAGTTGGGGGCAACTCCGTTGGGACCACGCGGAGCGGTCCGATGTTCCACGTGTCCAGCTCGCGGTTGATTGCCTCCGCTAGGACGCCCGGCTCGACAATGTCCTCTAAGGTGCAGTTCGACCGCACCTGTCCGAGGTGAAATATCTCGTTGGTCGCGATTCCGCCCGACAGTAGCCTCTTGCGGAGTTCTAAACCTCCAAGGTCACCGTCCGTCAGTGATATGACCTTGCCAGCGTGGCGCGACAACGATGGAACATCGCTGTCGGTGACATCCGACAGCCCTGGAACGATTCGGTACGGCAGAGTCTGCAGGCCCGTAGCATCGCGAAAGAGCGACGGAAGCAATATCGCATCAGATGGCCCTTCTGCGATCACCCCGTATCGGGGAATCGTCAGCGAGAGCAGTCGGGCACCCATCGCGAAAAGGACTGGCACGTAGCCCACCTTTTGGTCCTCTCCAGGGTCAACCGACCAGTAGCTATTAGCGATGCGACTACGTTCCGCATCCTGCTCGGCAAGCATGACGCGGATGCCGCAACCAAGGTCGGGTGGTAGGCATCCGATGGAGTGTGTCGTGTAGATTACCTTTTGGGCGATGCGCTGATTCATAAGGGCATCAATGAGGTCGGCCTGAGCATCGTAGTGAAGATGTGTCTCTGCCTCGTCGACGAGCAGCACCGGCTTTTCCTTGCCGCGAGCTGCGAGAAAGGCTTGAAGCGCCATGAACCATCGCAGCCCATCACTGTGCTCTTCTGGGAAGGAGTACTCATTGCCGCCCTCTACTGCAACCATGACACGTATCACCCCGTCGAGCGGCGTGCCAAGTCGTGGGAAAACGTCCGACTGCCTCCATGTTTCGCGGAAGCGTTCGCGGAGCCTTTCGTTCGCAGCTTCGAAAACCGCCTCAATGTGGGGGCTCCGCCCCGCGGCAAAGTCGTTTTCAACGCTTGCCAGATTGAGCTCCGCGAGCGCACATAGATTGGCCAGGGCAGGGGGAGTGTCAGTCGCTACTTCGGCGAGGTTGTAAGTGCTGCGCAGCTCACGGTCTGGTTGGCGGAAAAATGCAAAATCAGGGGTGCGCCCTTTGAGAGCATCAAGCACCTTGAGAACCGGTCTCGGTTCCTGTTCGATGGCCGCGAGTTCGATGAGAGCGGTGGCCGCCGCCTCTCGAGCTGTCGCCAAATCCCGGTCTCTTGCCGAGAGCTGTTTAAGTGGATTTTCGTCCGTGTCTTCGGATACCGGATAACGGATTGCCTGAAGCCGATGCGCAAGTGCCTCCAACGAGGAAATCCATTCTTGTGGCAGCGTCTCTCGCCGCAACGACAGAATCTTTTTGACCTCGACGAGCAGCTGCGGATCCCACGGCCACTCCTCGCTCGTGGAGTAAGTCTGCTCCAATCCCGGATCTCCCTGCAGTTCCTCTACAAGGCCCTGGCAGCGCTGACGTGGAGCGAGGTCGCGACTGGGCTGCGGATCAGGTCGCCAGACAGATTGCTCCCGTCCCGCGATCAGATCAATCCAGAGGTGAGTGACCTTGTCACCGTCGTGGATCTCCGTCAGCAGCTCTCGGTCGTCCGCCTCAAGGACGAATAGTGCCGAGACAGTCGCCGGGCCGGGGAGATCCCTGGTCGTGTCCGCGGCGGTCGGCGGCGTCAGGCTTCCGACGAGTTCAAGCGCGCTCAGGAGCGAACTCTTTCCCGATTCGTTTGGTCCGACGAGGGCGATGACGTCTTCGTTGAGGTCCAACGACTGCTCTACTGCGAATCGTCGGAAGTCCTTGAGCTTTATCTTGAGCAAACGCATGAAAGGTCATCCACCTTCGCTTGGCCTCCGACAATAGGCGACCTCTCGCGGTCATGCTCTGGCTTCGTCCTTCTTAGTCCGGACCGGCCGCTCCACGAGCCGTCGCCGCGTCGTTTCGACGCAGCCTGGATCGATGTCGCAGCCGAGAAAGCGCCGGCCCTCCATGACTGCAGCAACCGCAGTCGTGCCAGAACCCAGGAATGGGTCGACGATCAGCTCGCCCGGTTCTGAGACCTGGCGGATCCAGTGGCGGACCGGTTCGAGCGCTTGTTGCCACGGGTGCAGCGGCCGTTGCTCCGGCCCGCCCCGGCCCTCCGCGAAAGCGACGTCGTTCAGCCACGTGCGCGGCCGGTAGGGACCCGCGGAGTAGAGCAACACGGACCGGTGCTGGCCGAAGACCATTCGGACTCGGATTCTCGTGTGCCGGCCGCTCAGCACATTCGCCCCGTGCCACATGTAGGTGAGCCCGCCTTGGGCAAGCAGTTCCATCTCGCGGTCGAGCTGAAGGTGGCCGGCATAAACGACGGCCAGGCGACCGGGCTTCAGTACGCGTAGCGCAAACGATCCGAGCGGCTCGTAGAGCGGGACGCCGTCGTTGTTGTAGGGCGGGTCGGTCACGATGGCGTCGACCGACTGGTCCGCCAGGTCGGCGAACACCTCCCGGAAGTCGCCCGTGCGCAGCTCCCATGCCTCCCCGGAGTGCTCGGAAGGTCCGTCGGCCGCCTCGACCCGCATGCGAGTGAGGTTGGCCATGCGGGCTCGCTCCTCGGCCCGGGTCAGGGCGATCAGCCCGGAGGCATCGTCACCGAGTGCTTGGAGCGCCTTAGCGGCGCGGGCTGCATCACGGGGAGAGCTGACGAAGATCGTGGACGCTGGGCGCAGACGTCGAGCGGGCTGCTGGCGCCCGAGCGTGTCGGCCCGGGTTTCGACGTGCGGAATCTCCGCACGTCCCTCCAGCCCGTTTCGCACCGCGGCAACCGTCTTGCCGTCGACGCCGGACATGAGGGCAAGGCGTCGGTCTGAGAGGCTCGGGATGCGTCGCAGCGCCTTGGCTACGAGGTCCCGTCGCTGTGCGCTCGACAGCTTTCGCCGTTGGACGTTCGAGGTGATGACAAAAGCGATCCGTTCCTCGTCGGAACCGAAGTGCCGAAGCTGCTTCATGGGCTCGGGCACGACGGTGCCTTGGGCCCGTAGCTCGGCGACGGCACGCAGACGCTGATGGCCGTCGACTACCTCGTTCGTCTCGGCGTCATATGTAATCGGGATCAGAACCCCGCTCTCGCCGATCGAGGCCCTCAACGCCGCGAACTCCTCGGCGTCGAGATCCGGGAGCAGCTGCCAGCGCTCCGCGGTCATGGTGCGTCCTTCGCGTCCGGCAGAGACCGGTCTTCGGAGTCCTCCCTGGGTGGACCGAAGCGCCGGCAGTCATCGCACAGTCGACGGTTCGGCCGGGTGTTCGGCGGGAGCGGCCGACCACAACTGAGGCAGTCGTGCCTGCAGCGAGCGGTGAAGACCACAAGGGTGCCGATCGGGCTCTCGGGCAACGGAACGCCAGTGACCGTCAGGTACCGCCGCGCCTCGGAGGAGAGCAGCGCCACGAGCTTCCGCTGGTGCTCCGACGACGGCCAGCGGCCGTCCAGCAGGTAACGCAAGGTCCGAGGGGGCACGATCTTTGTAAGCACCTCGGGTTTCAGGCGGCGTAGCTCCCGGATGGCGTCGAGCACGATCGGCCAACGGTCGTCGCACTTGCCGATGGAGAGCAGCACTGGATCGTCGCCTTCGATGGAGGCAAGCCGGCGGCGGCGGTCGATCGAGGACCCCTCACTACCCACGTAGCCGAGGGCGACGACCGTCAGTGGCTTTCGCCGCACGAGGCCACGAACCGGTCCGTCGGGCGTTCCGGCGACAGGCTCCGAACCCCGCTCGGGCGTCGCCCACCACCGGCGGAGATACCAGCCGATCGACTGGGCGAAGACGGTGGCACCGAGTTCGTAGTGGTCGCTCGGACCGCGGACGCCGAGCTTGGCGGGGCGGTCTCCGCGTCGACGCCAGTCGAGGGACAGCCTGTCTCCGGCGCCCTTGGTGAGGTCTTCGAGAGCAACCGGTCCGGCCGACTGCGTTAGTTGACCGAGCACGTCCGGATGGGCGGCAAGCGCCAGGTTGAACGGCCGCACACCCTGGCCGAACCACCTCGCCTGTTCAGGCGACGTGATCCTGAATCGCGAGACGGAGGGAGCATTGGCGAACGCCAGCTCGTCGACTTCGTCGGCGCCGAGCGCTTTCAGGCTCTCGTCGATCCACACCCGGTGGCCCGCGCCCATTACCCGGCCCCCGTCATCAGGCGGGGCGAGGTTTCCCAGGCCGTGCTCGGAGGCGTGAACGATCTCGTCGCCCCGCCGCAGGAGGTAGCGGTTGCAAGCGATCACGACGGCCTCGGTCGGTTCCTCCAAGGTCCCATACTTGGGCTTGGCGAGCGGGCCGCGCACGCCCGGAGGAAGAAGGGCGTCGAGACAACCGAAGGTCTCGCGAGCGTCGGCCCACGGCAACGAAGAGATGGACGAGCCGTCCGGGAGAGAGACATCGCCGCCTTCAGGTGAGGAGACGACCAGGAGGCTGTCGGTGTGGACGGCAGAGACGGTCCCTCCTCGCCTCTCCCACTCGTGCTGAAGAAGGCTGACCAGGAGGCGGCACCCCGCTGTCGTCGAGGAACTGACGACGGGACAGAAGTCCGGGCCGGCCTTTTCGAGGTGGGGCATCGCCGCCTCGACGACCTCTTCGCCATCGAGGAACGGGATCGTCGCCGAGGTGCCCTTCGGCAGGGTGTCACGATCGACCCGCAAGGACTGTCCGAAAGAGACGGTGTTCGTGACGTTCCGGGAGAAGCCAGCCCGGGCACGCCAGGCGGCCTCTTCGGGCGAGCCGGGCTCGCGGGAGTCCGCCTCGTCGTTGGCTGTTTGGCGGTCGAGCATCGCCCAGGCGAAGAAGTCGCTGTGTTGGGGATCGAACCAGGTCCCTCCAGGACCGCGCACTCGCTTGAGAACCCTTCGGCCTTTTGGGACGACCCGAATGGCGTCGAGCACGTGGAGGCTTCCGGCCGGGGATCGCAGGCGCGCCGCCACGCAGTCGGCGAGCGGGAACCAGAGCGGGGTTTCCGAGTCGAGCGGTGCCACCTCGACGATGAACCTGCCATGGGCAGCGTCGTGAACGTCGCCCATGTCGATCCGGCCCGGCAGGAACACACCGCGGGAACGGACCAAGAGGAACGTCGCCCTGAGCCCGCGCCACATCTCTCGGTCGCGAGCGAACGTCTTCCACAGCTCATCCGCGTCGCGGCTCAACAGGTCCCGCACCTCGCCGAGGGGTCGGGTGACCTCCCACGACTGGGCCAGCAGCAGGTCGGACAGGCCTTGTGCCGAGGCGCTGATCCCGAAGGCCGACTGGATGTCTCCGAGGACGCCTAGATGGGCGACCCTGAGCAAGCTCCCCTCCCCCCGACCGCCGAAGGCCCCGGCCGCCGAGGCATGAAGAACCAGGGGTTCCGAGGCGAGCTGTCCGTTGGCGAAGGCATAGAGCGGCGGGATCCCGACAGACCTCATCGACGCCGTGCCGGCTCCGCCGCGGGAGATGGCGTGGCGTGGGTCGATGCGAAGGCCGCCGTCGGCGAGCCTGTCAATCTCTGTCAGCGCGAGTCGGAGGGCGCCGAAGGTGGCATCGAGCTTGGCGTGGAGCCGGTCTGCCGCTTCGGCGATGCCGTCACCCTCGCCGATGACGACGGGCCCTTCGACAGGCTCACCTGGAAGCTCGCTCCCGAGGTCGTAGGCCATAGCCCAAGGGCTCTCGTCCGAGGCGTCGAGGAGACGCGCGAGTCCCAGAACGTCGATGGGAACCGGCCGGCTCGACAGGCGAGGGAGGACGGACTCGCCGTCACCGACGGTCCGCAGCGTCATATGGGGACCGTTGCCTTCGGCGTCGAACTTGAGGGACCAGGATCCATAGCTCTTGAGGCGCCCTGTCCCGAAAGGCCCGACCGCCACCCGGGACACCTCCCAGGCCAGATCCCACAATGCGAGCCAGGGCGATCCACCCCGCTCGGGGTTCGAGAGCCCCTCCTCCTCGTAGAACTCTGTCTGGTCGGCCTTGTTCCGAAGGTGGAGGAACCGGTAGAGGTCGCCGCCGGGTTCCCTCCAGACGTCGTAGGGCTCGACCTTGACCTGGGGCCGCCCATAGGCGAGTGGCGCCAACCGGGAGTTTGCCCAGTCACCGATCGCTCTCATCTGGTCGGTGGTCAGGCGCGCCGGATCGAAGACCACGCCCTGGCTCGCCTTCCGCCAGAAGGACCGACGTTGCCAGAGGGTGAGAACCGGCTCTTGGTCGCCGGCAACCGCCGAGACGAACGACATGACAGACGGCCGCTTGGCCCAGGACGAGCGCCGCCCGCGCGAGGACGCCGATGTCACTTTGTCCTCGCGGGCAGGCGGCGAGGGCTCCGACGGCAGCACGTAGGCCCTGACGGCAAGGCGGACCGGCTCAGGCTCGGGCACGGTCGACCTCCCTCCACGGGTCGGTCTGCCCGAGAACGTGAACGGCAGCGGCGAGCATTGCGCGCTCTTCTTGGTTCAGGACGGGCGAGCGCTCGGCGAACAGGTCGATGAGGGACAAGGTCCGATGACGGCGGAGAACGCCGGGGTCTGCTCGAAGGTCGAAGAGCCCGGTTTCGCTCCACAGCCGGTGGAGGTCGGAGTGGCAGGCCCGACAGAGCGTCACAGTCCACTGCTCGTCGAAGTGCCGACCGGCGGAGTCTCGTGCCGTTGGATGGTGCGCCTCGACCCATCCGACCACTCGACAGATGGCACAGATCCCGATCACGAGAACACGACGGCACGCGGTCACGAGATCACCACAAGATCGTCGAGACCACCGACGGAGTAGAGATAGCCCAACTCGTCGATGTCAGTCAGCAGCGTCATTTCGACCCAGCGACCGTCCTCGAGTTGAACGAGGAGCACCACGCCACGGAAGGGACCGAGAGAGCTCGGATCGCCAGCCAGGGCCACGGCAATCGCGTCCAGATGACCGGCGACGACAGCTGCGTCGTCTCCACCCGTCACGCCCACGGCCGGGAAAACACCCTCCTCGGCGACAACAGGCATGATCCGCACGCCTTGGTCGTGAGGGCGCAGAACCAGGCGTCCGGAGCTGGTCCGTTCCAGACGGTCGCCCGTCCAACGGATCATTGCGTCCGTTGTGGATCCCGCACGCCGAGCTGCCAACGAGGCGCTGATGCCCTCCTTGCGCATCAGCGCGACGGCCTCGACCGCCCGTTGTCGAGAAGCACGGTCCCGGGGGCTGAGCGCGAACCAAGACTCACGGCGGAGCGCCGTGCCATGTCCTCTTGTCGAACGGACGGTCGCGCCCGGTTGTCCCTGAAGAGAGATCCGCTCGGACTCGACTCGGTAGGCGACAGAACGCTCAGCCTGCGTCTTGGCGTTGGCTCGTGTCAGCCGCTCGGGGTGACCCCGAGGCAGCCTCGCACGACGGAGCAACTCGGCCGAATGCTGTTTACTGGCCGGCATTGCTCGACGAGCCCCTGCTCGGGCGTCGAGCAGGTAGGTTGTCGCTCGACGATACGGGTGAGAACGAATTGTCAGAGGCGCCCCGGGGCTCCGACCCTGGGGCGTTTCGCGTCGTCACGACGGTTCTCGGTCGTGACTGGTGGTGGCAGCCGGCGCGAGCAAGCGGTCGAGAGCTGCGACGGAACGAGCCATCGGCGTGCGGCGCTGGGTGACATCCTTCGACCACGCCGCTACGAGACATCGAGCGGTTAAGACGGCGCTCGACGAGATCGAGAAGAACGAGTCGTCAGATGCGCCCCGGAACCTCTTTGGTTCCGGGGCGTTTCGCGTCAAGACGCCTCCCTGTTCGGCGCCGAAGTGGGGCCAAGAAGCTCCTCAATGGCATCGAGCGGCACGAGCCAGCGACGGCCCGAGACTCGGATGGCTCGAAGTCGACCTTCGTCTATCAGCCTACGGACGACAGGACGACATAAGCCGAGTAACCGGCACGTCTCGTTGAGAGTGACTGCCCGGCGATCGAATTGCAGGGTCGTAGACACGAATGCCTCCGGCCCCGCTTCCGAGCGGGGAAGGACTGGCCAGTTCGGCGCCGGCCACGCGCTTCAGTTACCCTCAACATCATAGCCCGCCATTAGGTTGTCAACGATGCATTTTGACGCCGGTCCCGCCGTTCAAGCGATGGCAGATCCTGCGCGCGTGCTCCCCCCACGGCTCCCGCGGCTCGAAGAGCGGCAAGCGGCGCGGGCGGCGCTGGATGCGCTACACGAGATCGGGGTTCGACATGACCAACGCCGAAAAGCGGCGGAGTCAGCGACAGGACAAAGTCTTAGCCGGGAGCTTTCGAGGAAGGATCTGGTCGACTCGCGCCTCGTCGAACCGGTGTCGAGGCTCACGCCCTATCCCTCGGTCAGAGTGCGGTGCCCCAGTTGTCACGAAACGATGGGCTTCGTTGCCATTGACCCATTCTTCGCTCATGGCCCACAGGTACTCTCTGCGAACAGGCGACTTCCACCAAAGGACCGGCGCGGCGGGGCATTCGACCTTGTGAAGCTCGTACGTCCTCAGATCGCGCTTCCGAATGGAGCCATGGTTGAGGACGCCGCTGCAGGACTCGGTTCAGTCGTCCCGACGCCGAGTGGTGGTTGGGGTGACACCTTCGGCCTTCGCCGTGAGTACCGCTGTCGCAAGTGTGACTGGGGCCCCACGGCGGCGACAAATCGACATCTGTTAGGGCTGCTCCTGCGCGCGATGGAGCAAGGTGCTGGTGATCTAACCCTCGAATCAGAGTCGGGAGCGAACGCCTGGGTAGGTCCCATTCCCGATCGCGGCAACGCTCGCGCATGGTCCACGCGATCACGGCGCCGGTGAAGCATCCTGTGCTTCTGCAGCGACCAGCCACGATCGGTCTGCCCTAGGCTCAGCAGTGTGCCATTGAATGAAGGCGAACGAGCTCTTCTCGACCGCGCTTGTACCGCCGTGCCGCCGCCAGCAAAACCCCCGGCGATTGGGACTGATTCGGACTACCCCGACTTCATTACCAACCTGTTGTTGACTGTGCTTGACCTGCGCCTAAAGAACCAGATCGTCAACAAGGCCATGCAGTTTTATTGGCATAGCCATTGGGACGAGATTCGTACTTTCGACGACCTTAAGCGTATGTTGGCGGTGTTCCCTGACGACGCAGAGGGCAACAGGGCTGCCGCCAAATATCTTTGGGGTTACCTCTACGGCGACCGTCTGCGATGGTTGCGTGGTCTGGTCGACTGGGCTGACAAGAATGATCTGGTCGACCAGGGTCATCTAAAGGAATGGGCTTATGCCAGCGACTACGACCGCGATTTCGCCGGCCAAATCAACGGGCTCGGCCCAGCTGCCTACTGCTGGCTGTTGATGCGCTTAGGCGTTGACACCGTCAAACCCGACAGCTGGTTGCATACCTTCCTGCGGCGAGCCGTGGGCCGGGACCTTGAGGATATGGACCTTGTAGCTGAAGTGCGATCCTCAGCCCACCGAGTTGGACGGCAAGCACGGGAGGTGGACGCTGGCATCTGGGAGAACGAGCGAGGGGCGCCCGGAACGATCTGAAACTCCGTTCGATCGCTCCCGAGCCGACAAAGATGAAGTCGGCGAACGGAAACATCTGCACACTCGCGAATGCTGGCATCATTGTGGGATATGGGCGTCACACCACAGCCGGACTCCCAAAAACGTTCTCTTCGAGCGCGGCACCGGACGAAGGCGGAGGTGTTCATCGTCGAGTCCGGGCAGCCCGAGGATGAAGCCGACTCTCTGTTGGAGGGAGAGGTTCTGCGCCAGATGCTGTGGTTGTCGGGAAAGACCGCTCAGTACCGCTACATTCGGACACTTCCGGAGCTTCGGTTTGTGCTCGACCAGTTCGACGCTTCGGAGAACAGATACCTTCACCTAGCGTGTCACGGCAGTAAAAAGGGCTTGGTCCTGACACTGGACGAAGTGCCATTCGCAAAGCTTGGGGGTCTTCTTCGACCTCATCTACGTGATCGACGACTTTTCATTTCCGCGTGCAGTGCAGTCGATAGTCGCTTGGCTAATGCGTTGATGTCCAAGGCCGGTTGTCGCTCCATCGTGGGTCCAACGGGGGTCGTTCAATTCGACGAAGCTGCCGTGATGTGGGCTGCCTTCTACCAAGTGATGTTCAAAGAGAATCGGAGCAGAATGACGTCCGCCTCCATCGAGCTTGCGCTCACACGGCTTCAAGACGCCTTCCAGGTTCCGATGACGTACCTGCAACGCACTTCGACCAGCCCGTATTGGAAGCGGATCCCTTTGGCGTAAAGCGTGTCCAGGCCACCAGATTGCGCCCATCTCGTCGTCTCGACCAGGGTTGTGCCTAGCGCTGCCCGTCTCGAAGTGCCCCGACCTCGGGCTGGCTGGACCGGGCGGCTCTCGATGCGCCCTGTCACCCCGTAGCCCACCCGCCACCCCTGACCTACCACCCAGCCCCGGCACCGCCACGTGGGCGGCGTAGGGGACGGGTTGTAGGACAAGCCAGCTCATGCGCTACAGAGGCCGCGTGCACACGTTCGCCGGGCCTGTGGGTGCTTGATCCGGAAGCCTCCCCGGTAACGTCCTCCAATACGCCCTTACGTTGGCAAACGGGAGAACTTGCGCTTACCCTGCGTGCGACACGTGAAACCTATGCGCCTGGTTCTAAGGGCCCTGGTGTGGCCACCCATACTGGTGCTCCGACCAGTACTCGATCATACTCCGTGCCTTTCCATGTGTGATCTTCCACAACGAAGAATATCCGGGCGAGAAGCTCGAGATATTCGAGCGGAACAATTTCGGCGAGCTCGTACTTCAACTTGAGAGCCGAATCAACCAGTATGTCAGAATGATACCCCGCACCTCGCCTGAAATGGCTAGTATCAATCCGTGGGTCCCCACGCTCTCTCACTCGCTCCAGGATCTCGTAACACCCTGATACGTCGCTGGGAAGCCCGGCGCCGCGATAGTCTTCTGACCTTCTGTGCCGGTAGTTCGATAATGAGCCGAGAAGCACTGCAAGCGTCCTCCCGACGTGCGGAACTTCAACATCGGCTGACATCACTGCGACCTTGACGGGAGGGTGGCGTTCTCGGAGGAACAGGTTGATGTACCCCTCCCGAAGGTCCACCATTGCTCGGACGTATTCGCCGGGCCGCTCCAATGTTCCTGTGTTGTCAGATACGGCGACCGTTGCTCGCCGCACGAGCTCGAAAGGGTTCTTGTAGTCAGGAACACGCTTGCCCAGTGGAAGCGATATCGGCCCGAACCTCAGGCGTGCCCCGCCGAGCGCGCGCCCGGCCGCAGCCTCGTGCTGTTGGACGATCTCTCGCACGAGGCGCTTCGAGATGTAGCGAAAGTCAACGGGCCAGTTATCGGTAGTCAAACGGCTGCCGCAGTATGCCCCGTGGCGGCTCCGCGGGGCGGTCGCCTTGGCGGTCTCCCGTGGGCAAGTGTAAACGCATTCTCGTCGCCGTAGCTCGCCGGCGCCCCGTTCGCGTCGTTGCCGCCACCTGACCTACAACCCGCCTCCTACGCCGCCACGTGGGCGAACGTGGGCGCCTGTCGTTGCCAACGTGGGTGCGCCACGCTCGGGCCCCGGGTAGGGCCGCCCCCCCTGCGTGCCGGCGGTTTGCTCACTGTGCGTGGTCGAGCGCGGCGGCCGCGGTCGTGCTCCAGCCCTGCGTGCGGGCGGTTCGGCCGCGGGACGGGGCCTTGCCATAGGCCCCCTCTTTGTTTGTGACACCAGGAAGAGCGAGAAGGGCCGGAGTGACCGGAAGAAGGGCGGGAAGTGGGAAGGCGGCGGCCCGGGACGGCGAAGACGGGGACGGGCCGGGACGGCGCGAGCGGGAGTAGGGCGGGAGGTGGAGCTTTACGCTCTACCGTGTGTGCCGGGCTCGGCCTCTCTGTAGGCGGTCTCTGGGGCTGTCGACCTACTCTGCCACCCGCCGACCCAATTCGATCGCTGAACAACGCTGCGCGAGCGCCGCCCGGAGTAGAGAGCCCAGTTCATCGGTTGCGCCGTACTTGGGGGCGTTCATGCTGATGACTCGTGCTGGGCGAAGCAACTCAAGATAGGCCGTCTTAGCCGATTTTGGTTGGTCAGGCTTGAATACTCCAAAGGCTAGCCCGCCATTGTTCTGTACCAGTGGAAAACATGG
>Ga0326728_10016246_pt1 | contig 15234 bp, 11 predicted proteins | sample MB3enrmetagenome_FD_207602 | JGI IMG/M metagenome (GOLD analysis project Ga0326728, IMG submission 207602) | Lab enriched peat soil microbial communities from McLean, Ithaca, NY, United States - MB31MN | ecosystem: Environmental > Terrestrial > Soil > Wetlands > Peat | place: USA: New York...
GCAAAGCGGCGGATGGGGGCGATGCCATCGCCATGAGAAATCTGGGCTTCATGTACGCGAACGGGCGGGGCGGTTTGCCCAAAGACGAGGCCCAAGCGGCGAGTTGGTATCGCAAGGCGGCGGATGGGGGCGACGCGGGCGGCATGAGTAACCTGGGCTTCATGTACGCGAACGGGCAGGGCGGTTTGCCCAAAGACGATGCCCAAGCGGTGAGCTGGTATCGCCAGGCGGCGGATCGGGGCGATGCGATCGGCATGAGAAATCTGGGCATCATGTACGCGAACGGGCGGGGCGGTTTACCGAAAGACGAGGCTCAGGCCGTGAGCTGGTGGCGCAAGGCGGCGGATGGGGGCGATGCGGGCGGCATGACTAATTTGGGCGTCATGTACGAGAACGGGCGGGGCGGCTTGCCCAAAGACGATGCCCAAGCGGCGAGTTGGTATCGCAAGGCGGCGGATGGGGGCGATGCGGGCGGCATGAGTGGTCTGGGCTTCATGTACGCAAGCGGGCAGGGCGGCTTGCCGAAAGACGATGCCCAAGCGCTGAGCTGGTTTCGCAAGGCGGCGGATGGGGGCGATGCGCGCGGCATGAGAAATCTGGGCGCCATGTACGCGAACGGGCGGGGCGGCCTGCCGAAAGACGATGTTCAGGCGGTCGCCTGGTTGCGCAAGGCGGCCGATGGAGGCGATGCGGGCGGCATGAGCAGTCTGGGCTTGATGTACGCGAAAGGGCAGGGCGGTTTGCCGAAAGACGAGGCCCGGGCGGTGAGCTGGTGGCGCAAGGCGGCGGAAGGAGGCGATGCGGCCGGCATGGGGTTTCTGGGCATCATGTACGAGAACGGGCGGGGCGGTTTGCCGAGAGACGAGGCCCTGGCGGTGAGCTGGTATCGCAAGGCCGCGGCTGCCGGCGATGCCCAAGCCATGGCGGCACTAAAGCGATTGGGCAAGTAAACGCACCGCCGGCTAGAGAGCGCTGACGCTCAGCTTGGCTCATGTTTCAAATGTAGTAACGTTTGCAGCAGGCGCAAAATGAACCCGATCTATCTCAATAAATCAACACCCGCCGTCCGGAAGCCGGTGCTGGATCGTTTCGAAAAAGAGCGCGCCCCTGCTCTGAAGGCTCGGCATCGGGAACAGGCGCTGAATGCTGCACCAAGCCACGCGCCCTTGTCCACGCGGATACTCCCATGAAAACGGCCCTTGCGTTAGGACTCATCGGTTTGAGCCTGCGCTGTGATCTCGCCGTTGGGCAGTCGTTCGACTGCCGCAAGGCGGCTTCGTCCACTGAGAAGGCGATCTGCGGATCGGCGGAACTCTCGGCCCTCGATTCCCGTATGGCCGCGGCGTGGAAACGATCGACCCAGATATTCACAGGCCCCGAAGACGAAGCGCTGCTTGTGCCGCTGAGAAACGAACAGCGCGAATGGCTCGCGAGGCGCGACGCCTGCGAAGGCGACCTGAGCTGCCTCCGGCGAATTTATGAGCAACGAACCGCGATGCTGGAGTTCCGCCCGCCTCCCGAGACGGCGCCAGTGGACGGATTTGTCGGAATCTTTAACCACGAGGGGTTCATGACGGCATACATCCAGCGGCGCGACGCGATTTCGGTGCGGGTGCTGATCACCGGCGCGGACCCGAAGAGCGGCCGCTGGATCTGCCACTTCGCGGGTATCGGAACAGTACGCGAAGACCGCCTGGAAGCGAAGGATGAATGGACGGGGGGCCGGCTCGTTCTCGAACCAGACGGGGATGGCATCCTGATTCCCAACCTGGATACAAACTATAAGGCTAACCAAGTGAACTGTGGGTTGAATGGGATGATGAACTTCGCGTACCGCCGCACACCCCAGTAAACTCTCGATGCGCAGGCTGCCCGGCAAAAACCGAAGCCGGTTTTGGGGCGGCTGGCGCCGCCGGGACGCCGCCGGGCCGTCGAGCGAAAGTTACCGGATAGGCCATAGTTGAAGCCCGAACCCTGATTGAAAGGTCTTCCTCATGGGCGTACAACCTTCGGCTCATGAGCGAACCGGCCGCCGCCACATGCTTCCCGGAGGATCGAGAGTCGGCGGCTCGGTGTATACTGGGCGGGAGTTGGAGATGCAAAAAGGGGAATCCAGGTTGCGCGCCTTTTCGCGTGTCTCCCCAGAGCCGTCGTGAAGGGAACTCGCAGGAGAGCGATTCATGAATAGCGGCATCGCGGAAATCGAATCCGAGTGGATTTCTGCGTCTACCGCTGATGCGCTCAAGAAGAAAGAGATCGGATGCATCCGTCCTGAGGTAGCGCGTGCGTAACGTTTTGAAGATGTTTGTAAGGGTCGTCGCGGCTGCATTGGTTGCCGTTCCAGGGCTTCTCTCGCTGATCGACGAGCGAATATATATGGCGTTCGCGCAGGTCATGGCCGCGATTCCTGGCGATATCGGAAGCTATCTTCGTGTTGCCTTCTACACGATAACGCTGGAACGCTGCTCTCGGAATGTGTCAATCGGTTGGCTGACGTATTTCTCCCGGCGCCGTGCTAGGGTAGAGTCCGGCGTGTGTATAGGCGCGGCGTGCGTGATCGGCGATGCAGTGATCCTCAGCGGTACTCACATCGCGAGCGGTGTCCACATCGTCAGCGGTCTACGGCAACATGTACGCGCAGCGGACGGAGCGCTGGTTGAGGGCCAGTTTGAACGCGTGACCATCGGCCCGCACGCCTGGCTCGGCGAAGGGGCAACGGTCGGGGCAAATGTTGGCAATCGGGCGACCGTAGCGCTCGGTGCGGTCGTCATGCACCAGATTCCGGATGGCGCTATGGCCGTAGGGAACCCCGCTAGAAACATCTTGCAAGACTGAACTATTGTTCATGGTCTCAAAAGGGGTAAGTTCTGAGACGCAAGCTGGAGGCCCTGAAATCGGGCCCTTGCGCGTCTCATAATTCTGTCGCAAAATGGGCCGATAAAATACGGCTATGCCCGCGTTTCGACTGACGGCCAATCCCCCGCCCTGCGGCTCACCGCCTTGAAGCGGGCCGAATACATGACGATTTTCACGGACGCGGGATTATCGGGAGCGGCCGCGAAGCGCCCCGCCCTACTCCGTTGCCTGAAGGCGTTGCAGCCCAGCGATACGCTCACGGTGTGGAAGCTCGACCGTTTGGGCCGCAGCTTGCGCGACCTGATAGCCATGCTGGACAGCTTGCGCGATCGCGGCGTTAAATTCCGATCGTTGACGGAAGCGATCGATACGACCACGCCCACGGGCCGGGCCATGTCGAAGACGATCGGCCTACTTGCCGCGCTTGAACGCAGCCTGATAGCCGAGCGCACACATGCAGGGATGAACGAGGCCCGCCGCCGTGGTGCGAGGTTTGGCCGGAAGGCGAAGCTATCCCCGGCCCAAGTCGCCAAGGCCCGGAAGCTGATCGAACAGAGCGAACGGGTGGACGCCGTGGCCACGCTGTGGAATGTCAGCCGCGCCACCCTCTACCCGGTAAATGTGTTCGGCAAACGTCCCCTTTTCAGGTGCTTACAATTTTTCGCGTGACCGGGTATCCGGTCACGGCCCAAACGGCCGATCGAAAACTTGACTCGCCGGGCAATTTTGCACGCCGCGGACCCTATCGGCAACTGCCGTTGTTAGCCTTCGGAATTGCGAGGAACGTGATACTTGCCGGCGCAAACGTGAGATGTCCGGCAGGAGTTGGCGCGCCTGCCAACTGCGGCATGACATCGCCTGCGCCTGGCTTCAACTCGCTTCCGTTCATCTGTACCAGGCGGTCCGACAAGTCCCGGGCCGTCAGGGTGTAGCGATCCGAGGCCGCAGCCAGTTCCACCGATTGCGGCTCGGCCCTGTCGGTATTGATTACCAGAAGCGCCACGCCTCCGGGCACTCCGCGCAGACAGTGGGCGTAGAGATGCAGGCCGGCCGCTGGCGACGAGCCAGGATCGAGCACCGTGGCTCCCATGAGTCGCCGCCACAACAGAGCTGCCCAATAATTGGGGCGAGGGGTCAGCGTATTCTCGTCGAGCAAGCCATAGTCGCTCGAAGCCAGCGTGTTGTGAGCCACCACCCGGACGCCGTGTCTCGCCAGACGCCCAAGCTGATCGAGATAGCGGAAGCTATCCAAGAAGGTGGAACCCCACGGGTTGCCTCCGCAAGCTGCGTCGGCCGTTTCGGTAATCCAGAGCGGCTTGCCGGGTTCGAAACGATCGCGCAGGTCCCCATAGAATGCCTCGACCTTGTCCGCGCGGGAAAGCCACTCTTCCGACAGCGCCGCTTCGGCAGTTGTGGTTGACTCGGGGACCATGGACCGGCATCGGTTGGAAACCGCTCCGTAGAAATGGTAAGAGAATGCGTCGAATACTTGACCGGCGGCAGTAAGTAAGTCCTCGGACTTGAGATAGGCCATCGCGGCGCCTGGTCCCGCGCCCATCAACGCCGACCCCTCGCCCACCGATCCGGGACCCAGGATCACCATCTCGGGAGCGGTCGCTTTGGCAAAAGGACGAAAAACGGCCAAATCGCGCCCATACGCTGCCGCGTCGTAGCCCTTCGGTGCGCCGCCCATCGCCGCGGCGGTCGGTTCGTTCATGAATTCGGCCGCGGCGATGCTCCCTCCCACGGCTTTGGTGTAAGCCAGAAACGGACGCGCCTGCTTTGGGGTCCAGACTCCGGCAGCATCGCGGGTACCCGCGCTGGTGGCGAAGGATGTGACGATCTTCGCATCCACCGCGCGCGAAAAATCGACGACACCTTTCCATTGCTGGCGCGTTAGTACTCCGTGAAATCCTTCCGGTGGAGTTTTCGGCGCCGCACTATCTAAATCGTGGAAGTAAGTGGTGTTGGCCCACGTCCCGCTGACGCGCACATAAGCAGGGCCCAGAGCCGCTGCCAGCTTTCGCAAACGGGGGTTGGTCAGATCTATTGGCGGCCGGTACTGAAACAGCGCCGGATCCATGCCAACCGGCTGATTCGAGCTCGGCTGTCTGGCGGATGGTTGCGCGTTGAGGATAGCGTCGACCTGGCCATAGGGCTTCCAGAACCTGCCGCCCGTGACTTCCACCATTTCGACATTGAACGACTGAAACCGCTCATCCACCGTGCCGATGCGAAGCATACTGGCAGGCGCTATGGAAACCGGCGAAGGGTCGCTGGGAGGAGCCGTCCACGCCGCTCCCCCGAGCCCCGCCAAGATTACGCTCGCACAAAATTCAAGACGTCTATGGCTCATTTCAGCCCCCTCAGGCCGATACCGGCCCCCACCCGCAAAGTCGTTCGATGATGGCGGCCGATCCGTCGCGCACCCAGGCGTCGAGTTGGGCGGGCTCCTTCAACTGCTGGCCACGGACGCGCGGAACGGCGACATACCGGCACTCCAGGCCGGGAAGCGCGGTCATGTCGCCCCAAAGCTTTTCGAACTGGGCCACCGGGAAAATGTCCTCCTGGCCTTTGCCCCAACGCTTCTTCACGTCTTTGAGCGTGATGTACGTGGGCATGCGCGCGGCCAGGCGGCGGATGGCTTCGGCCAGCTTGCCGTCATCGGCGAGATCGTCGCGGCGAAGACCGAACGCGGAGAGCAGGCGGTCGATGTCGATCCAATAGGTGGCGCTGTTGTAATAGGAGAGCTGCGATTCGATCTCCTCGTTGGGCAGCGCCAGGCCCTCCACCAGGCGGAGGCGGCCGTTGACGCGCGCTAGGCCGCCGCCCCGATCCTCTATGTGGCGCGCCACCACTTCGTTGGTAAGCGTGGCGCCCTGTTCGATATGCCAGCCCAGCAGGGCGGGGTCGAGATCCGCGCCCACGGTGTCGATGTTGTGCGCCAGTAGGTAGTTCAACCGCGGGTGCGAATCCAGCAGGGAGCGCAGCGTGCCGTTGCGCAGCAGGTTGGGGATCTCGTACCAGTGGCCCACCGGGTGTAGGCACTGTAGGGGCAGGTTGTCGGTGTAATCGTTGCCTTCGCCGGCCTGCCGCGCCCAGTCGATGAGCGTGGCGTGCAGGCTTTCGCGCACTCTCTGCGCGCGCTCGTCGAGCAACTGCTGCGGCATCTCTTCCCAGGCGAAACGCAGGTCGCGCTCGGTGGGGATCATGCGCAGGCCGATGCTGCGTCCCGGCGATGTCAGCACCGGGCCGGGATAGCCGTAGTTTCCGCACGCGCGGAGGTGTTCTTCCATGGCGCGATGAGTGAGGTAGCTGGTGGTGAAGACGTGGGGCACCGGAACGCCCGAAGAGCGGCTGGCGCGCAGGCTCTTGGCCAGGTGGACCTCGACGAAGCTGCGGTGCCGCCCGCCCAGCTTGCAGAACGGGTTGAGGGCCTTGACCACGCCGGCGCCCTTGGTCCAGCGGCTGCCCAGGCCGCCCGCCAGCGAAACCACGGCGACGCGGCCTTGGGCCAGCGCTTCCTCGCCGATGCGGCGGAAAGCCTCGGCGGCGGCGGCATTGGCGGCGATCAAATCGCCGGGCCGGACGTCCTCGATGACCGTGTTCACCGGCAGGCGATTCTGCGCCAAACCGATGCGCCCGCTGCGCATATCGGCCTGGATTTGGGCGTGCTGCACGGCGTCGAAACCGTGCTCCTGAAGCATGCTCTCCAGGGTATGGGGATCGTCGGCGGATTTCTCCTGGCTGCGCGGCAGCAGGTGGTCGAACATCTGCTGGATCATCCCCGAGAAATCGGACTGATTGCGGCAGGCGGCGGAAAAGCGGCCGAGTTCGGCGCGGATCGCCGGAGAGAGCAGGCGGGCCTCGGTGCGCACCAGTGGGGGAACGGCCAGCGTATAGTAGGCCGCGGGCATGAGGGCCGATTCGCCGCGCAGCAGGCTGGAGGCCGTTCCGCGTTCGTTGATGGCGAATTCGTAGACCACCGGCTCCATGGCGAAGGGGACGGCGTGTTCCAAGCCGCGCTTGGTTTCGCTCATGAAGCACTGCAAACGGTGCTGCGCCTCAATCTTGCGGCGCGGATGGAAGAGGAATCCCATACCGCCTCCGGACATGCCGCCGAGCATCCAGAAACCCCAAAAGTCTTCGCCGAATTCGCCGCGGACGCGTTCGATCAGGGTGTGCGTGTAGAGGTTGCCGGCCCACGGAATGATGGTCTGGATGGGCCCCGCGAAGTTGCGGCCGGTCGAATCGCCGATGCCGCGGATGTCGCCCTGGCGCAGACGGTCCATGACTTCATCCAGGATGCCGATGGCTTCGCGCCGCGCCAGCCATTCGCGTTCGCCGCGCAGGAGGTAGCGCTCGGTGACCATTTCGAGGATCGGTCCCACGTCCTGGGCCATGCCGCCGTGCACCAGCACCAGGCTGTCTTCCAGCAGCTTCCGCGTGGCCAGCGGAACTTCCTCCGCATTGAAGATGCGGTGCCGCGGCAGCAGGCATCCGCGGCTGACCCCGAATTCCGGATCGCCCTCCGCCGCGGGGACGCCGTAGATGAGCTTGATGCCGGGCCAGACGCCGCCGGAATCCTGCCAGCCGCCGCCCGATCCGCCGATCCACTCGCCCAGGATGGCGCGCGCGGCCACCAGACGCCGTTCGGATTCCTCGAGCGAACCGGCGAGTGTGTGGATCTGCCCGGTCGCGCGCATGCAGGCCGAAATCAGGCAGGCCAGCAGGCTGGTGGAGACGGCCAGGCGGCTGCCCTTGGGAATGTCGTTGACCTTGGAGACGATTTCGATGCCCAGCCCGGGCGCCCCGGCGAGCCGCTCCAGGACGTCGGACAAAGGTTGGCTGGCGCCTTCCATGCCAGGGGGCACGAGGCCGCTCGAAATCACGGCGGCTTTGAGCAGACCGAGATAATCGCGCGCGAAATCGAAGACCTCGGCGACGGTGGAGATTTCGGCGATGGCCCCGAGATCCACGCTGACCAGGCGCAGCACCGGCCGATCGATGACCCGCAGCCAGGCTTCCACGGGAGGCTTCGGCTCTGGCGCCTGGGCGTCGCCGCGAACGCTCAGATCGATGGAGATGTTCAGCACGCGCGCGCCTTCGGGGAAATCCATGCCCAGGAAAAAGATGTCGCTCCAGCCGCTGTGGCTGAGGTCCATGCGGACCGGCGTACACTCGCGCAGGATGGGAAAAAGGCCGGACTCCGGGCGCAGGAGTTCCGGGCGCAGGCGCAGCGGATAGTCGGCGGGATGGCCGGTGCGGAACATCCACTGGTTGCCGCGAACCGAGCGGACGCTGCGGCGAACCTGGTCGGCGAGGGTCTGGAAGCCGAGGCCGCGGTAGGCGGCCGCCAGCGCGCTGGAGATCGCGGCGCCCGAACCGCGGGCGCGTTCCGCGGCCAGGAAGAGGTCGATGGCTTCGTCGAAACGGCGCTTCAGAAGGTGGGTATAGCCGGCGTAGGGGATCTCCGCGGGCGCGCCGGCCGGGCTGTGCAAGGGCACGTGGAAGCGGTGGATGGCGTAGAGAAAGAACAGCGCGCGCACGCGCTCATAGAGGTTGTCGCTGGTGCGGCGGAAGCGGTCGAGCGCGGCGCATTCGGACAGCAGTTCTTCGAGAGGCAAATCGCGGCAGACTGCGTCGAGCGAGCGATCGCGAACGGCGGGATCGCTGGCGGTGATGACCTCGACCAGGCGGCTCACGGCCGGTTTCCCGCCGCCAGTTCGCGGTCCGCCAGCAGCTCCAGGAGTTGCGCCAGCACGTCGGCGCGGTCGTGGCCGCTGAGGGCCAGCGCCAGTTGCGAGGTGAGCAGGCCGTAGCGCGTGCCCAGGTTGTAGCGCCGGCCGGATTCCTCGACGGCCAGGTATTGTTCGCGGCGGGCGAGCGAAGCCAGCACGGAAGAGAAAACCACGGGGGCGCCGGAAGCGTCGGCATCGCTCTTGACGGCCGCGTCCAGGAGGTCCATGACGGTGGGCGTGAAAGCGTGGATGCCGAAGAAGCAAAGATAGTAGCCGGCACGCAGTCCGGGGACCACCAGGCGCTGTTCGGCCTCGGTGGGAGTGGGCTTCTCAATGACGGTATCGATCCGATAGAGGCCCTCGCGCGCGGCCAGGCGGCGTCCGGTGACGGCGCCGTACATGGGCAGGAAGTTCTCGCGGGTGGGTTGGACGCCCGAGACGGAGCAGCCCTCGGCTTGGGCGATTTCCACGATGCGCTCGGCCGTGGCCTGGCCCGGGCTGACGTAGAGGTGGTCGCCCACCATGTGGAGGAATGGGTCGCGGCCCACGAACTCGCGGGCGCAATAGATGGCGTGGGCGTAGCCGAGCGGCCGTGGTTGCGCGACAAGCCGGACGGCGGAGGCGTGGCTGCCGGCGGCCTGAAGGTAGCGCGGTTCGTCGCCGGGCCAGACCACCACGCAGATCTCTTCGATCTTGGCGGCGAGGGCCTGTTCGATGAGGATGCCAAGAACGGTTTTATCGCGCCCGTCGCGGTCGATCAGGGTCTGGAGCGGGAGAGCCCGCTGGTCGGGACCGGCGGCGGTGATGACCGCCTTTCGAATTCGCAAGTGGTGGCTCCTTCGAAGAAGTGTAACCGATGGCGGGCGGCGGAGGCGGTTACCGGTCCGGCAACGCGCCTGGCCGCGCCGGTGTTTGGGGCAACCGGGGAGCCCGCGGTTGCATCTCGCGGCGCGATCCTAGCGCAACGCCGCCGTGGGGACGTTTTCTTGCAGCGGGTTCGGCAGGTGCCGTTCGGCATAATACCCTGGATGCACCCGCTCGACGATCTGCGCCGTTGTGCGCTCCAGCGTGCGGAAGTAGGGCTGAGGACCGAGGCCGATCCAAAACGCCCAGGCAATCAGCGGGGCAAACACCGCGATCTCGCGCCACGAAAGGTCCTTGAGCGAGCGATTCTTCTCGCTCACCTCGCCCAGCATGGTGCGCTGGAACAGCCACAACAGGTAGGCCGCGCCCAGCGCGATCCCTACTACCACCCAGAAGGCCCACACGTGCGACATCTGGTACGCCCCGCTCAGAATGGTCAGCTCTCCGATGAAGCCGTTCAAAAGCGGCATTCCCATGGAACTGAGCGCGGCGATTCCGAACACCAGGGTGAAGATCGGCATGATCTTGAAGAGACCGCCGTAGTCGGCGATGGCGCGCGTGTGCCGGCGTTCGTAAACCACGCCCACGATCAGGAAGAGCATGCCGGTGGAAATGCCATGGTTGATCTGCTGAATGATCGACCCGGAAATCCCCGCCGGGTTCAGCGAAAACATGCCCAGGGTGCAGAATCCCAGATGGCTCACCGAGGAATAGGCCACCAGCTTCTTCCAGTCCTTCTGCATGAGCGAGGCCAGCGCGCCGTAGACGATGCCGATGATCGACAGCACCGCCATGATAGTGATCACGGTCGGGTCCTTGGCCGACTCGGGCAACAGCGGCAGCGAGAACCGCAGGAAACCGTACGTCCCCATCTTCAGCAGAACGCTCGCCAGCATCACGGAACCCGCGGTGGGCGCCTCGGTGTGGGCGTCGGGGAGCCAGGTATGGAACGGGAACATCGGCACCTTCACCGCGAATCCTGCGAAGAACGCCCAGAAGACCCACCACTGGATGGGAATCGAGACGTGCGTGCGCATCAGGTCGGCGATGTCGAAGCTGACGGTCTGGAACTGCAAGGTGTGCTGATGGTACAAGACCAGAATGCCCAACAGCATCAGCACCGAACCGACCAAGGTAAAGATCATGAACTTGATGGCCGCGTACACCCGGCGCTCACCGCCCCAGATGGCGATGATGAAGTACATGGGCACCAGCACGGTTTCCCAGAACACGAAGAACAGCAGGAAATCGAGCGCCATGAACACGCCCAGCATGGCCGTCTGCAGCAGCAGGAAAAAGGCGTAATACTCCTTCAGCCGCGTCTGGATGGCGTTCCAGCTCGACAGGATGGCGACGAAGCCCAGCAGCGTGGTCAGCATGACCAGCAACAGGCCAAGCCCGTCGATGCCGATGTGGTACGAAGCGCCGATGGATGGAATCCAGGCGGCCCTCTCCACAAACTGAAAATCCTTGGTGCGGTCGAAATTGAAGACCAGCGGCAGCGATACCAGGAAGCCCAGAAACGCCGCCGCATTGGCCCAGAGCTTGATGGCGCGCGCATTCCCCGAGGGAATGAACAAGAGCACCAGCAGTCCCACAAGGGGCGTGAACAGGACTATGGAGAGGATGTGGTCCATGATTCAGCCCAACATCTTATCAGCTTTCAGCCGTCCGGCTACAGCCATTCGTGCAGACAGCTATTCATGCACACAGAAAACCGCGGCCACCGGTTCCTCACGGGCAACTTGGCGGCACAACCCGGTATCTCCGGGTTCCCCGACGATGTAGCGGATCCGCTTTTCGCGGCGCTCGAGCGCGGTGTAGCTTCCGGTCAGGAACATAACCGGCTGCAATTGGATCGGCAGGCCGTCCGCCTGGTTCCCGGACAGAGTCGCTACCACCAGCTTGGGCTGCTCCGGCGGCGCGGCCGCGATCCGGCGGGCCAGTTCGGTGTATGGAGAGTCGAACGCCTCGGCGGTCTTGGGATTCCGCGCCCAGACGTCAAAATAGGTGTGGTACGGCTGGTAGCAGAGCGCCAGCACGGCGACGGCCGCGGCGGCTTGCAGCAGACCGCGGGCCGGCGCCGCCCGGCCCAGCCACGCGGCCGCCTGTTGCGCCCCCAGCGCCGCCAGAAGGCAGACCGCCGGAAGCATCAGGATAGCCCGGAGCGCGTGCGGCGCCTCTGTCGACAGCACCGCCGGAAGCATCCCCACGGCCAGCCAGAGAAGAATCGGCTGGTGCCGCCGCCAAGCGACCCAGATGCCCACCACCATGCAGGCGGCCACGGGCCAGAACAACTCCGCTCGCCAGGCCACGTTGTGACGCCAATTATGGTCCCCGCGCGTGAACAGCATTCGCGCCGTGCGCCAGCAATTCAAAACGATCTCGGCCGCGGGCCGCGGTCCGCCGATTACCGACACCAGGGCCGCGCGCCCCCAGAACGTGCCCGGATGACCGGCGAAATACACCGCCAGGGGCGCCGCCACCAGGGCCGCCGCGCCGGCGAAAATCCAGGCGGACTTCCTCATCCTCCGCCGGCCGTAAGCGATCCACATCGCCACCACCAACAGGGGAGTCACTCGATAGGCCAGGTAGGTGTAGAAGCCAAGTCCATAGACCACCCCGGCCAGCATCATCCACGCCGGCCGCGCCCGGCGGAACGCCACCAGCAACAGGTACAGGGCCCACACCAGAAACAGCGGGGCGGCGATGGCGCGAAACGCCATCCGCGAGAAGACCAGGTGCCAGAAACTGGTGGCCAGGAAAAACGCCGCCCCCAATCCCGCGGACGCCGAAATCAGCTCCGCGCCCAGTAGGTACAGGCCCCAGACGGTCAGCACGCCGAAGATCGCCGCCGGAACTCTCAACGCCCACGCCCGGTTGCCGAACATCGCTATCGAGAGCGCCGCCGCGTTGACGTACAGACCCTCGCGCCCGTTGTCCTCGGGATAGAAGACCTGGAAGCGGTGCGTCTCCAGGGCCTGCCGGGCGTTGTTGCCGTCCATGGCCTCGTCCACGTACAAGCCCGGCGGAAACGCCGCGAGCTGAAACAGCCGGAGAAACGCCGCCAGCACCAGAATCGCGCCCAGCAGCACGAAGCGCTTGCGCGCAGAACCTGGCATTCCTACACCATAGCACCGGGGTTCCCGTGGCAGATTGGCCGGATCTGGGCTGACTGGGTAGCTTCGATTGGGGCGTCACTCAGGGCGACACGGAAGAGGAAGCCCGCGAGCTCGCTGCCGACGCGATTCGCACCATGATCCAGGAGCACATCCGAAAGGGCGAAAAGGTTCCGCGGCCGAATTGCTTGTAGATGCCTGCGGAGGAAATCGGGCGGCGGGTCTGAGTTGTTGTTACTGACCAGTTACGAAGCCGCTTGCATGCTCATGCCGCACGCCAGCGTGCCCTGCAACTTCGAGAGCTGAGATTCCAGGCGGGCACGGTCCGGCCGGCTCACCACCGGCAACAGCCGTCCGACTTCCGAGCAGATCCTTGTCACTTCTTCGTAATGTTCGGCGGCCCCGTAATTCAGACGCCGCGCCAACGCGAATCCACGCTCTAACCGGTTGCCGATCAACGCAGTGAGCTGGCGGTCGGTGAGGGCGCGCAACTCCGCAAGTTTCCTGGCCTCCGAAATCCGGTGTCCCATCATAAAACGTCCTAGCTACCTACTTAGACGTTGAAACTCCGGATTTCGATCACAAAAACCTAAGGAATTTTGCTAGGTGCGTTTCATAACGCACAATCCGCCGCAATAGACCGCCCAAGCTGGCTCCCGGCCGAAGAAGTAAGGCAATTCCCGGTAGTCGCGGCAATCGTGGATGGCAAAATCCGCCAGCTTGCCTGGCGCCAGCGAACCGATCCGATCTCCGCGGTCCAGGCTGCAGGCCGCGTTGATGGTGGCGGCGGTGATGGCTTCCGCAGTAGTCATCTTCATCTGCGTGCAGGCCAGCGAAAGGACCATCGGCATCGATGTGGTCGGCGAAGAACCGGGGTTGAAGTCCGTGGCCAGCACCACCGGCATCCCGAGGTCGATCATGCGCCTCGCCGCGGGATAGCGCGTCGAACCCAGGGCGTAGACCGACGCAGGGAGCAGCACCGGCTGCACCCCGGCCGCACGCAACGCCGCGAGGCCGACCTCGCCGGTGGACTCCAGATGGTCCGCCGTTACCGCGCCCAGTTCCGCGGCCAACCGCGAGCCGTAGTCGGAACTGAACTGGTCGGCGTGCAGCCGAAGCCCCAGGCCCAATTCTTTGGCGGCCCGCAACACCACGCGCGCCTGCTCCACGGGAAAGACATTGGGCTCGCAGAAGACATCGCAGTACTCCGCCAGCTTGCCCACGGCGACGCGCGGCAGCATTTCGCCGGCGACCAACCGCACGTAGTCGCCGATGCGCCCGCGGTATTCGTCGGGGATCTCGTGCGCGCCCAGAAACGTGGGCACGTAGCGCAGGCTTCGCTCGCTGTCGAGTTGGCGGATGACGCGGAGGATCTTCAGCTCAGCCTCCAGCGAAAGCCCGTAGCCCGATTTCGCCTCGACCGTGGTGGTGCCGCCGCGCAGGAACCACTCGCGGTAGCGGCGCGCGACATCGAGCAGATCGCTCTCCGCGGCGTCCCGGGTCTGCCGCACGGTGGAGCGGATTCCTCCACCGCGCGCGGCGATCTCGGCATAGCTCGCCCCTTCGGCACGCATCTCGAACTCATCGGCGCGGGTTCCCGCAAACACCGGGTGGGTGTGCGCGTCCACGAATCCGGGAAGCACGATGCGGCCACCGGCGTCGACCACCTCGGTATCCGGCGAGAGCAGCCGCTCGATATCGCCGCGCGCGCCGGCTGCCGCGATGCGCCCGTCGCGGACCAGCATGGCGCCATCCGGAACGACCGCCAGATCGCGCATTTCGCCGCCGGTGCGCGGACGGCCGGGGCCGGCCAGCGTCACCAATTGGCTGCAATTCAGGATGGCGAGATCGGCCACGCTATGCCCCCGCGGCGCGCAGCCGGGCTTCGACCGCCTGGCGAAACGCCGCATCCTGGATGCTATCCAAATTGATGCGCACGTTCTCCAGCGCGCCCGCTTTCGCCGCCACCGTCAACGCCTTGGCCACTGCCAGGTCGCTGGCGAATTTCGCGGGGATTTCCAGATCGTCCAGCCGGCGCGCCATGGCCGCGCATCGCTCCATCACTTCCAGAGGAACCTCAGCCGCGCCGTGCAGCGCCTCTTCGACCAACGGGCCGCGCTCGGCTTTCGGCATCTTGTAGGCGGCCATCACCTTTTGAAACGCCTCGGCGTCGCGGTCCACGGCCTCGGTGAAGAAGCCGCGGTCCTCTTCGAACGCTATGCTGTCCAACTTGGCGAGGCGCGTGACCATGGCTCCCAAAGCTGCCGCCATGGCCGCCGCGGCCGCCGACGCGCTCCCTCCGCCGGGAGTCGCCGTGGGCGCGGCGAGCGCGTCCAGAAACCGCGGCAGGCCGTTCCGTCTGGAGAGAACCGCGGCGATGCGGTTCTCCAGAACCAGCTCCGGCCGGAGGTTTTCGCAGCGCAGGAAGTAGCCGGCGGCCATCTCCAGGGCCTTCCCCGGAATCAACCCGACGATCTCGCTGCCCACCACCGGTACGCCATAGCGCTCGGCCTCGCGCTTGACGGTTTCAAATACGAGGTGCACGGGAGTCTGTTCGAAATCCGTCAGGTTGATGGACACCTGCGCCAGGTTGCGCGAGGCCAGCATCACGCCCATGGATTTCACGTAGCGGAACCCGCCGCTGGAAAACCGGA
>Ga0326728_10016247_pt1 | contig 15234 bp, 11 predicted proteins | sample MB3enrmetagenome_FD_207602 | JGI IMG/M metagenome (GOLD analysis project Ga0326728, IMG submission 207602) | Lab enriched peat soil microbial communities from McLean, Ithaca, NY, United States - MB31MN | ecosystem: Environmental > Terrestrial > Soil > Wetlands > Peat | place: USA: New York...
CGAACCGTTAGAACTCGATATCGCTCCTGGTAGCAAAACACTGATTGAAGTCAAGGTGGCAGGTATTTGGAAGACTTCACTGCTATTAACGAGAGTGAACTAGGCGCTAGTCCAGGAGAGAGACTGAGTCTACACATTGGACTTCCCTTATCCTCCTCGTCGATTCACCTCTTTTTCGTTTGGGTCTCTGCAAGCGCCCGTCACACGCCTGTTTCGGTGGTGCGTGAAAGATGATAGACGGAGCAGTTCTACTCTGTTGATCGTGGCCTGGAGTGATCTATGGCTTTGCCGCCCATTTATAAGTATCTCGACGTTCAAGGCGCGAAGCTGACGCTCCAGAATAAAACGTTCAGGCACGCAAAGCCTTCGGATTTTAACGACACAGAAGACCTGACGATTAGGAGCATCTTTCCAGAAGAAACCGAGTCGGCGCTAAAGCGGCTTGCCGACTGCTCAACGGATGTGATCCTTCAACACCTCAACGATCCGCCGACCTGCAGCTCGCCGATGAAGGAGCAGATTGCGCTCATACAGCAGGCATTCCGTGCCAATCCCGAGGTCGCCGATGTGGTCAAAGCCGAGATGGCCCAGGAAGGAGGAGAGCCGATCTATGACGTCGAGCACATGCGCGCAGTAGCCGAAGGGTTTGTCAAGGAGATAAACGAGTTTATGCAGGGCTACCGCGTCTTCTGCGTAAGCACCCGCAAGGACTCCGAAAAGATGTGGGCCAATTACGCTGAGAACCACAAGGGCATAGCGTTGCGGATCGAGCCGAACTCAGCGAAAGATTCGAAGTTTCAGCTTTTCCGCCCCGTCATCTACCGCGAGAAACGGCCTCCCCTCTACGAGGACACGCTTGAGTTCGTCGCGGGCCTGTTCGGGGACCAAAAGGCTCGCCTGGAGGCGATGGTAGAAAGGATTATCTACGCTAAGACGATGGAGTGGGAGCACGAAAGCGAACCTGGTCATACCCCTGCGTCAGAATGAAGAGCCGTGGAACACGTGCGCATATCATTCCGAAGAAATAACGGAGCTCTATCTCGGCCTTGAGATGGAGCAGGAGGACAGGGACACCATTTGCGGCATGGCTCGGGCAGTTAACCGAAACATCGGGATCTTTGCAGTGAAACGGGGCGCAGATGGAACGCTCGGGTTCCGCCGCGCCTGACGCCACCGGTAGCTATCACGCTATGACGAAGCTTAAATTTCAAAAGCACCACCCCCGAGAGGCGGCCCTTGCCGAATCGGCATTCTGTGCAATATAATGCACGTCCCTGCTTCTGAAACGGCATGCATGAGCGAAATAGTTACCTTTAGCGGGCACGTTGCTTCAACACGCCACGAAGGCGGTGTCGACGATGCCAAAATCGAGCGCCTCCTCGCCTCCGTCGGCGAACGCGTTCGCAGCGCCCGCGCGCGCATGGGCCTATCGCGGCGTTTGCTCGCCGAAAAATCCGGCGTTTCGCAGCGCTACCTCGCTCAGCTTGAAACCGGCCAGGGCAATATTTCCATCGGCTTGCTCTTAAGGGTCGCCGATGCGCTGAATTTCCGTATCGAATGGCTGGTGGCGGAGGAAGATCCCTGGTCGTCGGAGATCGTGATGATTTCGTCCCTTCTACGCAGCGCCACGCGGGCGCAGCGCGAGCGGGTTCTGGAAATCCTCGTGCCGGAAAATCCCGGCTTGAAGCGCGCCAGCCGTATCGCTCTCATCGGCTTGCGCGGCGCGGGCAAGTCGACGCTTGGCCGTTTGGTGGCAGCCGAGCTGGGAATACCGTTTAAGGAGCTGAACGAGGACATCGAGGAGGCCAGCGGGATGCCGGCGGGCGAGGTGATAGCGCTTTACGGCCCCGAGGGCTACCGCCATCTCGAGCGTCAATCCCTCGAGCGCATCGTAGCCACCCATGACCGGCTCGTGCTGGCCGTAGCCGGTGGCATTGTCTCGCAGCCTGAGACGTTCAACTACATGCTGCGCAATTTTCACACGATCTGGCTCAAGGCGGAGCCCGAGGAGCATATGGCACGGGTGCGCGGTCAAGGCGATGAGCGCCCGATGGCCGGCAATCCAGATGCCATGCAGGAGCTGCGCAATATTCTTACCAGCCGGGAAGCGCTTTATTCGCGGGCCGAGGCCCATGTTAACACATCGAAAGCGTCGTTGAAGGACAGCCTCGCGGCCGTGCTTGCCGAGATCGAAAAGCACCATTTCCTTTCGACGTGAAGGCAAGAGCTCCGCGCTCGCTCTAAACATCCGTTGCAGTTCGCGGCATCGGGCATTATTGTGCATAAAAGCCTAATATAGCGTAGGCGCGAAGGCGCGTCGTTGCCTGCCGCCAGGGGAGCTTGAGACATGGCCGAGGCATTTATCTGCGATTATGTGCGCACGCCCATCGGCCGCTATGGCGGCGCACTCTCCAGCGTTCGCACCGACGATCTCGCCGCTATTCCGATCAAGGCCTTGAAAGACCGCAACCCGTCTGTCGACTGGCAGATGCTCGACGAAGTCTACATGGGCTGCGCCAATCAGGCCGGCGAAGACAACCGCAACGTCGCGCGGATGGCACTTCTACTCGCGGGCTTGCCGGAAACGGTGCCGGGCACGACCATAAACAGGCTTTGCGGCTCCGGCATGGATGCTGTCCTCTCCGCGGCTCGCGCAATAAAGGCCGGAGAGATCGACCTTGCTTTGGCGGGAGGCGTCGAGTCCATGTCGCGCGCGCCGTTCGTTTTGCCGAAGGCGGAGAGCGCGTTTTCACGCTCCGCTGAGATTTACGACACCACAATCGGCTGGCGCTTCATCAACGTCCGGATGCAGCAGCTCTTCGGCACCGATTCAATGCCGGAGACAGCGGAAAACGTCGCGGCGGAATTCTCGATCTCGCGCGAGGATCAGGATCGCTTCGCTGCCGCTTCGCAGGCGAAGGCGGGGCGCGCGCAGGAGAATGGGCGGCTGGGCCGGGAAATCGTTGCGGTGAGTATTCCACAGCGCCGCGGCGATCCGGCCCTGGTGAGCAAAGACGAGCATCCGCGTCCCGGCATCGCATTGGAAGAGCTCGCCAGGCTGCCGGCCCCCTTTCGCAAGGGGGGCTCTGTAACGGCAGGCAATGCGTCTGGCGTCAACGATGGAGCGGCTGCGCTGATCGTCGCCTCGTCAGCCGCGGTTGCCCGCCATGGTCTGACCCCCTTTGCCCGCATAACCGGCGGCGCGACTGCGGGCATCGCTCCGAGGATCATGGGTTACGGGCCGGTGCCCGCCATCGAAAAGCTTTGCGCAAAAGCAAAGTTTCAGCCCCAGGACATCGAAATACTCGAACTCAACGAGGCGTTCGCCGCCCAAGCGCTCGCAACCTTGCGCGCTATCGGTTTTGCAGACGATGACGCGCGCGTGAACCCCAATGGCGGCGCCATCGCTCTCGGCCATCCCCTTGGCATGTCCGGCGCCCGGATTACGGGCACGGCCGCGCTTGAGCTTAAAGAGCGAAACGCTCGCCTCGCCCTGGCTGCAATGTGTGTCGGCGTCGGCCAGGGTATTGCCGTATCGATTGCTGGAGTGTGAGGTTCGCGCCGCCAAGCCGGCGTTGCGCCTCGCTGGTATGCGCTGGGAGACGGCAAGATGGACTCATCCATCCTGATAACAAAGACCGGCAGTTGCACCGAACTGACCTTGAACCGGCCGGACCGGCTCAACGCGTTCAATGAGATGATGCATCGTGACTTGGCGGCGGCACTCGATGCGGCCGCCGCGGACCCGAATTGCCGCGCGGTGTTGCTGACGGGGGCTGGGCGCGGCTTTTGCGCCGGGCAGGACCTCTCCGATCGCCTGATTACCGGCGGCGCGCCCGATCTTGGCGCCAGCATCGAGACCTTTTACAATCCGTTGATCCGCCGCATCCGCGCCTTGCGCAAACCGGTCGTATGCGCGGTAAATGGCATTGCAGCCGGAGCGGGAGCGAACCTTGCGCTTGCCTGCGATATCGTTGTCGCCGCGCGCTCAGCCAAGTTTATTCAAGCCTTTGCGAAGATCGGCCTTATTCCCGACACTGGCGGCACGTTCTTCCTGCCGCGCCTTGTTGGCGAGGCGCGCGCCCGCGGCCTTGCCATGCTGGCGGAGCCCGTCACAGCAATACAGGCGGAGAGCTGGGGCATGATATGGAAAGCGGTCGATGACGACGCGCTCCTTGCCGAGGCGCGCGCAATTGCCGCGAGCCTCTCGGCACAGCCGCCGCAGGGCCTCGCCTTCATCAAAGAGGCGCTGAACGCCTCAGCCGGCAATACGCTCGACGCTCAACTCGACCTTGAACGCGATCTGCAACGCAAGGCCGGCCGCACACCCGATTACGCCGAAGGCGTTCGTGCCTTCATGGAAAAACGCGCGCCCAACTTCACGGGGAGCAGCGAATAAACGATCCACCTGCCTTCCGCGGCTCATGGCAGCGCGGCGGGAGGCAGAGGAGCATCCAAAACCCAAAAAAAGATAACGGGGAGGGGAAACAATGAGCGGGCTGAGGCAAAACCTCTATTCGGAGCGGACGGTCAAAAACGGGCTCGACGCGGCCGAGCGCGCCTCGCGCGACGAGCTCATGGCGCTGCAGCGCAAGCGGCTCGCATGGTCGCTGCGCCACACCTATCAGAACGTGGACAATTTCCGCAAACGCTGCGACGCGTTGGGCGTGCACCCTAGCGATTTCCGGGAGCTTTCCGATCTCGCCAAGTTTCCGTTCACCGTGAAGACGGACCTGCGGGACAATTACCCGTTCGGCCTCTTTGCCGTCCCGCGCGAGAAGGTCGCCCGCATTCATGGCTCGTCGGGGACTACCGGCAAGCCGATTGTGGTGGGATACACCGCGGCCGACGTCGATATGTGGGCCGATGTCATGGCCCGCTCGCTGCGCGCAGCCGGTGTGCGGCCGGGCATGATGGTGCATGTGGCTTACGGTTATGGCCTGTTCACGGGGGGCCTTGGGGCCCATTACGGAGCCGAGCGGCTCGGCTGCAGCGTCATTCCGATGTCGGGCGGCATGACCGAGCGGCAAGTGCTCACCATCAACGATTTCCGCCCCGACGTCATCATGGTGACGCCAAGCTACATGCTGCAGATCCTCGACGGCTTCATCAAGGCGGGCCTCGATCCGCGCGAAAGCTCGCTGCGCTTCGGCCTGTTCGGCGCCGAGCCTTGGACCAATGCCATGCGGGCCGAAATCGAGCGCGCGTTCGGCCTCGATGCCACCGATATTTATGGCCTGTCCGAGGTCATCGGCCCCGGCGTCGCGCAGGAATGCGTTGAAACCAAAGACGGTTTGCACATTTGGGAGGACCATTTCTATCCCGAAATCGTGGACCCGGATACTGGCGAGGTTCTGCCGGAAGGATCGAAGGGCGAGCTCGTGCTGACCTCGCTCACCAAGGAAGCCTTCCCGATCATCCGTTATCGCACGCGCGATCTGACGCGTCTTTTGCCGGGGACGGCGCGCCCTGCGATGCGGCGGATGGAAAAGGTGACCGGCCGCTCCGACGACATGATCATCCTGCGCGGCGTCAATATCTTTCCCACGCAGATCGAGGACTTGCTGCTCGCCACCGGATGGTCCAACGGCCATTACCAGATCGAGCTGACCCGCGACGGGCGCCTGGACGAAATGACCGTCCATTCCGAAGCCCGCGATGCGCACTGGGACGGATCGGGGCTGCAAGCGCAAGCGGGCAAGCTTAGCGCCCGTATCAAGGACACGATCGGGGTCAGCGCACGCGTGCTCATCCACCGGTCCGGGGAAATGGAACGCTCGCTTACCGGCAAGGCACGGCGTGTGGCCGACAGGCGCCCGAAAGACTGATATACGGCACCGGCCGCATGCGCGCGAACTCAAGTCCTGCCCCTTGTAAGATGCGGCCAAGACCCGGCGCCACGCCCTCATCCCGTCCTTCTCCCAGGGCGAGCTTGCTGGGAGAGGGCTGGGGGCTGGGGTGAGGGGGCAGATGCTAAGATTTTTCCCGGCGGCTGAAAGGAAACGAGGAGCGTAGCGGCTCCGCTCCGGCCGGTTGTTGAGGCCTTTGGCCAGGTGCCGCGCGCATCGGCGGGGGAACCTCCGCGTGCGTCCGCTCCAACGGGACTCCGCTCGCATCCGGCCTCGGCTTGCTTCCAAGGCCGAAGCGGGGCCGCCGCTTGCCGTTGCTTCCCGGCCTTCTCTCCTGGGGGGCAGGCGGGGCTGTTTCCTTCGCCTCGGCTTCAGCGAGAGCGAGCGCCTTTTCCCGCTCCTTCTCCCGCTCTTTCTCGTCCCGCTCCTTTTCCTTCCCGGCTCTGCGCTCGGCGCGCTTTGCTTCTTTTTCCTGTTCCCTGTCGTCGCGGCGCGCCGAACGCGCAATAGCGTTCAGAAGGTTTACGACCTCGCGTTCGGTCAAAAGCTCGCTGTAGAAAAAGCCTTGCCCGAAATCGCAGCCAACGGCCCGGACATAGGCCAGGTCTTCCTCGGTATCCACGCCTACCGCAACCACATCCTTGCCAAGCTCGTGAGCGATCGTCAGCACGGCTTTGAGCACCATCGCGCTCGACCTTTCCTTATCGCTCAAAGTCACAAGCGAACGGTCGATCTTGATGGCGTCGATCGAAAGGCGATGCCAATAGGACAAGGAGGAAAAGCTGACGCCGAACTCATCGAGCGCGACGCTGACGTTCAAGCTCTTCAGCCAGTCGAGGATCTCGATCGCTTGCTCGGGGTTCGAATTGATGAGGCTCTCGGCGATTTCGAGCCGGAGCGCCCCTTTCGGTAGAGTCTCGCGCCCAATGATCAGCCGGAGATTCTGGACAAGGTCGTGGTGAAAAAGCTGCTGGCTCGACATATTGATGCTGACGTAAATCGGATCGTCGCGCTGCAAAATGCGATGCCATCGCGCGCCCTGCCGGATGCAGCGCTCGAAGATATAGGCCCAAAGATCTCCGGATAGGCCTGCGGCCTCCGCCGCTGCCTCGAACTCGGGCAGGCTCAGCCGTCCGAGCGCGGGGTGATCCCATAGAACGAAAGCTTCCATGCCGGCGAGGCGTTCATCGCCGATCCGGATGATGGGCTGGTAAAGCACGCGGATTTGGCGCCGCTCGATGGCATGTTTGAGGTCGGCCTGAACGATGGAGCGCTCATCGGAAGCGCCGCGCATTTCGGGTTTGAACAGCTCGATTCTGTCGGCGCCGGCGCGTTTGGCGCGATACATCGCACTTTCGCCCTCGCGCAGGAGATCTTCGGCGTTCTCCTGGGTTCCGTCGTACATGGCGATGCCGATGCTGCCGGTGAGCACAAGGTCCCGCCCTCCGGCCTTCATGGGAGTACGGAGCGAGCGTCTGACCCGCTCCGCAAGCATGGCGATGTGACGCGGCTCGGTATCCTCGGAAATCAGGATGGCAAATTGCAGCGCGCTGACCCGGGCAAGGGTGTCCTGCGGTGAGATGTGGCGGGTGAGCCTTCGGGCGATGGTCAGGAGCACGCCGTCGTTCGTGGCGAAATCGGGGGAACGCGCTTGATTTTTGAGGGCGTCGAGATCGATGAAAAACACCGTCGGCTTAATGTTCTCGTCTTTCGCACGCGCCAGTGCGGTCTGCAGCCTATCGATAAACAGCTCCCTGTTCGGCAGCCCGGTTAGGCCATCGCGGATCGCGTTGTGAAGCAGCCGCTCCTGTGCGCGCTTTTGCGCCGTGACGTTGCGCATGAGGCCGACGCCGCGGAGCGCGCGCGTGGTTCGCTGCTGGGTTACCGCCGCCCGCAATTCGTACCAAAGATAGCCGCCGTCGGGCCTCTTCATGCGAAATTCGAGATTGATGTCGCCGCCTTGACGCTCACGGATCGTCCATAAGGTTAAGCGCATCCGCTCGCGATCCGAGGCGTGAAGGTGTTGCAGCCAATTGTCCACGGAGCATCGCAGCGAACCAGGCGCAACGCCGAGCGCTGTCTCAACCTCGGGCCCCGTGTTGATCTCGTCGCGGCGTCCGTCCCATTCCCAAACGCTGGCGCCCGACGCCTCGAGCGCCATGACGCGCAGCTTGAATTGGCCTGCATCCTCGCCGATCGCTCCGGGATCGGCGGTCTGGAATGCGTATTGCGTCACGGTGAAGCCGATCAGCGCGAGAAACAGCACGAGCCCCGCCGAAAGAGCCGAAACCAAGATGTCGCCGGAAACCTTGCCGGTGATGGTAACGGCGGAGGCGAACAGCCACACCATGAACAGCATCCAGGACGGCACGAGCGACAGCGCCCGCTCCTGGCCGCGAAGGGCAAGAAAGCTGATCAGCGCGCTTCCGGCGATCGCGATGGGTATGAAGGAGAGCCGGGCTAAGCTCGCGGTCACCTGGGCATCCACAAGGGCGAACACGATCAAGCCGAGCTGCCCGGCGATCCAGCCGTAAAACGCTATGCTGATCCAATTATGCCAAAGCCTGAGATTGAGGAACGTGTAGATGAAAACCACAAGGCTTGCGGCGAAGGCTGCCTCCGCAGCCGCCCTATAGGTTCCGTTGTCCTCCGATGTCAGCTGAAAAAGCTTATGCCAAAAGCCGAAGTCGACGCACAGATAAGCGAGGGCCGACCAGGCGACGAGAGCGGCGGCAGGAAAGATCGCTTTGTGATTGGCTGCGAAGATTGCCGTAAGGAAAATGGCGAGCAGTCCGGTGATCCCAAGGAGGATACCGTGAAATAGGTTTATGTCTCTTTGACGCTTGCCGAAACTCGCGGGTGAATTGAGAAACAGCCTCGGCACCGACGCCGAGGCGAGCTCGACGATGAAGGTGACCGTCGTGCCGGGCTCGATCGATAGCCTGTAAATGTCGAGATGGTCGTAATCCTCATTGCGCTCGGGGCGGAAGCCGAGGGACGGCGTGACATTGGTGATGCGCGGCGCGTCGAGATCCGGCTTGAGAACGCGGGAGCCTACGATGTCGTATCTCTGCGCGGTCAGCCAGCGCGTGATTGGCTTGTCGGTGGAATTGCTCAAAGCAAAGACAACCCAGCTCGGATTGGTGCCAGGCGTCTTGGCCGATACGGTCATCCGTCCCACGATCCCATCCGCGCTCGGCGCCGTTTCGACGCTGAGTTTGTCGCCCCGGCGTTCGTAAAATTCGCCAAGGAGTGTAATGTCGATCTTTTCGTCGCTGGGACCGATGACAATGGGCTCGACTGCCAGCGCAGCGGAGCTAAGGGTTGCCAGCCAGAGAAAAGACGCGAGCGCAAACGCAAGAACAAGGTGAAGCGAACCCCTCTCGCAGCCGGCACGGGCAGCCGCGATCCAGCGCCCTCGACGCGTCAGGCAAACTCCTGTCTCGCAGCGAAAGTCACGGTAGGGGATCGTCATTGAGTAGCGCAAAAAGCCAGTGATCTTGCCATGTGCCATTAATTTTCAGATACCGCCGGGCTAAGCCCTCATATTGGAAGCCTGTGCGGGTTAGAAGCGCGGCCGACGCCTTGTTCTCAGGCAAACAGGCCGCTTCCAACCGGTGAAGACGCAAGACATCGAAAACGAACCAAGTTGCTGCCCGGACACCTCTGGTCATGTAGCCTTGCCGGGCATAGGGTGCACCGATCCAATATCCCAAGGAGCAGCTCTGACTTACGCCCCGGCGGATATTGCTCAACGTTATACCGCCGATTAAGGCTTTATCAGAGGTTCTAAACAGAAAAAAGGCATAACCGAGATCTTGGCGCGCATCGTTATAATAATAGCGGATGCGGCGCCGGTAGGTGTCCTTTTCGAGTTCGTCGCGCGTCCAGCGCGGCTCCCAGGGCTCGAGGAACTCCCGGCTTTCGCCCCGAAGCGCAGCCCAAGCTTTGTAATCGGCCATTTGGGGCTCGCGCAGAAAAACGCCATCGCCCTCGACATAGGATTTGCTTTCCGAAAAGAACATTCGCGCGCCGCCGAGCATGGCCTAAAATCACGCTGCTAAGAGAGTGCCGGCGAGGAACGCCTCGGCGGCGTCGGATACCGCTAAGGACGCTCCCCTCGCGCCGACGGCGGCGGAAACCATTTCCGGCTTTTCCCGGAAGCGCCGGCCCACGGCTTGAACATCCCCGCAAGTGACCCCTTCGATCTTTTCGACCAGCTCCTCATTGGTCAGCGGCCGTCCGAATACCATGAGATCCCAAGCGAGCTGGCCGGCTCTTGCCTCGCAGCTTTCGAGGCTCATGAACAGCCCTGCCTTGAGCTGGGCCTTGGCACGTGCAAGCTCTTGCGCGGTCGGGCCATCCTCCGCAAGGCCGGCGAAAATGCCGAGCGCCAGGGTTGCCAGCTCCGGCAATTGCTGCGGGCTCGTCGCCGCGTGCAGGCCGATGATGCCGCTATCGGAATAACCCCAGTCGAAGGCGTGAATGTCGTAGCAAAGGCCGCGCTTCTCGCGGACCTCCTGAAACAGCCGCGATGCCATGCCGCCGCCAGCAATCCCCGCAAATATCCGCCCCGCAAACGAGGACTCGTGATCGTTCGGAAAGCCCTCGAAGGCGTAGATCACGTGACATTGCTCGAAACGTTTATCGGAAAGCGCGTGGCCGCCCTCGAACTTGGCGCGTTTGGCGGGGCGCGGAGCCTCGGAGGGCATCGCACCGAAGAGCTCGCCTGCGAGCCTGTGAAGGGCATCGTGATCGACGGCGCCCGCCGCGCTTAAAATCATCCGGGACGCGGCATAGTTCTCGTTCCGGAAGCGCTTGAGATCGGCGGCGGCATGGCGCGAGATCGTCCGCGAGGTGCCGAGGATCGAGCGGCCCAGCGGCTGGTTCGTGTAGGCTTCGGCAAGTGCGAGGTCGAAGACGATGTCGTCCGGGCTGTCTTGCGTCGCCGCGATTTCCTGGAGGATCACCTCGCGCTCGCGGTCCATCTCGTCGTCGGTGAAGGCAGGGTTGAGCAGGAGGTCGCCAATCAGCTTCAAGCCTAACTCGACGTCGCCTTTGAGGACGCGGGCATAATAATTCGTCGCCTCCGAGGAGGTGACCGCATTCAATGCGCCGCCCGCGTTTTCGATTTCCTCGGCGATTTGCATGGGCGTGCGCGCAGGCGTGCCTTTGAACGCCATATGTTCGAGGAAATGAGCGACCCCATGCTCGCTGTCCAATTCAGCGCGCGCTCCCGCATTGACGAAGACGCCGACGGTCGCGGTTTCGAGCCCCGCCATGCGGTGCGTTACGATTCGCATGCCGTTGCTGAGCTGACTGGTTTGCACTGTCATTTGGGACCTCAGTGAATGCTAGCGATGGCGCGGACCGCCCGTGGCGGCATGCGCGTCGATATAGTCTGCCACAGCCGCCGCCGAGTTCGGCAAAAGTTTGTAGCGCTCCTGCCCTTCGAGGCACCTTTGCAGACTCTCGGGCACATCCGCTGTCCGGCCGATGGCGCGGGCGACGGCTTCGGGGAACTTCGCAGGGTGCGCTGTGCTGAGCACAACCATGGGCCCGCCCGTGCGAGCCTGCTCCCGCTGTGCGGCGGCAAGTCCAACCGCAGTGTGAGGATCGACGATAATCCCGGTATCCCTGAACAACCGGCTCATCGCGGCGGCGGCCTCGCCGCGCGTCACGCGATGGGCGGAGAACCGTTTCCGGATAGGCTCGAGCACTTCGGACGGAATGCCGAAGCTGCCGGTGCCCTGCAAGCTTGCCATGGCGCCGGTTACGTATGACGCGTCCCGGCCGCTCGCTTCGAATAGAAGCCGCTCGAAATTGCTCGAAATTTGAATATCCATGCTCGGACTATCGGTGGGCGTCACAGCGCGCGGCTCGTAGCGGCCCGTTTCAAGCGCGCGTGCGAGGATATCGTTCTCGTTGGTGGCGATCGCAAGCTTCCCCATGGGAAGGCCCATTTTCGATGCGGCAAAGCCCGCGAAGATATCGCCGAAATTTCCGGTCGGGACCGTGAAGGACGGCTGCGACTCCGGCCCGAGCTTTTCCGCTGCCGTATAATAATAAACGGTCTGGGCGACGATCCGCGCCCAGTTGATGGAGTTGATCGCCGAAAGCGCGTGGCGGGTGCGGAATTCGCTTTCGCCAAGCAGCGTTTTGACGATGTTCTGGGCATCGTCGAAGGTGCCCTCGATGGCGATGGCGTGAACGTTGTCCTCGGGCGCGGTTGTCATCTGCTTGCGCTGCACATCGCTGATGCGCCCGTGCGGAAACAGAATGAAAAGCTCGATGTCCTGCCGCCCGCGGAAGGCTTCCACGGCCGCAGCCCCCGTGTCGCCCGAGGTCGCGCCGAGAATGGTGGTTCTGGCGCCGGTCCGCTTCAGCGCGCGCTCCATGAGCCGGGAGAGGACCTGCATCGCGAAATCCTTAAACGCGAGCGTCGGCCCGTGGAACAGCTCAAGCAGAAAGAGGTCGCGGCCGATTTGCGTGAGCGGCGCGGTGTCTGGATGGCTGAATCCCGCATAAGCCTCGGAGACGATTGAGAAAAGATCGTCATGACCTGGATTTCCGCCCATGAAAGGCGCCATGACGTATGCCGCGGCGGCGGCATAGTGGCCCGGAGCCGAGGCCGGGAGCGAAGGACGGCTGGGCCAGGACTGAGGCATATAGAGCCCGCCATCGGGTGCGAGCCCCGCAAGCAGGACCTCCTCGAAAGCGGCGGGCGCGGCCTTCCCGCGCGTCGAAACATACATCATACCAAAATACCAAATTCCGGCTGAACGGGTTCAGCGGCCCTCTGTTTGTCACTCAGCGCGCGGCGGGGCGAAGATGACGCTGTCTGCAACGCGCCCCCTCGCCCTCCGCATAATATGGCGCCAAGCGCGGCCGGGGAAGCGTTCAAGCCAAGACTGTATCACATCGCGAAAGTTTCGGGTGCGTGCCAATCCGGCTGCACCATATGACGGGTTTGATCCGGTGTCATCTGCGCACTCGTCAAGCCGGCGCGATAGAGACGCCGGCAATGCGCATGCCCCGCGTTTGGCGCCAGCCGGGATGGCACGCCTATAAAAGCGTGCCAGTCTCAATTTAGCCCTATTCCTTGCCGAGTTGCGGTGTCTAAATGCCCCGCACCTTTAAAAAACGGATTCCGTCTATGTTTCGACCGATGAAGCTCATCGCGGCCTGCGTTTTTCTTGGCTTAGCCTCTGCACAAGCTTACGCTCAGTCGGAAGTCGGCTCCGGCCAGGTCAAAGCCGTGTATGGCAACTGGAAGCTGAAATGCGCGCAGCTTGCCGGCGCCAAGCAGGAAAAATGCGCGCTGGTGCAGGATCTGGCGCTGGCAGACCGCCCCAACATGTTTTTGACAATTCTCGTCATGCGGGCCTTCGACAGCGACAAGAAAATCCTTCGCATCGTCGCGCCCTTAGGCGTCGTCCTCCCCGCGGGCCTAGGGCTGAGAGTGGACGGCACCGACATCGGCAATGTGAAGTTCCTGAAATGCTGGAAATTCGGCTGTCTCGCCGAGGTCATCGTCGACGATGCGCTTGTGAGTAAATTCTCATCCGGCCAGACGGCGAGCTTCATCGTGTTCCCAACCCCGGACTCAGGGATCGGATTCCCGGCGCCGCTCGCAGGTTTCGCCGAGGGTATGAAAGGGTTGAACTGAGCATGATAGGCCGGAAGCGGTTGTTCTCCGGCTGCTTAGGTTAGTGCAGCAATGAAGACAAAACCGGACCAAGGTCAGGCATCACAAGTTCCTTCAAGGTATCCTTGCAATGCCCGGCGTTCATTGGCGGTCTTAAGTGAGTTCGACTCGGTTCGAAGGCTAGAAGCCACCCTTTGTGCCTCCAGCCCTAATGTCTTTTGCCGTGGCATAACCTGCTATGCCGTTTAGCAGGTTAATAATCTCGCACAACACACTTACAAACAACGACACGGCAGTAGTTTATTTTAGCGACAAACAATTAGGCGTGGTCTGCGGGTGACGTCCGAATCAAGACTACTGGAGAATATATCTTTTTGGTTCCAATTTTCCGACGGTCTAAGTTGTATTCCGTAGTTCGGAAATGTTCCTGAAGTCCACCACCGATATAGCGTTGTCATATCAATAACATACCATTTATCGGGTTCAGGAGCAGGAAGTGGACTTCCATACTGCGGTGTCACTTCAGGTTTGTCTTTCCACCAAAGCCTGTCTCCTTCTTTCCAGCCCCAAGGTGTAAGGATTCTATCCAAAAACAGCGGCACAGGCTGTCCGCCCGAAGGTTTCGCATACAACAGCAAACCCACGAATGAAACAGGAGCATTAATGCTTTTGGGTATCTCGAATTGAATCAACGAATAGTACCAATCTCCCCAACCTCCGACTTCCAAATTCTCGTTGTGTAAGCCGCCTCCTGGACCTCCTCCACCCGGAGCGAATGAGTACATGCTGGTGGTCCAGATATCTTTCCACCTAAGTGCGGAATCATTGGAGTTATAAATATCCATATTTTTGCATTCAACACCAGAGATAGCCGTATAAATTTGACCGATAATTTTCCCTTCCTTAATGCAATGAAATGTCGGATTTGTCGTACATTTGCCTTCTGTCTGCACGACGCGATCTTGAATTCGGAATAGAAATATTGAACCAACAACTGCAATAGAAAGCGCCAGCAGGACGGCACCTATTTTGAGTAAGCTTTGCCCAAATAGATTTTGTGCACCTAGTATTTCTCTAATTTTAGCGATGAGTGCATCCGAGTCTCGACCAAAATACTCTTGCCGAAGCTCGACAGCATTCCGTCGTGATAGAGCTTTCAGGGGAACGGGCAAATCGAAGTCGCGGGGCATACATGCCCCATCGATCAAAACCGGAATAACGTGTATTCCACGTAACAGCGCAGCGGCTATCTCGATTGCCACGTAGTCTTCCGGGTCATCAAGCCGACGATTACCCTGCGCGTCACGTATGTCAAGCCAGCGCCTTCCAATTATTACTAACAATACTTGGCATGTTGCTAATCGATCTTTAAGTACTTTCAGAAAGTCCACTCCTGGCGGAATGTTGTCCACATCCATGAACACACACTTGCGCCCGAATGCTTGCGTTAGACGGTCGAATAATCGTCCGGCCGCCGCCTTTTCGTCGTCGCGACGGTAATTAATGAAAATCTCGCCCGCCACTGCCTTGATCCTTAAGCCTAGCCATAATAATTTGTAGCAAAAAGTGGGGAAATTAGCATCTAAAATGTTTACGGTGGGAGGCTCGCGCGAACTCAGGCAGATGCGCGGCCGTTAGCGCTGTTAGGCGAAACGCAAGCCCGGTCTCAAGCATATAGCGGCCTACATATGCCCGCACTGAGACTTTCTCGTTTCGACCCTGGCTGCGTGAAAACGC
>Ga0326728_10016249_pt1 | contig 15232 bp, 15 predicted proteins | sample MB3enrmetagenome_FD_207602 | JGI IMG/M metagenome (GOLD analysis project Ga0326728, IMG submission 207602) | Lab enriched peat soil microbial communities from McLean, Ithaca, NY, United States - MB31MN | ecosystem: Environmental > Terrestrial > Soil > Wetlands > Peat | place: USA: New York...
AGATGCCGTATTGTTCGGGTAGGTCGTCACGCGAGCTCATCGGGGACAAGACTCGATTAGTGAAAGACCTTTCGCAAAGGGGGGTTTTTGGGTACTCTCGAAAACCATACCTAAATGTCACCGTGGAAGCGGGGACAACGACGCTACCCTGCCTTGCCACCCTTTTGGGCGACGAGGGGTTTCGGACAGCTAGGTGATCCTCTATTTCGAGCGTTTCGAGCAGGCTCAGAGATTGACCTCTCACCTGGAGGTCCCCGCCTCGCTCGAAGCGGTGTGGAAGACAGGCTCTGACAGAGAGCGAGGCGGCACGTCGTGTCCGTAGTTGACCTCCTCGAACTGCGCGAGCAGCCCCCTGAGTGCGTCAAGGTCCGTGGGGAGGACCTGGTCGAGCGATTCGTAGCCGTGGACCTTCAACCATTGTTTCGCCAAGTGACGCTTCTTCACTGACCTGACAGCCGACACATCACACTCCAGCTCCACGCTGACCTGGCGGCGCATCTCCGCCAGCTCGGGACCGACAACCCCCTTGGCGGGGGTCACCCCCGAAGGGGCGGAAAGGGTTTGGGGGGCGGTAACCGCCCCCTTGGTTGTCACCGACAGTGGCTTGCCGGCTTGGACATGGTGCACGACATCCAGCTCCGTCTTGATGTCGCTGGTGAGCTCCGCGACCAGACGGGAGCCCAGCTCGGCCATGGTCTCGTTCTCCCTGCCGAAGTCCGCCACACCTGCCTTGATAGAAGTGTAGTCCCCGACCGAGATTGTGACCGCGAGGATCTTCCAGGGCCGGTTGTCGGCGAGGGTCGGGACAACCCCCGTGGTCACTTTGGGAGTGGGGACCGGTGTCGGCTCGACCTGGGGCTGTGGTGGTGTTGGCGTGGGCCCGGCTGGTGCAGGAGGTGTCGGGGCCGGTGCAGAGACGGGTCCGAGACCGGTCTTGGACCGGTCGAAGCTGGACGAACCTCCGGTTCGGCCAAAGTTCTGTTCCTGCTTCTGCTCTGCCTTTCCCCTGTAGCTCCTAGAGGGCATCGGCTCATGGCAGGGGATGTACCGCTTCCAGGGCCTGGAGTCCATGTCCACTACGACCTGGATGGTCGGGTTGGCGGGCAGCCGTTGTCCACAACCACAGGCGCACGGCGTTTCCTTGTTTAGCCCGGTGAAGGTCTTCATGCGGCGACCTCCACGTGGGCGTGTTCGTTCGTCTTTGGCTGCTGTGCTCGTCCAACGGCAGGCGCAACCCTCCCTGCCGTCCTGGTGTTGATGTCTTGCATCGGTTCCACCTCGGCGAAGCATGGGGGAACCGATGCCGCCCTGACTACCCTTCGCGTACCCTCCGCAGCACAAACTCTCTACGGTTTTCCCTGAGCGTGAACTCGAACTGCTCGAGGAAGGGCCTCCGCCCGAGAAGGGGAATCGGGAGGTTCACTTCCTCGGGTACCACCAGGAGGGGGTCCAACAACAACGGAGAAATCTGATGGCCGGAGGTGTCGGCCTCCACCAATTGGACGTACGCCCTCGACGAACGAACGTACACGTCGCCGCCAACCCCTCTCACTGGATGGGGATACTTCTTGGTCTCCAGGCCAAGATCCTCAGCAATCCCCGGCGATATGACCGTGGCCGTCGACCCCGTGTCCACCAGCATCCACGCGGTTTTCATCCTTCCCTTCCAAGAGAGGCGCATCTGGACGGCGGGCACTGCGTCAGTGAGGGGGCTGATATTGACGCGGAGGTAGGGAAAGATGAAGACTCCCGACCCCTTCCCTGCCTTGGCGAGCTTGGGCAAGGTATCACCTCACAGAAGGAGTATCTCGTTCGGAGGGACATGGAGCAGGCTCGGCTCCTTTCCCTTGGCGATCCTTTCCGCTTCGGCGACGACCTGACGATAGTTCTTGCCGTAGGCCACGATCTTGCGGTTCACGACAGCCACCCACTCCCCGGCGTGCTTGGCCAGCATCCGGCCTGGGGGCATCCCCAACTCCGCATTCCGATCACGAACCCGCATGGCGTCCGACTCCAATCGTCTCATGGTCCCCGTTCTTATAGCGCTTGCCCCGCTCATCTCGTCACCTCGGTCACGATGGGTGGCGAGATGGAGAGGCAAGGGACACCACCGACATGGTGCCACCGTTTCCACCGAGCATGACCGACCGCTCGACCAGCCCGAGGGCTTGCAGTTTCGCCGCCAGAACCCCCGAAACGGCTCACGGAAATGGCCGGCCGCGCAGGCTGGATGGGCAGGATGAAGATTCTACCTGATCCTATCCCACACGTGCTGTAGGAAATATCCAGCTCCCCTCCGGTCCCGAGGGGACTTGGTGAGCGGACACAAGCAAATGATCGCCCAGGTCGCCTCCATTGAGAACCCCTGCGCCTTCAGTATCCGGGCGAGGTTCCACTCCGTCTGGGAGTGGTCGACCGAACCATCCTCATGCAAGAATCCCTCTGAGAACCACCTCCGGGCCCCCGTATCCATGACCACGAACTTCATCGCCTCAAGGAGCTCCTTGCTGTCGGCAAGTGCGATCGCTGTTGCCCCTACGGCCTGGCGAGAACCTGCCGAGGCACGGATAGGGGGCGATTTCTCCCACTTCTGCACGAGTGCTTTAGGGAGCCACTCCGCGCACACCTGGAGGGCCTCCTGCAACGTGTTGTATATCGGGGTTCCACCATCGCGCTCGACCCGGTAGCCAACGTCGGCGTTCTTGAACTTGCTCGGGGCAACCACAAGGATCCCAGTAGCGAGTATGTCGACGTAGCCTCCCAGCTGGATGATCCTGTGACCACGGTCCTCTGGCAGCGGCTCACGGACTCGGAAGAGGTAGTGAAGACCTCCCCCCTTCGTGGATTCTACATAACCACCAGGAGGTGCTTCCGGGATTGGAGCGTTGGTCGGGGCCTGACCGGAAGGGAGGTGCTTCAGATCGATGTCGAGTGCGACCAGGCCGTCCTCGAGTATGATTGCAAGCTGAGCGTCAGGGTTCTCTTTCCAGAACCCCTGGACCTGCTCCACCGAACGGAGAGGACCGTCCTGCTGCCATCGGATCAGGGGGATGGGGGAGAGTTTCCCGCTGTGGTTCGGGACAAGTTGCGGCCACAGGGGAACTACTCCAATCTCCCGTTCAATGTAGTCCAGGGCCGTCGCCAGACAGTCTCCAATCGCTCCAGGCTGCCGTGGCATGTTAATGCTCCATGGGTGGCCCTCTCTTGAATCTACCGAAATCGCGTTCATCGCTCGCCTCGGTCGGAGACGGCGAGCAATAACGGCGAGAGGAAACCTGAGGCAATAGCCCTTCCTGCCCTACCGGAGCAGGCCAGCAGCTCTGAGCTCCTTGTCGATCTTCTTCACTGCCTTCTCCACATCAGAGGGCGTCTTTGCGCCTGTGCAGACGAGTTTGCCGGTCCCGAATAGCAAGATGACGACCCTTGGGTCCTCCATGCGGTAAACGAGCCCTGGGAACTGCTCTGGCTCGTATTCCACGTGCTCCAGGCCCATTGTCACTGCGATTGCATTCAGGTCTATTTCGCCACCAAGGTCGGAGGAGGCAACGATGTTCTGCACCACTATCGCTGGTTTCGAAGTGATTCGCTGCCCGGTCTTGCGAATCTCCTTGGACACGGTCTGGATGGCTTGCTCCACATCCGCCTGGCTCTTTCCACCTGTGCAAACGACCTTTCCGCTCCGGAACAGGAGCAGTGCGGTCTTCGGCACCTTCAGTCGCCAGATTGCCCCTGGGAACTGTTCTGGCTCATACTCGCACCCCGGGAGGGCGAGAGAGATAGAGGGCAGGTCCAGCTCGGCTGCCAGTGATGTTGACGCCACAATGTTCTCGATCCGAATCTTAACCACAGACAGTTCCTACTCTGCAACGTGGATGGGGTGCTAACCCTTGAAGGTTCCGATGGGAGCCATGTCCTCCCCGTTCCGCGAAGGAGCATCTGTTTCGGCGTCTGACCTGCGTTCGCTCTCAGCCTCTTCGATAGCGCACTTGACCGCATGGCGACGCGCCCGGGCGGACGGATTCGGGCCCAAGTTCTTCAGGGAAAGTCCGATTAGCCATCTCCTTCGCGAAATGTCCTCATCAGTCATTGCTGTGTGGACCGGCGGAGGCTTCGGGGCCGAGCCACTAGTTTGAGCCTTCTGAAAATTGATCAGTGGAGGTGGACAGGGAGGTGGCGCTGACTTTGCCAGTTGCTCTATCTTGACCAGACTCCCGCTGCGGGTGTAGTACTTGACACCGTCAGAAAAGCTTACCGCCAGGATATTCCAAAGGGCAGAGCTGTGGTGACGGTCGTAGCTCCGCCGTTTTCCATTGCTGCCAACGCACCCAGTTGTCGCCTGAACCTTCAGTACCCGCCCGCTTGGCAAGAGCGCAAGCATATCGACTGGACCGACTGGAGATAGGTTCCTGAACACCGATAGCCCCTTGTTGATCAGGTCCGCCGCGATTTGTAATTCTGCTTGAGCGCCACGATCTATCTTGCCTTGCCCCTTCGCCATATTTCCAAAATACATTTGCTAGCCTCGGTCGGTCGGGCTAGCAAATGCATCGCCCTCGAGGTGCTGTGTCTCTCCGTTTCCGCTGTTACTCGATTTCCTCCGATACTTGTTCTTGGTCTGATTGCATTTTTCCCCCAAACCCCTTCTACTCCATTCCTAATCCCCCCCTACCTTCCCCCCTTACACCCCCCTACCCCCCCTAGCCCTACCCACCCCATTTTCTTTCTAGAGGAGCGCGAGATCCAGACACAGTGAAACGTAGGAAACGCAGACACACAGGCAATCGGTTGTTCGATTGGAAAGCATGGGGTGTGCTGCGGAAACGCGGGAAATGGCAGTCACAAAAGGGTCAGAGAAACGGGGGAAAGTTAGAGCTGAAAATCCGGAAACGCGGGAAATCTACAGGCTCGAAGGGTGACCGAGAAAAGGGAAACGCAGGAAAATTACAGTGAAGCCTCGCGGAAACGGAGGAAACATTTAATACGCGCCTCCTAATGGACCTCACCAATGTGCGTGGCCAAATCTGAGACCTCCAAGAGCTCCGCGCACCATGTCTCAGACGAATCTCACGAAGCCTCCAAGGTGATAGAATCGTTCATCAACGAGAACACTGGCCTGTCCGTCAAGGAGATCGCCCAGGGCTTCTCTCACCGTCAAAATTCATTTTTCAAGCCAGGCTTCGAGGACCAGCTGAGGGACACGTATGTCCCAACTCACTTGCCTCACCGTGAAAAAGAGGTCAAGGAGGTCCTCCACGTCCTTTCCCCGGCGATCCACGGACGCGCCCCATCCCATCTCATCGTCTACGGAAAGACGGGAACGGGGAAGACAGCGGTGGTCCGCCAGATACTCAACACCCTTCCAGGGCTAGCGCGCCCCGGCGTAGCCATCACTCCTCTCTTCGTTGATTGTTCCCGGGCCGACACCCACTACTCCGTATTGCGGACACTTGCGAACGACCTCGCGACCCTCGAGGATGGACCCAATGCCAAGCGCTTCGGCGTCAAGCTCGGGACCAACGAGCTCTACGAAGCGCTCAGAAGTCTACTGGAGAGGCGGGGAGGACTCGTGGTCCTCGTCCTGGACGAGGTCGACAGGGTGATCCGGAACTCGGGCGACACTGTGGTTTTCACCCTTGTCAACCTGAACGGCGAACTCAAGAACGCCAAGGTGGCCATGATCGCGACCACCAACAACAACCTCCTGAACGAGAAGCTGGAGCAGCCGACGCTCAGCCGTCTCAACGAGGAGAGAATTCACTTCCCTCCGTATAACCAGACACAACTGCTGGACATTCTGAAGGCCCGCGCCAAGGAAGTGTTCGTAGAGGATGGAGTGGACCACGCCGCGCTAGCTCGGTGCGCCGTCTACGGGGCACAGGAGCACGGTGATGCAAGGAAGGCTCTGGCGATACTTCGTGTTGCCGCGAGAGAGGCGGACCAGGAAGGGGCATCGCGTATCACCGAAAGTCATATTGACCTCGCCAAGGCCCATCTGGAGCGGGATATGGTCCTGGAGTCCATCCAGTCGCTTCCGCTTCAGCAGAAGGCCGTTCTCTACACGATAGCATTCATGACTGAGGTAGGGAAGGGAACCCCCCAGTCCAACATGATCTACACAAACTACGCCCAGCTCACTTCTCGCATGGGAATGAGCCCGTTGCACCAGCGCAGCATCAGGAACTATATTGCCGACTTCCGGACCCTCGGGCTGCTTCAGACTACATTGAACAACCGTGGACGTGGCGGAGGAGTCAACCTGGAGGCGCAGCTCACAGCGCCCCCGGAACTGGTTCTTCACGCCATTGAGCAGGATGAAGTATTTGCACCCTTCGCGAAGGCTAGGGAAGACCGGCGGATCCAGCAGAGAACGCTGTTCCCGTAATGGCTTGGGGCTAACCCTCGCGCCTCCCTCTCGGTCAGGAGTTTCTCCTGGGACACAGGGGGAGGGGCTAGCCCTTGGGTGGCTCGGCCACTTGAGCTGAGGAAGGCGGGGTCTTCACTTCCCTAGGTCGCGTCTGCCACATGAACGTCCAATATGCCCCAAAAGGAAGCGCAGAAATCAGGAGCATGATTCCAACGTAAAGCAAGCCTGTAGCTTCTGGGGTCCAGTTGTATGCCGCACAGGTGTTGGTCGGTGGACAGTCCTGTGAGTTGCACGGCTGAGGCGGAGGGCATGTTTGAACCGCAGCATCGTATGCCAAGAATATCATGATCACACCGCTGATGGCAAGTGCTACGGCCAAGCCCCCGACAAACCTTGCCCGACGTTTCCTCATTGAGGGTGGGCGTTTGTCATACACGCGTCACTGTATTCGTCACCGTCACATAAAACTCCCTGTCAGGAGTTTCTCCCAGGGACACAGGTCTAACCATAGGATTATCTACATAGGACACGTTCAACGACCTCTTGACGGGGGTTGAGTACCTGCCCCTTTCAATATTGCATGACCGACCAAGACAGTGACGAGGAATACCAGAAGGGAAGGGAACCTGCACCAGGTGCCTCGCGCCGGCAGAGAGGCAAGTACGGTCTGATGGACCCGCCCTTGCCCGACAAACCCTGGAAGGCGGTCAGGTCAGCTCTCGTGGCCATCATGGTTGGGAGTGGAGCGGTTATGTTGATGTGCGGTTTTACCCTTGGTTTTTGGCCATTCCCATGTGAAGAGCCGGACCATAGCAACACCTGCCAAGCCCATACATTGGTGGGCCCCGTGGTTGTATGGATTGCATGGCACAATTCTTACCCCTTCAAAGGGGAACTGACTGTTTCCACGTGTACAGGAGGGAGCTGCACACAAGTGTATTCATCCGGCAGTGGGAATGGGAGCTACTCCGTTTGGGTACCCGACCTAGGCATCGTGGAGGTGAACCCACCGGCCAATATCGGGGTCAACCTGTCGAGTTCTTCACCGGGGTACGGACTGCCGTTCTTTGTCATTGGAAGTGCATTGATCGGTGTGGGAATAGTACTACGGAGGTTCAGGCGGCGCATGTCAGTGGGCGAGCTGGCGCAAGACATTACCTGACCGCCAGTTGGATGCTGCGACTCACTCACCCCCCCCGGTCAGGAGTTTCTCCTGGGACACAGGGGGAGGGGTCTAAAGGTCTGCGGCCCCGGTGACAGTAGCGCCATTGATTCCGTAGGCATACATCGTGTAGGCTCCTGCCATGGGTGGAACCACCCCGCTGCCGTACATGGAGACTACGAATTCCTGCCCACTTGCAAAGGTGATTGGCGACCCGATAGACGGTCCGGCTGTGTTCGAACACGCACCATGGGTCGGAGAGGACCATTCCTGTCCTCCCGACCAACATGCAAGCACATTCCCTTGTTCGTCCTGCAACGAGGCATAGAAGCCACCTGAAGATGGGCAGACAGAGTTGTTGGCTGGTGGGGCTACGTTCACAACCGCCGTGCCCCCTGACACTGGCATGATCTTCAGTCCGAGGGTGCTGGTTGTGACGTAACTACTTGAAACCGAAGTTATTGGCACAGACTCGATGTATAGAGCCCCGACCGTGGTTCCACATGCCGTCTTTTCGGGAATCGAGGCTGCCATGCCGATATTGCCATTTGGAGGGCATCCCGAATCTGGGCAGGAGTAGTAATTGCTGGGATCTATGACATACGCTATGAGCGCAATAGAGCCAGCGATTAGGATGATGGCAATTACGTACGTGATGACAACCTTCCGTCCTGCACGCTTCTTTTCCAATGGGGGATTAGTGGCAGGCGAGGTAATGGCCATCATACACTCATTGTATCCATGGGTGATAAACCTAGGCAAAAGTTAGGACTCCCACTCTTCCCCCTCCCGGTCAGGAGTTTCTCCTGGGACACACGTCAGGGCCCGGATTGAGGCGGCCCGGTCCCTCTGGTTGGAGATTGGTTCGTCCGATCAGGTGCGAGCCCCCTGACCAGAATAGTCAACCCAGCTATGAAACACGCAACCGCGAGGATTAGCAGAACTATTGACAAGAGCGGACGATAGCAGATAGTCAAAGTCACAGAGCTGTCACAGGTTTCCAGCGTAAAAGACAAGACTATGCAGATGAGAGACACCAGCATCACGGCCACACCTACCGAGATAATCTGAATTCGTTGCATTCAGTCGCCGGATGGGGTTCGGGGTTAATGAACCTGCGTTCCGGTGCGGGTCAGGAGTTTCTCCTGGGACACATGCTCGGGGAGGGGTTCTATAGGTCTGCTTCCCCGGAGACGGAGTGGCCGTCGGTCCCGAAGGCTTGTAGCGCGTAGGCACCCTCCATAGGGGGGACTAGGCCGGTGCCGTACATGTAAACCGTAAGTGTCTGCCCTCGAGAAAGAGTAATTGGCGAACCAAGAACATTACCAATCGGAATCGCGCACACGCCTGCTGTCGGAGATGTCCAGACCGATCCACCAGTCCAGCACGCAACCTCCACGCCAGTTGGGCTTACCAATGCGATATAGAACCCGCCAGTGGTTGGGCATAGAGAACCGCGGGTTGGGGGAGGCACGTTGGCGACCACAGAACCCCCTTGAGTTGGAACAACCTTCAGCCCAAGAGTGTTCGTTGTTATGCTGCCCGAAGTCGAAGAAATCGACACCGACTCGTAGTAGAGAGCTCCAGCAGTCGTCCCGCAAGTCGTATTCGCTGGAATACTTGGCACCATCCCAAGAGCTAACGGTGGACCGGAACAGCATGCATAGTAGCCACTGTTATCGTCGTAGAGTACGATTGAAACAGGAATAAGAACAATGAAGATTACAATCACAATGGCGATGACGATGCCCTTGGGTCTCTTCTTCGATTCCTCCCAGACGTGGGCCCCATGCAACGCCTCCTTCGGGGGTTCTGGCGTGGTTTCGGCCATCACATGGGGAATGGTGTTCGTGGGTCATAAACCTTAGTGAAATCGAGTTCGGGGCGGGTCAGGAGCTTCTCCTGGGACACAGGGGGCGACCCTCTCCGGCGGAGGGAAACTGATGTCTATGTCGACACTTTGTCAAGGAATCGGCGAAGAGTGTCAATGTAGAGGTCCCGCACCTCCCAGTGTGCATCGTGTGCGCTGTTCTCGAATATGACGAGCTTCGAACCGGGGATCTTGCGCTGGACCGCACGCGCGGCTGCGGGGGTGGCCATATCGTACCGACCAACCGTGATCATGCATGGGACCCGAATGTCCCCTAACCGGCTGGCGAACGTTCGTTCCTTGAAGGATTTCATGTATTCCCGGTAAGAGGTCATGATACCTTTGTGTACGGCGGGGTTCAGGCTATCATCCGATACCACAATGTCAAGGGGCTTTACCTTCCAGCGCAGGACATGTAGTCGTTCCCATGTCTGGTATGCCTTCTTCCAGCGCGGGCTATTCACGTCCCCGACCTTCGGGTTCTTCCGGTTCCAGAAGGCCTTAGCTTTCGGGGGAAGGTCGTCCATCATCTTCTTCCAGGCTCGCTCACCTCCCGGAACCCAAAGGACCGGGCCTGAAAGTATGAGACTCTTCAGGTTGCGAGGATACTGGAGCGCGTAGGCGGTGCCCAGCTGGGTCCCGTAGCTGTGTCCCAGCAGGTGGATTCTTCCCAGCTTCAGAGCCCGCCGAATGCCATCCACCTCCTTGATGGCCATCCTGAAGTCGTAGTCGGCTAGATTCTTGGGACGTTGCGACTTGCCGCAGCCAAGCTGGTCATAGAGAACCACACGGTAACCGAGCGAAGCAAGGTCTGCCAGAGGGTGGAGGTAATGGTGACTGATGCCAGGCCCGCCATGGAGGCCGAGCAGAGTCCCCTTTACGGGCTTGCCAAATGACTCATAGAATAGCCTGAAACCATTGACGCGCACAAAACCAGAGTCCGTAGCTAGATCGTTCATGCGCCTCACGAGTCCACTCTTGCTATTTGGAAGTTCTGGTTAGCACACCCCCCGTCGGGGCGGGGATGGGGCTCGCACTCGGATTTGAAAGAGGGCGCGGGACTGGACAGGTTCGGGTAAATCAACTCTCGCGTTCAGGGTGCTCCCAAAGGTCGAGGAACATGGTGCGGTTGATTCGTCCGCGCTCCCTTCGAGTTTCCGTCACGAACGCGAAGCCGAATTTTTGATAGAACTCTCCGGACTCCGGCTTGGTTTGAACAATGAGGAGCCTGGCCGCGAGTCCGGTCTCCAGTGCCATTCCAGTCACGTATCGAATTATGTGCCCCCCCACGCCGCGCCTCTGATAGCCAAGGTCTACCGCAAGGCGGCCAATCTTGACACCTGGAACCGCCTCAATGTTCATGGAAGGGAACTTCGAGAACGACTTCACCGTTTTGAGATACTCCACCCTGAGACTGTCCATGCAGACTGTGAAGTAGGCGATCAGATGCCCTTCATCCTGATAGTAGACCAGGTAGGTCTTCCCGAGACCTTCCTTGGTGTAGTCAGAGACTTCCTTGGTGCAGAGAAAGTCATTGAGATCCTTGTTTCCGCAGTCAAACGAGCGGACATCCCGCGTCTCCAGGAACGGCATGATGCGCAAGGTGCCATATGAGATAGGGTGCCGCCGTTCACTCGAGCGTGGCTGGGCCCCGACCATGAAGGCCCTACTCCTGGTCTTCCTTAGGTTTGAGCTTCCGATATGTCTCGCGCGATCCCTTTAGGCGGGCCTTCTGGGCCGAGGTGAGCTTGAAGTGGTCGAGTTTCTTAACGAACTCCTTCGCGTCCTTGCCGCGGAGAGCTGGAGTGGGTTCCGGATATGCCATTTTGAAGAAGACGACCGCACACTATCGTGCCGGCTTCGTCACCACTAAGAGAGAGTAGGCTCCCCCTATATTAGGCCTTCGCGGGATTGGAATCCACTTATCCATGCTCTCCCATGGGGTCAAGCGATATCGAGAGTCTTCTACAGGTTTTCTGACTTGCCCTTTTCGGAGCCCTCTACGGCATCCTTCTGCCCGTTCTGGGCAGTATCTGGCGTGGGTTTGCGTACGGTGAGAGTCACATCACGAGCTGCCGTCAGTTCCGGGGTTACACTAACCTCCAGTTTTCTCATCCATTCAACGAACTTTTCTCTGAAGGTCCGCTGGTCCTTGAACAGCAACCGATACTTGTCGTGGTCACGGATGAATACGAAATCCTTCATCGTGATCTTGACGCCCCACGCGGTCTTTGGGAGCGTGTCAATGAGCTCGTTCTTCTCAAGCGGCAACTCGAGAGTTTTCGTCTCGGGAACTGCTGGAGGCATTGGAGTAGGGGGTGCCGGTTCAAGTGGCGCCGCGCTCCTGGTGTATAGTCCTGGTTGATCTACATCCAGGTCGCTGGCTGGCGGAGCTTGCTCGGCCTGTGGCATCGTCCCACTGGCGGTCTTCCGCCCACCTCTTGATGTGGGCTTCCCTGTGCTGGCCGGGGCCTTGGCTGGCTCGGGTGGGGGCGTTTTCTTCGGGTCATCCTCCTGCACAGACTTCGGTTGGTCGACGGGAGTGACCGTCTGCGCGTCCGGTGTCGGGGCAGGGGTCGCTACATCCTTTGTCCCCTTGTCCGAGTCCGGCTTGTTTATCTCCTCGTTCCCAAGCAGCTTTCTCATTCTTTTCAGTTTCTCTTTGCCATCAAGGTCGTGATCCATGTTATCCTCCCCCCTCAATTCGCGAAAGAACTTCCTTGGTCAGGTTCACGAACTCCTCGGTCGCCTTTGCCCGGCCGCTGTAGTACTCGACAGGCTCCTGTAGTTTCGGGGCCATTGCCACGTTCTCGTCGTAGTCAATCACCTGGTCGAACACAAGAGCTCCATACTTGGTCCTCAGGATTCGATCGGTATCCTTGCTGAGAGTGTGCCAGTGAACCAAATTGGCATTGCGGCGGAACATGGTTACCACATAGCCTAGAATGGGCACGGTCTTGTGGTGAGACTCCTCGAATCCGTGAAGCACATCGTGCACCTGGGGCAGGCATTCGAATGGGAGAACCCCAACCTGAACCGGTATCAGCACGGAGTTAGCCGCTACCAGGGCATTCACTTCGGCCAACCCATACTTGTTGTGGCTGTCGATCAACACCAGGTCATAGAGCTCACGAACTGGCTGCAGGGCACTTGAAAGCAGCTTGTCGCGCCCTTCCGGGATCTGCCCGAGGCTCAGGTCCAAAGCCCAGAGATCGTAGCTGCCGGGCACGATCTCTATGCCCGGGAACCTGGTTCTCTTGACAAGGGATGCAAGTGTGTGCAGTTCCATCATGGCGCCGCCAATGGACTCTTCCCTGGCGACCGGTTTGGTTCCCACCATGAATGTGGTGGCGCACTGGGGGTCCATGTCTATGAGGAGCACCTTCTTCCCTAGCTGGCTCAAGGCTCCAGCAATGTTGGTGACCAGAGTGCTCTTCCCGACCCCGCCCTTGAGATGATAGACGAAGAGGGTATATCCTCGCAATGTTCTCCCTGGGCATGTCAAGGTTCAGCAGTATATTAGTCTTGTCAGACAACTATCTGACAATCTAACTGACTGGCCAACCTGCGTGTTCAGTAGCTAAGCAGCTAGCTGAACAGTTAACTGGTTAACTACGCATGGCCCTTGGTCGTTCGACAGGTGTTTCAATGGGCCCACCTGCTCGCCGCGTAGGTCCCCAGGCAAACCAGTTAACCGGTTAACTCTACAGTTGGAAAGCGGGTTTGCAACCTAATGACATGACTGACAGGGCATCTGCTCATGGAACTGGTCTCCGGCAACCACGAGTCATCCTCCAACGGTATGGGAGCGGGTTTCGATCTGTTTGCCCCAAGTCCTGGTGACTAGGTCCGGGAGGTCCTGGAAGGCTTGCTCGTGGCGAGGCTGCTGGAACAAGAGGAAGAGTACGAACGGAGTTCCGAAGGTCCGGACATGCTTTGACCCGAGGCAGGCCCCAATCTTCGTAGATAGGGCCTTGGCGAACCTTTTCCGCCCACTTCTTGGGTAGTGCTGGTAGAGGAGAATGGAAGATCCGCGCTCGAAGGCAGCTCGCAACTCCTCTTGGTAGACGTACTTCGAGGATCCGCGTCGTCCTCTCTTCACAGACCCCACTTGGTATCCATTGTCTGGGTCAAAGAAGACCAGGTCAGCTTGGTCGACATACTTCTTGAAGAACTCGTCAAAATAGATGTTGCGCGGCGCGCCCTGATCTCTGAGTATTTCAGGATAGTAGCTACAGTTGCGGAACAGGCTGAGTTCCTGAAGGGCGCGAACCTCGCGTCTCCTCCTGATATTGACCAACTCGTTCAACTGGTCGAAGAGTTCGGGGTCGTGGTGCCTCCACTCGTCCGGGTCGTCCAGGTAATCAATCTTGCCACCGTCATGACGACAATCGTCATCGGTGAGCATCCAGCATATGGACGTCTTCAGCCGTCCACCATCGTTCAGGATTCTCAGGAGGCCATACTTGCGGTAGTCGTTGACATCGCCGACGTACTGGTCCTTCATCGCTCACACCCTGCCAACACCACTCCCGTCAGAACAGAGCACCACATTTATCACCCCCGCCATGTTCACCGTCAGGGAGCATGTCTGAATTGTAGACTCCAGGAGAAGGAATTGAGAGAAGAACCCGAAGGTGCAGACCAGTAGAGACTCATAGGATGACGGAGCGCAAACCAACCTATCTCTCAAAGACCAGCTATGTGAATGGACTAGCCTGTCGTAAGTGGCTCTGGCTCAAGTTCAACGACCCGGACAAGCTACCCAAAGCTGACGAGTCTTCACAATATCGCATCGAGGAAGGGCGAAAGATTGGGGAACTGGCACGAGAACTATTCCCCAGCGGTATCTTGTTGAAGGAGGATTCAGTGGAAGGGAACGACCAGCTCTCCAGGTCGATGCTTCAGAAGAGGCGCCCGCTCTTTGAGGCCGGCTTCATTCACCCGAATGGCAAATGCTACGCTCGGGCCGACATTCTTGTCCCCGACGGGAAGGATGGGTGGGACATTGTCGAGGTCAAGAGCTCTACTGGCGTCAAGGTCGAGCACGTTCATGATCTCTCATTCCAGAACTACTGTTACACCAAAGCTGGCCTGAAAGTGCGCCGGTGCATATTGATGCACATCAATGGCCAGTACGTGCGAAGGGGAGAGATAGCCCTTGATGAGTTGTTTTCTCAAGAAGACATCACGGAGAAGGTTCTCCCGTTGTCAATCGATGTTCCCTCGATTGTGAAGGGTTTCCTGGATCTCGCGGCATCGAGGGAATGCCCAGAGTTCGGAAATGGGGAACCATTCCACAGCGATGAAGCGGGTGTGCATGACACAGACGCCATATGGAAGAAGCATCCCAACTCCGACATTCTCGACCTCTACAGAGGTGGAGAGGGCAAGTTCAAGTATCTTGAGTCGGGAATCTTCCGAATCCAAGACATCCCCAAGGGAGACGGCCTCAAGGGGAAGCAACTGGTCCAATACGATTCTCATAAGACCGGGGAACCCCACGTAGAGCGCGAGAAGCTCGACGCCTTCCTCAAGAGTCTGAAGTTCCCCCTCCAGTTCCTCGACTTCGAGACCTACAACACTGGTATCCCTCTTTACGATGGCCTGAAACCTTACGAGCAGCTACCCTTCCAATTCTCCCTCCACGTGATTGAAAAGGCCGGACAGAAGAAACCGGTCCACCACTCATTCATTGCAGAGGGGCCCGAAGACCCAAGGGAGGAGTTCCTGAAAGCCCTCCACGAAGCAATTCGGCCCAACGGAAACATCGTTGTCTACAACCAGAGTTTTGAGAAAGGGGTGTTGGAACGTCTCGGTAGTCATCTCCCGAAGT
>Ga0326728_10016250_pt1 | contig 15231 bp, 15 predicted proteins | sample MB3enrmetagenome_FD_207602 | JGI IMG/M metagenome (GOLD analysis project Ga0326728, IMG submission 207602) | Lab enriched peat soil microbial communities from McLean, Ithaca, NY, United States - MB31MN | ecosystem: Environmental > Terrestrial > Soil > Wetlands > Peat | place: USA: New York...
CAAAGCGCGGCCCACGAGTCGAAGGACCTGCGGTTGCTTTTGCCTTTGTCCTTCGCACAATCGAAGTCGAACGGGGACTTGCGGTTGCTTTTGCAAACTCAACTCAGAAAAATCCTCCCGTGCCCCATCCTTTTCGCACCCTTTGCGAAAAGGGTGGGTTCGCACGAACCCCAATGCGTACCGCCTGTCTCCTGACCGGCTGTTTTGCGGGCGTCTACGCCCGCACAAAAAGGGTCCCCATCCAAGCTCCCCTCGGGCGGGATCGCGCGGAAACTTCCGGCAAAGCCGGCTTTTGAGGACCTGCTCGGCTCCGGCGAGTGCATTGGCGATTTTGCACACGTTGAGGTCCCAGAATATCCCTTGATCTAGATATCTCCCACTTGACTCTCTCCGTCATAACTGTCACATTATCCGTGTGACAGTTCTCCGCTTTCAACTCAAGCCCGGTGAACCGATTGTGGATCAGGTGGTCTTTGCCGCCCAAAAGGCCTTCATCAGTGGCGAGTTCCAGCCAGGGCAAACTTTCCCGTCCGTTCGCGCCTTGGCATCTGCTCTTAAAATCCACCCGAACACCGCGCATAAAGCCATTCAGCACCTTATCCATGAACGCTGGCTTGAGGTCCACCAGGGTGTTGGCACTGTCGTTGCCAAACGACCCGAGCCACGCCGCGGGGACAGAAAGCGGCTCCTTCAGGAACAAGTGGAGCAGCTCGTCGTCGAAGCAATTCGAGTTGAACTCGACCTTCAAGGGTTGCTCGACGCGATTGAGGACCAGTGGGTAACGCTGCAAAAGCCACAGGAGGTGGCAACGCAGTGATCCGCACCGAAAACCTGCGGAAGCACTTTCGCGGACACGACGCCATTCGCGGCATAAGCTTCACTGTGCCCGAAGGTAGCGCCTATGCGCTTATCGGCGCCAATGGCGCTGGTAAAACTACCACACTGAAGATCCTCATGAACATCCTCGAACCAACGAGCGGCAGCGCAACCGTCCTCGGCATTGATTCACGTAGGATCACGTACCGTGAGCTCAATCGCATCGGATACGTTTCAGAGAACCAGCAGATGCCCGAGCGGCTAACCGTCGAAGAATACTGTGACTATCTTCGTCCCTTTTACACGCGATGGGATCGCCAGCTTGAGTCCGCGCTCCGAGCCCAGTTGCGCTTGCCGCCCACGCGCCGCATCGGCGAACTCTCACATGGGATGCGCATGAAGATGGCCCTCGCCTGCGCGCTGCCATTCCGTCCCGAAATTCTCATCCTCGACGAGCCGTTCAGTGGGCTAGATCCTCTGGTTCGTGACGAGTTTATGGACGGCGTTCTCGGACAAGCAGGCGAAACCACGCTCCTCATGTCCACACACGAATTAGGTGAAGTGGAAGGCGTCGCCACACATGTCGCATTTCTTGAAGACGGCAAATTGCTCTTCGATGAGCCGATGGACGAGCTTCACGAGAGATTCCGTGCCGTCCGCATCGTCTTCGACCACACCGCGCAGGTGCCGAAGGAACCATCTCCGGACTGGTTTCAACTCGCCGCGGATGGCAACACACTACAATTTATCGATTCGCGTTTTGCAGGGCACCTTTCGCACGAACGCCTGAACGCCCGGTTTCCTGGCATCCGCAGCATTGAGGCGGAGCCCGTTCCGTTGCGTACCATCTTCACTGCCTTGGCCCGCGCGGTAAGAAACGCAGCCTGAGGAGAGATTCGAATGATTTGGCACATACTCAAAAAAGACCTCAGGCTGCTATGGCCCTTTGGTGTCGCCGCTGCCATCCTGCAGCTCGCCATTGTCGCCGTGCATCTGAAACTCGGCGTATTCGAGGAGCAACCCATCTTCTCCTCTGCGCTGCTCCTGCTTGAGTCAATGATGTACTTTGGCGTCGCAGTGCTTATCGCCACTGTAGTTCATGAGGATTCCGTTGTCGGCATGCGGCAAGATTGGCTCGTCCGGCCAATTCAGCGCCGCCATCTACTCATGGCCAAGTTGCTATTCCTCATGCTGGCAGTCCAAGTGCCCATGCTGCTCGCAGGCGTAATTGGAGGCGTGGCCAATGGATTTTCGTGGTGGCTGTCGCTAACCGAGGCACTTTCGCAAAACGCCTATTTCCTCATAGGCTTTACCCTGCCGATCTTTGCCTTCGTCTCAATTACCCGAAGCACTTCCGAAGCGCTTGGAGCTGCCTTCGTGATTATTGTCGCCAATATCTTAGGCGCGGAAGCCCTGATCCTGCCCTTAAGTGGGAGTCCCCTGGGGCCAACTTCCAATACCGGCCTCAGCTGGATTCCTCAGACATTACGTTTCGCGATCTTCCTCGCGGCAGTTATCGCCATCCTCGCGCTTCAGTATTTTCGGCGCGCTACTCGCGCCTCTCGGCTGGTTCTCGCCGGAACGGTTCTGATCTGTCTGTTCACCCAGGTTGTGCCGTGGAACGCCGTATTCACATGGCAAAGAGCGATGGCACCGGTGCCTAAAGGGACTAGGGAGATTGCAGTCCGCTTTGATCCTTCGCCAAAACCTCTTCCAGCCGCAGCAAAGGGTTCCGGTGCCGCGCCTCCGGCGACCTTCACCCCTGTGCGGAATCATGAGAAGGACGAGGACACAGTCCTTCATATCCCGCTCGCATTCAGCGGAATTCCGGGCGGGTCCATTCTCAAAATCGATCGTACTGTTGCAAGCCTGACGGCACCGAATGCGACAGGCCAACAGGTAATAAGCGCGATAGGCGATCCTGATGATTTCGAGGTGCCCGACGACGGTCAATCAGCGTCCGAACCGCGGACGGTATCCGAAATCCTCCACGTGCGTGGTAAATCCTACACACGGTTGAAAGACACCCCGGTCACGCTTGAGCTCGACTACTCGGTAACTCTCCTCAATCCTTCTTCCACATCCACGGTCCCCGCCGTGAACGGCGACCTACGTATTGGGGGGCTCGGTCATTGTGAAACCCGATTGAACGACAGCCGCACCGAAGTAGAATTCCGCTGCATCAATATAGGCAATACCAGCCAGTGCACCACGGTTGTACTTCGGGACCCGGCCACGGGCCTTCACAATCCGCCGCTTCACGGCTGCCGCGATGACTACGCGCCCTACTTTGGCCGATACAAACCGCCTGACACGATCATGCATACCGGATTCGATTTCGACTTCCGCGACCCCAGCGATCTGATCCACTATCCGGTGAATGAGTCAATGGTGAACGGCGCACAGGTGATCGTGACAAACTACGAGGTGGCCGGGCACCTCACGATGCGTCTGACGATTCCCGGCATTCGCCTCGCCGACTTGTCTGTTCGCTGATCCTCGCTTGAGGAGGTACCGCCTCCGAGAGTGGGACATTTAATCAACGTTTTCTCTACGTGTCTTGTCACCTGTCGGTAACAGGCCAAGTCACTCATCGAGATTGACCTATACGGTCGCGACATCATAAGTCCCGCCAAACGTCGTTCCAACCTCGACCCGCCCCGCTCCTCTTCACCCCTCCGGCCGTCCCCCGCAGACTCGCTCTGCGCCGCTGTCAAGCCTTCCTCGCCTCCACAATTCCGCATCCTCCTTTTCCTCAGGCAGATAGGCCGTAGCGCAACCCTGCAGATTATTTCTCGCGTTTCGCTAGCATGGTTTTGAGGGGCGGAACGGCCACTGGATCAGCCCGCAGGGTTCAAGACCCCGCCAAACGGCGGAACTCCTTGAAAAACCGCCAGTAAGTCCTTATTTTTGATGACCTTTCGAAATAGGCCGCCTGCTTTCAAGGGGCTGGAGAAAATGATCGAACCTTATCTCGCTCAATAGAATTGGTTTAGGTCAAAAACCCCAGTGGGGGGGACCAGTGTACCGCAGTTGCCGTCACGTCCATCCCAATGGACTCACCTGTAAGTCGCCCGCCATGCGCGGTTGCCTGTTTTGTTATTTCCACGCCCGGCTCCACGGGCCCGCGGTGGAATTGCCGCCGCTGGACGATGCGGCCAGCCTTCGCGAGAGCACCGCCAGGGTGGTCCGCGCGCTCGCCTCCTCCCGCATCGACCAAGGCCGCGCCAAGCTCCTCTTCTACGGTCTCCAGCTTGCCGGGCAGATGCTCAATCTCGGCAAGCGCTCCCGCATCGCAAAGGTCCGGGCCACCCCACCCAGGCAAGACACAAAACCCGGTTGAAGGATGAAGTTTTTGGGCGACCTGCGCGCCGCAACTCTGCTGGCGGCGCAGCCCAAGAATTGGCGGTGGTAAACGCCAGGTTCCTATGCCACCGTCACAATGGACTGGGCCCATTCCATCGCCGTCCAGTGCGACTGGGCAAGCATCTCCTGGTCAATACCGAGTTGGGAGGCCAGAGCGGCCATCCTGGGCCACACGCCTGCTTCAACGGCAAGCATAAGATCGTAAACCGCAGAGAGCGGGCCCGCATCTTCGAGAAGAACCGTCCTTGCGCCTTCATCGATAGGCAGTCCGTCCAGCACCTCGCGCATGGGGATTTCAAGAATCGCATCCATCAACGACAGCAGCCCAACCTGAAAAAGGTTCGAACTCCCGCAGTCGACTTTAGCGCCGATCAATTCAGCAAAACGCGCGCGCACCAGCGCCGCAAGCGCCAGATCCGACGGCTTGTTCCTCGACATCTCGAGCATGCCGCTCAGCCGGCACCAGCGGCGGATTTCGTCTTCGCCCAGGATGGTCAACGCCTGGTTGATGGTTTTCACCTCGCCCCGCAGGCCGAACAGAGCCGAGTTCAGGTAGCGCAGCAGGCGATAGTACAGCATGGGATCGGACTTGACGATTTCCTCAAGCTCTTGCCAGTCGAGATTCGGCCGCGAAGTAGCCCCTAGAAGCCGCAGGTACGTGGTCCGATAGGATTGCGCGCCGCGCGCGCGCATCATCTCCGGCTTGCGAAAGAAATAGCCTTCGAAAAAGCTGAATCCCTCGTTCTTCGCGAATTCGAAATCCTCCCGCGTCTCCACCTTCTCGGCAATCAGCCGCGGGCCTTGGCCCCGATAGCGCCTCGCCAGTTTTGCCACGTCGGGCAGCGACGACTCTTTGATGTCGACTTTGAGAAAATCCGCGGTTTCCGCAAACTCCTCCCGGGGATCGCCGGCGCGGAACTTGCTGAGCGCAATCTTGCAGCCGGCCTCTTTCAACTGCTTGCACGCGCGTACCACCTCGGCGTCGGCGAAAACGGAATCGGGAATCTCCGCAATCACTTTGTCGGAGGGAAGCAAGGCCAGATACTCCTGCACCAGAATGTCGCGCGTGGTCACGATGAATGCCGGAAGATTGTTGGCGAGAGTATTGAGGCCGATCAGGCTCGACATATCGATCACCCCTCGGCTTGCAACATCTCCTTCAATGGAGGGGAAATAGTTGGTGACATCGGAGCGAAACAGCAGCTTGTAGCCGAAAACCTTCTCGCCCTTGGAGAGAATGGGCAGACGGGCAGCAAAGCGAGCCGGCCTTGGATCCTCTGCATTGAAACCGAACGGCGCCATGGAATCCCCTACGCGATGTATCGGTTCAAAGGGCGAGGATCATTAGCATCACCGTCTCAGATGTCGAAGGGTGCTCGAAAAAGGCCGCAGAATCAATGCGAGGCCCAATGCATGGGTGACGAGTTGGCGTCGAACGGTCTTGTATCAGGACCGGACAGGTTTTCTGCGGCGGACGACACATAACGGAATCTACCACCTTGAGGCGGAAGAGCTGAGGGCTGAGAGCTGAAACCTGCTGCTCACACCCGCCAGTAGTCGGCGCGCCAGTCCTTGATGCGCTCCTTGATCTGCTTGCGGGTGAGGTTGTGTTCAAGCGCCTGCTTGGCGAGCTCTACCACTTCGTCGTCAGAGGCGAAACGCAAACCGATCAACTGATCTTCGCTGAGGCGGTAGATCTGGGTGTGCCACTCAGACGGCGCCAGGGCTTGCAGGCGCATGCGTTCTTCAAGGCGAATGACGCGGTCCTGCACCTTGAGCGGATACAGTCGCATCTTGAGCAGTGCGAGAATCGCTGCCACCGACAGTACCACGAACCATGCCGAGTAGAAGCAGGGGTGCTTGACTACGTAGACGATGGAAATGACCAGGTTGGCGAGGAGAACGGCAAACAGCACGAAATGAAACATCGGATCGAATCGTGCATGATTTTTGAGACTTTGCGGCTCGGACTTACTCATTAGACGCTCCCGTTTCTCGCAGGCTGGAAGTGGTTCCTCCGCCGGGTTGCTTCATCGCGGAACCGTCGGGATTGGCGCTGGGAACCTGCACACCCGCTTGCGACTCTACGGATGAGGGGCTATCCGTGTGTGTTCCTGCACTCCACCCCACGTACGAAGATCTGTCCGCGGGGATCCCGGTACTTGCGAAATTGTCCTTGGGCGCGGTGGGCACTGTCAACGATGAAAGATTGCCGGGGCCCAGGACCTGAGGATGCCTGGGGATGAGATGATAGCGGCCGCGCACCAGGTAGTCCACAAACAAGCCGCCGGCGAGATACGGATTCAAGACGGCAATGGGGATGGCGTAGGCGGTGGTGACGAAGGATTCGTCGATGCCCTTCACGGAGCGGCTTCCGCGCCGATAGCCGGGAATCTGCGGAATCTCGAAGACCGTCAACTGGGTCTCAGGATGCTTGCGCGCATACCGCACCAGCCTGTACGTGGTCTGCTTGGGTGTGGTCATGCCGGCATCGGGGAAGATGCTGCGCTCGAAGACGTGCGGAAAATAGTGATTGAGGAGCTCGCGCGAGAAGTCCGCGCAGTTGCTGAACAGCAGATCGAAACTGGTGCGGTTGGGGCCCGCGTTCATCTGCTCGATGAGGGCATCGTCCTGTTGGGGAGTGGTTTGGAAGCGGAAGGCGTAGATGCGCCGCTCGTAGGCCGCGCCCACCAGCTGGGTCCAGCCGCCATGCACAAGGTTGCCCGGCGACAGATTGACGCCCAGGCTCTGAAGGTGGGCCTCGCGATAGCGACTGCGCAGCCGTGCGACCGTATCGCGATCCACATGCGCAGGCACGTCGGCGGGATTCTCAACCGCGTAGAGATAAGGAAGGAGCGGAATCGCCACCCAGTCGTATCCATCGATTCCCTGGTAGCGGGCGATCACGGCGCCCATCTCACCAGGCTGGCAACGGCGCAGTTTGACGGGGGTTTCGGCGCAGATGCGCTCAAAATAGATGGCGTCATGGCCGGTCGGGGTCAGCGTGCCGAAGAAGCCGTACGGCTCCTCCATCAACAGGGCCGCCTGCGCATGGCCGCGCAAATCACAAAAAGCCCCGATGATGATGAAAACAAAAATAAAGATGCGAAACTGACGCATCGAAAGCATCCGTCTCCCTCAGGTTAAGATGGCTTCCACTCTCCTCTTCAGTGTGCACGGCTGTCGAAAAAAGAGCGCTGAAATGTCGAATCAGCGCCCCACGTGGCGCACTTCCATTAGATGCACAATGAGAAACGGCGGTCGGAGTCAAAAGATCACACGGGCTGACCGCTCCGCCTGCTTTTAAAGACACATTTTCGGGCGGAAGGTTGCGATTGGATCGGGTGCGGTGGCCTGAAAACGGGCGCGGCTAGGGCTTGGCGGGAACGACGATGGTGGTTTCCTGGATTTCGATGAGACCGGAACCGGTCCGCTTCTCGAGTTCCGGCAGAACCTGGTCCACCTTTTCGCGCGACTCAATGAACTCGATTTTGATGGGGAGATGATCGGAGATCTCGAGGATGTGTGCGGAGTGGAGGCGGTGCTTGGCGCCGAAACCGGCTACGCCCTTGAATACCGCGGCGCCGGCGATGCCGCTGTGGAAGAGGTAGTCGAGAATGTTGCTGTAAACAGGAACGCCGTGGTGCTTGGCTCCATCGCTCACGTAGAGCGTTACTTTAACGGCCTTTCCCGTGGTCAGCATAGATTCCTTTCTCCGTGGGCGCGCCCATGTTCACGGCCCCGGTTGGCGCAGCCAGGCGGACACCGAAGGATTGAAACACCTTTGCGGAGAAGTTGCAACTGGCAAGGGCGTTGCCGTTCACTCTTTAATTCCTTCACTGGTTGACTCGCCCTTTACCCTCGCAAGGAGTGAAGAAGTGAAAGAGTGAAGACGTGAAGAACGATGCGTCCGGGTGCAGACCTACAGCAGGTCGGCGAGCGCGGTGCCGCACCAGGTAGCCGCGAGCCCCAGAATCATGCTACCCGCGGCATACAGTGCCCCCAGCATAAAAGCTCCCGAGCGCATAGTTGAAAGCGTCTCCCACTCGTAGGTGGAGAAGGTACTGTAGGCGCCGATGAAGCCGACGGCAACCAGAAAGAGCCACGCGGGATTGAGATCGGCGCGCTTGCCGAAGTAGGTCAGCGTGAAGCCGATGATGACGCAGGCAGTGAGATTAATGACCAGTGTGCCATAAGGGAACCTGGTTCCCATGCGGCTGGAGATCGTGGATCCTACCCAGTAGCGGAGGATGGAACCGGCCGCACCACCCGCGGCAATGAACAAATATTTCTGCAACGTCATTCTCCTCTCAGGTCAAAATGGAACCGAAGGGCGCACCGCCGGCAGCGCCGGCACTGCGCGAACGAACACGACATTTTGCAAGAGTCTTGCGGCCAGTTTGCGACCGGCAGAACTCACAGGATTCTCAGGGATCGCGCCGCGACATGACTCCGCAACAGGATTCCCCGTCAGGAGTCATCATCTGTCCGGCCTGGAAGAGAGGACAGCGGTTAAGGGTGAACTCCTTCACCACTGTACTCATTACAACGCGAATGCGAATCAGTGTCAACGGCGCGATTCTGCGGACGATCCAGCCGCGCAGATCCCGGCAATCATGCAGCATCTTTCTGTTCAGGCAACGCCTTTCTGGCGAAACCAGAGAGAACCCCACGGCGTGCCCGGCAGTTTCACCTCGGCCTTCGCGGAGTACTCTCCGGGGAGCGGCGTGCGCGTGAGCTGGAGCGTATCGATGTATTCGGCGGTGTAGGTCTTGCCTTCAGGCAGCGCAAAGGTTCCTTCCGCCTGCTGATGCTCGTCGAAGTAGTAGAAGATCACCGAGTCGTTGGCGCGACGCGCGCCCATGGGGTCGTCGTTGAAGTTGGTAAATCCGATGGGACCGGGCCCCAGCGCAACGGTCTCTTCGAGGAGCTTGCGCAGAAAAGCGATTTTGGTGGGACTGGTACCGTGCAGCACGCCGCCATGCGACCACCAGAGCGTGTCATTGGGATCGAGATAAGTTTCTCCGTGACCGCAGTAGCAGCCCTGCGCGGCAGCCTGCCAAAAACGGCGCGTCATGGCGTCGCCGGAAATGTTGCCCCAACGCGATGCGATGTTGCCCTCGTAGCGGCACTCGTCGAAAACCACGGGCTTGTCCCAGTCGCTGCGCCACTGAGCGCCCAACTGCAGGCGCGAATCCTGGACGCCGGCATGCGTGCACCAGCCGCGGCCGTACTCGTATTGATGGAAGCAGTAATGGATGGACCGCAAGTGATCGAAGGCGTCGTACTCGCCAAGGATGCGCGCATAACGATCCCAATCGGCCGCGGTCTTGGCCCGCAACAAATCGAATTCGTTGGCCAGCGACCACCAGACATTGCGATAAGCGCTGAAGCGCGCGATCACGTAGCGTAGATAGCGGTCATCGACTTCGGCGGGCATCGACTGATAGCCCCACTTGTCGTAGGGATGGAATAAGATCAAATCGGCTTGCACGCCGATGCCGCGCAGCTCGAGGATGAGGCGGTCGAAATGCTGGAAGTAGGCAACATTGAAGGTGGAGTAGTCGTTGACCTCGCCGTTGCGCGGGAAAGGATAGAGGGGCGGTTCCTTGCGATTGTGCTGATACCACTTGGGGAACAGGCACATGCGGAGTTTGTTGAAGGGCGAGGCAGAAAGCGTGGCGATGGTCTGGCGCTGCGTTTCCTCTGACTGGAAGGCCCATGCGTAGCAGGTAGTGCCGCACTCGACGTAGGCTGTGCCGTCGGCATAGGCGAAGTGATAGCCGTCGCTCACGGAGACCGGGCCGTGGTTGCCGGCCGCCGGCGCAACGCACTCGAAGATGCCGGATTGCCCGTTGAGCGCCGGCGCGTTGCTCGCGGTCGTCCAGGACCATTCGCCCAATTCGTCGGGCATGAAGCGAACTTTGTAGATGCCATCGCCGTCGTAGAAGCCTTCAACGGTGAGGGTCCGGTTCATTTGGCAGAACGTGGCAGCGAGCGAAACCTGAACAAAGGGATTGCCGGAGGCGGGACCGGAGAATTTGAGCTCAAGAAGATCCCAGCGCGCAATGGAGCCGCTCGAAACCGGCGCTGCGGCAGACCGAGCGAACGCAGGAGCGGACGCTGCCGCCACGGAATAGGAGGAAAGCTTCAACAGATCGCGACGGTTCATACGAATCTTTTCCCTGAGCGAGAATCCGCACTGCGGTGCAGCTCGGACGGCACGTTCATACAGGAGGAGGTTGGGACGAGGTCAGGGCCTTCCTGGTTTGTTGTCTTTGCCAGCACGGGACTCGGTTAGCGCAACCCGGGATGAATGTGCGGCGCCGGCCACGGCCAACAAGAAGCTCTGCATTTGCGGGGTGAACTCGCGGCGTTCGGCGGTTTTCTGCGAGAAACATACGAGCCAATAGCCGAGAGAAACGAGGAAACTGACCACGACGAATTGTTCCAGGCGAATATACTGCAGGCCGTTACTCTGGTGAGCCTGCACCATCGAGATTGCCACGTTGGCCAGAGAATAAAACCCAAGCCCCGTTGCAACCTGCAATTCGCGATCGCGCCAGCCAATGGAAAGCAACTGACTGCCACCCGCAAGCAGCAGGAAGAACAGGATGCGGAGGATCGATACGGCGTGCTGTAGTTGCAACAGGAGAAGTGCCTGCCTCGATACATGTGCAAGGCCCGAGATTGCCGCAAACGGCCAGATTGCCGCTCCCGCGGCCAGGATGAGAGCACTCACCACCGCCAGGGAGCTGCGAGGGAGTGAGCTCCGAACCGGTCGAAGCACAGACCAGGCCAACTCAACCAAAACGCAGAACTGCAGGACCGAATCTAAGATTGTTGCAGCGAAGTAGACGTGAAAGTAGCTTGTCGGATAGTACTGCTTGGAAACGTATGCTCCGACATTGCTCAAGATGTCCCAGGCACAATAACAACAAAATACCGGCAAGACTCGCCAGACGCGTCTGTAAATGAGCATCCCGACGACGGCTGCCTCGACTACGATGTATGCCAGCCAAAGTGCAATGTCAAGGCTCATAGAATCGCTGCCTGTACCGGTGCTCCCGATAATACTCAGAGTCTAGCAGCAGTTCTTCCAAAAGCGCCGTCGGGTTTCAGCAGAATCGCCTTTAAACTAAATACCCCCGCCGACAGGCGGGGGTATCGAAAAGAAGGAGCGCTCGATCAGGCTTGAATCCTAAGCGCTGGCCGGCGGCAGCGGCAGGGGGCCGGCAGGAATGAAGCCCGGCGGCAGCGGTAGTGGGCCGGCAGGAATGAAACCCGGCGGCAACGGCAGGGGGCCGGCAGGAATGAAGGCAGCCGGCGGCAGTGGCAGGGGGCCTGCAGGAATGAAGCCAGGCGGCAGCGGCAGGGGGCCGGCAGGAATGACGCCAGGCGGCAGCGGCAGGGGGCCGGCAGGGATGAAGGTTGGTGGCAGCGGCAACGGCCCAGCAGGAATTGCATTTGCCGTGCAAGCAGAAACAATAAGGAGTGCAAGAACAAGAACCTTTAAGACGTTCAACGTACGCGGACCCATGGAAACACTCTCCCGGCGGAGACAATCCGCCCTAACTTAATGCAAAGTAAGAGTACCCCAAACTGTGCAGGGAATCTACCACAAAAGTGTTATTAAGATTTTTTTTCCACATAAGTAATCATTTCGATGCAGTTTTAGTAACCAAACAAGTAGTTACTTTGCGTGTTTTTGTACTTTCTTCGCCTTCCAGGAAGGGTTTGTGGTGAAGGATGGGGGGGCGATTCTGAGGGATGGGAGGGGTTGGGGCGTTATCCCTAGGCAAAAGTGGCATTTACAGGCTATGCGAGCGGCTCTGAGAATCCGACTCGAAAATACGCAGGTGAATCGCATCATCCATTCCGACTCCGCAGGGCGCGATGCCAGCGCAGATCCACAAGCAGCCATAGGGGCCGAATCGCACAAAGCCGTATGCCATCGAAGATCTGGGGCGATCCAAGCAGGGTCTCCATGCGGTTACCACTCTGGAAACTTTAGTGCCCTGTGCTAAATGAACAAAACTCGCTACAGTGACAATTAAGCCTGTTCCGATGGGGCAAACTTTATGACCCTACAAAAAGCAGAAGCGCGGCTTCCGCTCGGTGCGCAAGCCACAGCCAGTGGCCGGCAAGAGGTACGTTGCGCGGTGCGATTTCCCCTCGCCCTGCCGGTGGTGTTGTCCACCGGCAACGGTGACATTCCAGCTCTGACGCGGAATATCTCCGCCAGCGGCGTGCTTTTCTCGCTGGACAGAGCACTAGCTGCCGGGCAAGAAATCCGATTTTCCATGCGCATGCCCCATTCGATACTGGGCACTCCCCATGACGTTCTGGTCCACTGCACGGGGCGTGTGGTACGCTGCTCCTCAAGCCACAACGAGCATCTCGCCGCGGCCACAATCGACGAATATCGATTTGCGGAGCAGTGAGAGCCGGTTGGCAGGGCAGTCGCCGACTATGGAAATTCTGGACGATCATAACGAGGGCGAGAGCGCAGAAACTCCAGTAAAGCCCGGTACCATTCGCATGATTCTCGCGGATTCACAGGCCATTTACCGTGTAGGTATTCGCAAGGTCTTCGCTCTTGAAGACGATATCCGCGTGGTGGCGCAGGCTGATTCGCTGGAGAATCTGCGTGCGGCCATCGAACGCTATCCTACCGACATCGTTCTTCTGGAAGGAAGCATGCTGGCCGGCACGGCCAATGCGATTCCCGAATTGTTGCGGCTGGCTCCGGATATGAAGCTGATTGTGCAGGCCGTTGCCACCGACGAAAACCACACTGTGGAGCTCTACCGGCGAGGCGTGCGCGGCATCGTTTCCCGCTCCATCTCGCCCGATCTGCTGGTACGCTGCGTGCGCCGCATTGCCGCGGGCGAAACGTGGATCGACAACCAGTCGGTGAACTGGGTGATCGATGCCTATCGCGCGCAGGCCGCAGCCCTGGTGAGCCCGCGCAGCCAGCCTCGCCTTTCGCCCAAAGAGATGTCGATCATCACTTGCATCACCCAGGGCAAGCGTAACAAGGAGATCGCGTTCCAACTGGGAACCACGGAGCAGGTGATCAAGAATTACCTGCGCAAGATCTACGACAAGCTCGGGGTTTCAGACCGGCTGGAGCTAGCACTCTATTGCCTGCATAACAAGATCATTCAGACGGATGCTGACGAAGTGTCGGTGGCGCAAAAGGTCGTCGGCACCTAGGATCTGAAACCCGGCGCCGTCCGCCGGGAACCCACACATCTGCACATTTACTCGTTTGGCGGTTCGCCGGCGCAGGATTGGCGCGCTAGTTCGAGCAGCCGGATCATCTCTACCAAATCGGCACGGCGCATAGGCCCGAGGAGTTCTTTGGGGCCGTTGCGCACAACCGGATCCATAGTGCGCAGAAGCTCCAGCCCGGATTCGGTAATCTCGGTCAATACCACGCGGCGGTCGTGCCGGTCGCGGTGCTGCCGGATGAGCTTGAGACGCTTGAGCCGCGCCAGAAGGCGGGTGATATCGGGCTCGGCGGCGATCATGCGATCGCCGATGGCCGCACAGCGAAGTCCGTTGGGTTGCGCGCCGCGCAAGATCCGGAGAACGTTGTACTGGGTCGAAGTGAGGCCCCAGCCGCGGATCTTCTGTTGCATGGCGCGGTTCAGGCAATCCGAGGTGCGAAGCAAGTTGAGAAGCGCCTCTTCTTCGACGCTTGCAAAGGGACGTTCCTGGGCGATCTCGAGTTTGAGGCTTGCCATTGACTTGCTCCCGACCGGTTCAGCGCCGGCATGCAGAGCACCAGGCGGCCTTTGAGCCGCCTGACCTTCCGCCGGCATCCGTTTACTGCTTGGCAACGTCCAGATCGATACTCAGCTTGACATCGTCACCCACCATTGAGGGGCCAAACTTGGGCCCAATGCCGAAGGCAGAGCGGCTGATGGTGGTGGTGGCGGAAAACCCTACGTGCTGCTTGTGATCCATGCCCTGAACCGGTCCAACGGGACCTTCCACATCCAGCACAACCGGCTTGGTCACGCCGTGGAGGGTGAGGTTTCCTGTGACGGTGAGGTGATTCCCATTTTTGGCCACGCTGGTGCTGGTGAATGTGGCAGTGGGCAGGTTGGCGACATCGAAGAAGTCAGGGCTTTTCAGGTGGGTGTTGCGCTGATCCACGCCGGTATCGACGGTGTCGACGCCGATGGTGGCAGTAACGGTGGACTTGGTGATGTCGGACTCGTTGAAGGTGATCGTGGCCGCCACCTTGCCAAACCGGCCATGCACGTTCGTGATGGTCAGGTGGGTAATGGTAAAGTCGACTTCGCTGTGATTGGGATCGGAGACCCACGTGGAGGTTTGCGCGAGGGCAAGGGGTGCCGCAAGGGCGAGGATGCCGGTGAGAGTTGCCAGCCGTTTCATTTGGGAAAGCTCCTTTTCAGTGCAGGGTGCGCGAGATGGGAAAGCGAACAACTGTGAAATGCGCGTCCATGCCGGGCAAACGCCCTGCATTGTTCTCCCCATAAGATGCACGAGGCAAGATGTTTGTTGCAACAATTATTTTCCGGGTTTTCAGCTTGAACTCTCAGCCCTTTCGTTCCAAATGCAACGACTCATGCTCCCGCACGGATCGCCCTGACACCTGAAACCTGACACCTGAAACCTGTTCTGCTATCCTCGCGCCAATGTTTGTTCTCAAACACTTTCAACAGCTCACCCGCCCGCAGCGCCATGCTTTTGCGGCCGCGTTTCTGGGCTGGACGCTCGACAGCCTCGACTTTTTTCTGCTGGTCTTTTGCGTGAAGGCGACTGCCAGCGAGTTCCGCACCCAGCCCTCGGCAGTTTTAGGAGCGGTGTTTCTCACGCAGGCCTTCCGGCCCGTGGGCGCCCTGCTTTTTGGCATGCTGGCCGACCGTTACGGCCGGCGGCCGGTACTGATGGCAAACATTCTGGGCTTCTCAGTGATTGAACTGGCCTGCGCCTTTGCGCCTTCGCTGAACGTGCTTCTGGTCCTGCGCGCGCTTTTCGGAATCGCGATGGGCGGTGAGTGGGGCGTGGGGG
>Ga0326728_10016251_pt1 | contig 15230 bp, 18 predicted proteins | sample MB3enrmetagenome_FD_207602 | JGI IMG/M metagenome (GOLD analysis project Ga0326728, IMG submission 207602) | Lab enriched peat soil microbial communities from McLean, Ithaca, NY, United States - MB31MN | ecosystem: Environmental > Terrestrial > Soil > Wetlands > Peat | place: USA: New York...
TAATCCACCAAGCGTAGGTACCCCCGTTGCACCCATCGGGTCCAACATTACCGTGGCTAGCCCGAGCAATGCAGCCTGAACCACTAAAATCGTCTTATCGAGAGGAGAAGGAAGCAAGATCTTTGAAATGAAGATCACAACGGCGAAAACAACGGTCAATGCCGCCCTCCGGGTCTTCGTGGCTCGGAGGGGGGTTGCGTGAGGAACTTTGGAGTTCTCTTCGCGTGAAGAACCCAGTACTATACTTCCTACCGGGGCTATCTTACGAGCTGGTTACTTCTTCGCTTTATCTGCGAGTTCTTGCAGTAGTCTTGCGTGACGTGTCTCGTCTGCCATTATTTTACCGAAGGCTTTTCGGATTGATGTAAGCATTCGTATGTGGTTTTTCGAATCGTCAACGATTCCAGTGAGTGTTGACTTAGTTTTCTTGTCATCGCTTTGTTTCGCCAGTTTCGTGTAGCTGTCAATGATGTCTTGCTCGACTGCAAGCCAGTAGGTTATGTTTTCGTCTATGACGCCGTGGTACCCTGATTCCACGTCTTTTTCAGCTTTAACGGCTTGGTCTAGGGTTTCTATGTCTTTGATAATTCTCTCTCTTCCTTTCTCACTCATTCGTAATCCCTTCGTGATTCAGATCGGATACAGGCTTTGGAACTTCAAGGTTATGGTGGTGGACCAAATTCAGTGTTGGCATACAGCTCATGCCTGCTCATGAAATCCTGCCTAGTAGGAGCCATGGAATAAACCCGGTCAGGAGGCTGAGGAGGATTAGGAGCAATGGGGAAATTGCAAGCCTCCATGAGGTCGGCAGCTTCTGCCCTCCATTGGAGTGTTGCGAGACGGCTGTGATGACTTTGGAGAAGTAGCCTACTGAGATGGCGATGTTTAGGACTACGATTACGGCGAGGATGTAGAATGTGAACTGGTTGGTTGCGAAGAGTGATTGGATTATGAGTAGTTCGCTCCAGAATGTTCCGAAGGGTGGGACGCCTATCATGCCGAGCGAGGATAATGCGAACATTCCTCCCAGAAGCTTGTTCTCACCGAACAATCCCTTCACCTCGCTCAACTCAGAATCCTTGTAGTCTGCGCCCTTGTTGCCTGTGAGCATGAAGAATGATGATTTGACTAGGCCATGGTTCCAGATGTGGAAGACGATTGCCACGACTCCGAACACTGAGAATGTTGCGAGCGCTGCTAGCATGTAGCCAACGTGGGCTATGGAACTGTACGACAAAAGCCGCTTAACATTAGTCTGTCCCAGAGCGCCTAAGTTCCCAATCAGCATCGTAAGCACTGCTATGATGACGAGCCCAAGCTGGAACGCCACGATGGGATTCTGTGGGACTTGGCCTAGCGCTGAGGTTACGAAGGTTGGGTTGATAATTTTGATGAGCGCGAACACTCCTGTCTCTGTCACGACGCCGGCGAGAGTTGCGCTTACGGGGGTTGGTGCGGCGGAGTATGCGTCTGGTAGCCATGTGTGCAATGGAAATATGGCGGCCTCAACACCCAAACCCACAAACAAGAACGCTAAACCGAATATGCCTAGGCGGGGGTCGTTTTGGAATATGGTGGGCAGGTCCTTGAGTTGGATGCTGCCGGCTAGGGAGTAGATGATTGAGATGCCGAAGAGTGCGATCAAACTTCCCGCCCCAGCAAGAAAGAGGTACTTCAACGCAGCCTCGAGTGACACGACGACGTCCTTCTTCCATGCGACTAGGCCGTAAGCGGCGACGCTCATGCCCTCCCAGAAAAGGAATAGAGTCAGAAGGTCTCCGGCCGCGGCTATGCCCACCAGTGAGAGGAGGAGGATTAGGAGGAGGGAGAAGAAGGGGCCAACGTTGTCGGTTAGGCTGAGAGTTTTCCATGAGTAGAATGAGATGGCTGTGCCGACGGCGAGGATTGTGAAGATTACGAAGATGCTGAACTTGTCGACCACGTACAAGCTCGCTAGCGGTGAATCAGTGGGCTGAACAGGTATCGCACCCATTCCCAATGACCAGTTGAGTAATACGTCGATTAGGGCGACCCCTAGGAAGGCGGTGCAAACGATTCCGCCAGCATACACTCGCCACTTGTCAGTGTACTGTTTGGCGAGGTCGATTAGGAGGCAGAGCATTGCGCCGGCGAACAGAATTTCCATGATGTCAGTTAGCCACATTTTCAAACACCCCACACGGCAATCAGTATCAGTAGAATCACGAGCATTGCCAGCATCAAAATTCCGTTAATCCCAAGTACTCCAGTCTGCATCTCCCCTGCATCTTTCGCTGCTCGTGGCATGATCTGGTCGGTTATACCGCTGTAAACTGCTCCGAACGCCTTCTGAAGACCAGTTGCTAGAGCAATGAACCCGTGTCCAATCGCTACGTAACCTACATCGAAATCTCTTAACCGGGTCTCGTGTGGCGCTAAGTACTTCCGGCCAACCGTGAAGAACACTAGCACTGCAGCTCCTAGGACAATGCAGGTTTGGAACACTTCGTTGAGTGCGTACGGTTGGTAGCCTGAGCCGCCGTTGGGTAGGATTCCGTAGAGGAGCGGTGGATACACTCCGATAGCGACGCATAGCGCGGCTGCGCCGAGCATGGCTACTTTCATTGGAAGCGGTGGGTCGCTGGCCTCAATGTTCCCGGGTCGTAGGAAGGCGAAGTAACCGAGTTTGAGGAACGAGAGAAATGTGCCAAACGCTCCAAGCTCCAGGAGTACGAAGAGTAGCATGTTCGTCTGCTGTGCTGCGCTTATGATCATACCCTTAGAGACGAAGCCGTTGAAGAGGGGTACGCCGGAGATTGAGAAGGCTGCGATCCAGAAGGCTATGGCTGTAACGGGCATCTTCTTCATGAGCCCACCCAGCTTATCGAGCGTGTTCTCACCGGTCTTCCAGACGATGACGCCCACGGTCATGAAGAGCAACGCTTTGTAGAGGATGTGGTTGAAGACGTGCGCCATTCCCCCATCAAGAGCAAGTTGCGCAATCTGCGTTGACAATCCCGGCCAACTCGCGAGCCCCACTCCAGTGACCATGTACCCTACTTGCGAGACGATGTGGTAAGAGAGGAGTTTGCGCATGTTCGTTTGGAGAACTGCGAAACTAACGCCGTACACTACCATTATGGCGCCCATGAACGCTACGAGTTCAGTGCTAGGCTGTGCGCGGGCGAGCAAGTACACAGCTGCTTTGGTAGTGTAAACGCTTAGGAAGACTGAGGCGGCGATGTGTGCTTTCGGGTAGGAGTCAGGTAGCCAAGTGTGGAGTGGAATCATGCAAATGTTGACGCCGATTCCGATGGTTATGAAGAGTGAAGGCCAGAACCCGGAGATTGCCCCGACTATTGGGTTTGCTCCTTGAAGGATTAGAAGAGTGATGCCGGCCGCGAGCATTGCGCCGCCGAAGGCGTGGAAGAGCAGATAACGGTACCCGGCCTGAATGGCCTCTCCCCCTGCTTCCCAGATGAGTAGTACGGAGGTAATTGCCATGAGTTCCCAGAAGATGAGAACCGTGATCCAGTCACCGGCGAAGACGACGCCCATGCTGGTTCCGGCGTAGAGCATTGCGAACATGTGCATCCAAGGTTTAGCGAAGCCGGCTGCGTAGAGTACGGCTAGGAAGGTGATTGTTGAGAAAATTACTCCCATCAGGTAGGATAGTGTATCGACTTTCAGTAGGACTAGGTTGTAGCCCATGAAGGGCAGAGTCCAGCTGCTGGTGTGAGGTAGGGTGACTGTGTCGATGAGGGCGAGACCGGCGAGAATGACTAGTCCCGCTTGCCGTGCCCGTCCCTTCAGGAGCCAGACTACTATCGGGCCGCCTATGAGGAAGATGAGGAATGGTGGAACTTGCAATCCCGCAACGAAGGCTCCAGGAGTCGCAAGCTGGGCTCCAGTAACTGCTTGAGCAACCTTGCCCGCGATCTCCAACGGGCCGTAGGGTATCGTAGTCCAAACACCTAGGAGCAATGTGCCAAGTGCAGTTGCTATGATAGGTCCTCGGAGTAAGCCGCGGGCATCACCCAGCGCACCATCGTAAGGCCGGAGGAAGGCTCGTATGACGATCGGAAGGAAGTAGGCGAGGTTCAAAACTGCAGAGAGTACTAGGACGAAAAGAATCCACCAATATCCACCGTTCCATACCCCCACAGAAAGATACCACTTCCCAACGAAACCAGCCAACGGCGGAAGCCCCGCCATACTCAATGTTGCTAAAAAGAACGCGAACATTGTGCCCGGCATTTTCCTTCCAATTCCATCCAACTCCGAAATCTTCGTCTTCCCCGTCTCGACAGAGATTGCGCCCGCGACGAAGAACATTGTAAGTTTTCCGAACGCGTGAGCTGCGATCAAGAAGACGGCGGCGATAACTGCGGCACTAGCACCAGATACGCCGTTACCTCCTCCCAACGGGGAGAGGACGGCTGCTGCGAGTATAATGTAACTAAGCTGGCTAATAGTGGAATATGCCAACCGCAACTTCAGATTATCTTGTACTAGAGCAAATAGGGATCCGACAAGGATTGTGATCACGGCCCCAGCTATCACAAGGTTCTGGACGCCGAGCGATGCCATCATTGTAGGCCCATAGAGGAAGAGCATCAGTCTCAGTAGACCGAATACACCCGCCTTCACAACCGCCACTGCATGAAGAAGTCCGCTTACTGGTGTTGGCGCTATCATTGCGCTAGGCAACCAGCCATGCTCAGGGACAAGGGCGGCTTTCACGCCGAACCCTACGAAGAGCAGTACGAAGGCGACTCTAGCGAATTCGAGTGACATCGCGGGGATGGCCTGGTTTCCGCCTGGAACGAAGTTGATCGCTGCAGCGCCCCCTCCGCCGAGGAGGGCTAGCATCCCAACGAGGACAGCAGCGCCCCCGCCGAGAGTGTAGACTAGATACTTGCGGCCTGCCTTGAACGCCTCCTCAGTCTGGTTGTGTACAACGAGCGGGTAAGTGGAGATTGTGAGAATTTCATAGAAAACGAAGAGGCTTAGGAGGTTGGCGGCGAGTGAGACGCCCATCGTCGCTCCGATCACAAGGGCGAAGCAAGCGAAGTAACGAGTCTGGGCATGCTCCTTCAGCCCCCGCATGTAACCTGTCGAATAGACAGTGGTAATGATCCAAAGGAAAGACGCCAAGCTTGCGAACATGAGCCCCAAGCCATCGGCCCAAAGAACGAGTTGTAGCAGTGGGTGGGTTGACATTACGGCGAGTGTGACCGTCACCGTTTGTCCATTGAAGACTTGAGGTAAATTGAAAACTGCACACGCAAATGTCGCTACGGCCACTGCGAGAGATGCAGATTCCCTGGCGTTGGGCCACCTTCCCAGCGCAATGACTATTAGCGCTCCGAGGAATGGCAGCGCTACTGTACCAATTAGTGCCATCTGATTCGCGTCAATCAATGCTTAAGCCTCCTAATCTTCCAAGGATCCAATGTTCCATACGCTCTGTGAACGAGAACGATGAGTGCCAGCCCGACCGCTTCGACACTTGCGCCCGCAACTATCGAGAAGAGAACGAGAGTGTTAGCCATCAGATTGGATGCCTGACCTAACCCTGAGGAGAATAGGGCGAGGTTGGCGCCGAAGACGACTATTTGGAAGGAGACTATTGTCTTCAGCAGGTTCCGCGAGTAGAACATGGAGAAGAGTCCGAGAAAGACGAGTATCGTAGCGACGGTTGCGAAAACAGTCTGATCCGTTATCATGCTCGTGCCTCCTTCGAGGAAAGTAGGTTTACTACTGCAATCATAGCGGCGGCGAAGATGATGATCAGAATGAGTAGATCCCAGGGCCTGAACATCCATATGAATGAGAAAATGTCCGTGGCGGGTTGAGTGGCGGTTTGGGGAGATGAGGGTGCTCCGGTAAACAGTGAGTAGGATGAAGCTGCGACGACGAGAATTGTTATGGCAGCTAGGAGTGCGGCAAGCGTTCGGTTGCCGATGTCTAGTTTTGTTTCTCCCGTCATCAAGACGACTGTGAGTAACATTACGGACATTGCGCCGGCGAAAGTGGTGATGTGTACTAGGCCGATTACAACGCCTTGGTAGATCGTGAAGATGATACCTAGAACGAGGCTTGCGTAGAACAGCATGATGATTGTTACTGACATGGATTTGGAGAAGATTGCAGCAATGACGGTGATTAGGAGGGCTGCGCAGAGGAGTAATGCTATTTCTGCCGCCATCTTTACCACCTCAACACCATGACGATCCCGAGTTGAATCAAGCTCAGTGGGGTAATCAGCATCCAGAACAGCCTAGCGGCTTGGTCAATTTTCACTCGGGCTAGGGCGGTTTTGATCGTGAAGATTAGAAACCCGACTGCGAACAACTTGACAATGAAGTAGATGAAGTATAGAACAGTCTGGAGGATTGGATTAGCGAAAAGAACTGGGCCGAGTGGGCCGCCTAGGAATAGGCTCACTGCGAGCGCAGAAAGGAATGCGTAGCTCAGGTCTTTTGTGAGTTTGATGTAGGCGAGTGGCCTCCCGGAGAATTCAGTCATCCAGCCGCCGACAATTTCTGTTTTGGCGCTGGGAATATCGAAGGGGGGCTTTTCTAATTCGGCTAGTGCTGATATGATGAAGACAATGAAACTCACTGGTGCCAGAACTATGAACCACATGCCCTGCTGTGCTGAGACTATGCCACTGATTGACAGGCTTCGAGCCAGCAGCGCAGGGGTAACCAATGCCACAACTAACGGGATCTCATACCCAGTATACTGCACTACCAAGCGTCCGATGGAAATGATAGCCCATCTTCCGCCTCCCGCATAACCGAGCATTGTCGCCATGAGTGCGGAGAAGGCGAGAATGAATAGGACGAAGAGAAGGTCGTAGTCGTTGCTGACGATCGCCTGTGCTCCCAGGACGGGGATAAAGATGGTTCCGATTGCTGGAGCCGCGAAGAATAGGGGTGGGCCGAAAAGGAAAACGAACTTGTCGGCGACTTCCGGAATGATCTCCTCTTTTGAGGTGAGTTTGAAGAAGTCGGCTACGGGTTGAAGGTATCCGTAACGACCCGCCATGATTGGGCCACGTCTACCTTGCATTCGTGCCTGCGTCTTACGGTCAAGCCAATCGAAGATGAATCCTATCCAGACGAAGAATGTTAAACCTGGGAAGAGTAGAATTTCGAAGAGTTCGGTTCCAATCATTTGGGCCTCAGTCCTCCAACGATCATAAGCCACCAAGTTACGATGAGAATAACGCCTGAACCCCCCGCTAGGAAGAGTAGTGGGTAGAAGTATGATGGAGCTGCGAAGGACCCGGAGAGGAGGAGAACGAATGTTTCTGCGACCATGAATAGCGCGGCAAAGACGAATAGCTCGGAGCCGTATTTGCCCCTAGGTGCGGCTTCTTCGCCTCCGGTGAAGGATTGGAATTTGTTGCCCGTTCCGGTGGATCTCTTACCCATCCGACCCATTAGTATGTAGATGATCAAATCGGCGACTATGATCAGGACTGGGCCGGCGACTACCATGATATCGAAAGCGATCATTTTTTGTCAACACATTTCGTCATCATGAGGTCTGCCTTGTTCGGCGTGGCTAGTTCGAATTGTTTCGTCATTTCCAATGCTTTGAATGCGCAGTTGTCTACGCATTCGCCGCAGAATATGCAAGATGATAGATCGAAGAGAGGGCGCTTTACGGGGAGCTCCCTATCCCCAACTTTTCTGGTGCCCTTGTCGATCATGGTGATGACTCCGGCTGGGCAGATGATTGCGCAGACTTGGCAGCCGGTGCACTTGTCTGGGTCCACGTCGAGTTTCCCGCGGAAACGGTCAGGTAGCGTGATGGGTTGGAACGGGTAGGCTTCGGTGGTTGGTTTCTCAAGCATCAACCGGAACATTTCGGGGATTGCTGCGCCAGCCTTTCTATGCGGCAATTAGGGAAGCCTCCTAACTTGTTGCGTTTTGAATCGGTCAGGGAAGTAGTGTTGAATCCCGTATTGTCGAAGTTGTTCACCTGACCATGTCCAATTTTCATTCGTTTCTGTGTCGAGGAATGACATGCGGTCCATGCAACCGAAGCAGGGGTCGATTGCTGTGAGGACCATTGGTACATCTGCTAGGCTTTGTCCCTTCAAGAGCTCGAGTGCGACGGGTATGTTTGCCATGGTTGGTTGGCGTGACTTGACGCGGTCAGGCGTTCTGCCGCCGGTTGACTTCGCGTAGTAGAATATTTCGCCCCGCGGCGCTTCGCAGTGGGACGAGTGTTCACCCGCTGGGATGATGGGTGGAATCTTGACCCGTATCGGCCCGTCGGGCAGGTGCTGCACAGCGTAGCTGACCATGTTCGCTGACACAATCAACTCATCCAAGCGGAGTCGTAGTAGCGAGCGCACGTCGCCCTCGGTGCGTGTTACGATGTCGAAGGGAACTTCGTCGTAAGCCGCGTACGGATCGTTGAGTCGGACATCTTGCCGTAACCCAACGTACCTTGCCATTGGGCCGACCGCGCAGAGTTTCTCCGCCGTTTCCTGAGTTACCTTGCCTCCCACGTTCTCGGTGCGCTTAAGCATGGTTTCTTCAGTGTCGATTATCGAGCGGTAGTAGTGGGCTCGGTCGACGATGTATTTCATTCGTTCAACAACTCTGTCCGTCATGTTTTCTGGCATGTCGCGCCTTACGCCGCAGATCGCGTTGGTTGATTTGTGAACACGGTTACCGCAGATCGCTTCAACTATGTCGAGTACGAGTTCGCGGTCGTTCCAAACCCACATGAACAGAGTCTCGAACCCTGCCCAGTGGCCCATTAGGCCGACCCATAGGAGGTGGCTGTGAATCCTCTCCAACTCGGCTATGATTAGGCGAAGGAATTCCGCTCGTTTCGGCACCTCATAGATCGTTAACCCTTCCACGGCCTGCGCGTAACAGAGGCTGTGGACGAAGCTGCAGATGCCGCAGGTGCGCTCGAACATGTACATGTTCTGTACCCAAGGCCGTTGCTCCGCCGCCTTCTCCAGTCCCCTGTGGACGTAACCGATTCTTGGAATGACTTGTACGATCTTCTCTCCTTCCAGAATTAGTTTGAAGTATTCTGGTTCCTTTAGGGCGGGGTGGATTGGCCCGAACGGGACGAGGTTCTCGACCGAATACTCCATCAGCCCCGCAGATTCTTCCTTACGCTTCGACTCATCACTCATTTCCGTTCAACCTCTAAGTGCAATCGCTTCCGTATTTCCGCCGGCTTGGAACTTTTCAGCAGGGGTGGGGGCAGGTCGGCGGGCCAATTATCCGGCAATAGGAGCTTCTGGTTAATCCAAGGGTTTCCAGCAAACATTAGTCCGAACAGGTCGTGAATTTCCATCTCGTACAAGATTGCGCCAGGGATGATTCCTACTATGGAATCTGTTGATGGTTGGATTTTAGGTACCGTTGTTTTGACTTGGATTTTCTGGTTCTCGTGCGAGAAGTGGTAGATTATTCCGAAGTTTTGGCCAAGGTCGAGGCCAGTTATGGTCGACAGCCAAAGTACGCGAAGGTCATTGACCACATGTGAGATGAAGGCCTTGATGTGGGCTTGGTCGATTTCGATGAAGGTCTCGCCTTTCCGTGGGGTAGTAACCTTTCCATTTGCCTCGTCGGCGTATTTTTGGAGGTGCTGAATCAAGACTTCACTCATTTCACTTCACCCAACAGTTTCAGCACTCCATACATGATTGCCTCGGGGCGCGGTGGGCAACCTGGAATGAACATGTCTACCGGGACAACGTCTTGCACCCCTTGCCCGGCGTTGTAACAGCCTTTGAAGACGCCGCCAGATGCGGCACAAGCTCCAATGGCGATGACGTGTTTCGGCTCAGGCATCTGCTCATACACTTGTCTCACCCGGTCCTTCGTTTGGGCGTTCACTACCCCAGTAATCATCAGAACGTCGGCATGGCGTGGGCTGGGAACTAGAACCGCGCCGAATCTTTCAATGTCATAGCGGGGAGTTAGGCTGGCGACGAGTTCTATGTCGCAACCGTTGCAGGACGAGGCGTTAATGTGGTAAACCCAGGGCGAACGTTTTCTGGCCCAATTCGTTAATCGCTCAAACAATCTCTCCAACTCCCTCCATTAGATTTGACACAATGAAATCCGAGACGTGTGAAGCAGCATCATGAAGTTCAGGGGATAGGTCTTCGTCGAACTCTGTCTCCTTAGGTTGAATCGCTAGAACCCAAACCTCGCACCCCTTGAGCAAACGTTCCGCCAGAACCTTCAGGGGGATTCCATGCGTCGTGAAGAATGGGTAGCTTGTCTCCGCGACTGAAAGCAGATTGACTTCCCCCGGCTTCGCGCGCATCTCACAAGCATCAATGAATACGACATGCTGCAGGCCGATTTTCGAGAGCCTGCCAATCAGATTCTCCACGTCATCCTCAGCATCGAAGAGGTAGACATTCTCCGGAAGCGTTCCATCCGTCGCCTCAATGATTCTTTTCACTATCAAGCTGCCAACGTAGTCGTCGCCGCGTAGCGGATGGCCAACGCCCACTAATGCGATCTTAGTGGTAGTGAGGAGTTCTTTCAGTTGTAATTCCCAGTGAACTCTAGCCGAGATCGTCTGTTCGCGAAGCCGTTGCGACTGCGCCAAATTCAGACGAACCTCACGATCGGTGACTGAACTTGATTCTACTTAAGAGGTCAGAGTAGTTCCCGTGCCTGAAAAAAAGACGCTAAACCGCGACGAATAGTGAGACTATATGCATTTCGAAAACTACTTTCAGACTATTTGCGTAAGGCTTCGTGCGGGTTACAACGATTATCGGGCGAAACCACTTATTTGAGTCCCGTATCAAGAGTGATTTAACGCCCCGCGAGCGCTGTGAAGACCGACATGTCATCTGAAATAAGCAGCATGACGTTCGTAAACAGAATTTACCAGAACCTTGAGCAAGCAAATCACGCTGAGATCGAAGCGCTTTACCACGACATCATGGGCGCCGCCGTAATTCTGCCATCAGGTGAAGGGCGTTCGAAGGGTGCGCTTAGTATTGCTTGCAGCGAAATGGCGAAGATGCGCGGTGGCAAACTCGTCCTGGACAGGGGTGACATTGGTTTTCCAGGAAGAAACGTTATTGAAGCCGCCCCAATCCTCAAACAGCGATTCGGGCAGGTTTGCTTGCTGATAAATTCGGGGAGCGGGAAGTCGATGATGCCGCTCTTGGATGCCCAGCAATTGGCCATGTACATCGCGGATCACGGCAACCCACGTGACTTTCGCATAGACGTAATCACTTCGGTCCGAGATTCACCAATCGGTACACTTGGAACGAAGTACGGTAACGTGCTTCTACTGAAAGGACGCGAACCCGACGAAACACCGATGGAATCTAAGGAATTTCGAACAACCGGAATACTCGAGGACCTATTTATTCTCGGAACGGGGGTACTCTTTCAAGCAATCGCCGAAGCCCTCAACGAAGAAGCCTCAGCCGACACCGTGCTCCGGAGATCAAAACAACTGTTCAGTGAGATTGGGTCACTGGTTGATCAGATGGTTGCGTCTGACTTTTTCAAGGCCTTAGTCGACGCGCTTGAACAGAGGCATTCATGCTTCTTCGTGGGGTTAGGTAGCGGACGAGAAGTGGCTCGAATGACAGCCGTCCGGATTGGACACGTCAAACGAGCGATGGGCGACCAGATTTACGTGGCTGGGGAATCCAACACGCCTGCACCTCGCGCAGGCGACGTTCTACTGGTAATCTCGAACAGCGGAGAGACAGAGATTGTTGCCGCTTGGTGCAAGAACTTCAAGCGAATGGGCGCCCTAGTCACCTCGGTGGTCGGCAACCCGGACAGCACAATCGCGGCCAGCTCCGATTTGTCATTCACGATTAAGGGTAACGGGGTTGAGGGAAAACCGAACAGTTTCTACATAAAAACAGCTTTCGCGCTCAGCCCACTCCCAATCTACCTCGTTGAGAAGGTCGCGGAACGTGGACTCAGATTACCGGAGTACATACTGAGATGGCACCACTCCGTTACGTCCTAACTGCATTTGCCCTCCACGGGTAGGATTCGAAGCGCCGGAGTTCTTGTGTCATATTGGATGAATTCTGGATCTTTACCAGTCCCGATGTCTTGTGAAATTTCGTTCTGGATAGAAAGATTAGTTCGCTGCTTCGATGACGATTCTTTTCTTGTCGGCTAGATACACTGCGACTTCTTGTCCAATCTTTAGGTCGGCTTCCTTCACGATTTCGGGTGGTAGGTATATTGATGGTTTTCCAGCAGCTCTAGTGATCTTGCGTATGAGCTTCAGCCTTGGGCTGAGTGTTGCAATTCTCTTGCGGATTGCTTCGGCTTGTTGCAGAGTGAAGAGTTCCTCCCCATCAACCGGACAACGCAGACCCTTTACGTCCTTGAGTATGACTCCGAACTGTTCGTACGTTGTCTTCACGGATTTATACTCGACATTGTGGTCAGGGCATTTCATGGTGACTTCCTTCCTTTAGTTATCATGATTACTTTGAAGAGATCCGGATATTCCACGAAGATTACCACAATGTTGCCATACTTTGTCCGCCTCGTTGCGGACCACTTGCTTCGACCGAGGCGGGTCTTTTGTCCGGCTCGAACGATATCTGATATGAGCTCTGGTTCCAAGTTGAGCGAGACGTAGCGTTGCGTAGCATGCTTCGTAAGAATGACCGCCTTTTCTTGCAAGAGTATTCATAGAGCATGTAGTGAACGCTTCTCGAAAATAAGTATTACGTACAAAATACGTACACTGTAGATTTGGATTAGAACCCCTACATCAGGGCCAACAGTGTCCAGCTTATTCTACGACGATGGTGCGCACGGGTCGGAAGAGGCTTTCGTAATACTCCCTCATCCAGGGTAGGATTTCGCGGCCTAGTAGGTTTAGGAAGCGTTCTTCGATTGGGCTGGCGCTGTGTATGTAAACCCGGTCGAAACCCATCTTCAGGAATTCGCCGAGGCGTTTGATGATGTCGTCTGAGTCGGTGGTTATGAGCCATGATTCTTTGATCGCTTTCTCTTCGTCCGGTCCGACTAATGCTTGGAGTTCTCTGGGGTCCCAGACGTTCTCGCGCTTTTCCCTGGGGATAGCGGTGGTGGCCCAGAACATGGCTGATTTTAGAGCGCGGTTATAGTCTATGTCATAGGCTACTTTGAACTCCATACTCTTACTAAGTTTCGAGGGGTCTCGTGCGAGTTTGCTTGCTGAGCGTTCCATTGCGTTAACGATCTTTCTGAATCGTTCTAAGCCGCGGGGGTTGGTTAGGATGCCGTCGGCGAATTGTCCGGCGAGCCTGGCGATGCGTTCGTTCGAGGTTGCTAGGTAGATGGGGATTTTCGTTTTCGGTTTCGTGTACAGCTTAGCCCTGTCGAGGTGGTAGTATTTCCCATTATAGGTGACAAAGTCCCCTGCCCACAATTTCTGTATAATCTCAAGAGATTCCTGAAGTCTGACAACCTTCTCCTCAAACCCAGGCCACTTGAACCCTAATGGGATTTCGTTCATTGCGTGGCCGGTGCCGAGGGTGATGAAGATGCGGCCGGGGTAGAGGTTGTCGAGTGTTGCGAAGCCCTGCGCGACGATGGCCGGGTGATAGCGGAACAGGGGCGTTGTTACAGCTGTACCCAGCTCGACCTTTCTAGTCTTCTCAGCGGCGGAGGCCATCCAAATCCAAGGAAACCCGGCCTGCCCGCCCGTATCTCCCCACGGATGGAAATGATCGCTTGTGACTATGATGTCGAAGCCTACGACTTCGGCGTGAACGGCGTATTGCAGCAGGCGTTGAGGATCGTACTGTTCCTGCGCCGCCCAATACCCCAACCGAAGCGTAGCTACCAACCAAACGCCCCTTGAATAATCATTCCTTACGCGTAATCCAGCTTAAAGCTTGAGTTCCTCAACCATGTTTCGAACTTTCAATATCACAACGTGATTGTTCACAATGATCCTTGCTGATCTACAAAATATGTCGTTATTGAGATGATGCGAGATAAATCGAATGATTGGAATGCGTTACCCGTCGGAAAACCCCAGGGGTTGGATTTGAACCGAGGGGGGCGGATTGAATTCACCCCGCGAACCTAGGGACGTCTTTTCAGTGTTCGACATGAGTTCTGCCAATCATCACACCGCCTCTGCTCTGTGCAATTGCGAAAATAAACATCTGGGTAGATGGATAGCCAGCCATCATTCGGACGGAATACCGAGCTCCCTCAGTACTTGCTTCTTGATCTCATCGCTGTTAAGCTGTAATCGTTCAATGGGTAGAGTAGGATCAATGATGTTTTCTTTCTGTTCTTCTTTGGCCAAAAACAAGCGGTTGTCGATCCTAGCAATTGCGGTGCGGAGTCTCTGCTTCACGTCTTGTTGATCTACGTTCGGCGGGAGCTGCCCTAACAAAGTATCTCGGGTTTTTTGATAGAATTTGCCCTTTCTCAACGCAATGACTGCGAGTGCATCGAATTCCTTCGCCGACATTAGGCGGCGACCAGCTTACCTATACTTAATTTTGCAAATTCCTGGAAGCCACATGATAGGGCTGATGTCACAGATTCCTTCAGCATATCTGAGTATACCGCTGGATTAACGCCTGTCTCATTAGCGGCTTCCGCAATTGCTCCTGTTTTTTGAATGTTTGTGACGATGTAATCGGCTAACCTCTCCTCAGAACCACCCAAGGTTGTGTCAGCTACACCGGCTGCGAATTGTGCTAGCCGAATATTCCTTGCCTCTTTGTTTTTTTGCCACGTCGAATATAGACTGTACGCACCCATGCCTATCGATGCATAACTCCAGGCGGCGTAGAGCGGTACGATAACCGCTCCAGCTCCTGGAATTGTCGCCGACGCGCCGACAGCAAGTGCTTTGATGAGAATTGATTCTCCCATACCCTTGAAGAATTGCGAAGCAGTCTGAGTCTGAGGTTCTGATGGTTGAGACGAGTAGAACGCTGTGCGCGGGGAAAGCGCCTCTTTGATCCATGTTAAATCCGGGTTGTACCGCGTGCTACTCGCCCTAATCGGTATGCGTCTTCCGTTCTTGGTAATCCATCTGATTACCGGTCTACCCATCGAGAAATGATGGGACGTCCTCTTTCGTCGGTAACCTCGCAAGTTTACAGACACCTAACCCGATTCTCTCCATCAACCAGGTAGGCTGCAACTGACACGGCGGAGAAAGGAGTCGGAACAGCCGATAACCCGGGGATTGCAGACATGATTTCATTCGCTCGTGAGCATTGTTAATGC
>Ga0326728_10016252_pt1 | contig 15228 bp, 12 predicted proteins | sample MB3enrmetagenome_FD_207602 | JGI IMG/M metagenome (GOLD analysis project Ga0326728, IMG submission 207602) | Lab enriched peat soil microbial communities from McLean, Ithaca, NY, United States - MB31MN | ecosystem: Environmental > Terrestrial > Soil > Wetlands > Peat | place: USA: New York...
GCTTTAATCAAATGGTGAATATTGTTTTCGGGCACCAGCCGCCCGACAAAAAGCACATACTGGCGGCTCGCCAGACCGAAGCGATCCAGCCACTCACGCCCTTGAGATTTCGATTCACGCATCCCGTAAGTGATAAGGGATGAAGAAACCCCGAATTTCCGGGAGTAATAGCCCATTACGTCGTGCGAGTCAGCCACCAGCCCGTGACAACACAAAACCGCAAGGCGCTCTGAAAATCTCAGGTACCATCGAGCGAAGCTTCCCCATTTCCCGCGCTGCCAATCTGTCCCATCCACAGAGCAGACCACCTTCATGCCGAGAAGCCTCGGCATGGGTGCAAACAGCGTGACACCCGTCGTGAAGTAATGCACCACGTCGACAGGGTGAAAAAGGACATGCAGCGTGGCGAGGAAAGCATGGACAATCGTGCTCAAGTTTTTGGCGCGCAGGGTGGGCAGAGTGACCAGCGCGACTCCTTCATAATCCTTTCCCGCCCAGGTGGACATGCCTGAGCGGTTATACACGCGCACGTGGTGTCCGCGTTTCACTAAACCTCGCGAAAGCTCGTCCACGGCGGTTTCGAATCCGCCAAATCGCGCCGGAATCGCTTTGATTCCGATCATGGCAACCTTCAATTTTTCTTCCATGATTCGTTGCCAGGAATTCCTAACAAGCGGTTTCTTTGGCTTCTGCCACACGAAACGTTGACTCGTTGCGGGTGGCGCCTTGCTTCGTCTTGAGAAGCAACGAATTGAGTGCCTCTGCTGACGCCTCGAAAACGGACTCAACACTTATTGTGCGCAGGCAATAGGGCTGGTCGAAGAGACAGTAGTCGAAGCACGGCCGGCACCAGAATCCGGGCTGGCTCACGACGCGATCCTCTTCGCCAACTGGCCCAAACCAAGCGGGCTCAGTTGGGCCAAAGACAGCGACGACGGGCACCCCCACAGCCGTCGCGATATGCATGGGGCCGCTATCATTGCAAATAAACAGCCCGCACCGGCTTAGCACTGCCATAAACTGGCGCAATGGCAACGACAGAGGCCGAAGCTGATTCCGATCACCAACCGATGGTATCCGGTTTGGATCCTGGAACCATACGATCTTCACGGGAAATTGGGTTTGCAATCGCTGGGCAAGCGTCACGAAATTCTCTTCCCCCCATTGACGGACCGCGCTTCGCGCACCGGCATGAATACCGATCAGAAAATCTGTATCTTGCATGCCCCGTTCTCCCAGGACCTGTTGCGCGGATTTCTCTTCCTCTGGAGTAACCCGCAAACTCGGCTGCCGCACAAGCGCGAGCTTTCCCACGTGCTCCAAAAGCCGCAGCCATCGGTTTGAAAAGTGGGGGTGGTGTAAATCGGGTATTACGGTGTCGGTGAGAAGAAAACCTCCACCACCAAAGCCATACCCTACCCGCCGCGCGATCCGTGCAAGCCAGAATATAAAATTCTCGCGGATATCGGCTCGGGCGGTGAAGGCGAGATCGAAGCGTTGCGCATGCAGGAATCTCACCGTCCGCAGAAGTTCGAGCCACCGTAGCGAACAAGGATTGTACTTCCTCCAGCGCGAATAGTGCTGTGCCCAGGGAACTCGCACCGTAAGGACTTGATCCACCAGCCCCTGGTGTTCCATAAGCGGAGCAGCCTTGGGGCTGGTCAACAGCGTGATACTCGCGCTCGGATACTGAATCCGCAAACTTCTTAGAAACGGCGTTAGCATCACGATGTCGCCCAAATTCCAATATTCCATAACCAGGATTTTGTCGACCTCGCCACCTGTATTCCCAGGAAGGCCCCGCAACCGCTCCAACCCCACCACCAGGGGGCGAAGGATCGCTTCAATCACCCGAATCAACCTGCGTTTCAGGACACTCATCTTCACCAGAACTCCGAGCGCTGCCGCATCGGCATCCTTCGAAGCGAGATCGGGGGAGATAGCAGGTTGTATAGTTCGAATCAAGCTAAAACCTGGCGAACCCTTGAACGGTCGTGTGCCGAGCTAGCACACCCCGGCGCGTTGGGCCGCAATTTCTGCCACAGACTGAACGGAGTGTGGGCAAACATCATTCTGCAGCTCTTGGCGCCGCATGGCCTTTTCTCTATTGCGCTTTTTGAGCAGACCTAATCCTCGCATCCCAATAGAGTTTTAAGTCATGAAGAGTATCGGTCAATTCGCGACGAGGCTCCCACCCGACAGCCATCCTTGCTTTGGAATAATCGCCCCACACCTCCGTCGCCTCATTACTGCGGAAGCGAGACTTATCCACTGAGATCTCGATGGGTTTTGAGGAGAAGGAGATCACCGTCTGCAAGATGGTCTCAATCAAGACGGGGCGCCCCGAGCAAAGCTGGTAGACCTCACCCGGCTTCCCCCTTTCCAGCAAATCATGGTAGCCACAGACGATGTCGCGGACATCACTAAAGTCGCGCTTCACCTGAGTGTTCCCTGCCACGACCGTCGGCGGGCGAAGTCCCAAATCGATTTCCGCCACCTGCCGGGAAAAGTCTGAGCAGACGAAGTCTGGTGACTGGCGCGGCCCCGTGTGATTAAACGGCCTCACTCTAATAATGGGCAACCCATAGCTTTGATAGCATTGGAGAGTGAGAATCTCGGCTGCCGCCTTGCTTCCCGCGTAAGGATTGGCTGGATGCATCTCCATATCCTCACGAAAGGGCAGTCTCTCCGGTGGAACCGGGCCATACACTTGCGATGAGCTGACGCAAAGGAAACGGCAGTCCATCCCCACCCTAAGCCAGGCCGAGAGCAAATTCATGGTGCCCATGAAATTCACTTGGTAAGTCACTCCCAGGTTATCGAATGATTTCGAGGGGGACGAAACCGCGGCAAGGTGGTAAATGCGGTCGGGCTGGGTTGACCGCACCACTTCGAGCACGCGGTCATCGTCGCGAAGGTCCGCGCTTTCTACGCGAAGATGTTTCTGGATGTGCCGGATGTTCACCAGTTCTTCATTGATGCCAACGAGCGCGATGACCTCCTCACCTTTTCCCAGGAGGCAGTCAGCCAGGTGGGACCCCGCAAACCCTGCACATCCTGTAATCAGCGTCTTCATCGTCGGACGGATCCTGCGGAGGGGATCGCAGCTTCACCCTTGAGCCGCGCCAGATCTTCATCCACCATCATCTTGACGAGATCCTCGAAGCTAACCTCGGGCTTCCAGCCCAATTCCTGGCGAGCTTTTGACGAATCCCCCAGCAAGTGATACACCTCCGCCGGCCGCAGGAGGGCCGGATCTGTCTCCACGTATTCCCGATAGTCCATGCCCAGGTGTTCAAAGGCGAGTTCCAACAGTTGGCGCACGGAATGGGCAACTCCGGTCGCCACCACGTAATCCTGTGGTTTTTCCTGCTGCATTATCTTCCACATGGCCTCCACGTAGTCGCCGGCATATCCCCAATCGCGTTCGGCGTCCAGACTCCCCATCCTGAGCTTTGATTGTCGACCCAGCTTGATCCGGGCTGCGCCGTAGCTCACCTTTCGGGTCACGAATTCCAAGCCGCGTCGAGGCGACTCATGATTGAACAGTATCCCCGAGCAGGTGAAAAGGTCGTAGCTCTCCCGGTAGTTGACGGTAATCCAATGACCGTAGAGCTTTGCCACGCCATAGGGACTGCGAGGATAGAAGGGGGTCTTTTCGTTTTGCGGGCTCTCGCGAACCATCCCGAACATTTCACTGGAAGACGCCTGGTAGAATCTTATTTTAGGATTCACCAGGCGGACGGCTTCAAGGATTCTGGTGACCCCGAGCGCGGTGAACTCGCCGGTCAGCACCGGCTGGTTCCAGGAAGTGGGGACAAAGGATTGGGAGGCCAAATTATAGACCTCCTGGGGTTCGGCCTGTTGAAGAGCGCTGATCAGTGAGTTCTGGTCAAGGAGATCTCCCGGTATCAGCTCGATCCTGTCTTGCAGATGGTGCAGCCGCTCGAAATTCACCGTGCTCGTGCGGCGGATCAAACCGAAAACTCGGTATCCCTTCTCGAGCAAGAACTCCGCCAGATACGATCCGTCCTGACCCGTGATGCCCGTAATGAGTGCGCGCGGATTCAAGTGCATCTCCTCTTTGCTTCGCAGTAGCCATTCGGATGCGTTTGACGCCACTGCCAGGCGCTCTTCACAATCGTCACGAGGTCGGACTGCCGGGGCTGCCAGCCCAACTCCCGCATGATCTTTTGCGGACTGGCGACCAGCGTTGCGGGGTCGCCTGCCCTCCGTGGCGCGACGCTAGCGCGAACGGGCTTTCCCGTCACCTTCTCAACCGTGCGGATCACCTCGCGAATGGAGTGACCTTCACCGTGGCCGATGTTATAAACTCCGCACCCGATCTCTTGAAGCCTTTCCAGGGCGAGAATATGGGCTTGCGCGATGTCCGCAACATGCACGTAATCACGGACGCAGGTGCCATCGCGGGTGGGGTAATCATCGCCATAGATCGAAAAAGCCCCCTGGGAATTCGTCACCACATCCAGCAAACGCGGCAGGAGGTGGGTCTCGAGGCGGTGGTTCTCTCCGAGCTCTCCCGTCGCGCCCGCAACGTTGAAATATCGAAGGGCTATACAGTCGAGCCCGTAGGCCCGGTGATACCATGCCAGCGCCCGTTCGATGACCAGCTTGGTTTCTCCGTACGGGCTGAGCGGCTGGGTGGGATGGTCTTCCCTGATCGGCACCTCTTGGGGCTCGCCGTAGACGGCGGCGCTGGAAGAAAAGACCAGCTTCTTGACGCCCTCCTCCACCAGCGCACCGAGGAGCGCCAAGCTTCCGCTCACATTATTCTGGTAGAACGGACGCGGATCGCGGACTGAAACGTCCACCAGCGCGCTGGCCGCGAAGTGCATGGCCGCCTCGATCCGATATTTTCGGCAAACCCTCTTAATCTTGGCGGCGTCGGCGATATCGCCTTCCACGAAGGCCACGCCCGCGGAAAGCGCTCCACGATGCCCGGTCGTGAGATTGTCGTAACCAATCACCTGATGTTTCTGCTTGACCAGCTCCGCCGCGCAAACGCTACCCACATAGCCAGCCGCTCCAGTCACCAGGATATTCATAAGTCTAATAGGCCCCCTCCCGCTTCAATACCTTCCAGCCGGTCTTGAACAGGATTTCGAAATCGAACCATAGCGACCAGTTCCGAATATAGAATACGTCCATCTTCACGCGCTCGTCATAGGAAACTTCCTGGCGGCCGCTCACCTGCCAGTGGCCGGTCAAACCCGGCTTGACGCTGAGGAGCAGGCTTTGGTACGCCCCGTACTTTTCCAGCTCGGGCCGCGTAATCATTCGCGGACCCACCAGGCTCATCTCGCCGCGTAAGACGTTAAAAAGCTGAGGTAGTTCATCCAGGCTCCAGCGCCGCAGGTATCGCCCGATTCGGGTGAGCCGCGGGTCGTCTTTGAGCTTGAAGTTCTTGGTATACTCCGCCATCAGGTGCGCATGTTCCCGGAGAATCCGGTCGGCATCGATGCGCATGGTCCTCAACTTGAAAGCGTCGAATTCGCCTTCCCGCCCCACGACTCGACGGCGGTAAAACACCGAACCGCCGTCCTGCAATTTGATGATCAGTCCGAGGAGCCCGATCAGGGGCAACCAGAAAGGCAGGGTCAGCAGCGTTAAACCCAAATCAATCCACCGCTTGAATACCCGCCCATAAAGCGTCTTCGGGGATGCCACTTCGGGCCGGACTGGAGTTTCAACGTCCATAAGCCTGTCTATCCGCCCCACGCCGTCCCCGGAAGGGTGTGCCCGAGTATCCGGGTTGGACTTCGAGAAGGGGTGCCCTGGCGCGGTCGCTCTGACCTCCTCCCACAACCTGTGAGTAGCCCAGCGTGGCGGAGCCGCAACCAAATTTGTAGGGGCTGGGCTTGCCCTGCCCGCGCCGATGGTCGAAACGACCATAAGGGGAGGGCAAGCCCACCCCCTACGCCCCGCGCCAAAATGTTTGCTAAAAAAACAAGAATTTACGGTATTGCATTGCAGGGCGGGGCCTCTCTTCAGCTCTCTTCTTCTAACGGGCCGTGATTTCATTATACAGGGCCAGTGTCTTGGTCGCGGTGGCCCTCCACGTGAATTGTTGGGCCCGTTCCAGCCCTTTCTGGATGAGGGCAGCGCGCAGGGATGGGGTTTCTTCCACCGCACGAAGTGCCCCGACTAGTGAACCCAAGTCTTGGGGGTCAATGAGGAGCGCGGCGTCGCCGACCACCTCTGGCAACGAGCCTCGGTTGGAGACGATGACCGGGCACCCACAAGCCATTGCTTCGAGCGGTGGAAATCCAAACCCTTCATAGAGCGAAGGCGAAACAAAAACGTCGGCCAAATTGTAAAGCGCCACCAAGTCCGCTTGCGGCACAAATCCCGTCAGGACGATATTCTTGTCCTCCCCGCCTAAGTCACCCTCTAGGGCCTCCGATTTCCAGCCAGTTCGGCCGACGATGACTAATCCCAGTTTGGTCTGGTTCGTATTTCGCATTTGGCGATAGGCTTGGATGAGGAAGGGCAAGTTCTTTCGAGGTTCAAGCGTACCCACGCTCAGCATGAACTTTTGCGGCAAACCGTAACGCAAGCGAACCGAGTTCATGAAAGACTGGTTGTCGAGCTTCTTAAATCCGTCATCGATGCCTAGGTGGATGACGTTCACCTTGATTTCCGGGAGCCCTAAGGCGGCCATGATGTTTCGCTTCGCGTCGTTCGAATCAGTGATAATGGCTTTGCTCAAACGCGCCGCCCACCCGCCCACGTACTGAAAATACAGCCGCCCTTTCAGGTCCATCGTCTGGGGGAAGAGCCAGGGAGCTGCATCATGGAGGGTCCAAACATACCGTCGGAAGCACGCCATGGGCGGGGGGAAAGCCGGGAAGTGAATCAGATCCAGTCCGTAAGCGTTGCAAAGGACGCCCATGAGTACCTGCTTGCCGGTGAATTCCTCTCGCACGGGAATCACGACGGGCCGAAACTTTCCTTGCCATGGCTTGAAATCCGGGTGCACCTCGCCACTGAAGAACAGGGTGTAGCGATTCTGGTCATCGATGCGCAGGAGCTCGCTTGCCAATTTCACGGCGTAGACGAAAATCCCCGTACCTTCTCGCCACGCCGCTGTGAGGTCAATCCCAATTCTCAGACTCCGATTGTTCATCGCCCTTCCCGGATCCCCTTGGCGTTCCACCGGACGTGTTGCCTGTGAGACCCGCTCACGGCCGTGGGGACAGCGCGAGAGGTTTTTCCTCCGGTCGTCCCGAAGTGGCCTGGGCATCCTGGTAGGTGGCGAGCAAATCCTCCACGGAACGGTCCCAGTTGTGGTGCGCTTCCACAAAGCCTCTCGCGGCCCGAACCAGTCTCTCCCGGAGTTCGAGGTCGTCCAAGAGCGCCTCCACTGCCGCCGCAAAGTCGCCAAGGGTCTCGGCCACCAATAAGTGTTTTCCGGGCTCGACGTCCAGGCCGCTGCAAGAGATGGGCGTCGCCACGACCGGGGTTCCCATGGCCATCGCCTCCAGAATCTTGAACTGGCTTCCGGCCTTGACGCGGATCGGGCAGAGGGCCACCCACGCCTGCCCCAAGAAGGGGCGGACATCCGGCACAAAACCCCGGACGCGGATGCCATCTTTTCCGTCCAGATTCATCAGGTTTTGCGATGGCCTGCTGCCGACGATCTCCAGCCGGAGTTCCGGACGCCGGGCCATCAGTTGTGGCCAAACCACACGGGAGAAATACAAGGCCGCATCCTCGTTGGGGAAATAGTCCAGCTTGGCGCAAAAGACCAGGCGATTCCTCTGGGGCTCGAATTGTTTGAAACCGAAATAATCCAGATCCACTCCGTTCGGAACCACGTGGATCTTTTGCCTCGACTCCACGGCGCCAGGGTAAACCTCCCGATCCGGGGCGGCGGAAATGACGAGACGGTCAAAGTGGTCGGCGGCCTTCGCCTCATAACGCCGCATCTTTTTCCACTCGGTCCAGATAAAGAGTTTTCCCAAAGGGTTTGCGGTGACGCTTTTCTGACGCGTCAGGTACAGCGTGATGCAATCGACCGCATCGAACAACACAGGCGTCTGGGAAACGATTTTCTCCACCATGGGGATCATCTTCACGTGCTCGGCATGGACGAGATCCACCTCACCGCGATTCACTTTTTCCTCGACACACTTCCGCAAACGCGAGGAATAGAAGTAAGCAACACGCAGGGGAGTAAGACTCAGCAACGCGAGCAAACAGTTCCAGAGCGACCGCCACCACGGCAGGTGGAAAACCTCGACCCTCTGGCAGACTTGGCGCAAATCGGCGATCGAGCGCCGGTCGGAATCGTTCGTGGCCAGGCACACGACAGTGACTTCATGACTGCGGCTGAGCCGCCGGATGAATTGAAAAGGTCGCGGCCGTATCAGTGATGGGACGTTAGGGACAACAAACAGAATTCGCATACCGCAGATTCATCGGCCCCTATTGAATGAATTCTATGAAGCCAGAGCCGCAGCCCGTACTCTAAGCCTGACGGTAGCCCTCCGACGAACGAGGCCCGTTTTCTAAGGCCTGCGCTCCAGACACTCCCACCCTGCCCACGACAGACTTACGCTGAAGCCGGCCGCTGGCCACCAGCAAAGCCAGGAGCACCCATAACAGAGTCGCAATTTGCCCTTCGAGAATACCACCCACAAAACCGTGCACCAATACCGAAAGGAGCGCGCCTAGAACTCCAAAGGCCAACGCCCGGTCGAGGAAGTCAAGTGAGCAACGCCATTGACCCCGGGCCTGCCGCCAAGATTGCACGACAAGGTAGAAAAAGGCAACGAACCCCACCAGGCCCGTTTCCGCCAGTAATTGTAAGTAGATATTATGAACTTCGACTATTTCTGGCGGCATAAAGGACCCGATGACGTCCGAGCCATAGAGATGGACGAAATTGCCCAATCCCACACCAAACACTGGGGAGTGCATGAAATAACCCCACGCCGTGATCCAAAGGAGCAGACGACTGACCACGTCAGATCCAACGGCTTCCTCCGGATGGGTCGGATTCAAAATAGGTCTTAGCAGGTAGAACAGACAGACTAAGGCGCAGAGGCCGGCGAGAAGAACCAGCTTCTTCTTGCCACTCCGGGCGAAACAGAAAATTGCCAGAACCAGTATCGAGACAAAAGCCAAGGGTGCGCCGATGCTTTGCGTACTGAGCAAAGCCACAAACCCTAGCCCAAGCGTCCACCCGCCCAACTTTTTCCACTTGCCCTGGCCGAGCACATAACATGCGAGCGCGAAGGGGAGGATGAGATTTAGATAATCTGCGAGGGAACCCGGGTCACGCAGGAACGATGTGGCTCTCCATTGCCACACCTCAAGGTAATCGGCTCGCGGATATAGGTACAGCCAGACGGAGGTATACCAAACCACGACTTCCTGCAAAATTGCGAAAACGGCCGTAATGATCGTAGAATAGAGAAGCACGCGGAGAATTTTTCGTACTCGCTCCGGCGAATCCGCCCACGCCGAAACCAGAAAGAAGAACCCAATATAAGACCCCGCCCACAGATAATGCGCCGAGTAATTCGTCCAACCGAAAATTATGGGGACCGCGATCGCGCCGAGGAAGAAAAGTGACGCACGGGCAATGGAGGAACTCAGCATCCGCCTCGCGCCCACGCGCCCGCGCCAGAGGCGGCCGAGCAAGAAACCAACGATCACCAGAGAGCGGACAATGCTTGGTACCTCACGCAGCGGTCCCTCCGTCTTTAACGACAAGCCCAAAGGAATCAAGAAAATGATGAACAGCAGGAACGGCTCACTCTCCACGGCCGATAGGACCAGGACCACCACTGCCCCTACAAGCGCGATGCTCCAGTGAGCAAGGATGAATAGCGCGGCAGCCCCAGCACCGAGCAAGGCTAGGGCCAGCGCAGTCTTGTACCCTCCAAAGTCTTCTAGCGGCTTACCCGAGACCGGAAGGCGCGGACTAGGAAAAAGGCAATTTTGAGTGTTTTCGGCCATACCTTGCGGATGTCTCGGCAAAAATGCGCATGGTTTCCCGCGCGCAGCGTTCCCAGCTAAATTCCGCGGCCCGGGCCAAGCCCGCGTGCCGCAAGCGATCCCTCACACAGGAATCCTCAAGCGCGAGTCGAATGGTCTCCGCCATCTCCTCGACAGAATGGGCGTCGAAATACTCCAGGACCCCGCCGGAGACCTCGGGAAAACAGGAACTGTTCGACACCACCGTGGGCACCCCGCACGCCATCGCTTCCACCATCGGAAGACAAAAGCCTTCATAAAGAGAAGGGATCACGCACAGCTCAGCTCCTTTAAGCAGCAATGCCAGATCCTCATCGGACAGCGCTCCCGTAAACACCACCTTCCCGACGCCGCCCACTTTATCCGCAGCTTCGAGAATTGGCCGATACCGCCATCCGAGCGGTCCCGCCAGCACAAGGTGGAAACGCAAATCTCTCCCCGTGTCCCACAAAAGCTGGCAGGCACGGATCAGACGCTCCAGATTTTTTCGAGGCTGAACCGCCCCGTGATGGAAGATATAAGGACCCTTGATCCCATACCGGTCGAAGAGGACTGATTGCTTGCCAGGGTCCACCGGAGAAGGGTTAAAGGTCTTTCGATCATATCCAAGATAGGCGACCGTGATCTTTTCAGGCGGAACCCCATAGATTTCCACTATATCTCTCTTTGTACATTCTGAATCAGTTATACATTGGGCAGAAAATTTCACTGCGTTCCACAGCCAAATCCTCTCCAGGAGGGTCACCCGGCTTCCCCAGGAAGGAGATAAAACTGGGGTTGCGTCGTGGATGGTCGTGATCACCGGGATTGGCCCCAAAGGGCAAATATGAGATGTCGGCGAGAAGATCAGGTCTGCCCGGATGCGTGCAGCGGCAGCAGTAATTCCGCCAAGCTGCCAAAAACGGTGAAACCGCAGGAGGCGCGTATTCACAGGCTTGATCCAATCTGACGTGCCTAAACGAACCGCCTCGTCGGAGCAACCCCGCGCGAAAAACGGGCGAACGGTCAGTTCGTCGCGGGCGCCTACCAATGATTGAAATTCCCGGAGAAGGCTTTTCGCGTAGTTGTAGATGCCACCGTTCCGCTGGTACGGCTGCAAAACCCAAGTGTCAAATGCAACAATCAAGCAATCTTCTCCTTAACGAATTTCATGCGAATACACGGAATTCGATCATCGGTGCCTTGGTTTCACCAATCACGAGTGTTTTCGGCCATGGCTTGCGGATGTCTCGGCAAAAATGCGCAACGTTTCCCGCGCGCAGCGTTCCCAGCTAAATTCCGCGGCCCGGGCCAAGCCCGCGTGCCGCAAGCGATCCCTCAAGGCGATGTCTTCTAGAGCGCGCCGGATGGTCTCCGCCATCTCCTCCACAGAATAAGGGTCGAAATACTCCAGGCCCCCCCCGGAAACCTCGGGAATACAGGAACTGTTTGACGCCACGGTGGGTACCCCGCACGCCATGGCTTCCACCATCGGGAAGCAAAAGCCCTCGTAAAGCGAAGGGATGACGCACACAGATGCATTCTTGACGAGGGTTGCTAGTTCGGCATCGGGCAGTGCGCCAGTCAAAATGATTTGATCGCGGTCTGGTGAGGCTTCCCGAACCTTCAAGATCTGCTCGTGCCCGAAGCCCATCGGTCCCGCCAGGACCAATTGCGCGTCGAAGCTCTTGTCCCGCTCCATCATGCGGTCCCAGGCCTGAATCAAGCGATGGACATTTTTTCGCAATTCCACCATCCCGTGGTGCAGCGCAAACGGCCGGCGGATTCCCAAACGGGCCAGGAGCGCGGCGCTTGCCTCAGGGTCGGGAGCAATCTCGTTATAGAACCGCTTGTCGTACCCATTATAAGTAACTTCAACCTTTTCGGGATTCAGCCTGTAAGTCTCCAACAAGTCTTGCTTCGACCAAGAGGAGACGGTAATGATCTTGCTCGCCAGCTTCGCGTTGAGCCACGTCATCGCACGCAAACGCATGGGATGCTCGACTAGACTCGGAGGAAGCCGCTTGGGCATAGCGTCGTGAATCGTAGTGACAACGGGGGCATATCGGCCCGGTAGCGAATGCTGCGCTGTGGGCAAAAACACGAGGTCCGGTCGAACCCGTGCTGTGTGGATGGCCATGCCACCCAAGCGCCAGAGGAGCCCCCGCGCCAACACTCGGGCCTTATGCACCCGGAGAAAAGGTGAAACGAAGCCGTTAATTGCCCAGTTATCATTCGGAGGTATGAAGCCGTGGAATTCAACATGGGGCGTCGCGATTCCGGCAATTCTCAGGCATTCGGAGAGTACATTAAACAGGTAGACGCCGCTACCTGTGTGCCTAAACTGCTTCGACATGAACAGCGTATCAATTGCGACGATCAAGAATTAAGAGTCTCCAACCGGACTGCTTTCAATCCATCTTCACAACACAGTATTGCTTGCTAACACGGCCGCCTTCCGGCTCTCGCTCGAGGAATTGAAGATCTCCATTGAAAGAACCCTCGGTTGAGTTCGTGAGCTTGACGTCGACGATGCGCACATCTTGACTGGAAAAAAGCTCCCGGATTTTGTGCTCGGGAAAGCAGTTCATCTCCATGTGTAGAGTTCCGATACCCTTACCTATCAGTAAACGCCTCAGGCGCCTGCGCAAGGCAAGGAAGCTCCTCAGTTTTTGTGATATTCCACGCTTGTCACGGTCCGGAATTTGGAAAACGAATATGCCGCCCGGTTTCAGAACTCGTATAAGCTCCAGAAGGTATTTCCCCACATAGCGCATCGGAATGTGCTGCAGAGTAATACTGGTGTAAATGAATCCGAAATATCCATCCGGGAACTGGTGTAAGTCGTCGACTTCGTTCAACCAAAAGCTGCAGCGAGAGTTGTTTTTGTGGAAGTCCTTCGCCAACTGAATCATGGTAGGTGAAATATCGACACCCCAGCATTTATCAAAGTATTGAGAGAGCGCGCTGGTTAGACGCCCAACCCCACAACCAAAATCAAGCGCTACGGCGGTGTTGAGAGGAGACAGACCTAGCGATCGCAAGTACTCCATGATCTTGCTGATTTCTCGTTCGCCCGTTGCGAAGAATTCCTCTTGCGTCCAGCATCCGCCACATTTTTTGGGGTCCACGCAAATTGCCCATAGAGGATCCGCCTGCGCAAAACCTTCCCAATTTTCTTGGATTTTGTTCAAAGAAGCCATTCTTTTCCTCAATCGCCTAGGACCCGAGTGTCAAATGCAACAATCGAGCAATGTTGTCCTTAACGAATCTCATGCGAATACACGGAACTCGATCACCGGCACCTGGGTTTCTGCAATCCTTAAACATTCCCTCAGAAGATGAACAGCATGCATGCACGTTCCCCTCTTCGAGTATTGACCCAAAAAAGGTAGCGTATGAATTGCAACGATCAAGAGTTAGAAGTCTCCACTGCAGGGTTACGCCCCGCACCCCAAGCGGCCACGAATTCCCCAACCATCCCTGCGCGGTAAAGGTAAATTATGAAGAAAAGAAGACACGCGCTTCCTGCCACAACTGGCGAAACCACTTCGGCTCCGCCGAGAGCCGCGCCCAGGAGGACAGCGAAGACAAGCGAAGTCCGCACCCATCGAAACGGTCTGGGGATTGTTCCAACCGTCCGGCGGAGCCAATACATGTTTTGAGCTAACAGTACAGCTTCCGTCACGATCGTGAGCGCCGCGGCAGCTCGCCAGGAATAAATCGGAATCAGCAGCAGGTTTCCGATAACGTTCACACCCAGACAAACCAGCGAGGTGGCGACAAACACCCGCTCGTGGCCACCGGCCAAGAGTCGAACGCTCAGCCCGTAGTTAACGTAGCGGAGGATGACCGCCCAGATCAGAATCTTCACGGCCACCGCAGATTCGGCGTAGCGTTCCCCCAGCAGCAGACGCACTGCCGGGCCCGCAAACACCATCGTGGCCAGAACCAGTGCAAAAGCTGCGCTTAACAGGAAGCCCATGGCCCTTTCCAAGCGACGCCGTTCCTCCACGCCCTTGGGATTTCGGGAAAAAGCCGGCAGTAGGCTGTAAAGAATACCATAGGGCACTAGCTGGAGCGTGTTGAGGGGGCGATACGCCGCACTGTAAACCCCTGTGGCATAATCCCCCGCCAACTTGGAAAGCAGCACCACATCGAGCCGGTCATAAAGATTTGTGACGAACGCATAGATGTTGAAGATGGCGCTCTTCTGCAATAACCGTTGCCACTCCAGCCAAATCCGTTCATTTGTTCGGAACATGAGAAGGAAAACGATGCTTGCCACAGCCCCAGCAGCCGCCGCGATGACCTCCGTCGCGATGACCACACTTAAGGCGCCGCCTCGCGCCAAAAGGAATACCACACCCCCCATCAGGGCGAAGTCGTAGACCAAATCGACGGCAAGATAGGCTATATATTGGCCGACCCCGCGCAACACCCCCTGAACGGCCTCACTCACCGCCCGGGGGGCCAACGTCACTAAGAGCCACGCCGCAGCCGCCACGACCAACCGCGGATAGCCGAGGAGCCAAAGAGCGCCCAGAGCCGCCCCCGCAAGAGGAAACGCGCAAGCAAGGCGCAGCCAGGTTAGCTGCTCTCCTAGACCCCATCCCACCCGCGCGTCCTTCGCCGCTTCCCGCGTCAGATAATCGGCGTACCCCGATCCAGAAGCCACTGCCAGCATTTCCACGATCGCGAGCAACAACGCATACACACCGAACTGCCGCGGGCCGAGCATCCGCGCGACAACGAGTATGAACAACGTCCGGCCCAACCCACGCGCGAGCTGGGCGCTGGTTAGGAGAACTGCGTGGGAAATCTTCGGCGCAATACCCACCTGGACCGTCTGGGCGTCAACCTGCGAGTTCATATTGTTGGTGAGGGTTTCTCGAATGAGGGCTTCACCCTTGGCGTCCTGAGGTCTGCTCAAATCCGGTTGTGAGTTCCAAGCGTGTGAAGGCTACCCCTGGGCTAGCCTCGGCATGAATCCTGCCGGTCAGACGCCGGCTCGACCGAGGAGGAATCAATGTCGAGTCGGATCGAGCGCTGAATGAGATCCAGCGAAATGACAAAGCGCAACGAGTTCTTTTCTCGGATTACGACGCCCTCCAGGCCCTCGAGCGGCCCGGCGGTGATGCGCACGCGCCGGCCGGCCTTCAGGTAGGGGTGCGGCACCGCTTGGACGCCGCGTTCGAGGCCCACCTTCAGCGCCTCGATTTCTGCGTCGGGCAGCGCCGCGGG
>Ga0326728_10016253_pt1 | contig 15227 bp, 13 predicted proteins | sample MB3enrmetagenome_FD_207602 | JGI IMG/M metagenome (GOLD analysis project Ga0326728, IMG submission 207602) | Lab enriched peat soil microbial communities from McLean, Ithaca, NY, United States - MB31MN | ecosystem: Environmental > Terrestrial > Soil > Wetlands > Peat | place: USA: New York...
CCTCTTGCTGCCGGACTCCTCCCTTCCCTTTGGCAGCGGAGTGATCGGGGTCTGCGATATCTGCGGCAAGCGCCAGGCCGTGATCATCCTCCAGAAGGAGCGGTACAAGCTCTGCGTCCTCGACTTCCTGAACAAGACCTGGGTGGGCTCGAAGGTCGTTCCGGGCCGGCCGCTCCCGCCGTACCGAAGCGAACGGATCTGGTTCGAGACGGACGCCTCGCCCGCGGGTCGAGCGACGGCGATCCTGCTGACTCCGACCAAGGCGACCAAGCATCCCGGCATCCTCCTGACCCCCGACATCTTCGGGCTCACGACGATGCTCCTCGATGCCGGGGTTCGTTTCGCCCGGGAGGGGTTCGAGGTCCTGCTCCCCGACCTCACTCGTATCGACGGGATCTCGGCCACGGAGTTCGTCAGTTTGAGGGCGGACGTACTGTTCCGAGGCGGGGTCCGCGTCGAGTCCCCCGGCGTGCGCAAACTGGTCGGTTTGTACCTCGACGCGTTGAAGTTCCTGCGGAGCCGGCCCATGGTCGACCCGGCGAAGACCGGGATATTCGGAGCCTCTTACGGCGGAAGCCTCGCCCTCGCCGTCGCGGGGGAGGACCAGAGCCTTTCCGCGGTCGGCGTGGCCTTCCCCATGCCCCTCCAACCGGCGGGGTTCCTCCGACTCGTGAGCGCTCCGACGCTGCTCGTGAGCGGGGAGTCGGACCCCCAGGCCGCGAGGTCCCGACGACAGTTCGGGGAGGCGAAAGCCCCACAGGGACCCGCTCTCACCGTACAGAGCTACCCCGGGGTCGGCCACCTGTTCCTCGCCCGGGACAGCACGACCTACGACGTCTCCAGCGCCGAGGCCGCCTGGCAGCGGTTCATCGAATTCTTCCGCGCTCAGTTCCTGCCGCCCGCCCCGAAACCGCCGGCACCGCCCGTGGCTCGTCCCGCGCCGCCGCCGACCGCTCCGCTCCCGCCCTCGGCGACGCCTCCGGTGGCGTCGAGCGCTCCCTCGGTCCCGAGCCCCGCGCCGAGCTAGGGTCGGCCCCTTCTCCGAGGAGCCCCTCCGGGCTCAATCGGGGGGGACCTTGGCCGCGGTCTCCAGCATCTCCTTGGCCGCCGAGGTGAACCGCATCGCTTTGAGGAGATTTCCCTTCAACTGGAAGCTCCCGTCGAGGATCGCCTTCACCGGGTCGACCTCGTGTCGGAGGAGGCGCTCCCAATCCGACCGGCGACCCCGGTAGGTGAACTCCGAGCGCACGCTGTCGGGGTCCGCAACGTACCGCGCCTGACGGCACTCTCCGTGGTACAGGTCGACGTGGACCCCTTCTCCGTTCGGAGCGGCCTCGTCCGGCGCGACCAGGAAGAGGAAGTCCCCCTCCCACGCCTGGGCGGCCCGAGCGTAGAGGGCATTCTCGTTGAGCCGCTTTTGGAACTCCGCGGCCCACGCCTCCGAGGGGAATCGGGGCACCGGTTCACCCCGTGGGATAGTCGTAGAACCCGGCGCCCGTCTTCCGGCCCAGGCGACCGGCGTCGACGAGGCGCTTCAGCGCATAGGCCGGACGATACTTCGGGTCCCCGAACTCCCGGGCCATCGTGGCGGCGACCTCGAGGGTCACGTCGAGCCCGACGAGGTCGGCCAGCTCGAACGGCCCCATTGGCATCCCCGCCCCGGCCTTCATGGCCGCGTCGACGTCCCGAGCGGAGGCGACGCCCTCCTCCAGGAGGAAGCACGCTTCGTTCAGCACCGGCATGAGCAACCGATTCACCACGAACGCCGGGGACTCCTTGACCCGGATGGGGAGCAACGGATATCGATGGTTGCGCAGCCCCTGGAGGAACTCGATCACCTCGCCCACGACCTCTTCCCGGGTCTCCACCCCGGCGACGACCTCGACGAGCGGCAACGTCTCCGGCGGGTTGAAGAAATGCGTGATCAGCGTCTGCCGCGCGTGCCGCAGTCCCCGGGCGAGACGCGTGATGGAGAGCGAGGAGGTGTTGGAGCCGAGGATGGCGTGCTCGGGAAGGACGGCGTCGAGCTGCCGGAGCGTCTCGGCCTTGACCGACTCCTGCTCGAACACCGCTTCCACGACGAAATCGACGTCCCGGAACGCTTCGAGGTCCATCGACCCCTGGACCCGAGCGGTGACCTCGGCCGCTCGGGCCGGCGTCACCTTGGGGGCGAGCTTCTGGCGGAGCACGCCCTTCTGCTCCTCCGTGAGCTCGACACCGAGCTCGGCGATCCGGGCGATCTCCTTCTCCGCCCGCTGCGATTGGAATCGAACGAGACCTTGGACGAGCCGATGGACGCGCTGGACGCCCCGTTCGACGAGCTCGGGGCTCTGGTCCCGGAGGACCACGGGGATCCCGTTGAACGCCAGGACCTCGGCGATCGAAGCTCCCATCGTGCCCGCGCCCACGACGCCTGCCTTCCTCACTCTCATCGGACCCGCCTCTCGGGGGCAAGGACCCGGAATGCCGTAATAACTCCGGGCCCGCGGGTCCGGCCGTCGCCCCCGGGGCCGGGGTTCCCAACCTTTAAGGCGGCCTTCCTCGTGAGGCCGACCGCGCGGGGATGGCCCAGCCCGGTAAGGCGCTGGATTGCTAATCCAGTGGTGGTTTCACCTCGGGGGTTCAAACGGGGGCCGGGACGGACCCGGACCTCGGAAACTCCCCCTCCCCGCGTCCGCCTTTCCCCGGTCAGCGACGGGGCTCGGGGACCGGTAGCACGACGTAATGGTCGCCGTCCCGGCTGAGCGATACCACGGCGCCCACGGCCGGTAGCGCTCCGGGCACGACGGCGAACAGACGGACCCCCTCCGGCGCCTCGACGAAGGCGATGCGGTGCGGGCTCGGCCAGCCCGGCGGCGCGAGGGCCAGCTCGGTCGCGGCCAGGACCTCGCCCCGGGCGAGGACCTCGTGCGGCTCGACCTCGGCGGAACCGCACCGAGGGCAGTTCCCCTTCCGGGGAAGGAATCGCCCGTGGCAGCTCACGCACCGGCTGACCACCAGCACGGGGGGCGCGCTCATGCCCGCTCCCCCGTTCCGCGGCCCAGGATCGTGACGAAATTGTGCGAAGCGAGCCCTCCGATCGATTGGGCGACCCCCACGTTCGGGAGCTTGGGAAGGGCGAGCGGACCCGCCTCGCCGGTCAACTGCCGGGCGACCTCGGCGATCCCGATGAGCCCCGTGGCCCCGACGGGGTGCCCGCGTCCGAGGAGCCCCCCCGAGGGGTTCACGGGGAACCTGCCCTCCGGCGAGGTCGCGCCCTCCAGGAACCACTTCCCCGCCTCGCCGGCCCCGCACATGCCGATGTCCTCGAGGTCGACGAGGGCGAACGGGGCGAAGGCGTCGTGGAGCTCCGCGAACTGAACCTCCTTGCGGGTGATGCCCGCCATCTCGTAGGCGCGCTGGGCGGCGAGCCTCGTCGCGCGGAAGCTCGTGAGCTCGTTGCGGTCCATGAGGGCGAACGCGTCGAATCCTTGACCGAGGCCGAGCACCGTCGCCTCCCCCGAGCCTTCCTCGACGACCACCGCGGCCGCCCCATCGGAGATGGCGCTGCAATGCAGCAGCTTGAGCGGCGGGGCGATCCACCGGCTCTGGGAGACCTCCTCGCGGGAGACGGGGGTCGGGAACTGGGCGTTCGGGTTGCCCCGGGCCGCTTGCCGGGCGAGCACGGTGACGGCGTCGAAGGCGGCGGGGTCGACCTCGTGCCGGGTCATGTAGCGCTGCGCGACGATGGCGGCGAGCGCCGGCATGGTGGCCCCGACCGCCTGCTCGGTCGGGTGGAGCGAGCGAGCGAGCACCCGGGTCACCTCCTCCGTGGGCAGGCCGGTCATCTTCTCCCCGGCGACGACGAGCGCCCGCTTCGACCGACCGCTCATGACCTCGCTGCTCGCGACGTGGAACGCCGCGGCCCCGGTGGCGCTCGCCGCCTCGATGCGATAGCCGCGCGCGGGGTCGAGGCCGAGCCGTTCGGCCGTCGCGGCGGTGACGCTCTCGACCCCGGCGAGCGAGCCGCCGACCATCGTGCCGACGACGAGGAGGTCGATCGGCCGGCGCCCGACCCCCTCGAGCGCTCGGAGGCCGACCTCGGTGAGAAGGTCGAGCAGTCCCTCGGGACGCTTGCCGACCCGCCCGACCGCGCTCGCCGTCACGTGCGCCGAACCCATCCGTTCACCCTCCCGGGGTCTCGACGAGACTCGTCACCACGTCGAGGAAGCTCGCGAGCGGCATGCCGGCTTCCCACCGGAGCACGGCGTTGCCCTCCCGGGTGGTGTCGATGGCCGGTAGGCGGCGCCGGATGAGCTCGAGCCGCCCGCGTCCGGGCGGCGCGAGCGGCGTGTACAACCTCCAAGGGTCCTCCGAGCGCAACCCGAGCCGACGATAGGCGTACAGCACGAGGAGGCCGACCCGATCCACCGCCTCCCGGTGGGTTTTGAGCTGCTCTCCCGCGCGGCCACTCGCCGCCGAGAAGAGGATCTTCTCCTCGCGGGAGGATTTTACCTCGATGGGAAAGGTGAACTCGCGACGGAGCGCGACGAGGTCGAAGCCGAGCGACCCCGCGCCCCGGATGACCAAGAACGGGCTCTTGCGGAGCCGGTCGACGATGGGACGGTCGCCGGCCTGGAGCGAAGCCGCGTACCGTCGAAGGGAATCGGGCTCGGCCTGAAGGAGCTGTTTCAGCTCCCGTTCGTACACCGACGAGGAGCGGCCCACAGCGCCGGGGCAGACCCCGAAGGGATATAGGTTGGGAGAGCGGAGAATCCGCGTGGGCCGAGGAGGTCGCTCCCGCCGCGGGTTCAGGCGAGCGGCCGCCCTTCCGGGTCAGAGTCGGCCGAGCGCTCCGACCAACCGACCCGGGGCTCCCAGCTCCATTCCCCGCAGATGGGGCACTTGAGGTAATAGGCGACCCCCCCGGGCGTCGCCGAGACCCCTACGCGAGGGGACAGCAACGTCCAGGAGGAGCGAAGGGACTTCCTCCCACACGCCGAACAAAGGAAGATCGGGCCGGAGCCGGCGGAGCGCATCGAGACCGGTATGCCGGCCGCGTCGCGGACGAACTGGGTGCGTCCCGCTCGGTCCCTCCGGACGATCGCCAAGATCAGGACCATCGAAGGGAGGAGGACGACCAGGATCGGGAGCGCGATCTGGAAGGAAGGTCCGGGGGTCCAACGCCCGGCGTCGGTCAGGAGGGAATCCGCCCAACTTACGGGAATGACCGCGCCAGCGAGGAGCGCCAGCACGGCCGCGATGGGGCCGAACGCCCGCGCGCCGAACCGATCTTTGAGGACCGGGGAGCTCCCCATCAAGCCCACGACGATCGTCAGGACGGCTCCCAGGAGGAGGTCGCTCACCACGCCGACCTCGACGAAGTTGCTCGGGGAGCTCCAGGCGTTCGGCGTTCCCCCGACGCCGTAATGCGAGGGGATGGAGGCCGGAAGGCTCGGGGCGAGCGCGAGGTACACGGCCAGGAGCGCGACCGCTCCGGCGACCGTCGCCCCCAGTACCCACGCCCAGTACGCCGGAGCTCCTCCCGTGCCGACCGGTTCGACCCGGAGGCCCGAGGTCGAGCGGACCTCCGAGGGCATCAGACCCTCCCGGGAGTCCCGCTGACGGTCGCGAGCGGCTCGGAGGGGCGGCCCACCGTCTCGGGGCCGGGGCGCATCCGGTCGAGGACCCGCTCGGCCTCGCGGAGCGCCCGACGGCCCGTGGAGGTGATCCGGTAGTACTTCCTCACCGGACCATGACTTTCCCGCCCGTAGAGGGATTCCACGAACCCATCGGCCCGGAGCCGGGCCAGCAAGGGATACAGCACCGAGGGGGGGACCCGGTAGTTCGGGCCCCCGCGCTCGCGCAACCTCTCCATCAACGCGTAGCCGTAGGTGTCCCCCCGGTCGGCGAGCTCCTGAAGCACCCAGATCGGCAGAACGCTGTGGGTAAGGTTCCGTTCGAGGTCGCGCGCGAACGGGAGGAGCCTCATCGCGGCGCAACTATATCGCAAGTGGATATAGAGCTTCGCCGGCCCGGGCCAGGAGCCGTTCGCCCTCGGAAGTCCATATAGGTGGGGAACGGCTCGCGTCGGCCGGTGGCGACGGCCGCGGGTCTGGAGGTCGAGGAGGAGGAGCTCGGGCTCGTTCGGGTCCTCGCCGGCCTCGTGGCCGACGCCGAGCGGCGCCACTCCACGCGGGGGCTCGCGACCCAGACCGCGAAGTTCACGCTCTCCGAGCTGCGCGGGCGGCTCCTCAAGGACCGGGTGTTCGAGGACCCGGGTCGTCTCCTGCTCCGCCTCCGCCGACGGGGGCTCTTGGAGGAGACGCGCGAGGGGCGGAGCGACAAGGCCTACCTCATCCCGGTCCCCGAGACGCTGCGCGAGCTGTTGCTCGCCCACCTCACCCGCGCCGAGATCACCGAGAGCGCCCCATTCTCCCCGGTCCCGGACGAAGCGAACGAGATCCGGGCGATGGACGGCGACTTTCTGACCGAGCTTCGAGAGGTCCTCGAGCATCGTCTCGAGGCGACGGTCGAGTTCGGGAGGAGCTTCTCCATCCGAGCTCTCCGCGAGTACGTGACCGACCTGTTCGGCGAGGCGCTCGCGCTCGACTCGCTGATCGCGCTGCTGCAACAGTATGCGCTCGCCGACGTCCCCCTCCTCGCGCCGACGGGTCGAGCGACCGGATCCACGGGGTTCCACCTCGCGCTGTTCGGCCCACCGGGGACCGGCAAGACCTTCGCCATCGACGACCTCATCCGAGGCAACCCCCGCACGGCGGTCCCGCCCCACGGTCTCCCGGGGCGGAACCGGTACTGCGGGGGGATCACTCCGGTCCAGTTCCTCCGGGTGGGGGCGTTCTACTCGGGACGTACGTTCAACTTCATCGTGCCGGAGTTCAATGACTGGTTCAAGTACAAGGGGATGGTCGAACCGCTCAAGCTCGTGATGGAGCAGCGCGAGGTGAAGTGGGAGACGACGCTCGGGACCGTCGGACCGTACACGTTCCACTCCTTCTTCAGCGTGAACTACAACGTGCGGACCGCCGGCGCCATGGACTATTGGACCACCGTGGGGGACCCGAACTTCGCGGCCCTCGAGGACCGGATGTTGCTCCGCTTCCACCAAATGACCCGGGAGAGGTTCCGGGCCGTCGAGGGGAGCGCCGAGCGCCTCGAGCTCGGCCGGATCGAGTTCAAGCTCGCCCGGTCGATCCGCGACCATCTCACGCTCGTGCACGCCATCGAGACGCGCCACCCGCTTCTCGCCGGGAAGTTCCGGGCGAAGTCCGTGCGCCTGGACCCGAAGCTCTACGAGCGCCTGCGCGAGGTCTCGGAGCGGGCGCTCGCCCGGACGCCGGAGCCGAAGTTCTCTCCCCGGCTCAAGGGCCGGGCGGTCCGGCTCGCCGCGGCGGCGGCGCTGCTCCGGTACTTCGCCCACGAGGCGGACGAGACGCTCTCCATCGGTCGCGAGGAGGCCGAGCTCGCCCAGATGTTCTATCAGGAGGAGATCCGTGCCCGGGAAGGGCGCCGCGGCGCGGCGTAGGCGGCGGACCCGCCGGCCGCGCTCCTCCGACGAGGCAGCATGGCCCGAGCCGAAGTACCGTCGGCCGGACCCGGACACGGTCCGCTGGGCGGCGAACCGCGCGCTCGTCCGGCCGGGCCGGCCGTTTCCCTCCCAGGCGGCGCTGCGCCGGGCGCTGCTCCCCGTGCTCCGCGGCCGCGACCCGCTCTTCTCGCTGGGGGAGCGGCGGATGCGCCGGCTCCTCCTCAGCGTCCCGGGCCTCCACCTCAAGGTCCAGTACGCCGAGCGCCCGACGCGACGTCCCCTCACTCGCTGCCCGGTCTGCGGGGAGCGTCTCACGTCGATCCGCAATCGGACGCTGTTGGGGGACGAGGTGACCCTGGGCTACCGGTGCCCGAAATGCGGGTACTGGACGCACCTCAAACGCCGCGTGCCGGTCCGCTACCAGTTCCTGCCGGCCGGGATCGACGGGGCCCCGATCCCGCCGTGAACGGCGGGCGCGCTCAGGCGTTCATCGTCTGGATCACGCGGGCGGCGTGGGCGTCGACCAACACGAGCACGCGCTGCCCCTTCCGGTCGAGCGTCACCGACCAGATCGGCACGTGGAGGAGCTCGCCCTCGCTCACCTCCACGCTCGTCTCGAGCTTGCTCACCATGTGGTGCTTCTTGTGCGCGGCCTCCGCCTGGAGCTGGGCGACGTAGGACTTCGCGGCATGCTGGGCCGCGTCCTCGCCGAGGTCGCCGTTGAGCACCTGGGCGGAGGGAGGCACCTGCTTCTTGTCGAAGAAGGAGCGGTCGGGGAGCGCGAACTGGTAGTCCTTCGGCTGGTAGGCGCTCATCCCCTTGACCGCCACGACCGGATACTCGTACATTCCCGAGATCGTGTCCGAACGGGTGGGGTTCACGGGAGGCCCCATCACGACGGGGAACGGCATGAACCCGCCGCCCCGCCCCCGGTTGAGCGCGGCGCCGAGCATCTCTCCGGCGGCCACGGTGGCCACGGTGCCGCCCACGCCGACGGCGACGTCCTGGTACTGGAAAGTGGTGTTCGCCGAGGAGGGGATCACCCAGAACGGGACGAAGGTGAGCTTCTGCTCGGTGACGGTGGATTCCTCGAAGGCGTGGTGGTGGAACAGTCCCTGGTCGAGAAGGTCGTGGACGACCCGGAGGGCATCCGCCGGCTGGGCGAGCTTGACGGCCAGCATCGAATGCTTGTTGATCTCCTTCCATCCGGCGCCTCCCAAGGTGACCGAGGCCCCGCAGTACTCGCAGCTGACCACCATCTCGCCGAACACCGGTTGGATCGGGGCCCCGCAGGCCGGGCACTTGATCTCCTTGGCCCCCATCGGGGCGACCGGCGGCGGCGTCGGGGCGGCGGCCGGGGGCGGAGGCGCGGGCGGCGGCGGTGGGGCCGTTCCCGCGCCGGGAGCGCCCGGAGGGGACGGAGCGGCGGTGGTCGGTCGGCCGCAGGCGTAGCAGAATCGAGCGTCGTTCGGGAGCGGAGCTCCGCAGCTCGGGCAGTTCATGGACCCTCCTTCGACCTTGCTCTCGGCGGAACCGGGGCTACGAGGGGAGCGCCGCCCCGCAGTTCGGGCAGAACTTCCCGGCCGCCGTCACCGTGGCCTGGCACTTCGGGCACGTCCGAGGCGCCGGGGCGAGCGGAGCGCCGCAGTTCGCGCAGAACTTCGCCCCGACGGCGTTCGGGGTGTTGCACTTCGGACAGCTCGGGCCCCCCGGGGCCGCGGCGGGCGCGGGGGCCATGGACTGCCCGCAGGACGGGCAGAAACGCGTCCCGGGCGGCACCAGGGTCGAACACCGCGGGCACGGGCTCGAGGGACCCTGGGCGTAGGCCTGCTGCATGCTGCCGGCCATCCCGTAGCCGACGCCGAGACCCGCGCCGAGACCCACCCCCGCGCCCGCGAGGGAACCCGCGCTCCCGGAGGGGTTCGCCGCGGCGGTGGTCATCGCCTGGCCTGCCTGGTATTGCATGTAGTTCACGCCGAGGACGCTCATCTTCGAGCGGGTGTCGATGGCCGCCTGCACGTCCTCGGGCAGGCTGATGGAAAGTCCGGAGATCTGGACGAGGTCCACCCCGAACTGGTCGAAATGCTGCGGCGCCCCGCCGAGCACCGCCTGCTCGATGGTGGTGAGTTGGGAGGCGAGGTCCGTGACCCGCATCCCCTGTTCCTTCAGGTGGCCGAGCGTGTTGTAGGTGAGGATCACGATCTGACTGCGCAGGCGCCCCTCGACGTCGGCGCTCGTGGCGGCGCCGAACGTCCCGACGAACTGGTTGATGAACAGGTCCGGATGACCCACCTTCCAGCGGTAGTTGCCAAACATCCGGAGGTTGACCATCCCGAAATCCGGGTCCCGGAAGACGTACGGCTCGGCGCTCCCGAACTTTCCATCGAAGATGCGCCGCTGAAGGTAGTACACCTCCGCTTCCTGCCGGACCCCCGAGAGCTTCTGGACCACATTGCCGACGATCGGCGCATTGAGGCTCGTGAGCGCGAACCGGCCGGGGGTCTCGAGGTAGGTGAGGACCTTGCCGTCCCGGTAGAAGCAGGCGGTCTCGTCCTCCCGGACCACGATGTTGTCGTTGAGCCGGATGTTGCGCGGGACGCGCCACATCACGTTGTCGCCCTTGTAGACGTCCTCCCAGGCTACGGTCGTCGCGCCGATGAGACTGCCGCCGGTGGCGGGAACAGGACGGTTCGTGACCATGTTCTTCCCTCGAATTACCTTCGGTGCGCTACACCCGGATCCCTTCGATGACCTCGATGCGGGCCTGGAAGGCGCCCTGAAGTTGGGAGAGGAACCCTCTCAGCCGGACGACCTCCGCGGCGATCCGACCCGCATCTCCCGAGGGAGCGGCCTGGCCCAGCGGGTCGAGGGCGCTCCGGAACTGGTCGGCGGCGACCGCAAAGCCGTAGTCGTACTCGTACAGGCGGTCGAGCTGCTCGGGTCGGATCCGGATCGGCGCGGAGATGCCCGTGTACCCCTGCTCGGCGTGCCGGATGTGGCCCTCCAGAACCGTCGTATCGCTGAGGAGCAGCGCGAGGTCGTTGAGGCTCCCGTACTGGTTCGCCTGGACGAGATTCTGCCGCAACGTCTGCAGGGTGGACATGGCGCCCACGAGCTTGTCGGCGACCTGGCGGCGCAGGAAGCTGTCGGCGTCCCGGATGTCCTCCCCGAGCCGGTACCCCCGGAACCCGGGGATGAGGAGCTGGAGCTTCTTGAGCGCCCCGCGGTCCGCCTCCACCGTCTGTCGGATATCGACCTTCGGCCCAGCGGGGGCGGAGGGCGAGGGAGCGGGGGCCGTCGGAGAGACCGGGGCTCCGCACTGCCCGCAGAACTTGGTCCCCGCGGAGAGCGGGGCGTGGCAGGCCGGGCAGCTCAAGGGCGGGGTGGGCGCAGCGCTCGGAGGCGGGTTCGACATCGCCATTTCCCTAGCTCCCCCCCGGGGGCGGGGACGGAGGCGGCGTCGAGCTGGGCGGTGGGGGGACGCTGGGAGGGCGGGCCGTGGTGTAATCGAAGGCGGAGACGGTGGGCTGCTGGCGCCAGGCCTGTCGTTCCTCCTGGCGTGCGGCCTCGGCCGGGCGCTGGCCGGCGCCCCAGTAGAAGCCGAGCACGGCCACCACGAGCACGACGAGCACGCCGATCGCCAGCTCGACCCGGGAGATCGTGGAAACGGTGCTATCCGGGTAGAGCCCGATGGTCACGAAGAGGACCGTGAATCCCATCCCCAAGAATCCCCAGCTCAGCGCTTGGGCGATGACGGGGTTCGTGGTCAGCGGCCGCGTGAGGTAGGCGACGAGGGCGAACAGCAGGGCCTCGGCCCCGATCTCGAGCAGGGAGTCGAAGACGCTCGAAGGGGAGGCGAGGAGCCACGTCAGGTAGAACAACAGCGCCGCCACGACGAGCAGGATGACGGTCAGGAGCCAGGCGGACACCTTGCGGCCCAAGGAGCTTGCGGCGGCCATGACTCCCAAATGATGGGGCCCGACCTATATCAGGGGCTCGGGCGAACAGCGATTCAAAGCCGAGGCTCGTCGTCGCGCTTCTCGCGTGGGCGAGGAGGGGGTGGGGGAGGCGCGGGGTTCGTCCGCCGCCGGCGGCGCCCGGACCCGGGGCGAGGCGGCGCCGCGCGGGGCCGGCGCGGCGCTCGGAGGCCCGCGGTTCGGAGCGGGAGCGGCCTTTGGCGAACTCCTTCCCGGTGGAGGAGCCTTGCTGCGGCCGAAGATCGACCTCAACCCTCCGCTCTTCGGGGTCGAAGATGGGGCCGCCGCGGCGGGCGGGGGGACGCTAGCTCCCTGGATGGGCCGGGAGTTCGGGGCCTGAACGAGCTGGCCGCACTTCGGGCAGGTGTGGTACTGGGCGATGCAGTGCTGGCAAAGCGTGGCGCCGCATTGGTGGACCACCGAGGCGATACCTCCGCAGCCGACGCACCGGGGGCCCGTCGCAACGGAGGGCGTGGCGAACATCGCCGGCGTCGCCGCGAGCGGGGTGGTGGCGAGCTCGGGCGTCTCCTCCGGGGCGGGCGATTCCATCTCGACCGCGGCCGGGGGCTCGGGCCTCGGCGTCGGCTCGGCTGCGGGTGGGAGTCCCGCCGCCGGCGTGGAGAACTCCGGGGCGAACGGCGTCAGGTCCACCGATGGCAGGGGGGCGTGGACCGCCCCCCCGGCGCTCTCGACGGCCTTGATCACCCGGGCCTTGAACAGTCCGACGCGGAGCGTGCGGACCAGCTGGAACAACGTCCGTTGTTCCTCGGGAAGCATGAGCGCTCGGCGGGCCAGCTCCTCGACCTCGGGGGTCAGCGTGAGGTTCTCCGGTCGCAGGTCGAGGGCAAGGACCGTCCGGATGTAGCCGAACAGTTGCTGGAGCTCCCCGAGGGAATAGCTCGGGGGGGCGAGGACCGCGACGTCGGAGAGCGCGAGCCCCCGTCGCTCGATCCCTTCGGGGCGGTGCTCGAGGGCACTGGTCACCAGCTGGCAGGAGGCGGCTTCGAGGTCGTGCATCTGCTGCTCGGTCAGCGCGTCGAGCTCGACCCGCGGGGTCCGTGCGAGAACGCTCAGCACGGGCTCGAGCAGGTCGTACGGCACGTGGAGCGTCACGAACAGGTCGTTGCGCGTCACGGGCCGGCCCAGGCGGGACTCGAGCAGGAGGGCGTCCCGTCCGAACCGTTCGATATGGCCCTCGCGCGTCTTCTGCAGGGCGGCCTTTCGACCCTCTTTGGCCGCCTCGAAGTCCACGTCCAGGCTGAGCGCGCGGTCGAAGGAGGGCAGCGCCTCGTCGGGGCGGCCGAGCTCGAGCAACGCCACGCCCCGGCTCGACCACGCGTACTTGTTCGACGGGGCGATCTGCGTCGCCCGTTCGTACAGCGCGAGCGCCTCGTGCTGGTGACCGAGCTTCTCGGCCACGAACCCGGCGCGCAGCGGAAGCTCCGCGCTCGTCGGGTCGATGGCCATCGCGTGGGCGAGAGCGTCCGACGCTTGGGGCCAGTCCTCCCGCCGAATGAACACCTCGGCGAGGCGGTTCCAGAGCGGGACGGCCTGGGGCAAGGCCTTCACGCCCTGCTCGAGCACGGTGACCGCCTCGGGGAGCGACCCCTGGGCGCTCTCCGCTTCGGCGGCGAGGAGGTAGAGGGACGCGTCCGCCGGCATCTGGGGCATCGCCTGGCGCACCAGCTCCCGAGCTTCCTTCGGCTGACCCTGGTCGAGGAGCATTCGGGCGAGCCCCGCGACCGCCTCGCGGTTCTTCGGGTCGCGCTGGTGGATCGCCGAGTACACGGCCTGGGCGTCGGCCGGCCGCTCCAGCGCTCCGAGGATCTCGGCGCGCAACAGTTGCGCGGTCAGCGGCATCTCGACGTTCTCGGGGAGCTTCAGCCCGTCGAGGAGCTCGAGGGCGAGGTCCGGTCGTCCGGCCTGGAGGCGGATCCGAGCCCTCCGACAGGCGACCTCGGGGACGAGCGCTGGATCGAGGTTCGCGGCCCGGTCGTAGGCTTTGTTCGCCTCCTCCATCCGACCGAGCTCCACGGCGAGGTCCGCGAGTTCGAGGAGGAGGGGAGGGTCGTTCGTCGAAGGCGAGCCGGAGCTGACGAACTGCTGGAGCGCCTCGAAAGCTTCGGGCTTCTGCCCGTCCGCCAGGTGGAGCCGGCCCTTCTCCAGGAGCGCCGGTCCGTTGTGCGGGTCGAGGAGCAGGATCGCTTTCAAGGAGTAGAGGAGCTCCGGCGTCCGGTGGAGCGCGCGGTAGGCGTCGGCGCGGACCCGCCAGGCCCCGGAGTCGTTCGGGTCCTCGTGGAGAAGCCGGTCCACCTGGGGGACGACCTCGTCGTACCGTCCGGCCTGGAGGAGCGCCTCGGCGAAGGAGAGCCGACCCACCCGGCTCTTCGGGTCGAGCTCGAGACCTTGCTGGTAGTACTGGATGGCATCGGCGTAGGCGCCCTGGGCGCGAAGGGCGCCGGCGATCTCGAAGTAGATGTGGGGGTCCCCCTGGGCAGCGTGGACCGCCCCGGTGAGCGCCTGGAGCGCTTCCGTGCGTCGACCCGCCTTCAGCAGGAGCTGACCTTTTCGACGCAGGAAGCGCGGGTTCTCCGGGTCCTTGAGGAGCAGGAGGTCGAGGTACCGGAGCGCCGAAGCCTCGTTGTTGAGCTGGGTCAGCACCTCCACCTCCCCCCACAGAAGGTCCAGGTCCTCGAGGCCCAGCTGGATCGCCTGGGCGTACTCCGCCTCGGCATCGCGGAAACGGTTCGACTCCCTCAGGATGTGCCCCAGCTCCTTGTGAGCGTCCGGCCGTCGGTCGTTGCCCGGAAGCGCAAGGAACTCGGTGTAGGCGTGGACCGCCCGGTCCGGCATGTGCACGATCCGAGCGGCGCGGGCGAGGCCGAGAAGAGCGCTGGAGCGGCGCTCGGCGCTGAGGCTCGCGCGTTCGTAGGAGACCATCGAGGCTCGCGCCGCCGTCGCCCGGTCGAGCGACCCTTCCGCGAGCTTGTAGGCGCGGGCGAGATACAGGTTCCCCCGTTCGAGGGCGATGTCCGCCCGCGTCGGGTCGAGCCGGAACAGCTCATCGAGCACCCCCGGCAGATCCTCGGTGCGTTCGAGGTCCGCCAGGAGCTGCTTCTTCTCGAGGAGGTAGCGGACCTCCCCCGGCTTCTGGGCGAGCAACTGGTCGTAGGCCGCGAGCGCCTCGGCGAGTCGCCCGGACCCGACGAGGGCCGAGGCGAACTGTTCGCGAGCGGGGAGGTCCTCCGGACTCTCCTGGAGGATCCGCTCGGCGAACTCGCGCACGAGCTCCGGGCGCTCGGCACTCTGCGCGGCTACCATCGCTTTCCTCAGCTCGATGAGCTCCTTCGGGTGCGCGTGGGCCATCTCCCGGTAGACCTGGAAGGCCGTGTCGGGCTTGCCCGCCCTCAGGAGAAGTTCGGCCAGGTCCCGCATCGCGCCGAGGTTCTTCGGGGAAACGTCGAGGAGCGCGTTGCACGCGTCGATGGCGAGGTCGAGACGCCCGGAGGCCACCGCGAGCGTCCGAAGGGACTGGAGGTTCGCCACGTTCCTCGGGTCGAGCTCGTGCACGCGCTGTCGCAGTTCGAGCGCGAGCGCGGGGTCGGTGCCCGCGCGGCCCACCCTCTCGGCGAGGTCGCTCAGCGCGACCGGGTCGATCGGGGTCCGGGCGCCCAGGAGGCGCCGGCACTCCTGGAGCGCTTCCTCGGAGCGCCCCAGCGCGA
>Ga0326728_10016254_pt1 | contig 15226 bp, 10 predicted proteins | sample MB3enrmetagenome_FD_207602 | JGI IMG/M metagenome (GOLD analysis project Ga0326728, IMG submission 207602) | Lab enriched peat soil microbial communities from McLean, Ithaca, NY, United States - MB31MN | ecosystem: Environmental > Terrestrial > Soil > Wetlands > Peat | place: USA: New York...
TAGGCCCGTGACCCGGCGCGCTTTTTCGCCAGGCTTGCTTACTATGCCCGCATCAGCTTGCGCTGCAGTTCCTCTAGCGTCTGGCCCTTGGTTTCGGGGTAGAAGAGCGCCACCACAATAAACTGAACCACTGTCGCACCGGCGAAGAACACAAATGGCGTGGCCGTGCTCATCATCGTGACCACGACGGGGAACACGAGCGCAATCAGCGTGTCACTGAACCAATGACTGGCGCTGCCGACGCCTTGTCCCTTGGAACGCACCGCGGTCGGAAACACTTCCCCGATGTAAACCCAGATCACTGCGCCCTGGGAAACGCTGAAAAATGCGATGAAAACGACCAGTAGCCACAGCAAATCGCCGCGGTGGGATTCGGTTGCGAACACCCAGGCCACGCCGGCAAGGCAACTTGCGCAGCCCGCCGCGCCGATCAGCAGCAACGTCTTGCGCCCCAGCTTATCGATCAGAGACATGCCGACGATGGTAAACAGAAAGTTGGTTGTGCCGATGGCGATTGCCTGCTGATCGCTCGAGATCTGGCTGAATCCGGCGGCTGCGAAAATATTGTTCAGGTAGTACAGAATGGCGTTAATGCCAGCGAGCTGATTGAAAGCGCCAATGGTGATGGCGAGGAACAATGGATAGCGATACTTCCTTTGGAATACGCGTTCATGAGCCGTAACCTGTTCTTGCACCAAAGCCGCCTGAATATCGGCCAGTTCTGCCTCCGGATTCGGCTCTCCCATCAATCTCAGCACTGAAAGCGCTTCGTCCATTCGGCCCTTCGAAACCGACCAGCGCGGGCTACGCGGAATTCCGAAGAGCAGCGCAAGGAAGAAAGTGGCCGGAACCACAGCGATGCCTACCTGGAAGCGCCATTCCGCCGCGCCCAGGTGCATGGTGCGAATCACGTAATTCGAAATGTAGGCCACCATGACACCAAAGACGACATTCAACTGGAAGGACGCCACGAGCCGGCCGCGCAACTTGGCCGGGGCAAGCTCGGCAATGTACACCGGACCCAGCACCGACGACGCGCCAATTCCCAATCCGCCGATGAAGCGAAACGCCATGAACGAAAACCAGCTCCATGACAGCCCGCCTCCGACTGCCGAGGCAATGTAGAGCAACGCTGTGATGCGTAGCGTCTCGCGGCTGCCGAGCCTTTGTCCAACGTAGCCGGCGCCTAGCGCGCCGATCACTGTGCCAACCAAACCGATGGCTACCGTGAATCCTTTTTCCTGCGGGTTCAGGCCGTAAAGATGAACCAGCGCGTCGATTGCGCCGGAGATCACGACCGTATCGAAGCCGAAGAGCAAACCAGCCAAAGCTCCCGAGAGAGTGGCCCGAAAAAGGCTTGAGTTAAGTCGCATTGTCCTTGCGCCCTCGAGTTCCAAACTATGCTACAGACGGAATGCGAAGACAGCAAACAGGCGCAGTCGAGTCAGACTGCAAGCATTTCTTCCCTTAGGCCCGGGAGAAACCGCATCAGGCAGAGCGTTAAGCGAGTGGCTTCCCTGGAACATCCCCGCGAGGCATCACAGCGAGCACGCGGCAGCGATGTTTGTCCGCCGCGCTCCAGGCCACGGGCATGTCGCTTTCCATGCAGGCGCAATCGCCAGTCTCCAAAGTGTCGCGCATGCCGCCGGTATCGAGCCGCAGGCGCCCTTCAAGCACATAGACGACTGCTCCAGTTTGGTGGAAGGCGTTAACGGCGACGTGGGTGGCCCCGGGCGGAAACTCGACGAGCTGTGCCATAAGACGGAAACCCCCGCCCTCGGCGTTCAAGGGCGTCACTTTGACCGAGTCCACCACGCGCCCCTCGCCATCGAGGTGCGCCTTGCGTGTGATGGCGAGCGCGTGATGCGCGGGCTCGGAGAAAAAGTAGCTCATGCTGACCCCGTAGACCCGGGCGATAGTGGCCAGCGTTGGCAGAGTCGGAATCATGCGGTCGGTCTCGAGTTTCGATAGAAGCGCAGTGGAGAGGCCGGTTTCTGCAGCCAAACGAGAGAGTGTGAGCCGCTTGCCGGTTCGCAGCGAGCGCAATTTGAGGCCAATGCAATACGGTTCCAAAGACCATTGTGCGTAGGACACAGTCTTGGACATGAAAGGCTCCGGAATCAAGGTTTGGAAACTGAGAATCAGTCTACGTCAAACGCCGCAGACGTGTGGCGCGAAGCAGTCCGGCATCGATCGCTCCAGAAAAACCAAGCTGCGTGAAGGGCTGGACCGCAGCAACAGATTGGTCCGCGGGCCGCATCCAAGAATAGAATATCGACGTTAAATACGCGGCGAACGCCCGGTGATTCGTCGCATCATCAAGAGAGGCAATGATCGCAATGAGCAACTTTCCTGTCCGCACACGCCGACTCTTGCTCCGCTGGAGCCTGCCCATCGTTTTATCCAGCGCCGTGCTTTGCGCGATGTCCGCGAGCGCTGCGCAGAGCAAGCCGGCAGCCCCCGCCGCTAGTTCCGGGCCCGACGTGCTGGTGTTGAGCAATGGCGACATGTTGCACGGTAAGTTCGTGAGCGAGACGGCCGGCAAGGTCACCTTTCATTGCGACCCGCTCGGAGACATTTCGCTTTCCTGGGACAAGATAAAGGAGTTGCATGCGACGGGGCAATTCGGCGTGCTCAATCAAGCAGTTGCCGTGCGCGGGAAGCAGCGGCACATTCATTTCCCGGTGGGCACAATAGATGTTGCGGACCAATTGGTCATGATTCACCCTGAAAACGCGCCGCCGCCTGCGCCCACTCCGGTCAAGAACGCACAGTACATCATGGATAGCGCCACGCTCGACAAGGAGATCAATCGTCAACCGAATTTCTTTTCTGGATGGAACGGTCCGGTGACAGCGGGCGCGACGCTGGTGACAGCGACGCAAAATCAGTACACCTTCTCTGGAGCGATCGGCCTGGTGCGCGTGGTGCCCACAGCAAGCTGGCTGGATCCGCGCGACCGCACTTCGATGGACTTCAGCGGCTCATTTGGAAAGATCACGCAACCGGCATATACCAATCCAGGTCCGCCGCCGACCGCGGTTGCTGCCGTGACAACCAAGACGGCCATCTACCATGCGGAAGCGGAGCGCGACGAGTATTTCTCGCCGCGATTCTTTGCGCTGGGCCAGGCGGCCTTCGACCACAATTTCGGGCAAGATCTCGACTTGCAACAAATCTACGGCGGCGGCATGGGGTGGACGGTGATCAAGACGTCCCGGCAGGAGCTGGATTTGAAGGCGACGATGCAGTATGAGAAGCAGCAGTTCATCGAGGGCGCGGCAGGCACAAATCAGAATCTCGTCGGCTCGACATTCTCTGCGGGCTATGCGCTGCACATGAAGAAGCTTAACTATACACAGGGCGTCGCGTTTATACCCGCGTACAACAACACTGCGGCGTTTTCGTTCAACGAGACTAACGTGTTTGCATTTCCCGCATACAAAAGCCTCAGCTTTTCACTGGGAACGATGGAAAGCTTTTTGAACGATCCGCCGGCGTCTCTGCCTCCCACCAAGCGCAACTCGTTCCAGTTCACGATGGGCCTGACGTACGCGTTCAAGTCGAAGTATTGAGCGCGGAGCGGCTATTGTTTTGGAATCACCGGCTGCAGCCAGGCGCCGTTCCCGGCCGAATCCCACACGTCAAAGCGAATCCACTTCTTCCCTCGTGCGTCGAATGGGATGCGGAAGGTCTTGTTGCCGAATGCCTCGGTATCGGTGAGACGAATGATCTGGCGATCAACCTTCGTCCCATCGCTCCAGACCAGCTCGGCGTAGTCCAGTGGGAATGTGTATTCGATGCTGGCAGTGTAGGCACTCTTCGCGCCTGAGCCTTCGATGCCCCAATTGTGGAACAGAATCTCGCCCGTTGTGCCGAAGAAGTCGCCGTCGCGAATGCCTTCGACCACAGGCGCCCAGCTTTCGTTGTAAGCGGGAACTTTGTCGAGCTTGAGATAGTTGATGGCCAGCAGCGGATAAGTTTCATCGCTCGGAACCTTCATATAGGTATCACCTTCGGCGAGCATGAACTTGGGCTTCGGAGCCCAGTTGCTCATATCGTCGTTAACGCCAAAACAGCGCTCCTCGCACAGGCGCGCTTGCGAAAGGTCGACGGGCAGCGACTCCCACGATGCACCGATGAAGCGGTCGCTCAGGAAGAAGTCTTTGTCCTTGTATTCGTCCGGATACATGGCGGAGCTTTTGGTGCGCGGATGCGCCGTCCAGAGAATTCCCTCTTCGCGATTGACGAAATTCTCAATGTCCTCGACCGAGCCGAGATGGTAGACGTGTCCATACGTCGGGTCGTTCTCTTCGAACGCCTGGTTGGCGGGTCGCGGCACGGCGTGCGAGAAGTAAACAGGCTTCGGCAGCATCAGGTACCAGTGGCCACCGAGGTAGCTGTTCACCTCTTCCGCGGGGATGACGAGGAAGTTCTTGTCGCTCATCTTGCGCGCGCCTTCAAAATAAAGCTTCTGCTCGAAGAAGCGTTTGGGGCCGGGATCGGTGAAATCGGAGTCGTCATGGAAGTCGGCTAGGTAGACGATGTTGATGCCGAGGCTCCGAAAGACTGGAACCCACGTGGGCATGAAGTCGGAAGTACCGCGGTCGCGGATCATCTCGTTGAAATCGAGATGGAAGTGTCCGGTAACCGTTTTGAAGCCGGGGACCGGCTTGTAGGTGTCGTTGTGTGTGTAGGCCATGACCTGCTGCTGCGTTTGGCGCGAGCCTGCGGCGCTCAAGTGGTAGTAGACAGCCATGCGCTGAACGCTGCCGGGAGGGGCGTTGTAAAGCGCGTAGTTGTATATCTGCGAGCGCGCAACGCGGACGCGGTGTTCCCACACTTCGTCCGAGATGCCCCAGGGCGCGTAGCCTTCACCGTGCTCGGGCTGCATCACGCCAAGCGAGAATTCATTTTCGCTGTCTTTGCGGTAGTAAACGTAGCCGAGGTTCACTTCATTTTCGCGAGCAAAGAAGAATTTGTGCGGCGGGGGAAAGATGGCGAGCGAGCCGGCACCGGCGTCGAGAATCTCAAGACGATTACGCGCCTGCAGGTTCACTGGCTGCTCGTTTGTATCGCCGCCAAAATCGTATTCCTGCCATTCCTGCGCATCGTCGCGCCATTCGAGCTTCGTGTCCGGGTGGATCGAAAAGCCTTTCAGGCCGGCCTTGTAGATATAGGCCACGTCGGGTGCATCGGTTTTGGCCAGCGCTTCCTGTCGCAACAGGTTCGAGCCTTTGTAAGCGGTGAACTCAAGGTCACCGGAAAAGAGGCCAAGTGTGAGTCCGTTGAAGACGACACTGACGCGGTCGCCGTCGGCCATGACTCTGCACGAGCTCGAGTTGTAGCTTACCGTCGCGCGCTTCACCTCATCCGGTGTGCGGCCGGGGCCAACGAGGTGCGAGTCGAGCCCTGGAATTTCCAGCGGCGCATCCCAGAAGACATTCCACTTGTATTCGTTCTCCTCTTCAGGCGTGTCTTTGTGCAGCTTCTTCAGGATGTCGAGCTCGGTGGTCGAAATGCGCCGGCGGCCCGTGGTGACCTCAAAGTCCGGGGCCAGGTTCTTGCCGAGAACGATCCAAGTGCCGCCGGGTTTGCGTGCGGCAAGCTCGATAACGACCGGCTGACTGTTGCGCAGCGCGAAGAGCGCACGGTTCTGCTGGCCCTGCTCCCCTGGCCACGACAGTTCGACGGAATCGCGGCTCGCAGTCACCGTCATGCCCGCGACGCCCTTCCAATCCTGCAGGCTGCAGCTCGTAGTCTGCGCGGCAACTGCGCTTCCGCACAGTACGAATGCCAATGCCACGTAAATCAATCTCATAAGTATTCCCGTTTCCCTCGCGGTTGATCTTTCGCTCAGGTCGGCCGCCCGAACCGCAAACATACCCGGACGAATTCGCGCGCGGGCAAATTATACCTTTACGAAGATTTTCTTGCGGTAAAGCACCCACACCGGCAGGAAACATACCAATGCGTAGAAAACCGAGTAACCCAATGCTCTCCAGCCGGGATCGCCGATCGGCACGAATACATAGTCGTACAGATAGCTGAGCGCGTCGTACCGGTGTCCGCTGACGGTGAAGGGTACGAGGCCGATGGCGCCTTCCAGGAGATCACTGATGATGTAGGCAACGATGGCATTCGAGCCGAAGACTAGCCAAGGCCAGAGCAACCGCTTGCTCCAGCCTGACTGGCCCCATCCGCGTTGCTCGACGACCCAATAAGCGATCGCAAACAAAAGCAGCGACCATCCGGCTGCGACGAGAACATAGGAGCTTGTCCACATCTTCTTGTTGAGCGGAAACCAGATCGACCAGAAATATCCAGTGGCGAGGGAAGTGGCAGCGCCAATCGCCAGACCAAGCGTATTCGCTCTCGCCGCGCGCCTGCCACTGAGCCACATCGCAGCCAGCAGACCCAGGAGCGTGGTCCCGATTGCGGGAATGTCGCTCAGCAGGCCTTCCGGGTCGCGCAGATCGTGAGCTGGCGGGTCTTCGTAAAGGTGTCCCGGCATCAGTTGCCGGTCGAGCCATGCCACGATGTTCTGGTCTTTGTCCAGGAAGGAAACGTCGCGCCCAGGAACGCCCGCTCCCGGCACCGGAACCCAGCGCACCAGAACCCAGTAGCCGAGGAGCACGCAAAAGAGGAGCGCCACCTTGGTCCACACGCGGCGATCCAAAAGGTAAAGCAGGCTCACGATCAGATAGCAGACAGCGATCCGCTGCAACACGCCGTAGAAGCGCAGGTGGGCGAGATGATAATGCGGGAAACCATTGACGAAAATCCCAAGCAGGAACAGAACGGCCGCGCGTCGCAGCGAGTGCAAGGCCAGCTTTCTACGTGAATCGCCGCGCTTGAGCCGCGCTTCAATGGAAAAAACTGTCGATACGCCGACCACGAAGAGAAAAGTGGGAAAGACGAGGTCAGTAGCTGTGAACCCATTCCAGTCAGCGTGGCGCATCTCCGTCCATGCGCCCTCGCCGCCGGTGTTGTTCACCATGATCATGAAGGCAATAGTGAGGCCGCGGAGCACATCAAGTGAATGCAGACGGCTGGGCGTCCACACCAGCGCAGGACGGGTCATAGGATCAGGGCTCTCCTCGAATCGCGAATGCACCTACGCTACGCGACCCGAGCTCATTTCGCAATGAGGGCGCTGGGTATTGTCGCACCCACCCCTTCCGCTGCTAAACTCGCCCTTCAAGGAGTTTCACAGGAACTTCGCAGTCCGCCTTCCGGAGGCTTGCCTTGGCAGAATTCCAGCCGTTTGTTCCAGCCGATCAGCACCCGCCCGAGTTCACCTTCCGCGCTCTATTGCTGGGCTCCATCTTCGGGCTCATCTTCGGCGCCGTAACGGTATATGTCGGTCTGCGCGCCGGGCTCACCGTGGCCGCATCGATTCCCATCGCGGTGCTTTCCATCAGCATTCTTCGCGCCTTCGGGCGCGCCTCGATTCTTGAGAACAACATCGTTCAAACCACCGGCAACGCCGGGCAGTCGATCGCTTCGGGCGTCATCTTCACCTTACCCGCACTCGTTTTTCTCGGCTTTGATCTCGAATATTCGCGCATCTTCATGCTCGCCTTGATCGGCGGCTGGCTCGGCGTGCTTTTCATGATTCCGTTGCGCCGCCAGCTCATTGTGCAGGAGCACGATGCGTTGCCTTATCCCGAAGGCACTGCGTGCGCCGATGTGCTGATCGCCGGCGAAAAAGGTGGCTCGCTTGCCAGCCGCGTCTTTCTCGGCCTGGGACTTGGCGGCGTTTATACGCTGTTTCAAAACAAGAACCTCTTCGGTGCCTGGCCAGACGCGCCGGAGTATCAGCCGGACTTCGGCCCTCAGCACGTGCTCAAGGGAGCGTCGATCAACGCCAACGCCACATCGGAGTATCTCGGCGTGGGTTACATCATCGGTCCGCGTGTCGCGGGCATCATCTTCGCGGGTGGCGTCTTGTCCTGGCTCGTCATCATGCCGCTCATGTACTTTTTCGGCAAAGACCTTACCCATCCCATCTACCCCGGCCTGGTTCCCATCGGCCAGATGGGCCCTTGGGATCTTTGGGCCACTTATATCAAGCCCATGGGCGCAGGAGCCGTTGCAGCGGCCGGCGTCGTCACCCTCATCAAAACAATCCCCACCATCGTCAGCGCCCTCGCGGCCGGACTCAAGACCATGCGCCCCGGAGCCGCTGGACACGCCAAGCCGATCCGCACGGAGAACGATCTCTCCATGAGCGTGGTGATCATCGGCTCGCTCCTTATCGTGGTCTGCATGTTCCTCTTCCTGGAATTCAAGCCCGTCCCCGGCGCCTTTGTAGGCTGGGCGGCAAACCTCGCCGCCTCGTTGCTTGTGGTGGTCTTTGGATTCCTCTTCGTCACCGTCAGCTCGCGCATTGTCGGACTCGTCGGCAGCTCGGCCAGCCCTGTTTCCGGAATGACCATCGCCACCCTGATGGCAACTGCGGCGGTCTTTCTCGTGCAGGGTTGGACCGCGCCAGCATTCGGCGCACTGGCCATCATGATCGGCGGCGTGGTCTGCATCGCCGCTTCCAACTCGGGAGATACTTCGCAGGACCTCAAGACCGGTTACATCGTGGGTTCCACGCCACGCCTGCAGCAGATTGCTCTGATGATCGGCGTCGTCGTGTCCACGGTCGTGATTGGATTCACGCTAAACCTGATGAATACGGGCCTGCAGGAGTTCCACGCCGCATCGCAGCCATGGAATTTGAACGCCCCCCATCCCGGCGTCAGTATTCAAACGGACGCGCGGCACTTGCCCAATCAGATTCGCGTGGTGGCGTCCGACGGCAAAACCACGTCGACACATCAAAAATCCGAGTTCATCCTGCTCAATGCGATCGGTTCGACCGAGTTACAGGACGGCAAGTATCTCTACTCGCCGGCCACGGGACAAATTGAGGTGCATTGGATTCAAGGAATCGGCAGCGCAGCCGCTCCGGCCCCGCAAGCGCGCCTGATGGCCACAGTCATCAACGGAATCCTGAGCCGCAAGCTTCCCTGGGGACTCGTATTGATCGGCGTTTCGCTGGTGATTGCGGTTGAACTGTTGGGTATTCGCTCACTGCCGTTTGCCGTGGGCGCTTATCTGCCTATCGGGACCACTTTGCCAATCTTTGTCGGCGGCGTGGTGCGCTGGCTGGTGGATCAAGCCGCCAAGCGGCACGGCGAGGGCGCAGACGCTGAAAGTGAAATCTCGCCCGGCTCGCTGTTTGCATCTGGGCTGATCGCTGCAGGCGGCATTGTGGGCTTGATCGGTGTTGCGCTCAAGGCCTATGAGGCCACAGTCGGCAAAGGCGACATCCTCAACTTCCCGCACACGTTTTTGGATAATAACTATGTCAGCGTTGTAGCATTCGCCGCCCTGGCGTACTCGCTCTACTACTTTGCGAGGAAGCCGCTGAAGAAGTAAACGCGCAGTCGGCCGCCCTCGCCCGCTCCGCTACAATAGTGGGAACCGCCCGCCAGTGAAGAAGCCTTGCTCCTCGGGCGCCTCATACCATTATGCTGGCAGAAAATCTTCCTGAAGCCCTCACTTTCGACGATGTCCTGCTGGTGCCTGCCTTCAGCGAGGTTGTGCCGGTGCAGGTGAGCACGCAGACGCAACTGACGCGAGCGATCACGCTCAATACTCCGCTGCTCTCTTCGGCCATGGACACGGTAACCGAGTCGCACATGGCTATTGCCATGGCCCAGCAGGGCGGCATCGGCATCGTGCACCGCAATCTTTCCATCACCGACCAGGCCGGCGAAATCGACAAGGTGAAGCGCTCAGAAAGCGGCATGATCGTCGATCCGGTGACCATTGGTCCTGACAAATTGATTGCCGACGCGCTGGAGGTGATGCGCCGCTACCGCATCAGCGGTGTGCCGGTCACGCAGGGCAGGCGGCTGGTGGGCATCCTGACCAATCGCGATCTGCGCTTTGAGACGCGCACTGACATTCCTGTGGGCGACGTGATGACCAAGGAGAACCTGATCACCGTGCCCGTGGGCACCACGCTTGAAGAGGCGGAACTGATCCTGCACAAGCATCGCGTGGAAAAGCTTCTGGTCGTGAACGACAAGTACGAGCTGATGGGGCTGATCACGGTTAAAGACATCCAGAAGAAGTTGAAGTATCCCAACGCCAGCAAGGACGATCAGGGCCGTCTGCGTGTGGGCGGAGCCATCGGGGCAACTGGCGATTTTCTGGAGCGCGCCGCAGAGCTGGTGCGCAACCGCGCCGACGCGCTGGCCATTGATTCGGCGCACGGCCACTCGTCGCGCGTACTGGAAGCGGTCCGAGAGGTGAAGAAGCGCTTCCCCGATGTTGCGGTGCTGGCGGGGAATGTGGCCACCTATGAGGGCGCGATGGCGCTGATTGACGCGGGCGCCGATGCCATCAAGGTCGGCATCGGTCCCGGCTCCATCTGCACTACTCGCATGGTCACCGGCGCGGGCATGCCGCAAATCACGGCCATCGCTGAGGCCTACCGCGCGGCGCGGAAGCACGACATTCCGGTGATTGCCGACGGCGGTATCAAATACTCCGGTGAGATCACCAAGGCGATTGCCGCCGGTGCCAGCTCCGTCATGATCGGCTCGCTCTTTGCCGGCGTCGACGAGAGCCCCGGGGAAACGATCCTTTACCAGGGGCGCAGCTTCAAAAGCTACCGCGGCATGGGCTCGCTAACGGCCATGAGCCAGGGTTCTGGCGAGCGCTACTTCCAGGGCTCGGCCGATTTTGGCGTCGCGGAAAGTGGTCCGGCGGACGTGGTGCAACGCGAGCGCGCCAATGAAAACCGGCTGGCCAAATACGTCCCTGAGGGCATCGAGGGACGCGTGCCCTACCGCGGACCGCTCGAGGCGATGGTTTTCCAACTTGTGGGCGGATTGCGTTCCGGGATGGGCTATCTGGGATGCGGCACGATTGCTGAATTGCGGGAGAAGGCGAAGTTTGTGCGCATCTCCGGCGCCGGCCTGCGCGAGAGTCACGTGCACGACGTGATCATTACGCGCGAAGCGCCAAACTATCATGTCGAGTAGCCGCCGCGGCCTCGGCTTCTGGGTAAGCGCATGGTGGCCGGTCGCCGTGGGAATCGCCGTGATCGCGATGGAGTCGACAAAGTATTTCGGCACCGATCGAACATCGCATCCTCTTCGCGTTTTGTTTGAGGCGCTCTTTGGCCCGGTCGGCGATGCCCGCTGGCAATTGATTCACCACTACATTCGCAAGTCCGGCCACTTTCTCGGGTATGGCGGGCTGGGATTGACTTGGCTTCGCGCGTGGTGGATGACTTTGCCGCGCTATCGGTTTTTCTTCGATGCCGCATTGGCGGTTGCTGGCACAACGCTCGTTGCCAGCTGGGATGAGTGGCACCAGACTTTCCTCCCCAACCGGACCGGGAACCCATGGGATGTCCTGCTGGATTGCTGCGGCACGTTGTTCATGCTGGGGGTCGCCTTCATCTTCCTGCGGCTGCGCCGACCTGGCTTGGTGCATGATCGGGGCCTGCTGCACGACCCGGAATGACGGGCTTTGCCGGTTCCGAGGGGGGTGCCTTTGGTCACCTACGCTTCGGGTGAAAATCAGTCATACTTACTCATGAAGTCAGTGACTTAGATGTGTATTGCATGTGTCATACGTTTCCCTTGCTTCCCTCTGATTCGCGTGTTAAGGTAGTCTCGCTTACGAATCCAAGATAGGCAAGCCGGGCCACATCGTGCTGCGAGGCGCGCAACCTTCAAGGCAATTGCCCTGACCGTGTTCGTGTTTTTTCTGGCAAAGATGAACGGCCCATCCTGCGGTGTGGGACCGACAGGAGCGAAGCTTGTCCGGTGGCCGCTCCTTGCACAGTTGCGATCCAGCCAAGGCATTTTTTCCGGGTTTTGATTCCAACCCCACGAAATATCTGATGGCTGTCCGTTTTCGCGAACAGCGGCGGCACGCCGGGCTTCCAATTCCCTGCATGAACCCACTATGAGAGTCCTTAGACCAAGGTCGCGAATCGTCAGCATCCGAATGTCGGAAGAGGAGTTCTCCACTCTGCGACGGATTTGTCTTACTACCGGCGCGCGCAGCGTGTCGGACCTGGCTCGCGAAGCGATGCGCGGTCTATTGAACGGCACAAACCAGGGAAACGGGGACGATACAGCCAGGAACCAGTACTCGGCACAGATGCGTGAACTGGAACAAAGAGTCGACAAGCTCAGTGCCGAAATTGAGATGTTCAAAGCAGATCGCAACCTCTAAAAGGGCCTTCGCTAGGGCAGAAGCACAGAAGAACGAACGCTGATTTGAATTGAGAAGACTTGATCGTGATGAAACATAGATTTCTTCTTTTTTTTCTGGTTTCTGGCGCGCTCTGCGCGGGGCAGACAACGCCCACGGCTCCCGGAGCGCAGACCATCGAATGCCCGACTGGACCTGGACCCATCCCCGAAGGCATGGAAGCGTTGTGCCCTCCGGCGACGAACGCAGCTCCCACGCCGGGAGCGGGGACTTATCCGCAAACGCCCACACCTGGCATAAACACAATTCCTTCCGGAATCCCTCCAACTCCCGCAACAAACGTCCCTCCACCCTACAAAGTGGTTGGCCCAATTACTACGCGGACAGAGTTTCAGATTTTTGCGGAAGATGAGGCAGGGCATCCTCTGCAAGTATTTGGCAGAAAGCTGTTTGACGAGGTTCCCACCACATTTGCTCCGCTTGACCGCATTCCGGTGCCGGCAAATTATGTGCTGGGCCCGGGCGATGAATTGCTGATTCACGTCTGGGGAAAGATCGATCTTGATACGCGCGTCACCGTCGATCGCAACGGGCAGATCTTTGTTCCCACCGTGGGAACAATGACCGTTGCCGGCCTGCGCTACGAGCAACTGCAGAGCTTTCTGCATTCGGCCATCGCCACACTCTACAAGGACTTTGACCTTAACGTGACTCTCGGCCAGCTTCGCTCTATCCAGGTGTTTGTGCTGGGAAGCGCGCGCCAGCCGGGCGTCTACACCATCAGTTCGCTCAGCACACTGGTGAATGCCCTCTTCACTTCCGGAGGGCCCTCGGCGACCGGGTCCATGCGCTACATACAGTTGCGGCGCAACGATCGAGTGATCACGGAGTTTGACCTGTACGATTTATTGCGCAGAGGCGACAAGTCGCATGATGTTCAACTCCTGCCCGGTGACGTAATTTATATTCCGCCTGCGGGCCAGCAGGTGGCGATCATCGGCAGCGTCAACGAGCCGGGAATTTACGAGATTAAAGGCGACGAAACGGTTGCATCGGCTTTGAACGATGCGGGCGGCGCAACAAATCTGGCCGACGAAGACCGGGTCCTGCTGGAGCGAATTGAGAATCACGAGGGGCGGCAGGTAGAGTCTTTTCCGATGGATGACTCGGGGCTGAAGCGCACGCTTCGCGACGGAGACTTGTTGCGCGTGTATCCACTCTCTCCGCGCTTCGACAACGCAGTAACACTTCGCGGCAACGTGGGAGAGCCAGGACGTTATGCATGGCACGACGGGATGCGCGTCTCAGACCTCATTCCCAACCGCCAGTTCCTGCTCAGTCGCGATTATTGGAACCAACAGAATTTTCTTGTTCCGGAGAGAATCGCCCATCCGTTCGGCCTTGGTCCGAACCAGTTCAATCCCCAGACGGGCACAAATGTGCAGACCCAAACCAACGCACCGAATGGCATCAACCCGCAGAATGGGTTCAACGCGCAAAACGGATTCAACCAGCAGCCAGGGGCGAATCAGCAGAGCACGACGAACGCCCAGACTTCCCCCAACAATCAGGCTGGATCCAACAATCAACCCGGGAACAATGCGCAAAACGGTGTCAATCCTCAGACAGGAATGAATCCGCAAAATGGGAACAATCAACAGCCGGGAAACAATCAGCAGGCAGAGATCAACACGCAGAACGAGGCCATCCAGCGCAGCGAAGCCAGTTTCGCTGCAGCTCGGAACGGCGAAGAGATCAACTGGGATTACGCGGCCATCGAACGGCTCGATCAGCACGATTTGAGTACCCGCCTGATCGCATTCAACCTTGCCAATGCCATTGACGACCACACGTCAACAGACAACGTTGTTTTGCAACCCGGTGACGTCGTCACTATCTTTTCCGAAAAAGACATTCCTCTTCCGGTGGATAAGCATGCGGCCTTCGTCCGTGTGGACGGCGAAGTGAATGCGCCTGGCATTTACCGCATCGGCCCAGGAGAGACTCTGCGCGACATAGTGAAGCGCGCCGGCGGCCTCACCCCGCACTCCTATCTCTATGCGTCGCAGCTCAACCGCATTTCCACGCGCCGCGCAGAAGAGATCGAAATCAGGCAATCGACTGCGCAAATGCAAAGGGACCTCCTGGCGCGAAACGCCGCCACCTCCACGGTCGGCACATCCAACACAGCAGAGCAGCAGGCACAATTGAGCTCGCAGCAGGCGTTGATCGCGCAGCTTGCCGCTGTGCAGCCAACAGGGCGGGTGGTTCTGGCCATGAAGCCCGATGCAAGCAGCGTCGACGACATTCCTGCGTTTCCACTGGAGGACGGCGACACGTTTTACATTCCGCCAGAGTTGAACACCGTGCAGGTTTCAGGGGCAGTCTACAACGAGAATGCCTTCCGCTATGAGCGAAGGAAGAAACTCTTCGCGTACTTGAACGACGCCGGAGGGCCCACGCGCCAGGCAGATACCAAGCGGGTCTTTCTGATCCGGGCTGATGGCACTGTAATCAGCCGGCAAACCCGCGGCGATTTCTGGCATTCGGATTTTGACAAGACAACCTTGCTGCCAGGAGACGCTATCATCGTCCCACCGAAGCTGAAAGGGCCGAGCACGTTCATCCAACAGCTCCCATACTTTACGCAGATCCTGTCGCAAACCGCCCTCACCGGCGCTGTTCTCGGTACGGCATACTAGCGACTCGACGAACCATGATGAAACAGGATTCAACGATGGTCGAGGAAGAAGTGGCCCCTAGCGGAGAAACTTTCGCGGACGTGCGGCGGCCCGTGCCAGCATGGTCCTTCTTTGGTGCTCTCACCCATTTGGCCCGCGGCAAGCGGCCGGTCTTGCTGGTTACGGGAATCGCGTTCCTCATTGGGATCATCGTAAGTTTGTTGCTTCCGGTGAGCTACACGGCGACGACAAAGATCATGACGCCGCAGCAAACGCAGCCGTCAGCGGCATTGCTCATGAGCCAGTTGGCC
>Ga0326728_10016255_pt1 | contig 15226 bp, 12 predicted proteins | sample MB3enrmetagenome_FD_207602 | JGI IMG/M metagenome (GOLD analysis project Ga0326728, IMG submission 207602) | Lab enriched peat soil microbial communities from McLean, Ithaca, NY, United States - MB31MN | ecosystem: Environmental > Terrestrial > Soil > Wetlands > Peat | place: USA: New York...
GAACTGAGAACTGGGAACTGACAGCACACTCAGCGAACACACAGCACAGACATCAAGGAGAACGCATGCAACTCGGAATGGTAGGGCTGGGCCGCATGGGAGCGAACATGACGCGGCGGCTCATGCGCGGCGGGCATCAGTTGGTGGTGAGCGACCTCAGCGCCGATGCGGTGAAAGGGCTAGCCGCCGAAGGCGCCACCGGGTCCAGTTCGCTCGCGGATCTGGTTTCGAAACTCCAGCCCCCACGCGCCGCCTGGGTCATGGTGCCCTCCGGCGACCCCACGCAGAAAACCGTGGAAACATTGCTCTCTCTCATGCAGTCCGGCGACACGATCATCGACGGAGGCAACTCATATTACAAAGATGACGTGCGGCGCTCGGAAATGTGCGCGGCAAAGGGCGTGCATTATGTCGATGTGGGAACGAGCGGCGGGGTCTGGGGCATCGACCGAGGCTATTGCATGATGATCGGCGGCCCGCAGGAAGCGGTCGAGCGGCTGGACCCGATTTTCAAAACACTGGCTCCGGGGCGCGGCGACATTCCGCGCACGCCCGGCTTCGACAAGCGCGGGGGCACGGCCGAGGAAGGCTACATACACTGCGGCCCCTCCGGCTCCGGCCATTTTGTGAAGATGGTGCACAACGGCATCGAATACGGCATCATGCAGGCCTATGCGGAGGGCTTCGACATTTTCAAGAATGCGACCAGCAAAGACCTGCCGCAGAACATGCGCTATGACCTGAGCCTGCCCGAGATCGCCGAGGTGTGGCGAAGGGGGAGCGTGATCAGCTCGTGGCTGCTCGACCTGACGGCGATGGCGCTGGCGGAAAATCCAACGCTTTCCGAATACAGCGGCTTCGTGCAGGATTCGGGCGAGGGCCGATGGACGATTCAAGCGGCCATCGAAGAAGCGGTGCCGGCCGAAGTGCTGACCGCGTCGCTCTACGCGCGATTCCGCTCGCGTCAGGAACACACCTTCGCCGATAAAATGCTCTCCGCCATGCGGCAGAAGTTTGGCGGGCACGTGGAGCCGAAGAATCATTGATTCATTTAGCCATTGAATCATTTAGTCATTGAAACATCGAGTACGATTCCTGATCGGTGACAAACACCACTGCCCAATAGGAAGTTATTCAATGGCAAAGCGACTAAATGAATAAATGATTCAATGACTAAATGATTCAATGACTCAATCTCTAAACGACTAGGGGAAACAATGGCACAACTTGACACCTCGACGGCTCCCGCTAAACCTCGGGTCGGCCGCGTTGCCGATCCATGCGTGATGGTAATCTTCGGGTTCTCCGGCGACCTGACGAAGCGAAAGCTGATTCCGGCGCTCTATAACCTGGGTCGGCAGCAACTGCTCTCGCGTGAGTTTGCGATTATCGGGCTGGGGCGTACTCCCATGAGCGACGAGGATGCGCGTAAGAAGATGACGGAGGAGTTCAAGCAGTTTGCCAGCGGCCCCATCGACCAGGATCTTTGGGACTGGTTAGTTCGCCGCATCTACTACCTCAGCGGCGATTTCGACAACGCGGACACCTACAAGCGACTGGGCGAGTGCCTTGCAAAAGCCGACAAAGAACACGGCTGCAAGGGAAATTACTTTTTTTATCTGGCCACAGCGCCTAATTTTTTTGGCGACATCGTGGAGCGGCTGGCTGGAGTCGGCATGATGACGGAAGAAAACGGCCAGTGGCGCCGGGTGATCATCGAGAAGCCATTCGGACACGATCTGGAGACGGCCAAGGCGCTGAACAAGCAACTGCTGAAGGTGGCGACCGAGCACCAGATTTACCGCATCGATCATTATCTGGGCAAAGAGACGGTGCAGAACATATTGGCGCTGCGCTTTGCGAACGGCATTTTCGAGCCGGTCTGGAACCGGCGATATATCGACCACGTGCAGATCTCGGTGGCGGAGACCGTGGGCGTGGAAAAGCGCGGCGGATATTACGACAGCGCGGGCGCGCTGCGCGACATGGTGCCTAACCACATCATGCAGTTGATCACGCTGACGGCAATGGAGCCGCCGATTTCTTTTGAGGCCGATGCGGTGCGCGACGAGCAGGCCAAGATTCTGCACGCCATCCAGCCCTACACATCGGAAGACGTGCTGAGCAAAACCGTGCGTGGACAGTATGGAGAAGGCATCGTGGATGGGCAGCGCGTGACGGCCTACCGCGCCGAGGAAGGAGTTCCTCCCGATTCGCGCACTGAGACTTTCGTCGCCATGCGCCTGCTGATCGACAACTGGCGATGGGCGGGAGTTCCCTTCTACCTGCGCACTGGCAAACGCCTGCCGGGACGTAACACGCACGTAGTGATTCAATTCCGGCGCGCGCCTTTCATGCTGTTCCGCGATACGCCCGTCGAGAATCTGATGCCGAATCAACTCGTGCTGCACATTCAGCCCGAGGAAGGAATTTCGTTGCGCTTTGCCGCCAAGACCCCGGGCCCGGCCATGCAATTGGGCGAAGTTAATATGGATTTCGAGTATGCCGACTACTTCGGGCAGAATCCCTCAACCGGCTACGAACGTCTGCTGCACGATTGCATGATTGGGGACGCGACGCTATTCCAGCGCGCCGATATGGTCGAAGCCGGGTGGAGTATCGTGAGTCCGGTTCTCGACGTCTGGAAGGCCTTGCCACCACGCAATTTCCCTAACTACGCTTCGGGAACGTGGGGTCCCAAGGAGTCGGAGGATATGATGGAGCGGGACGGGCGGCACTGGAGAAACTTCGAGAAGTAATTCGGGGGTAGTGGCTCAATTTGAATTGTCATCCTGAGCAAGCGATTTTTGCGCAGCGAAGGACCTGGGCGAGCCGCGCGACCGGGGCCCCCAGCACGCCCGGTTTTGGCGTGATGGGGTAGGCGGTGCGTCGCGGTTTTTGCGACGCAATAATCGCGCGTTTGGCTCGCTTCCTTTTTCTGAGCCACTACCGACTCGGGTTAAGGTTTGACATTGCTTCCGAATAGGGTTATCATACTCTGTGAGCGATCCTATCTATCGCTCTATCAGATTCTCTGAGCTAAGTCAGCCCATCTGAAGTACTTCCCTCTTAGTGCAATAACCACTCTTGGAGCTTGGGGATAAGTTTTGCGACAGCCCCCGATTAGCCAAGCTAAGTCTGCAACTGGTGCGCACCCCTTGTAAGCGCCGGGCGGGGGCGGCGAGTTGGATCGGGATGTTATGGGAACGCTCCAATTCCCCCTAACTCCCAGGGTTTGCTGCGTGGGACGCTGACAACAATATGGCTATGCGACGACAGTGTTTGCAATGTGGCGACGAACTGGTGACGACGTTCCGTCCCAGCGCGAATTACCGGGTCAGTTCGGGCACTGGAAACCAGAAAGCAAACTCAACCTGGAGATGCAGTACCTGCGGGAGCGCCTTCACTGCCGAACAGCTTCGAATAGCCAAACTGGCAAGCTCAAAAGTAGTTGAAACAACCATAGATTAGCCGGAACTTACTTAGCGCCGATGAGAGTCGGAGCTAATCAGTTAGACACAGGAGAATTGCTGCATGGACAACTTACCAGAAGACGAACTTACACCCAGCGCAAAGCCCGTAGAGCCGGCTTCAGAGTCCAAGGTTGCGTCCCTCAACAAGTTCGAGGCGAAGAGACGTGCCAATAAGCTGAGAAAGAAGCGAGCACACCGGCGCACACTCAGGCGCTCCAACACGAAGGGTTAAGGGCATTCCCCTTTGCCATTCAAGACCGAAGTTCCATAACAACAGAGTCGACGATGCGATCGGATGCATCGCGAGCGGGCAGGAGAAAAAATTATGAACAGCATCAAGTTTGTTGTAAAAGCCAACCGTATCGGAGCCCGCGCCATTGAATATGTGAGGAGAATTGATCGGACTCCCATCGAGATGACGAGCAAACGCGCAATGGCCCTGGTGATGGGAAGACTTACCGCCGAAGACGCTGTCGAATCGATTCGAAATTCCCGTTGCACTCCAGAGTTAGTGCCCGTGCGGGTTCGCGCCTAGGTTGGCCGACGGCTCAAAGGCGGCCCATGAGCCCTGCCCCCGGCCTCTTAGCCCTACCGGCTAAATGATCGTCCGGTCCATGCGTTCAACTATTTCGTCACCAGGACCGCATCGGGTGGCAGAACTATCAGCCCAATCTCCAGATGCGATCCCTTGGGCAAGCTCCAGTCTCTGCCTTTTATCGTGAGTGTTCCTGAATTCATATCCTGATAAGAACCAACAACCGATAAGCCGGGCATATCCTTGAGAATCGGGCTCCCGCTCATGCTGGACATTCCCTCGGGGGCCTGGGGCAATGATTGCGGTGGGCCTGCTCCTTTTGCAAATCCAGGCTGGTCGCTCACGCTCTCTTGTGGATTGACTGCGCTATACGAAGGAATGCGCACACGCACCAACGCCGTTTTTACAGCGATTTGCTTGCCGTCTGGAAGCGTTGCCCTGTCGAACATAAGAACAACAGTTGAAGCGCCTTTCTTGGCGGGCAGTTCAGCCTTAACCACCTTACCTTCCAGACGAGAACCTTTGACCACGTCTGTGCCGTCGTTGAGTTTTGCGGCCGCCAGAATGACGACGGAAATAGGATCGCCGGCATTGATGGATTTGGCCATGATGGCCTGTTGCAGCTCGGTATCGACATTGACCAACTGCATGGTCTGCGCCGCTTGCCCCTGACCACTCCCACCGCTCGATTGCGCCAGTCCAACGGATGCGGCGAAAAAGATCAGCAAGATTAAAACGACGGAAATGCTTTTCATTGACTTCCCCCGAGCCGGTTTTTCACAAATCCTCCCGATTGCGCGACAGATTATAATCCAGCCGGGTAAGAGCTTTCTGTGATCAGCGCGGCCGGGTCGGCAAGTTCACAGAGATCAATTTCCGAACCTTGGCGTTAGCACAGGCGTGCGCCATCTGTTCGCCCTCTGACCGGTAGCGCCCCAGCCGCCACCATGGCGGCGGGTTCGAGTCTCACCTCTCACAAATTACAATTGCTCATGCCCACCACGCGAAAAATTAAAATCCTTCCCGCGCCCGCCGATCTCTTCCGCGCCGCCGCCGAGGAATTCACGCGCATCGGCCGCGACGCCATTGCGGCGCGCGAGCGCTTTAGCGTTGCCCTCTCTGGAGGCTCGACGCCCAAGAGCCTGTATACCCTGCTGGCGGCCGATTACGCCGGATTTGACTGGCGCCACACGTTTCTGTTTTTCGGCGATGAGCGGCACGTGCCTCCGGACAACGCCGACAGCAACTACCGCATGGCGAAGGAGTCTCTGCTCGGAAAAATTCAGATTCCGGCGGAGAATGTTTTTCGCGTGAAGGCCGAGAACCCCGACGCCGCAGCCGCGGCGGCCGACTATGAAGCGCAAATACGAAAGTTCTTCGCGCTCTCCTCCGGCCAGTTCCCGCGCTTCGATCTCATCCTGCTTGGCATGGGCCCCGACGGCCACACCGCTTCCCTGTTTCCCGGTTCGGATGGCCTGAAGGAGCAATCGAAACTCGTCATCGCCAACTGGGTGGAAAAATTCAAGACCTGGCGCATCAGCTTCACGTTTCCGGTACTCAACAACGCGGCCGAAGTCATGTTCATGGCCAGCGGAGCCGACAAAGCCGACATGGTGCAGCAAGTGCTGGAGGGGAAGAAAGATCCTCCCTATCCCACGCAACTCGTGCAGCCCAGCGAGGGCAAGCTGCTGTGGATGCTGGATGAAGCCGCGGCGCGGAAGCTGTCGTCGGCGACGCGGCAGGGCTGAATCGTCGGCGGCCGGGCGGGCTTAACGTTCATCCCGGCGGAGAAAGAGAGCCTTAACCGCCGAGGACGCGGAGACAATGGCAGAGGACGCAGAGAAAAATCAGCGTGGGATATCGATTGCAGGTTCGCGTGGCGCGGATGGAATTATCCGCGCCACGCGGACCAGAAGAATCACCACCACTCGTTACTTCTTAGCCGCATCCGTGACGGCATTGATAAAGGTTAGGCCGTAGGGAGTTCCCCAGCCGGTCGCGTTATCCCAGCCCTTCTTTACAGTCAGAGAGCTGTCGAGACCGAAACCGAAATCAAAGACACTACCAGCGCCGAATCCCCGAAAATCGCTTGAATCAACCCAGATGGCGCTGGTGAAACCTTTGTTGCCGTAAAGCGTGGGACCGAACAGCGCCGAAGCCGAGTAGCTGGTGGTGCCACTCGAATCGGTAATGCTTCCGACGAGGTTGAATTTCGAGCTATCGGTGGCCGGTAGCACGTCCTGAATGGCGCCGTAAGGAAGCGCAGCAATCAGGGGCGACGCCTGTCCGAGGGGACTGCCCGCTTTTTCGTTGGCGATGGCCCAGAAAGCGGAGAAGATCGGGCAACCCAGGCTGGTCCCGCCCCAGCCGTACTGCAAGAACTGCTGGCCGTTACTGCTGGAGACAATCGGGAAGCCCGTGTAGGGGTCGGAGAGAGCGGAGACATCGGGAGTTTGACGGCCCTTGCCGGGCAATGACGCCTGCCACGCGGGCTTCGGCCAGAAGACGCTCTCACCACCGCCGCCGCCGCCGATCAGGCCGAGCACGTACGGCGGATCCGCAACCGCGCCGCCTAGTTCCAGTCCGGTCAGGGTGTCACCCCAAGCCGTGGTGATGGTTTTTCCCGGGTTGTAAACGTCGTTCAAGATTGAGGTGCCACCGACAGCAACCGCGTGAGGAGCCACAGCGGGTACGCCGGCCGCGCCTACGGGAGTGCCCAAGCCATTGTCGCCGCTGTCTCCGGCAGAGAAGTTGACAGAGATGCCTTTGGCGGCCGCAACCTCGAGGACGTCATCCCACGACGTCTGTTCTGCCCCGCCAGCGAACAAATCGAGGTCTTCTTCGTAGCTGTTGGAGATGGTGTTGCCGAGACCGTTCTCGGTTACGTAGGAAATGGAATATTGGAAGTCTTCGCTGTCCTGCCCGTAGGTGGCTACGAGGAGAATGTTAGCGCCCGGAGCCACGGAGTGCGAAGAATCCATGTCAAGGGAAATCTCGATGTTCCAGCCGGTGAGCTCGCCGAGGTCCGCTGGAGGCTTGCCTTCCGGGTAAATGATGCTGAAGTTTTTCGAGGTCAGCAGAGGAAGACCGGCCAGCTTGTAGAAGGTGTTAGCGTCCCTCTGCATGGAGGGATAGCCAAAGCCCTCCACAAGAACGATGGTCTGTCCCGCGCCGTTGTAGCCAGCGTCGTAGACATCGGTGAGACCCAGAGCTTCCTGCAACTGGCTGGGCAGATAGTCGCAGACCTGATTGGAGTTCTCCGTGTAGACGGTGCCGGTGTAGGTCGCGGTGGGCAGAGTAGACGCTCCCGTCAAATTAAACGTGGAAGGAGCCGACAAGCAATCGGGGGTGCTGCCCGCGGGGAAAGTGTTGGCGGTCTTGCTGAGCGGAATGGAGGGAAATGGTTTGCCGGTAGCGCGGTTGACAGCTTGCTTGTACATCGGGGTAATGGTATGGCTCTCGATGCCGGCAACGGTCGAGACGTAATTGCCCGCTTCGCCATTGAGACGGGCGTCGCGGACATTGGCGCGGAATGTCTTGCCGTTGTATTCGAACTGATGAATCTCGGTGTTGAAGGCACGCTCCACGCTGGCAATGGTGCCGCGAGCGCGAATGTTGAAGCCAAGGGAATCGGTGGAGAGAATGGTCAGGCCGTTTGCCCGAAGCTCCTGGCGGACTGTCTCACGCTGCTTCTCGCTTGGTGCGAACTTGCGAAGGTCGGCGTTGCTCATCCACTTATGGAAGGTGGGCGAAGCGGGATCGTAGAGAGCATCGACCGCACGATCGAATGCAGCGCGGTCGGGAAGCTGGAGGTGAACGCTGATATTGATCTGCTTGGAGGCATCGGCGAGACCGAGATCGCGGGAAACTCGGATTCCGTCAGGGACGTTGTTGGACCGCTGAGCCGATGCGAAAGAAGCTGCGAGAGCGAAGAGCGCAACGCAAACGACCACCGCCGCGCATTTGGACGAACTTCGAAAGGTCATACTAATCTCCTGGGAGAGGCAAATTTGAAACGTACTTCGTGGAAGAACATCACGCTGACGGAGCGGCTTTCGACCGCGGCGAAGATGTGCAAAGACTTTCATTTTTCGAGGCGGCCGACCCAACTCCGCGTAACTGGTGCGAAGAATGTTACAGCGTGACAGGCGGGCAGGCAATAGCCGGGTTAGTCGTTTCGGTTAGTGAGTTTGCCGGGTGAAGGGATGGCGATCAAAACGGCGCGGCTAAGACGCAATCGAAAGAAATTCGATTTCTAGTCTCGTGTCCCGCAAGTTCGCGTCATAGTCGACCTGTCATCCTGAGGAGCGCTCTTCGCGACGAAGGATCTATGTACCTCGCCGGCAGCACCGCATCCGTCGCTACTTCGGCAATGATGGCGCAAGTGTTATTCCAGAAATTTCTGGGACGGCACACTAGGAGAGCCACGCTAGCGGCGTGTCCGGGAAATTCGACAACGGGCTAGGTTCTTTGTTTGAGGCGGTCGAGCAATGCGTAGACGATGATGCCGAGCGCCGCGTTGGCGGCGCCGGAGCCTATCTCATAACCCCAACTCCATTCCATGCGCAGGCCGACCAGGCCGCGCGCGATGATGAAGTAGGAGATCTCGTGGATGACGTAGAAGGCGATTGTCAGAAGGAAGCGTGTACCGGGATTCTCTACGTCGACCTTGATGCCGAGCGAAGAGGCCAGAAACCCGACGACGGTTTTGGCGATCCCATAGAGGCCGATGGGCTGGTGGGTGAGTGCATCCTGCAAAATGCCGATCAGTCCGCCGCTGACCAGTCCGGCCAGCGGATTGCGGCGGGCAGTGGCGAAGCCGATAGTCACCAGCAAAGGCAGATCGAATATCTTCAGGAACGGAACGCGCAGCGGCAGCCAGACCTGTATGAAGACGGCGATGAGCGGAATCAGGATGGTCGCCGGCAGGCTGAAACGATAAACCTCAACCTGCTCCCCGGATGTATAGGTGATGGCCACGTTAGTGTGAAGCGTCCTCCGAAGGAGGCTGCGGCTTAGTAGTGTCCGCGAGTCTGTTTGGCGCGGTTACGGAAGAAACGGGCTTGGGCGACGCGGTTGCGGGCGTTGTCGTTTGCTTTGCAGCCGGAGTTGTTGCCGCGGGCTTGATCACAGGCTTTCCGGCGGGAACTGTGGCGGTTAAGGTTGCGCCAGGCGTCTTGGTTGAGCCGCTCGAATTCGACGGGGGCACGGCTGGCGGCTTCGAAGGCGTCGAAGCTGAGTTCGCCGGCAACGCTGGTTTCGCGGCATTTGTCTTTGGCGGATTTGCCAGCGGATTTGCCGATGGATTTGCCGATGGATTTGCAAGGTTTGTCGGACTCGCGCTCGCACCTGGGACGGTTGTTTGTAGCGTCGAGGGCTTCGGCGCTGACCCGCCGACGCCCAACGCTGCCTTGGCAGCAGGGGCGGCCACAATCGGCGCCGCAATCAATGGCGCCGCAGAGGGAATGTGAGATCCCGAGGGCGAAGTAGAAGGCGCTGCGGCCGTCGTTACGCCCGGCTGTGCACCTGTCTTCCCGGCGTCGGCCGCGGCGCCAGTTTTTTGGGGAACCGAGGGCAATCGCTCGGCGAGAATATCCGCGGCACGGATAGGACCTTCCTGTTCAGGCTGGGCCTGACGATCGTCGATCTTGGTGACCACCAGCACTTCTTCCAGGCGATCCAGATTGGCAGCGGGGCGCACACGGATGTTGAGAAAAAGATCGCTGCCGAGCGTGACCCTTGTCACTGTGCCAACGGGTAACCCCTTGGGAAAGATGCCGTCACCTCCGCTGGTGAGGACTTGTTCGCCAGGGGATACCGTCTCGTCGCTCATGACTTTTTCGAGCACAACCTCGCCCGAGGGCATGCCGCGAAGAATGCCCTGGAGGCGCGTTTTTTCCAGGATGGCGCCGACTCCGCTGGTCTGATCGTCGATGAGGAGGACTTGCGAAACACTGCGCTCGAGCGCATTGGTGCCGTAGACCTGAAGCACCTTGCCCACCACGCCGTCCTTGGTAATGACGGCCATGTCGGGCTTGATCCCTTCGCGCGCGCCCTTGTCGATAAAGATGGAGCGCGATTGCTCGCTTCCGCTCCCGCCGATCACCTGGGCAGCCATGGTCTGGGAAATGAATTGCTCTTTGAATCCGAGCAGCGCCTGCAGGCGGTGAGCCTGGCCGGCATCCTGGCTCATGCGCGCTTCTTCCAGCTTCATTTGCTGGATTTCCTGCTTCAGTTCGCGGTTTTCAGCGCGCACGCCGCGCAGATAAAGGTAATTGTGCCAGAGGCCTGTACTGGAAGACTGTGTCCAGTGCAGCACCTGCTCAAAAGGGGTGACAGCATTCACGGCCCAAACCCGTATGAGTCGGGTGGGTTCGCTCGCGGTCGCGGAGCGCTTGACCTGCACCGCCAGACCGAGAACCTGCGCAAACAGCACCGCCACCAGCACGATCAGGTTGCGATAGCGGGAGAGGACGGTTTCCATACCAGTGGTTAGTGGCGAGTGGCCAGTGGCTAGTTACGCCGGTGGCAAGGCTCACTGGCCACTGACCACTAGCCACCGGCCACTGGTTTACTCAATCGAAATCTTGCGCAGCAGCTTGAAGTCGCTCAGCATCTTCCCCGTGCCCAGCACCACGCTGCACAGCGGATCGTCGGCGATCGAGACGGGGAGACCGGTTTCTTCGCGGATGCGCTTATCCAGATTCTTCAGCAGCGCGCCGCCGCCAGTCAGGACGATGCCGCGGTCGCTGATGTCGGCCGAAAGCTCGGGCGGCGTGCGTTCGAGCGCGACGCGAATCGCATTCATGATCGTCGAAACGCATTCACTGAGCGATTCGCGAATTTCGCTGTCGTCGACGGTGATGGTCTTCGGCACGCCCTCAATCAGGTTGCGGCCCTTGATCTCCATGGTAAGCGGCTTCTCCAGCGGATACGCGGAGCCGATTTCCATCTTGATCTGCTCGGCTGTGCGCTCGCCGACCAGCAGGTTATATTTGCGCTTGAGGTAGTTCATGATGGCCTCATCCATCTGGTTGCCGGCCATGCGCACGCTGCGTGAATAAACGATGCCACTCAAAGAAATTACCGCGATGTCGGTGGTGCCGCCGCCGATGTCAACCACCATGTTGCCGCTGGGCTCGGTGATGGGCAGGCCCGCGCCGATAGCCGCGACCATGGCTTGTTCCACAAGGTGAACTTCGCTCGCCTTGGCTCGATAAGCGGAGTCCATGACCGCGCGCTTTTCCACCTGCGTAATTTCCGAAGGCACGCCGATGACGATGCGGGGATGGACCAGCATCTTGCGGTTGTGCGCCTTCTGGATGAAGTAGTTCAGCATCTTTTCCGTGACTTTGAAGTCAGCGATGACACCATCTTTCATCGGCTTGATGGCGACGATGTTGCCCGGAGTGCGGCCCAGCATTTCCTTGGCTTCCTTGCCGACCGCCTCGACTTCATTGGTGTTCTTATTCAAGGCGACAATGGACGGCTCGTTGACAACGATGCCCTTGCCGCGGGCGTAAACGAGGGTATTAGCCGTACCCAGGTCGATAGCCAGGTCGCTCGAGAACATGCTGAACAGCGAGCGCAGGTTGTGGTTGCGCGAAGATCCGTTGGAATAACCGTTGTTTGACATAGCACTACTTCTCTTCTCTCGGGAAAACTTTTCCCCCGAACCCGGGCATCGTTCAGTTTCGGCGGAAGCTATATTTCTTCGGTGCTCTTATTCTACTTTGTTCTGCGGTTCCAGTAGTTTTCCAGTTGGGCACCTCAAGTCCAACCGGACCGAAAAGCGCCATAGACGCCGGTTCCGGCCGTCTCGCCCTTGCTGCGCTACTGAATGACCACCCTTGCCTGGCGCGTATTCACCCCACCTTTCGTATTCTGGGAAGTTACCGTGATCAGGTTCTCGCCGACTGGTAAGGGCGGCGTGAAATAGTGGAAAGTACCGTCCTCGCTGACCATGGGCACCTCCCGGCCGTTGATGGTGACCCGCGCCCCCACTTCGGTTTTGCCCGTCACCTCGATCATATGCCCATGCTGCACCAAAGGGTTGACATCCAGCGCCAAATCTACCTTTTCTTTGGTCTTGGCAATGATGGTGAAGCGGTTCTTTTCGCTCTCTACCGACTCGTGACCGGAAGCATCGAAGGACTGAATGGACCAATAGTACGCCCCCAGCGGCAGACCCGTGACCGTCACGCTGGCGGTGTCCACCTTGCGATCCAGCAGCAGGGAGGTGAAATACGGGTTGTGCGCAACACGAAGGCGATAGCCGGCCGCGCTGGGAGTCGTCGTCCAGGCAAACTCCACCTCCTTCAACTTCTCGCCCGGGTTGACAAAAACGGGCATCATGTTGCCGGGCGTAATGGGCGAGGGCGGACTGATTTCCGCCGCCCGCTGCATATTCTTGGAATCGCTGTGGAAGCTCACCTTCTCCCAGCTCGCCAGCCGGACCGTTTCGCCATTGCGCTCGATATCGCCACTGCCCTTCTTCACCAAAATCTCGTGCTGATCCTGCTTCGGGTTGTTGTGCACCATGGCGGAGGAATCGGGCGCCAGAGACGCTTTCGCGCCGGCCACGATCACCTGCGATTTCGAACCTTGCACATACGTCGCGGTAGTGAGATCGACTGTGCCACTGGTCACGGCGACCGCTACGTTGGTCTGCTGCTGATCGTTGGCTGAGTTCTCCTCGATCACAATCAGCGAATCCTGTTTGACCGTGTAGTTCGTCCCATCATTGAAAACAATCTTGGCCATGCCCTCGGCGGAGGTCTGCACGACATCGCCTTTTTCCAGAGGCACGCTGTAGTCAGCTGTGATCCAGCTGCCATTTCCTTTGTGAACACGCACCGTGCCGTCAATCGCGGTGAAACGGGCCTGCTTGCCGATCGGGGCTGAAACTTTAGCCTGGGGCGCCAGGCCCGCAACTTTATCGACGAGAGCGCCGGAAAGTCTGCCCGCCGCGCGGAGGGTGGAATCCGTAGCCTTGGGGAACGTCACATGCAGCAAGGCTACCAGCAAAAGCAATGCTCCAAACACCATCAGCAACACGCTGCGGTACGTGACTTGCTTCCAAGCCACGTAGACTCCCGGTCTAAGCTGTTTCGGCACGAAGTGTTAACAACCTCGCAGGCGGACTATGAAAATATTCATGACTCCTACACCATGCCTCATGATAGCGCCGGCGAGCAGACAATTTTCCTGAGGTTATGCTCGTAAGGGTTACGAAAGTGACCGCGTCGGCATGCGAAAGAACACTGTGTCGACGGCCAGTAAGACACGCATCGCTGAGCGAACGGCGACCGTAGGCTGGTGGTGTCCCGACTTGCTTTGTCTCGCCACCGAGTCACAGAGTCACGAAGCAAACCTTTAATTGCAAAACCCAACAGATGAAGGTTTTGACAAGCACTTGGGGCTTTCCGTGCCTCCGTGGTGAGAACTTAAATTAGGACACCACTCACGGACCTCGCCTTGCCCCTCCCCGATTCGGTTGTTAGCATAGTTGGTGGCATAGTTCCGAATCACATCTGCACTACTCCCAGGAGGCATTTATGGCGACCGATACCCTCACCAAGCCCGGCATTGACGGCGCAACCACCAAGACCCGAGTATTCAAAAACTTCATCGACGGCGAGTGGGTCGAATCGCGAAGCGGGCAGACCTTTGAAGACCGCAACCCCGCCGACACCCGCGAAGTCGTCGCCATCTTCCAGCGCTCGAATAAGGCCGATGTGGATGCCGCCGTCGATGCCGCCAAACGCGCCTATGCGAAGTGGCGGCTCGTCCCCGCGCCCCGCCGCGCCGAGATGGTCTTCCGCGCCGCCGAAATCCTCATGGAGCGCAAGGAAGAATACGCCCGCGACATGACCCGCGAAATGGGCAAGGTCATCAAGGAAACCCGCGGCGACGTGCAGGAAGCCATCGACGCCGCCTACTACAACGCCGGCGAAGGCCGCCGCCTGTTCGGCCCGACCGTTCCATCTGAGTTGCCCAACAAGTTCGCCATGGCCGTCCGCCAACCCATCGGCGTCTGCGGCATGATCACCCCGTGGAATTTCCCCATGGCTATCTCGTCGTGGAAGCTCCTGCCCGCAGTCGTCTGCGGCAACGCCTGCGTCATCAAGCCCGCGCAGGATACTCCACTCTCCACCTTCAACCTGGTACAGGCGCTCACCGATGCCGGCATTCCCAAAGGCGTGATCAACATCGTCACCGGATTCGGCTCCGAAGTCGGCACGCCGCTCACCGAGCATCCGACGGTGCGCGCAATCTCTCTCACCGGATCGTCAGCCGTAGGAAGAATCGTCGGCGCAACCGCAGCCAAGAGCTTCAAGCACTGCTCACTCGAACTCGGCGGCAAGAATCCGATGATTGTTCTCGACGACGCCAACCTCGACCTCGCCATCGAAGGCGGATTGTGGGGCGCGTTCGGCACCACTGGCCAGCGCTGCACCGCCACCAGTCGCATCATCGTGCAGAAGGGTGTGTATCGCGAGTTCATTGACCGCTTCGTAGCGCGCGCCAAAAAACTCAAGGTCGGCAACGGACTCGACGAAACCGTCGAGATGGGTCCAGCGGTCAACGAGAATCAGCTCAAGACCGACCTCGAATACATCGAGATCGGCAAAAACGAAGGCGCGAAACTGGTGTGCGGCGGCAATCGCCTGGACAAAGGCGAATACGCGCACGGATGGTTCCTCGAGCCAACCGTCTTCACCGACGTCGATCCCAAAATGCGCATTGCGCAGGAAGAAATCTTCGGCCCGGTGGTTTCGATCATCCCCTGCGACAACCTGGAGAGTGCGATTGAGATCGCCAACAACATCGAATACGGACTCTCCTCGGCGCTCTACACCAAGGACGTGAACAAGGCGTTCTCGGCGATTCGCGACCTGGAAGCCGGGATCACCTACATCAACGCTCCCACGATTGGAGCTGAAGTTCATCTTCCGTTCGGCGGAACCAAAGCCACCGGCAACGGCCACCGCGAAGGCGGAATTGGCGCGATCGACTTCTACACGGAGTGGAAGGCCGTCTACGTCGATTACTCCGACAAACTACAAAAGGCGCAGATTGATCGAGTGGAGTAAGAGCAGCTGTCAGTTGTCAGCTGTCAGTTCTCAGTCGTCAGTAGTCTGTTCGCCCTAGATGACAGCCGAGGAATTTTCGCAATTTCGACACGAGTCCGTCCATGCTCTAAAACGGCTCAATG
>Ga0326728_10016257_pt1 | contig 15226 bp, 13 predicted proteins | sample MB3enrmetagenome_FD_207602 | JGI IMG/M metagenome (GOLD analysis project Ga0326728, IMG submission 207602) | Lab enriched peat soil microbial communities from McLean, Ithaca, NY, United States - MB31MN | ecosystem: Environmental > Terrestrial > Soil > Wetlands > Peat | place: USA: New York...
TGTGCGACGCCATTGCGCGGCGCAAGCGGGCGCTGGGCATCGAGACCCGGTTTTTGACCGGCACCGACGAGCACGGGCAGAAGATCGAGCGATCGGCCGAACTGGCCGGGCGCACGCCAGCCGAGTTCGCCACCGCCATATCGGGTGAGTTTCGCGGCCTGTGGGACCGGCTGGGGCTGAGCTACGACGACTTCATCCGCACCACCGAGGAGCGGCACATCCGCGGCGTGCAGCACCTCTTCGCCACGCTGCGCGACCGCGGCTTCATCTACAAGGGCTCTTATACCGGCCAGTACTGCGTCTCGGATGAGGCCTACGTGGACGGCCCTCCCGGAACAGTCTGCCCGGACTGCGGACGCACCACCGAGACGGTGAGCGAGGAGAACTACTTCTTCAAGCTCTCGGCCTTCGAGCGCAAGCTTCTGGAGTTCTACGAGGCCAACCCCGGCTTTATGGGGCCGGAGTCCACGCGGCGCGAGGTGATCTCGTTTGTGCGCGGGGGGCTGAGGGACCTGTCGGTCAGCCGGACGAGTTTCTCCTGGGGCATTCCCGTTCCCGGCGACGAGAAGCACGTGATCTACGTGTGGCTGGACGCGCTGGCCAACTACATCACGGCGCTGGGCTTTGGCTCCGGCGATCCGGCGGACAAGGCGCGCTTCGAGAGGTTCTGGCCGGCGGACCTGCACCTGATCGGCAAGGAGATCAGCCGCTTCCACTGCGTCTACTGGCCGGCGTTCCTGATGGCGGCGGGGATTGCGCCGCCGCGCTCGGTGAAGGCCAATGGCTGGCTGCTCTTCGACCAGGGGAAGATGTCCAAGTCGAAGGGCAACATTGTGCGTGCGGAAACCGTTCACACGGTTTTGGGTTCCGATGCTCTGCGGTATTTCTTACTACGCGAGATTCCCTTCGGCCAGGACGGCGGCTTCAGTTTCGAGGCGCTGGTCCAGCGCTACAATGGCGACCTCGCGAACGGCTACGGCAACCTGGTCAGCCGGGTGGTCAACATGGTGCACAAGTACTTTGGCGGGATTGTGCCGGAGGCTGGCGCGGAGACCGCTGCCGAGACCGCCCTGCGCGAGTGCGCCGCGCGAACGATTGCCGCGTTCGGCCCGGAGTTCGAAGAACTGAACTTCTCTGAAGCGCTCAAGGCTCTTTGGGTTTTGGTGGCGGAGACCGACGGCTATCTGACCGCCAACGCGCCCTGGAAGCGCCCGGCGGAGCGCACCGAGGCCGATCACGCCGCGCTTCAAGCCCGCGTGCTGGCCACGGCTGCCGAGGCGATTCGTATTGTGACCGCGCTGGTCTATCCCATCCTGCCCGACTCGGCCGCCAAGGTCTGGCGGCAGCTTGGGCTGGGCGAGATTCAGGACGCGGCAAAGCAGGCTTTTTTGACCGAGATCGCGTGGAGCGGATTGAAGGCGGGGACGAGGTTTGGCGAGCCCGCGCCGCTTTTCCCCCGCGCGGAAAAGGACGCAGCCGAACGCATGCAGAAGATTGAGGATCGGAACAGCAGCAACGCCGTTGAGGCCGCCACGTCTATCGAGAACGCGGAGAAAGCCGTGAAAGAAGAGGCATTTGCGGGTGAAGTTTCTGAAAACCAGACCGCAGGGGCTAAAGCCCCGGCGGATTCGGGAGCGAGTACGGCACGACTGAAGTCGTGCCCTGACACACCACCGCAATCTTCTGCCGGGGCGCGCGCGCCAGAGGCGCCTATGGCCGCGGCGACGCCGGCCCCAGAAGCGCCCGTGGCGGGGCCTGTCGCTCCCGCTGTGAAAGCGCCAAACGCAGCCGCCGCTGCGGCCAACGTGGAGCTGCCCGCCGCGCCGCAGGAGCCACAGCACATCACCATCGACGATTTCGCCAAGGTGGACCTGCGCGTGGCGCGGATTCTGGTGGCCGAACGCGTGCCCAAGGCGGACAAGCTGCTGCGCCTGGAGGTCGATCTGGGCTACGAGAGGCGGCAGATTCTGGCCGGAATCGCCCAGCATTACGAGTCGGAGAAGCTGATCGGCCGCAAGATCGTGATTGTCGCCAACCTGGCGCCGCGCAAGCTGCGCGGGCTGGAGTCGAACGGCATGCTGCTGGCCGCTTCGCTGGAAGACGGAGCGCCGGTACTGGCCGGATTCCTGGAAGATGTTCCGCTGGGAGCGCGGCTGAAGTAGGGCAGCCAGAGCAGGGATCGTTGCTCGGGACCCAGGGCTCGGAGCCGGACGAGCGGCTCTCCGCAGGTGACGCCCGCGGTCCCCCGGCCTGAATTGCGGTTTTTAATCTCTTGCCAAATCCGGCCCCGGCGGTGGCACACTAGAGTCATGCGCGATTTCGGTGCTCAGCAGGATCTCCTCACGGTGCTGCTCATTGACGACGACTTGGTCAGCCGGGAGGTGATGGCCACGGTTCTCACCATGAGCGGTTATACGGTTCACACCGCCGCGGGCGGCGAAGCATCGCTCGAGGTGCTGGCCGACGGCGGATGCATTCCCAGCGTCATTCTGGTGGATGCGCAGATGCCGGGCCTGAGCGGCAGCGAGTTGATTGCGGAACTGCGCGCGCGCAGCCACGCCTCCATCTACGTGATCAGCGCCAGCAACGCGCCGGACGAGCTGGTGGCCGGCGCCGACGGGTTCCTGCTCAAGCCGCTTACCGCCGACGGCCTGCAGAAGCTGCTGCGAATGCACGCCCCCCAGCCCGCTCGCGCCGAGCACAACAGCTCGTCTCCGGCGCCCGGCCCGCAAACCGGCGATCCGGTCGTCAGTCCCAAGATTCTGGCCGAGCTTCGAGAGATGATGCCGGCAGCCGCGGTCCGCCAGATCTATGTGGCCATCGTCGCCGATCTGGACCAGCGCATCGCCGCCCTTGATGCCGCCATCGCCGCCGGCGACGCCGCTGAGGTGCGCCGCATCGGCCACGCCATCAAGGGGGGCTGCGGAATGGCAGGCGCCCTCCAGGCTTCCCGCCTGGGCGCATTGCTCGAGTCCGGAGCGCTCGAGTCGAATGGTAACCACCTGGATAACAACTCGACCGTGATCGGCGATTTGCACGCCGCCGCCCGCCGTCTGGAGAGTATGCTGGAGGCAGGATTCCCGGAGTAGGATAGGAAATGACCGTGCCAGAGACCTTGCGCGGGTTTTTCACAGCCTCGCCGGGGAACTGGTTTTGGGATTAGGAGGCTAGTCGCTCAAATGGAACGACCGATCCGTATTGTGGTGGCGGACGACCATCCTGTGGTCCGCATCGGTGTACGCAACATGCTCACCGAAAAAGACGGCTTCGATGTGATTGGCGAGGCCTCAGACGGCGACGAAGCCATTACCCTGACCCTGGAGACGGAGCCCGATATTCTGCTCCTCGACGTGCTCATGCCGCGCCTGCCCGGCCTGGAGGCCATGCGCGCCATCATGAACGGCGCGCCCACGGTGAAGACCCTCCTCCTCACCTCCACCATCACCACCCAGCAGGTCATTGAGGCTCTGCAGATCGGCGCCCGCGGCATTGTCATCAAAGACGCGCTCTCAGGCCATCTCCAGACCGCTATCCGCACCGTCTACGCCGGCGACTACTGGATCGGCGGCAAGCGCGTGGGCAATCTTGTCTCCGCGCTCCACGATCTCGTCCAGCAGGCCGCCGTGCCCCCGCGCAAGACCTACGGCCTCACCCACCGCGAGCTTGAAGTCGTGGGCTGCATCGTCGAGGGTTGCAGCAATCGCGATATTGCCCGGCAGTTCACTCTAAGCGAAGAGACCGTCAAGCGCCACCTCTCGAACATCTTCGACAAGACCGGCGTTTCCACCCGCCTGGAGTTGGCTCTGTTCGCCATCGCGCACCAGCTCATCACCTCGCCGTAACGGCGCGCTATAGGCCGCGTTCCTTGCCGGCATCGAGCGGAAGCGCTTGAGGCGGGATTTGCGGCGTCGCGCCGGCTGCCCTTCCACCGGCGGTTCACGGCCTTGGCAGCAGCGCAAGAACCCCTTTGCTGGGACTGGGAATGACGTGAGCGGCCACCAGGCGGCCGAGACCCTCCACCCTGTTCTTTCCCGCCTCCACGGCCGCGCGAACGCTGGCCACGTCGCCCTTGATGAGAACCGTGATATACCCGCCGCCCAGCTTCTCCCGCGCCAGCACCTCCACCGCCGCGGTCTTCAGTGCTGTGTCGATGGCCTCGAATACGGCTGTGAAGCCCTGCGTCTCGATGAGACCCACGGCAAAGTTCGCTTGGTCATTCATAAGATTCTCCGGTAACTGGACTGACGGTTGTTCGATAAGTGGGTTGAAATCCGGCTCCGCCTGATAGGCGGCGCGCGCGTGCTCCGATGGGGCCGGTATGACGTGCGCGACGATCGGGGTCCGCATGGCTCGGGCGGTCTCTTTGGCGGCTTGCGCGGCAGCCTCGATATCGCCGATGGCTCCGTGCAGCTTGATGCAGACTCCGGGAGCGTCGTTCAACTCCGCCTGCAGGACGCGGACGTTGGCGCACTTCTCCATGGCGTCCAGCACCACCATGGCCGGCGACCAGCCGCCAATCTCGATCAGGGCAAGGGCCTCGCTCAGAACACACCCCGCGCTTTCAGTTCATGCATGACTCTGACCGCCACCTGCTTCACCATATCCTGCGTCGTGTCCCCGGTCCGCACCGGGCAGCCGGTCGGCGGCGGCTCAACCAGCTCGAAATCCGCCAGGATGCAGTGAAGAACGGAACTGAGGGCCGCGCGATCGATGCGCTGCGAGCTGGTTTGAGGCTGCCGCCCCCGGCCGAAGTGAAAGCCGCGCAACTCGGCCGCAGCCCTGAAACCGTCCGGGAATTCGAAGTTATTGAGCATGGCGTCGAAGAGTTCGAGGATGCGAAACTGCCATTTCATGGCCGCGGCGCTGTCTCCGGCGCGATACAGATCGTACATGCGCCGGGTGATCTCCGGCACCGCGTTGCTGGAAGCATGGGTTCCGCCGTCGCATCCGATCATCAGCATGGGAACCAGAACGGCTTCCCACCCGGTCAGAAACGAGAAATCCGGGCGCTCGGGGCGAACCGCGGTAATCATCCGCATCATGAAGGCCAGATCGCCGGATGAATCCTTGATGCCGACCACCCTGGGGAATTCGCAGGCCAGCCGCCGGATGGTGGGTACGTCGATGGGGCTGGCGAACATGGGAATGTTGTACAGCGTGAGGTCGATTGGCGAGTTGCGGGCAATCTCGGCGAAGTACGCGTACACCGACTCAGGGCCGAGCCTGTAGTAGAACGGCGCCACGATGGCCACGGCCCTCGCGCCCATCTCCGCGTAGGCCTCGCAGGCCGCCAGCGTCTCCTTCACGTTGGCTTCCGCCGCGCCCGCCAGAATGGGAACCCGGCCGGCGCACTCCTCCGCCACCACCTGAACAATCCGGCGTCGCTCCTCTGGAGTGAAGCGCGTGAACTCGCCCGTCGAGCCATTCGGGTACAAGCCATGCACGCCGCGCTCGATCAGCCAGGAAACGAAGCGGCGAAACTCCGGCTCGTCGATCCGGTTCCGCTCGTCCAGGGGAACCAGAAGCGGCGTGAAGATCCCTTCCAACTTGTTCAGTTCGCAGGCATGCATGGCAGGCACCAGGGTTCACAAAACCGGGTTTCAGTTTATGTTACTCCAGGATCGCGCCTGGCGGATCGCCGCCTTGCCGTTTGGTCTGGCATACCCCACGGAAGCTTACTTCACGGCAACCCAAGAACGGGCTCGCTGGCGCCGGCGGGCGCGGGGCCGGTGGACTCGCGGACCACCAGTTCCGTGGCCATGACGATCTCGGAGGGGTATTTGCTTTCGCGGTTGGCGATGCGGTCGAGCAGGATCTGGGCGCCGCGCTTGCCCATCTCGCGCAGCGGCTGGCGGACGGTGGTGAGCGAGGGAGTGGAGTAGGCCGCGGACTGAATATCGTCGAAGCCCACCACCGAAACGTCGTCGGGGACGCGGAGTCCGGCGTCCTTGAGGGCGCGGATGGCGCCGATTGCGGCGATGTCGTTGAAGCAGAAGACGGCGGTGAACTCGCGGGTCCTCTCGAGCAGGGCCTGCATCGGCTTGTAGCCGATCTCGGGCGCCATGGGGTGGAGTCCGTCCTTCATCGACCATCCGGCGGCGTCGATGCGGATGACGAGCGCCGGATCGATCTTGAGATTGATCTCGTGCGCCACCTGCTGGATGGCCTCCCAGCGGAACTCCGAATCGGGAATGGCGCGCGGGCCGCGCATAAATGCGATGCGGCGGTGGCCGAGCGCGTGCACGTGGCTGAGAGCCTGCTCCACGGCCAGATGATGATCGAGGACGATGTTGGTTACGCCCGCGGCCGGGCAATGGGCTGAAATGGCCACCACCGGTACCGGGACTGCGATGTGGTCGGCCGGGGTATTGAGGAGCAGAAAGCCATCCACGGAGCGCTCCACCAGCATGCGCGGGTACTTCTCAATCAGATCGCGCTTCCAGTCGTGGCAGGCGGTGAAGTAGAAATAGCGGGCAGCGGTCAACTCCTGGACGATGCCGCTCATGACGCTGGTAAAGTAGCCCTCGCTCAGGTCGGGAGCCAGCACTCCCACGCTCATGGAGCGGCTTTGGCGCAGGGAGCGGGCGAAGTAGTTGGGGCGGTAATTCAGCCGCTCGGCCGCCTCTGTAACCCGGCTGCGGGTCTCCTGAGGGATGGACTTGGCGGAGGGCGAGTCGTTCAGAACCAGCGAGACGGTGGTTTGCGACAGGCTCAGATGCTCGGCCAGCATTCTCAGGTTTACGTGTCCCGGCGGCGTCGAACTTCTTCCCCGTGCCATGTACGAGTTGTAACACGTTTTACCTGGATCGGAAACAGCGTTTCCCGGCCAATATATCGATTTTGCCGCTAACGCGCGCGGAATGGGGATGGGCGAGACCGAAAGGGAAAACGAGGCTTCCGGGGACGCGGAAACGCCGCCGGGGGACCAGACGCTTCGAACGTTCGACAGCGGCCCTGGCGTGGGCCTCCGATCGATAAGCACCCGCAAGCGGGAGCTGGCCTGAATCCCGAATGGCATAGAGCAGATAAGCCCGACCCTTCATTCCAGAAGCTATCTCGTAAACCGGTTTTGAAAGGGCACGGCTTTAGAACCTATGGGTAAATAAGTAGCGCCGGCCTCCTGGTCGGGTCGCCGCAGCGACTGTGGGCCTCCTGGCCCGCGCGCGGATTCTGGTGGCGTGGACGCCGCCAGTACAGCCGCTCTGGAGAGCGGCGCTACTCAAATGCGCAATTTACGGATGATCTCTTAGCCGTGCCGCAAGTGCAATGGAACCAATGACTCCCAGTCCAGCCTCCGGCACGATGACCCAGAGCCCCGTCGATCGGATAGCAAGGCGAGTTAAACTGAGCCAACCGGAGCCCACGCATTGTTGATCGATTCCCATGCCCATCTGGACAGCGAGCGCTACGCTGAAGACCGCGAGGCCATGCTGCGCCGCGCCTGGGATGCCGGGGTGGGCGCGGTGCTGGCCATCGGCATTGGCGAGCAGGTCGCCGGAATGCATCGCGCGCTCGACGTCTGCCGCCAGTTCAGCGGGCAGCCCGGCCTTCCCAGGCTCTACGTGAGCGCCGGCGTCTATCCGCACAACGCGGCGGAGATCGACGATGCCGTGCTCGCCAGGCTGGACAACCTGCTGGCCGAGCCGGAGGCGATCGCCTGCGGTGAGATCGGCCTGGACTACTACCATGAGGGTGCGCCGCATCCCGCGCAGCGCCAGGGGCTGATTCGCCAACTGGAGATCGCGGCGGCGCGCAAGCGGCCGATCCTGATTCATTGCCGGGCGAAAGATGGAACGACAGACGCCTGGGACGATCTGCTCGAAATCCTGGAAGCCCATTGGCGGCCCACCGGCCTGGGCGGCGTCATGCACTGCTTTGGCGGCGGCTGGGAGCAGGCGCGGCGGTCGCTCGACCTGGGCTTTCTGGTCTCCTTCGCCGGCAACCTGACTTATCCCAAGGCCCAGCCGCTGCGCGACGTGGCCGCGCGCCTGCCCCTGGACGGGATGCTGGTGGAGACCGACGCCCCCTGGCTGGCCCCGGCGCCCCATCGCGGCAAGCGCAACGAACCCGCCTGGGTCGTGCAGACGGCGCTGGTCTTGGCCGAGGTTTTGCGGGTTGATAGGGAAGAAATCGCCTCCGCAACCACGAAAAACTTCTTGCGGCTGTTTCACCTCCAGCCGGACGTGGGAAACTGATAGAGGCACTGCGTGCGGCAGCCTTTTGGTTTGGATTTTTGAGGACAGGAAAAATGGCTCAGGAGAATTCGTTCGACGTTGTCAGCAAAGTGGATATTCAGGAGGTGCGCAACGCCATCGACCAGGCGATGAAGGAAGTTCGCCAGCGCTTCGACCTGAAGGATACCCACTCGGAGATCGTGCTCGAAGGCAGCGAAGCGATCCAGTTGGCCTCGTCGGGTGAGTACAAGCTGGAGGCGGTCAAGGATATTCTGGCGCAGAAGCTGGTCAAGCGCGGCGTCTCGCTGAAGAATCTGACTTACGAGAAGCTGGAGGAGGCCTCGGGCAAGCGCGTGCGGCAGAAGATCAATCTCCAGCAGGGCATCCCGGTGGAAAAGGCCAAGGAGATCGTTCGCCTGGTGAAGGACTCCAAGAAGAAGGCCCAGGCCAGCATCCAGGGCGACACCGTAAGAATATCGAGCAAGGACCGCGACGAGCTGCAGGCCATCATCGCCCTGCTGCGCGGCAAAGATATGGGTCTGGAGTTGCAGTTCACCAACTACCGCACGAACTAGAGTCCGCAAATAGACGGGATGCGGAAGAGTCGTGGATTTGAAAGGGCACGGCTTTGGCCGTGCCGAAACGGCGGGAAAACAGAAGGGCTTTAGCCCCTGAGGTATTCTTTTCGGAGACTTCGCTTACTTTTTAGTCGGAATTGGAGCGCTTTGAGCACAATAGCAACACCGACGGCAAGAGAGGTCTTCGATCTGCTGCGCGACGATCTCGTCGCGATCGAGCAGGAGTTGGGCCGCGACGCCGCCTCCGGCGTAAGCACCATCACGGAGATTGCCGAATACTTGCGCGAGGGCGGCGGCAAGCGCATCCGTCCCACGCTGCTGCTGCTCAGCGCGCGCCTGCTCGGCTACTTCGGCCAGAGCGCCATTCGCCTGGGCGCGGTGGTGGAGATGGTGCATACCGCCACGCTGGTTCACGACGACATCATCGATGGCGCCGACACGCGCCGCGGCCGCCCCTCGGCCAACACCACCTGGGGCAACGAAAAGTGCGTGCTGGCCGGCGACTGGCTCTACATGCAGGCCTTCAACGTGGCGCTCAAAGAGCGCAACCTGCGCGTGCTCGACCTGCTCATCGGCCTCACGCAGCAGATGGTCGAGGGCGAGCTGCTGCAGATTCAGAAGCTGGGCCGCGCCGTCAGCGAGGCCGAGTACTACGACCTCATCTTCCGCAAGACCGCCTGCCTGTTTTCGGTTTCCATGCGGCTGGGCGCGGTGCTGGCCGGCGCCGCGGAGGGCGAGGAGACCAGCCTCGCCACCTATGGGCGCGCTGTCGGCCTGGCCTTCCAGATCGTGGACGACGTGCTCGACCTGACGGCCAGCGAAGAGGTTCTGGGCAAGCCCGTGGCCAGCGACCTGCGCGAGGGCAAGGCCACTTTGCCGGTGATCCACTCCATCGACCACGGCACCGCCGCCGAGCGCAGGACGATTCAGCGGGTTCTGGACGACCGCAGCTTCGAGAACGTGAGCCGCGAAAGGATTCGCGACATTCTGGCGCGCAACGGCTCGGTGGAGTACGCCATGGGCGTGGCCGACCGCTACGCCGAACAGAGCCGCCAGGCGCTGGCCCAGTTTGCCGACTCCGAGTTCAAGCGCGCCCTGCTTTGGGCGCCCGACTTCGTGGTGGCGCGGGAGAAGTAGCGGCCCGCCGATTCGCGGCCCTCCTCACGCATCCCGCACGATCGTTCCCTGGTGGTAGACGATCTTCCAGCCGTCGGGAGTCTTCCGCCAGATGGTTGCCCGCCGGGTGAGGCGCTGGTTGTCCTGGAGCAGCGTGTAGGTCAGCAGATAGGTATCCTCGCTCAATTTGCGGCAATGGAAGCCGCTCGTCTCCCACACGTCGGCGTGCGGGACGGAGAATCGCTCCTCCAGTCCGTCCAGCACACACTCGCGGGAGTAGCGGCGTCCGGAGGCCCCGGTCTCCCAGTAATCCTCCGCCGTCATGCGCTCGAAATCGGCTCGCGAGGTTCCGAACTCCGGGCGATGAAAGATGGGCTCGCGGCGGGAGAGATCGGCCAGTACGCCTTCGAGCTCGGGCGCGGTCGCGAGCGCAGGCTCCAGCGCTCTCATCCACGCTTCGGGCGCGGTTTCGCTCACTGGTTCGCCGCTGCGGGCTGAGATCAGCTCATCCTTCACCAGGTGCAGCCGGATAAGCTCCGGCCTCACGGGCGCATCCTTGAAGTGCAGGCCGGCCGCCTCCACTACCCTGCCGCGCAGCGCCTCCCAGCCATCGGCCTCGGCAACGATGGAGTGACCCGGCGCCCGCGCCACATAGCCGCCCGCCTCCGTCTCGCGCACCTCGAAGATCAGTTCCATGGCAGACAGGATAGCGCGGCTTGCCCGGCCAACGTTCGAAGCCGAGTGGGAGCGGCTGGCGGAGGGACCGCTGACTGAGAGATGAGCCCAACTTCCGGGAGTCAGGGCTTTCGTGCAGGTGCTGCCCCGATCTGCGCGGGCGTTTCCGCTGATGGAGCCGGCGCATTGGATTGCGGGGAGTTATCCGGAGGCTTTGCGGGGGGCGGGGGCGCTTCGACCACGATTCGATCAATGCTGCGCCGGGCTCGCGTGAGCGTCAGGCCGAGGTTCTGTTCGATCGCGGCCCTGGCTGAATCCTTATCGTCCACGGCCAGGTCGAAGATGGCATCGAATCCTCCAGACACCCCGGTTTCATTGACAACCGGGACGTGCAGGAACCCTTCCAGCGTTTGCGCCAGGTCGTCGAGCGAGGCATTCTTCAGAATGAGCTTGCCGGAGCGCGGATCGCAGAAGCACATGCTACTTTGTTTTGAAGCTGCGGGGACGAGCAGGCTGGCAGCCTCTGGGGTTGCCTGAAGGACCCAGGCGTCTTCCTCCCTGGAAACATGACTCAGCTTCAGGCCGGTGGCGGCGGCGAGGGCCAGTTCCAGCGCCGGGGCCAGTTGCCGAAGAGTTCCGCCGGGCGCGTTTACGTGCAGCGTGTACCTTGCATTCTGCATGTTTCCGCGGAATTCGATGCGGCTCCAAGGCGTGCTGAGCGCCAGCGGAAAGAGCATCATGAGCGGGGCATTTCTAACATCGAACGAGTAGGGACCGCTGTTCCCGGCCGGGCCTCGGATGATCGAGATATTCCCATTTGGGTCACCGGCCCGGACGGAGATATCGAAGAGCGGAGTGGAGCCGGCAGCATCGGCGGTTTCGCGGCTGACCGCGGCCTTTGCCGCGTCGAAGGTTTGATTCAGGGAGATGTTGCCGTCTTGGGGAAATGCCACCGGCCTTCCATCGGCCAGCGCAAGCAGTTGCTCCCGGTTCAACTGGTCGGGGCGGAGCGTGGCTGTGATGCGGCCCTGGGTGTCGATGACGAAGGTGCGGGGGCGAATCTTTGCATCATATGCGTCGATGATTTTGCTCGTGCTGTCCAAACCCACCCAGCCGCGGATGGGAACCTTTGCCAGAAACTTCTTCACCACGGCTGGATCTTCATCGTCCACGGCGATGAACTGCACCTTGTCCGATTCGGTTGACTGAACCAACGAATTCAGATAAGGGATCTCAATGATGCACCCCCCGCACCAGGTGGCCCAGAACTCCAGCACCACCACCTTGCCGCGCAGGGAGGGCCAGTCGGCCTTGGCGCCAGGAGGGGCTTGTAGCAGATCCGTGAATGTAAGCGCGGGAGCGGGCTGGCCAATGGCCGGCCCGGCGGCCTTGGCAGGAAGGCAGCAAACAGCGGCGAGAACGACCACCGCCAACCCGAATCGAATCCGATGCATGCCCATTCTTCTCTTCTCCTTCCGAGGCTCCGGCAAAACCGTTTCTAGGACGCGTCACGGGATAATACGGCCGGGTGCCCCATCCTTCGCTTCTTTCTGGCGAAGGGTGGGTTCCACGCCAGCGTTATATTGACGGTAGCAACGCCAGAATCTCCGCCTCAGGGCCAATCTTGCGCGCCGTGGAAGATGCGCGAAATCTCGATCGCATTTGGCGTGACCCGATAGACGACGATGTAAGGCAAAGGCGCAAATGTAAGTTCGCGGCGTCCGGCCATGCGGCTGCTGGCTCGTCCCAGATGGGGAGAATTCTTCAGGCGGGCGCATTTGTTGTAGATGGTCCGAGCAACGCGGCGGGCAGCTTCAGGGTTGTCGCGCTCGATCCATTCGCAGATGCGTTCCAAATCTTCGGCTGCGGGCAAGGACCAGCGGACCTCCATCAGGGCCTCAAGAACCGTTCAAGGCGCTGGCCCACTTGCTCGTGCGTGAGGTATTCGCCGTGTAGCAGCGCGTTCTCGCCGCGGTTCACCGCGTCCACGAAGCGGCTTTCCTCGTCGAAATACCGTTCCACGACTTGCCGCACCAACTCACCGGGCTTGCGACCCAACAGAGTGGCGGATCGCGCAAGCTTCGCTTCGAGTTCGGGTGTGAAAAGCACTTCCATACCGCTCAGAATACGGGAAAACTTCGCCCGTGGCAAGGCTGTTTATCCGGAAGACGGAAGCGGCGAACGCACCCATTACGAGGATTTGATCGCACAATATGGGAATCCATCTCCGCCCTGTGCTTTGCATCACAGCCGCCCCACCCCCCTCAGCGGCGACACTTTTTTAGCGGCTGTGTCGCGTCCGGCTGCGCTGTGAGGAAACGGGAATGAGTGAACAGAAGATGGTTATTTTGGATGGGAACGAGGCCGCCGCCTCGGTGGCCTATCGTCTCTCCGAAGTGGTGGCAATTTACCCCATTACGCCGTCGTCGCCGATGGCCGAGTGGGCGGATCAGTGGCGCTCGGAGGGAAAGAAGAATATCTGGGGCGCATTGCCCGTGGTGGAAGAGCTGCAGAGTGAGGGCGGCGCGTCGGGCGCGCTGCACGGCGCGTTGCAGGCTGGGGCCTTCGCCACCACCTTCACGGCCTCGCAGGGGCTGCTGCTGATGATTCCCAACATGTTCAAGATCGCCGGAGAACTGACCCCGGCGACGATGCACGTTTCGGCCCGCACCCTGGCCACGCACGCGCTGTCGATCTTCGGCGACCACTCCGACGTGATGACCTGCCGGGCGACGGGCTGGGCGATGCTGGCCTCGAACTCGGTGCAGGAGGTTCACGACCTGGCGCTGGTGGCGCAGATCGCCACCCTGGAATCCCGCATTCCCTTCATTCATTTCTTCGACGGCTTCCGCACCTCGCACGAAGTGGGCAAGATTCTGCCCATCGGCGACGAGACCCTGCGCGCCATGGTGGACGACAAGTACATCATCCAGTACCGGCAGAATGCCCTGTGCCCCGACCGGCCGCGAATCCGCGGTTCGGCGCAGAATCCCGACGTGTTCTTCCAGGCGCGCGAGGCCTGCACGCCGTTCCACGCCGCGGTTCCGAGGATCGTGCAGTCGGTGATGGACCGCTTTGCCGCGCTCACCGGCCGCGCTTATCACCTCTTCGATTACTACGGCGCACCGGATGCGGAGCGGGTGATTGCGCTGATGGGCTCGGGCGCCGAGGCCGCCGAGGAGGCCGTGGACGCGCTGAACAGGCAGGGCGAAAAGCTGGGGCTGCTGAAGGTTCGCCTCTATCGGCCGCTGGACGCCAAGGCCTTGCTGGCCGCGCTGCCCGCCACGGTGAAGTCGATCGCCATTTTGGACCGCTGCAAGGAGCCGGGCGCGGCCGGCGAGCCGCTCTACCAGGACATCGTGACCGCGCTGGCGGAGAATGCCGCCAGCCTGCCGTTCGCCATGCCCAAGGTGATCGGCGGGCGCTACGGGCTTTCTTCCAAGGAGTTCACTCCCGCCATGGTGAAGGGCGTCTTCGACGAACTGGCCAAGCCCGCGCCCAAGAATCACTTCACCATCGGCATCGACGACGACGTGAGCCACACCAGCCTCAGTTACGATCCCGCGTTCTCGACCGAAGATCCGAAGGCCGTGCGGGCGCTGTTCTACGGCCTGGGCTCCGACGGCACGGTGGGCGCCAACAAGAATTCCATCAAGATCATCGGCGACAACACGCCCAACTACGCGCAGGGGTACTTCGTTTACGACTCGAAGAAGTCAGGGTCGATGACCACCTCGCACCTGCGCTTCGGGCCGAACCCCATCCGCTCCAGCTACCTGATTACGCGCGCCAGCTTTGTAGCCTGCCACAACTTCAGCTTCCTGGAGAAGATGAACGTGGTGGAGGCGGCCATGCCGGGCGCGGTCTTCCTGCTCTGCTCACCCTACCCGGCGGCCGAGGTCTGGGATCACCTGCCCAAGACCACGCAGGAGGAGATCCTGCGCAAGAAGATCGAGTTTTATGTGATCGACGGCAACAAGGTGGCGCGCGACGCCGGCATGGGCACGCGCATCAACACCATCATGCAGGCGTGCTTCTTCGCCATCAGCGGCGTGCTGCCGCGCGAGGAGGCGATCGCCCAGATCAAGAAGGCCATCTACAAGACCTACGGCAAGCGCGGCGAGGCGGTGGTGCAGAAGAACTATGCCGCCGTGGACCATGCGCTGGCTCATCTGGAAAAGGTCGAGCTGCCCGCCGCTGCCTCATCGGGCTTCGACCTGATTCCCTCCATCAGCGCCAAGGCGCCGGAGTTTGTGCGCAACGTGCTGGGCCAGATCGCCGGTGGGCACGGCGACCTGCTGCCGGTCAGCGCCATCCCGGCCGGCGGGGCGTTCCCGACGGGAACGGCGCAGTGGGAGAAGCGCAATATCGCGCAGTTCATCCCGGTTTGGGACAAGGATCTGTGCATCCAGTGCGGCAAGTGCGTCATGGTCTGCCCCCATGCCGTGATTCGCGCCAAGGTCTACTCTCCGGAGCTTGGGGATAAGGCGCCCGCGGCCTTCAAGTGGGCCAAGCCCAAGTGGAAGGGGATGGAGCAGGAGCGCTACACGCTGCAGGTAGCGCCCGAGGATTGCACCGGCTGCGCGGTCTGCGTCGAGGTCTGCCCGGTGAAGAGCAAGAGCGACGCCAGCCACAAGGCCATCAACATGGCGCCCCAGGCGGCGCTGCGCGAGGCCGAGCGCG
>Ga0326728_10016258_pt1 | contig 15225 bp, 13 predicted proteins | sample MB3enrmetagenome_FD_207602 | JGI IMG/M metagenome (GOLD analysis project Ga0326728, IMG submission 207602) | Lab enriched peat soil microbial communities from McLean, Ithaca, NY, United States - MB31MN | ecosystem: Environmental > Terrestrial > Soil > Wetlands > Peat | place: USA: New York...
ACGGAGCCCGGCTCAAGGAGATCCCGATGGGAGCCGTGGGGATCTATACCTATACGCAGAAATTTAAGACCGGTCTTCAGCAGCTCATGGCCGGCAGCCGCAACTTCCGGCTCTCCACTATCTCCCGTAGCGACCTGATGGCGCTTACACCTGAAGCCGCTGAGATCTCGGGGATCCCGTACGTGATGGACGCACGGTACAACGAAGCCATGGCGGTACTGCTCGATTGATGTGCAGATCCGGGCCTATCCCTGTTTTTTGGCCGGTTCTTTTTTTGCCGGCTCTCTAATGCTGAACGTCCCAAGAATATCCAGAGAGATCTTTGTCCCCAGCGTTGGCTGCAGCGACTCGATCCAGAGAAAAAATCCTACACGGGAAGGAGTTGGCCGTTCGAACCGGAAGTGGCCTTCCCTTGTCTGCACCATCTTGAGGTACTCCTTTTTCTCCCGTGACCTGATGTAGATGATCAGCTCAAAACCGGGAAGATCAGTTGCGATGATCGCCTTGGAAAAATACTGGAAAAATTCACTGCATTCCACACGCCGGCCCCGGACCACAAAGCCGTACTGCTCGCAGACCGCCATGATCGCCCGGGGATAGAGCGCCCCGTACAGGATCTTTTTGACAAGCGCCTCGGAGGCGGTAGAGGGATCAAGGCTGTTTTTTGCCTGGCCCCGGCCGATCCTGGTGAAGATCCGGTTCCGGAACTCGTCATGACACTTCCGGTAATCGATAGGATGTTTAAGGGGGATATCGGTGGCCTGTATCAGCTTTGGGTGATTGGTTGGTTTCGTGTACAGGATGCGGGGACGGTAGTGCTTGACGAGCGATTTGATCTGTTCGCAGGAGCTGGTGTGGATGATCGCGTTGTCCGGATCCTTTGCCAGGCGTTTTACCACGGAATAGTTGGAGATGTCAAAGGAGGAGACCAAGATAAACGGGACATGCTCCTGGCCGTAGAGGTACCCAAGCAGCCGTTTCTTGAACGCGATCTCGACCTCAAACTCCTTGAGATCGGCCGGGGAGGTGACCACTTCTCCGAACGCAACATGATCCTTATCGTCCACGAGAAGGAGGTCAAATTCCGCGAGGTCCTGGCCATTGCCCCGGAACGTGATATCCCCATACCGGGAGTAGAAAATACCATTCTGGCCGAGCCTCGCATTCGTTCCGGCACGTGGTGCATCGGCGCCTTTTCGCGCAAGGTATTTGATCCGGGAGGATTTCTGCGAGATATCCAGGAACATCTCGTACACGATCGCCTCGAACCAGCGGCCTTCGGCAGTCCGCATAGGCTCGATATCAGGAGAGAACAGTTTCTTGCGCTCGGTGGTGTTCATGTGCCGTGTGGCATTGAGCGCAATGGCCGCCGTGGGTTTAAAATTTCTGAAATTGGAGTTCAGCCACGGGATCATGATGGATTATGATAGGTTTCCACCGGCAGGCTAAATAACAATCTGCAAAAAGGCTGCCCAATTTGGTCAATCAGGGCCGGAGCTGGGCTAAGTATATATTTGAGAGCCCTCTATTTCCATCCAATCCCCGGGTGCGCAGCAACCCGGAGGTAAACAAAGGAGGGGGTAAAAATCGATGTCGGACATGAGGAGATCATCCGGCAGGGATCCGCTCCCCCGTTATGCGACAGCGGACGGTTCCACACCGGAATATGGAGCGATCCTTGAACAGATCCAGAATTACCGCCATTCAATGATTGGGAGGTCATTTTTTTATATTCTGGCAGAAGATGAGGAAGATTATTGCCTGTGCCGGATCATTCCGGGGGGCGGCACGATTTTCTTCCATGAAATTGTCGATCACCGGAAATACGGTATATCTGATGAGGATATGGAACAGGCAAAGAAGTACGACACCGGCGCCTTTTCCCTGCCGGGGCATTTCCACATCTCACCTCATATCGAGAAAAAACTCCGTGCACTTCTGGACGAGGATTAAGAAAATTTCAGGGTCCCTCTCCATATTTCAGAGAGGGATACAGGTACTTTTATTAAAGAAAATATTTTAAAGAAAAACGAAAGCAGGGGGAGAATTTCCCCTGCTTTTCCCGGCGATAGTACTGCTATGGTGCAGCTTGACGGTACATGACTGTCCTGTTTTCCGGTTATGTCTCGATATCACCGGTCCTGATCCGTATGGATTTCTCGACCGGCAGAACGAAGATCTTTCCATCACCGATCTTTCCGGTCCGGGCTGAGCCGGTCAGCGTTGCGATCACATCATCCACATCCTTATCGTGGACAACGATCTCAAGTTTAACCTTGGGAAGGAGATCGACGGTCATCTTGCCGCCGCGGTACTCAAGGGAGATCCCTTTCTGCGCTCCCCTCCCTTTCACTTCCGTGATGGTCATGCTGATGTGGCCTTTGTCTTCAAGCGCTTTTTTCACAAACTCGAACCGTTCCGGTTTGATTATTGCGACGATCATTTTCATGGCAATCACCCAATGGGATTAGGCCCGCTCCCCATGCTGGGAGATGTCGAGCCCGACATATTCCTCTTCCTCGGTCACGCGCAGGCCAAGCGTTTTGTCCACGATGACTGCAAGGATGTACGTAACAACGAACGCATAGATCACAGCAGAGCCGGCACCGACAATCTGGGCAACGAACTGGTGGACGTTTCCTTCGAGAAGTCCCGAGGCGCCGTTCACGGCTGCAGATGCGAAGATACCGGTGGCGAGTGCACCCCACAGTCCACCCATACCGTGGACAGCCCATGCATCTAGGCTCTCATCAATTCCTTTGCTCTGCCGCCAAAGCATGATGAAGTAGCACATCACACCGGCAACTGCACCGATCGCGATGGATGCCATCGGCGTAACGTAACCGGCAGCGGGCGTGATCGCTACAAGGCCGGCTACTGCACCCGAGACAAACCCAAGCGAACTGGGCTTGCCGCCATGGGCCCACGAGACAAGCAGCCATGCCATAGCCGCTACCGCGGTAGCGGTGTTGGTGGTTACAAAGGCGTTGACCGCAAGGCCGTTTGCGGCAACCGCACTGCCCGCGTTAAACCCGAACCAGCCAAACCAGAGCAGTACTGCACCAAGGATCGACCACGGGATGTTGGCCGGTTCCATTGCGTACTTTCCAAACCCGACGCGTTTACCTATCACAAGGGCAAGGGCAAGTGCAGCAAAACCCGAACTGATATGCACAACTGTGCCGCCCGCGAAATCGATTGAGCCGAACTGGGAAGTCCAGCCGCCGCCCCACACCCAGTGGGCAAGCGGGTCATAGACAATCGTCGTCCAGATCAGGGCAAAGATCAGGTAGGAGCTGAACTTGATACGCTCGGCAAACCCGGAGGTGACGATCGCCATCGTGACCGTGGCAAACACGAGCTGGAATACCATGTACAGCATTCCCGGTACCAGCGGACTGTACGGGCCGGGGTCAGACATGCTCACACCGCTTAAGCCCAGGTTGCTCAGGTTGCCGATAAACCCGCCAACGTCAGGACCAAAGGCAAGCGAGTACCCGAAGAGTACCCACTGGATGCTCACGAGGGCAAAGGCCACAAACGAGAGCGTGATCATATCAATGAAGTTTTTCTTGCGTACAAGACCGCCATAGAAGAACCCGACTCCCGGCGTCATGATCATGACGAGCGCCGTGGAGGCAAGCACCCATGCAATTGCTCCAGAATCCAAAGCCATTTAGTTCACCTGGTTATCTGTCATGAATCAGATTTCTGCCAGCCACGCGGAACCGTTATGTCCCGGTTGCCTGACCGCAGCGGATCTCTTCCCGCGTACAGTGCCCCGGACGAATGCCGGTGACGAACTCCGGGAAGAAAGTCCGGCATCACCCATGCATTTGAGGAAAACCTGCGCCTGCTGGAGAGTGTTCATGTTGAAATGCTCACTAAGATTGTAGGAAGGAAGTTCTATTCCTACATATATAAATATTGTGTTTTCCCCATACTGCGACTGATAGATATCCAGACACACATGAGAACGCTCCACCGAATACATAAGTGGATAATTGAGAGCGAATGTCAGAATTAACTGCGTTTTTCTGATCCCTATGCGCGTGGATCGCACCCGAAATAGTTCCGGGCCGGCCGGCAATAATTAAAAAAAAGATTAATTAAAAAAAATTATGCCCGTTCACCGTGATGGCAGATATCGAGCCCTACATATTCCTCGTCCGGGGTGACCCGCAGGCCCATAACCCGGTCCAGGATCCAAGCTATGACAAAAGTCATGACAAAAGCGTACACCACTGCTGCAATGGCACCGATCGTGTTTGCCACCAGTTGATGGGTATTGCCCTCAAAGAACCCGGAGAAGCCGGCCACTGCTGCAGCGGCAAAGAGGCCGGTGGCAAGCGTTCCCCAGACCCCACCCATACCGTGGATAGCCCACGCGTCCAGGCTCTCGTCAAGCTGTTTGCTGATCCGGAGAAGCATCATGCCAAAGCAGAGAACTCCGGCCACAGCACCAATAAGGATGGCCACCATGGGAGTTACAAAACCTGCAGCTGGCGTGATTGCCACCATCCCGGCGATTGCACCACTCACCATACCCAGTGAGCTGGGCTTACCCTGGTACCAGCTGGCAAACATCCATGCAAGAGCACCGGCAGCAGCGGCAGTATTTGTATTGATAAACGCAGTGACCGCACTCCCGTTCACCGCAAGTGCGCTCCCGGCATTAAAGCCGAACCAGCCGAACCAGAGGAGGGCTGCACCCAGGAGCGCGATGGGGATGTTATGGGGTTCAAGCGAGTACTCACCAAAACCCGCCCGTTTCCCGATCACAAGCGCCATAGCAAGGGCGGCAAAGCCTGAGCAGATCTCAACAACCGTCCCGCCGGCAAAATCAATCAGGCCCATCTGCTGGGCCCAGCCGCCTCCCCATGCCCAGTGGGCGAGCGGGCAGTACACGACCGTCAGCCAGATGAGGGAAAATACGATAAATGTCGTCAGCCTGATCCGTTCAGCAACTGCAGAGGTCACGATGGTTAGTGTGACCGAGGCAAAGAAGAGCTGGAATGCCACGTACACGAGCGGCGGGTAGGCCGCAGCGCCGGTGGCAGTCGCGCTCACCCCGGTAAGTCCCAGGTACTGGAGGCTGCCGATAAATCCCCCGATATCGGATCCAAACGCCAGCGAGTACCCGACAAGGATCCACTGGATGCTTGTGAGGGAAAGCACAAGGAACGAGAGGGCGATCATCGAGATGAAATTCTTCTTCCGTACAAGTCCACCGTAAAAGAACCCGACACCCGGGGTCATGAGCATGACCAGCAGCGCCGAGACCATGAGCCAGGTTGTAACACCGGTATCAAGAGCCATGTCTTTTTCTCCTGTAACTTTCTGGATGGGGCCCGGTTTTTGGATCCTGCAGGGATAAAGGAGGGGGGCTGCCAGGCACAGGGCATGCACACGCCAGCGTGTGAATCACGACCTGTACTGCATACGGCGGAAAAGTCCCGGCCATTTCCTCTCTTTCCCGGATCCTGAACGGGCGACGGGCAGTTACCGGATAAAAAGTCCAGCCTGTCCCAATATGCGGGAAAAAATTTTTGAGGTTAATTTTTGATGTTGTTAGTTTTCCTGCCGGATTAGTAGGTAGCGAGGTACCGGTCCAGTTCCCACGGGTGGACCGCGAGACGGAATGCATCGGTCTCTGCTTCTGCAATCGTGGCAAGGGTATCAAGGATGTGCGGGCCCAGCGCTTCGCAGATGACCTTGTCCCTGACCAGTTCTGCCTGGGACTCCACAAGGCTGCCGGGCAGCATATCGATCTTCATCTTCTTGCGCTCTTTTGCGCTGAGGTGGTAGATGTTGGTATTGGTCGCATCCGGCGGCATGATCTTGTTCTTCACACCATCGAGACCAGCAGCGAGCATGCAGGCGAAGGTAAGGTACGGGTTGCACATCGGGTCCGGGCTGCGGAACTCGGCACGGGTGCTGTTACCCCGGGCGGCCGGGACACGGATGAGGGCGGACCGGTTGGTCGTGCTCCACGAGATGTAGCAGGGAGCCTCGTAGCCAGGAACAAGGCGCTTATATGAGTTGATGGTCGGATTTGCGACCCGGGTGATAGCCTTTGCGTGCTTGAGGAGCCCCCCGATATAATAGAGGGCGATGTCTGAGAGGCCGTCAGGGGCATTCGCATCGTAAAATGCATTCTTGCCGTTCTTTGCAAGCGACCCGTGGGTGTGCATGCCGCTGCCATTGATACCGGCAAGCGGCTTTGCCATGAATGAAGCATGCAGGCCGTACTTGAGCGCGATGGCTTTTGTGGCAAACTTAAACGTCATGACCCGGTCTGCGGTCGTGACCGCATCTGCATACTTGAAATCGATCTCGTGCTGGCTTGCGGCAACCTCATGGTGGGACATCTCAATTTCAAAGCCCATGCGGCTGAGCGAGAGCACAATCTCACGGCGTACGTCTTCTGCCTTATCCTGGGGTGCGAGATCGAAATAACATCCCTGATCGACAAACTGGGTTGTCGGCTTGCCGTCAACGAGGTTGAAAAGAAAGAACTCGAGCTCGGGCCCGGTATTGAAGGTGTATCCCATCTTGGCCGCGTCGGCCATAACTTTCTTGAGCACGTACCGGGGGTCGCCCTCAAACGGCTTGTTCCCGTACGTATATACGTCGCACATAAACCGGGCAACCTTTCCCTCCTGGGGTCTCCAGGGAAGAAGCGTGTAGGATGCCGGGTCTGCCTTTAAGAGCATGTCCGATTCCTCAATCCGCGTAAAACCTTCGATAGATGAGCCATCGAACCATGTTCCGTCAGTGAGGGATTTTTCTGCCATTGCTGCCGGAATTGCGGCATTCTTGGGCATGCCTGGCACATCGGTAAACTGGAGCCGGACGAATTTCACGTCATCCGCCTCGATCTTCTTGAGCAGTTTGGATACGTCCGCAGACATAATGGAAATAATTTGCCAACCAATTACATTTATATTTTCTTAACTAACTTCATGAGGAGAATGGTTACATTCAAAGCAGGAAACGTACCAATACTGTACGTTTCAATTTCCCGGCAAGGCAGCTGTTTGCGGCCAGGAAACAGATGAGTAACCAGACATCCCGACTGTGATAAAAAAATGTGTGGAATTATCGGTGTCATCGACAAACGCCGCCGGTCCATTGACGGCAGTAAGATACGGGAATCGCTTGCATTAATGGACGAGCGCGGAAACGGGGAGGGAGCCGGTTATGCAGCCTATGGCATATACCCTGACTACAATGACGCCTATGCCCTCCATGTCTTCTTTGACAATGTAAAGGAGAACAAGCCGGATCTTATAAAAGAGCTCGAAGTGTGGGGCACGATTGTTCATGATGAGCCCATTCCTACCTTCGAGGCCGGCATAAAAAAGGTCCACACGCCTTGGCGTTTTTTTTTCAAGCCTGATGTCAGCCGTGCACAGGAGCCTGGAGCCACTGAAGACGAAATCGTTATGCAGCTGGTCATGCGTATTAATACGGCACGCAAGGGTAGCCTGATTTTCTCATCGGGAAAGAACATGGGCGTCTTCAAGGCTTCGGGATGGCCTGAGCAGGTCGCCGATCTTTACCGGATCCAGGACTATAAGGGATACCTCTGGATCGCCCACAACCGGTACCCTACAAACACTGCAGGCTGGTGGGGAGGGGCGCACCCTTTTAACCTTCTTGACTGGAGCGTTGTCCACAACGGGGAGATCACCTCGTACGGTACCAACCAGCGCTATATCGAGAGCTATGGGTACAAGTGCACGATGTATACCGACACCGAGGTCGTTGCGTACCTCATCGATCTTCTGGTTCGAAAGCACGGGCTCTCCCACAGGCTTGCGGTAAAAGCCCTTGCCCCGCCGTTCTGGGACGAGATCGATGTGATGCCGGCAAAGGAGCAGGAACTTAACCGGGCGCTCCGGCTCACCTACGGTCCTGCCCTCATGAACGGGCCCTTTGCGATCTGCGTTGCCACTCCGGATATGCTCATGGGCTTTACCGACCGGATCAAGCTCCGGCCGCTCGTTACCGGTGAACACGGGGACCGGCTCTATATCTCCAGCGAAGAGGCCGCCATCAGGCGCATCGAACCGGAGATCGCTGATGTAAGCATGCCTAAGGCCGGCGAACCCGTGATCGGGAGGGTCATCGCATGAGCATTGGGAGTATCCCGCTCCGGTTCAAGGTGGAACTCGATACCGAGCGGTGCATGAACTGTGGGCGCTGCATCGAGAACTGCTCATACGGTGTGTACCGTAGGGAAGGCGACCGGATCGTGGTCAACTCGCGCAACTGCGTTGCCTGCCACCGCTGCACTGCCTTCTGCCCCCGCGATGCGATCAGTATCTACGAGAAGCCCACGGACTATCGGAGCCACCCGGTCTGGACCCGCGAGATCCGCGAGGCGGTCTTCAACCAGGCAAAGACGGGAAAGATCATCGTTGCCGGGATGGGAAACGTCCTTCCCTACCCGATGATCTTCGACCGGCTGGTGCTTGACGCCTGCCAGGTCACCAACCCGTCAATCGACCCGCTCCGCGAGCCCATGGAGCTGCGGACATACATCGGGAAAAAACCCGCGGCCCTCTCGGTCAAAGAGTACCCTAACGGCGACACGGATCTCCTCACAAGGCTCGCGCCGAACCTGAAACTCGAAACCCCGATCATGATCGGCCACATGAGTTACGGTGCGATAAGCCTGAACGCCCAGACTGCCCTTGCAAAGGCCGTCAAAAAGATGGGCACCTTCATGGGGACCGGCGAGGGCGGGCTGCATGAGTCGCTCTACCCGTATCAGGATAATATCATCGTGCAGGTTGCTTCGGGCAGGTTCGGGGTTGATATCAATTACCTCGAACGCGGGGCTGCAATCGAGATCAAGATCGGGCAGGGTGCAAAGCCTGGTATCGGCGGACATTTGCCGGGCGAGAAGGTCTGTGCCGATGTCTCCTGTACCAGGATGATCCCGGAGGGGAGCGATGCGATCAGCCCGGCACCGCACCACGACATCTACAGTATCGAAGACCTCAAACAGCTCGTGCACAGCCTCAAGGAGGCGACCGAGTGGAAGAAGCCGGTCTTTGTAAAGATCGCAGCCGTGCACAACTCGGCCGCGATCGCGGCGGGGATTGCCCGCTCGGGCGCCGATGCCGTGGTCATCGACGGGTTCCGGGGCGGCACGGGCGCCGCACCCCGGGTCTTCCGCGACCATGTGGGCATCCCGGTCGAAGCAGCGGTTGCAGCCGTCGACGCAAAACTCCGCAAGCAGGGAATCCGTAACGAAGTTTCGATCATCGCGAGCGGCGGGATCCGGCAGAGCGCCGATATTGCGAAGATTATCTGCCTGGGCGCCGATGCAGTGTACATCGGCACCTCGGCGCTCGTTGCCATGGGCTGCCGTGTCTGTGGCACCTGCAACCGGGGTGTCTGCGCCTGGGGGATTGCAACGCAAAGGCCTGAGCTCACCAAAAGGCTTGACCCGGAGACAAATTCGGTGCAGGTCGCAAACCTCATCCACGCGTGGACCGATGAGATTGCGGAGCTGATGGGCGCGGCCGGCATCAATAGTATCGAGAGCCTGCGGGGTAACCGCGACCGGCTCCGGGGCTACATGCTCGATGAGGGGCTGCTTAACGTGCTGGATGTAAAATCCGTGGGGGCGTAAACAATGGCGGCAGTACACATCGATGCAAAGGACCTGCACTACACGCCACTCAACCAGCAGATCCGGAAAACCGTCTGCGATGGCACAAAAGAGATCGTGATCGACAATGTACTCGGCCAGCGGTTTATTGCCGACGGGCTCAAGGGAAATGATGTGACCCTGACCGTCAACGGAGTCCCCGGAGGCGACCTTGCAATGTTCATGAGCGGACCGACCGTGATCGTCCACGGCAACGCGGACCATGCACCGGGCAATACAATGAACCAGGGCAAGGTGATCATCCACGGGAGCGCCGGCGATGCAACCGCCCATTCCATGCGGGGCGGGCGGGTGTACGTCCGGGACAATATCGGGTACCGGGGCGGCATCCACATGAAGCAGTACATGGAGAAGCGGCCGATCCTTGTTGTCGGCGGCTCTGCCCGGGCGTTCCTCGGCGAGTACATGGCCGGGGGCCTCCTGATTGTCCTTGGCCTCAACGGCCAGCCGCCGGTTGCCGAACGCGGCGTGGGGAGCGGGATCCACGGCGGCGAGATCTACGTCCGCGGGAAAATAGATGCGAAGTATCTCGGGGTCGGGTCAAAGCAGGAACCGGCAACCGCAGAACAGATGGCGATCATAAAACCCATCATTGAAGATTTTGCAAAGGCGTTCGGGATCGATGCAGCGCCGCTCGTTTCTGCATCCTACTCCCGGATCGCAGCAGTGAGCGCACGGCCGTTTGCAAGCAAGTACACACCGGAGTGAGAGCGATGGCAGAAAAGAGTTATCTCGATTTGAAAAGCGAGGTCTGGGACAATAAGAAATGCTCGGGATGCGGTGCCTGCGTCGCGGTCTGCCCGGCTGATGCCCTCTCCTTTGCCGAAGGGGAGATGGTGGTAAGCCCGAGGAGCAACGGCTACTGCAAGCAGGCTACCGACAATGTCCCCTGCGGGGCGTGCTACGCGGTCTGCCCCCGGACCGGCGAACAGCCGAACGAGACCCTCGGCACACATCTCGAACTGCTCACGGCAAAAGCGACCTTTGTGATCCCGCACCGGCAGAGCGGCGGCGCGGTGACCGCGATTCTTGCGAATGCACTGGACGAGGGGCTGATCGATGCCGTGGTTACGGTGACCGAGGACCCCTGGACGCTCAAACCGTCATCTGCGGTCATCACAAAGTCCGAGGTTCTCATCCGCGAAGCCGGCAGCCGGTACGGCTGGTGGGTGCCCCTCCTTGCATCGCTTAAGGAGGCGTGCATCACCCGGAAGTACACGAAGGTCGCAGTGATTGGGGTTCCCTGTGCAGTCCAGGCTGCGGCCCGGATCCGGTCAAGCGATAACGATCTCCTCCGCCCGTACGCAAAAGGGATCCGGCTCGTTATCGGACTTTTCTGCACGGAGACCTTCGATTATGAAGGGCTCGTGCACGGTAAGCTTGAAAAGAAATACCACCTTGCCCCCCACGAGATAAAAAAACTGGACGTGAAAGGCAAGCTCGATATCCTAAAACAGGACGATTCCCATCTCTCGGTCCCACTCGCGGATCTTGAAGACACCATCCGGCCGGGCTGCCGGATCTGCACAGACTTCTCCTCGCTTTCTGCCGATCTCTCGGCCGGGTCGGTCGGGAGCCCGGCAGGATACACAACCCTTGTGGTCCGCACTGATACCGGGAAAGGCTTTGTGGAAAGCGCTCTCCGGAACGGGAAACTGGAGAAAGGACCCGGGGTCGATACCGCAGCGATCGAGAAGCTTGCGGCGACAAAGATCCGGAAGAACACAAAGAAATAATTTTTTTCCTTTTTTCATTTGCGTACCGGGCACGGTCTATCCCTGTGCAGCGGAACTGCATAATCCTTCTCAGGGAAAATTCCCCCACCTGCCACAGATGCACCGGCAACCACCGCGGATAGTATACGGAAAATACAGGACGCAGTCCCGTAACCGGCCCTGCAAAGACTCCTCTGCACCGGGTGCGCCAAAACTGACCGTGAGTGGGGTTAATTTTCAAAAGCGTTATCCCAGAAAGGATCCAATATAGCGAGGGATTATGAACATTCTATCTCTGTTCGCTGCATTCATACCATGGATCGCTTTTGCCCTTGTTGCTGAAGCACCATTGGGCAATCCTGGCCTCAGCCTGATTCTCGCGTTTGTTATCGCTATCGCACTCACCCTCCTGACCAGTTACCACCAGATACTCAAAGGGTATATCCTTGCCATAGTGTCGCTTGCATTCTTTGCCGTATTCTTTGTCCTCATTATCGGATTCAAGGACTATTATCTTGCAAATTACCTCGCAGTGCTGTCAATGCTGCTCCTTACGATTGTCTGCTGGGCCACCATCCTGTTCCGGTTCCCCTTCACCCTCCAGTATTCGCGGGAAGGGGTGGAACCCGAGCGGGCCAACAGCGCCCCTTTCCTCCGGGTCAATTATATTATCACCGCTGTCTGGGCAATCGCATTTACCCTGGGTGTTGCAATCGACGCTTTCCTGCTAATGTACCCGTCACCGGGCTTACTCTTCTGGGATAACCTGAAATGGGTCTTCATGGTAATCGCAATCATCTTTACTGTATGGTACCCTGCCCATGTACACAAACAGCGGGCACTGGAAGCACTCACAAAGTACCGTCCTGATTTCCTGAAAAAAGCCTGAGATCCTCATATCACATTTTTACGGTGATCTATCCATTCGCAGTATCCATCGGAAAACGCACCCAAGACCCTGCTTTGAGATTTATGTCCCCGTACATTCCCGAATTGTTTTAAAGAAAGCCTTCCTCATTCTATACTATCGAAACAATTCCGGGAGCAGGGACAGTTAGAGCCTTCTCATCTCCCGAAAGGTGAACATGATGAAGATGATCAAGGCAATGATACGTCCCGAGAAGTTCGAAGACGTCAAGGCAGCACTGGATGGCGCAGGATTCGGGGCGATGACGATTTTTGATGTCGAGGGCCGGGGTGTCCAGAAAGGGATCAAGCAGCAGTACCGGGGCGCCGAGTATGTTGTAGACCTGATCCCCAAGCGCGAACTGGAGATCGTTATCGCAGACGATGCAGCAGAAAAGGTGATCGAAATCATCAGGAAGGCGGCATACACCGGGAAGGTCGGCGACGGCCAGATCTTCGTGCTCCCGGTCGAAGACTCGATCCGGGTCAGGACCGGGGAACGGGGATCCAAGGGTATCTGAAACGGTCCACGGATTCAGACGTTTCTTTTTTCCTCTTCACCCGGGTCGGACCCGGCAATTCGCTTCACATGATCGCGGACCGGCTTTTCTTTTTCGGGGGTTCCCCTCCCGTTTAATTTTCCCGAGGATCTCCCCAAAAAAAGACCCTTCATTTCATCTTCCGTCTACCGGCAGCCCACCCGGAAAAGTACAGGTCAAATAAGCCCGATACAGACCCGGATTACCTATCCGGGAATCCCGATTTCCGGTTCCACCGGAAATGGTGTCCACGCCCACGGAAAAAACGGCAATGTCCTTTTTTTAAAAAAATTGATCAAAAACAAGGCAGTTCAAACATGCAATACAGCGGGCTTTATTTCGCCCCGGTTTTCCGGAGGTGCCAAAGTAGGGGGCATGGGGAAAAAGCCGCCATGCTAAGAATTTCTTTGATACCTCCTCACGGTGAAAGGGGGATAAGCCCGGGTCCGGTTACCACCTGTCGTAACAGCCCGGTTTATTCCCGGCCCGGCCTGTCCCGCTCTATCCGCACAAGCGGCGATCGCCGGGAAAAGAATCCGGCAATAAACCCTGAGAACCCCTGCTGCCAGCAGTCGGCACCTTCGAGGACGCACCAGTCCTTTCCCAGTGATTGCCGGACGTGCCGGCCTGTGCCCACGGAAAGAAGGGCTGGTGAACTGAGGAGATCAACAGCCCGGGTAAATTCCCGGGGCACCTCGGTCACGTACCGCCCGTTCTCGATAAACGGCCCGGGCAGGGGCGAGCAATGGTACTTTTCCCGGAACTTCTCCGCGTTTACCCTGTTCCAGACCGGTGGCCCTTCGTGGCGCCGGATGGACGGGAGCTCATCGACGAGGAGTTCGAAAAGGAGCATGCATCGCTCCAGCCCCATCCGGTAATGTGCGTGATGCACGACAAAACCGCTCCGGTCCAGCAGTTCGCAGATCGCACCGGTGCTCCGCTTGAGCTGGGGCACGACGATCTCCTCGATGAATGGAGGGGTGGCAAACGTGACTGCATAGAGCGAAGTGCCCCGCGAGGCAAGCAGCGCCGCAAGATCATCCGGGCAGCATGGATGCTCCCTTCGGATATGGAAGAACACCTCCAAGGGTGCATCGCGGTAACCCCGGGCAAGCTCCATGAATTCTGCCATCCGGTCGAGCGAGACTGCCGCCGCGACGTTTCTTTTGGGATCCACCGGGTCGATCACCACGAGCGGCTCTTCGAATTTTTTTGCCGCGTGCTGCCCGATATCGATCAGCACGGGCGGACGCCACTCCGCTGCCGCGGCAAGGAGCGGGGCAAAGCCGCCGTAATGGAGGACGAGAAGCTCGCAGAGGTAGCCCGAGAAACCTTCAGTCATCTGGTCGGAACCGTAGATCCCCCCGGCCTTTGCAAACTGTTTTAAAAGGAGCACGTCATCGGTCAGGCCGTTGATCCTGTCCGTGATGAACCGGGTGTGGAACGGTGTCCGGTCCACCGCGCTCTGGATGTGTTCCGCGCTTGCCACGTTGTAGCAGGGTACGAGATCTACATCTATCCCATCGATCGTTGCATTGATGTAAGGGTGCTCAGCGTACTTCTCGCAGAGGGTATTCGTGAACTGCCGGGCAATGTGCCGGGCCAGCGCAAGGCCCTCTGTTTCGAGTGCCTCGCGGGGCATCTCCGGGGAAAAAAGCAGGAAGACATCGAGGTCACGGTCGCCTTTCACCCACGTATTCCGGGCAATCGACCCGACCACCATCCCCGCTGCTTTCCCGCTCGCGGCAATCGCATCGAGCAGCCGGCGCGCAACCCCGGCGATATACTCGCGTTCCTCTGCGGACGGCCGGAGCTGCTCTGAGAGAATTTTTTCTTCAAGCGGCAGCCGGCCGGACGGTTCGCTCACCAGGCCACCTCCGCAATATCTTCATAGACCGGTCCCCGCGAGGTGAGCGTGCTCTTCTTGAGCTTGAGGCCCGTAACCAAGCAATAGCCGCAGGGGGCGTCTTTTAATTCCTCCAGGCACCGGAAAAGCGACGGGTTTGCCATCCTGACCCGGGCAAGTGTCGCGTGGGGAGTAAACGCCCGGGTTTCGCGGGCAAACCCGAGTGGGGCAAGCGCTGTTTCCACAGCAGAAAAGACCTCGCGACCCTTCCCGGCATCATCGATTGCGCACCAGACCGTATGCGGGCTTTTGAAGTTGTTGACCGTGATCCGGCTGCCTTTTGCTGCAAAAGGCACGAATTTTATGGTCTTTAAGGCACTGATAACCAGCGGGAGCTTACGCTCGTCTACTTCGCCAAGAAATTTGACGGTGATGTGGATGAGCGGCGGATCGACAAACGTGAGCCGGCAAGAGCTCTTTTTGAACGTATCCTGAGCCGCTTTCAGGAGTTCACGCATTTCCTCTGATATC
>Ga0326728_10016260_pt1 | contig 15224 bp, 14 predicted proteins | sample MB3enrmetagenome_FD_207602 | JGI IMG/M metagenome (GOLD analysis project Ga0326728, IMG submission 207602) | Lab enriched peat soil microbial communities from McLean, Ithaca, NY, United States - MB31MN | ecosystem: Environmental > Terrestrial > Soil > Wetlands > Peat | place: USA: New York...
AAAGAACGCGGCGCGTTCCTACCCGAACCGGTCAATTGTGGAGATATGGATCGCGAAGGAACGAAGGGTGTAGTCCCCCAAGAAGCCAGATTTCCGTTCCAAGGTCCGAGTAAGGTATGGTAGCTAGTCACTCTTGTGGGGGTTGTGCTATCCGGAGCGACCAAGCTCCTGGACGAATCGTTCAACATCCAAAGCTTCAACCCCGCCAGCGATTGCCGCGGTCGGCAATTGCGAGCGGGACTTGCGGTGGACGACGAGCAACCGCCCGGACCTTTCGGGCGAGGCTCGACGTAAAGAGAGTAGCGGAGCAGACATGGACGGCCGGACCGTCTTTCCGGCTTTAGCTTCAACCAACCACAGGGTTGAGTTGGGTTGCGGCACCAGGAAGTCCACCTCCAGGCCCTGCTGATCGCGGAAGTAGTACAGCTCCTTCCGCAATCCTCGATTAGCTTGGCTCTTGAGTATCTCCGCCGCAACGAAGCCCTCGAACAGGGCGCCCAGGAAGGGGGAGCGTTCAAGCTCCGCCGAGGAAGTCACACCCAGCAGATAACATGCGAGCCCGGAGTCTCCCCAGTAGATCTTCGACGACTTGATGAGCCTCTTGCCGAAGTTTTCGAAGTAGGGAGGCACGAGAATGATTTGACCGGTCACTTCCAGAATGGAGAGCCATTCGCCGATCGTTGGAACCGAGACCCCGAGGGGTGCGGCAAGGTCGGTCTTATTGAGGACTTGGCCATGGCGGCTCGCCAGCAGAGCAAGAAACCGACGAAAGGTCACAAGATCCCGCACGTTTGTAATCGCTCGCACATCGCGCTCCAGATACGTTTGCAGGTAGGAGGCAAACCAGAGGCCGCGTGCCTGGGGACGTGCGAGCACCTCGGGGAAGCCTCCGTGCAGCAGATCCACTTTGGCCGTTTCTGCGAGGCTCAGAGGCAGGAGCTGAAGAATGGCGGCGCGGCCGGCCATCGATTCCGTGATGCCGTGCATAAGCGGGGCCTCCTGCGAGCCGGTGAACAGCCACTGACCCATGCGGCGAGGGTTGGTGTCGATCAGCGTACGGACGTAGGCAAGCAATTCGGGGGCATTTTGGATCTCGTCGAACACGACTGGGGGCTGCAGTTCCTCAAGAAAGGCACGCGGGTCGCTACGGATACGGGCCTGAATATCCGGGTCTTCGAGCAACACGTACCGGGCCCGCGGAAAGAACTTGCGCAGAAGGGTAGTTTTTCCCGCACGGCGCGGCCCCGTGATCACCACGGCCGGAAAGTTCTGCGATGCCTCCTGAAGCACGGGGGCTAGCTGTCTCGCGATGTATCGCATTTGATAAATATAAACTGTTAATTTACATTAATCAATAGCGTACATTGTCGCCACACGGTGCAAGTTCAGAAAACACTCTGCGGTACGAGATGCTTCTATACGAGGGGTGTCAAACCCTATAAGAAGGAAGGAAGGGCCCAAGTCCATGTAGCGCTTGGTTGCCAAGCGGAAGAACAGGGCCAAAATAGGCGTGGTCTCCGTGAATCCCAAGGATTCTCGCTCGCGCTTCTTCACGGGACCGGAAGGGACATGACAGATTAGGCCGCCACACTGCCTACGACGCGAAATCAAAATCACCCGTTCGCGGGCCCGCGGATACAGAGTGTCACCAACGATCCTTCCAGTTAAGGATGTCTCGTCGAGTCAGTAATTGCGGTTTACGGGACTTGGGCGGCCATTGGTGCCCGCATTGTGGACATCGCTTTTGCCCCCAAGGGAGTGTCTGCGGATTACCGGCGCCGCATTGCGGACAAACTTCGGATTGGCCCACCGGGGTGTTCGAGCCCACGTCCACCCAGTCTTGACCGGTCCACCGGATCTCGCGTCCGGTGGTCTTGTTTCGAGCGCGGATCTCTTCACGTTCGTCCCACTGCGTGAATTCGTAACTATCAGGCAATCGCAACTTTTGGGCCAGCCTTTCTTGTTGCCAATGGTCCAAGACTCCGTACTTGTGAGTTCCCTGCTTGAGCCAGTCGAGAGCCTGGGAAGTGGAGTCCGCCTGATCGTCATTCTTGGCAGCTGGAAACGTCGTTAGTTCGTGCACGTAGGCTGCGAGCCAATCCGCTTCGTTCGGCAGGTATACGAATCCGTTTTCGATGGTGCTGGTGATCGAGTGCATCCGCATTACTTTCTCCATGGCGGGCTCGTAGCGCGTGACATTATGGACACCCTCTTCGATCAGTTCCTGAATCAGTTGCGTTCGGGGCCAACCTGGGGGTCAAAGTCGAGGAATACGATGTCCCCCGCTTCGGGTACGTACGCGGTCACCATTCAACTCTTTCCTTTCCAACTTCCGGGCCCGTAGAAATCTCGGAGTATCGATTCTCCTGGGTAATCTGAGAAACCAGTTGAGCCAGGGTCGGTATCTTGGTGGCCCGGCGCAGCTCGATCTTCCCGTCGCCGGCTTCGATTTCCAGGAAATCACCTTCCTTGAGGCGGGCCTCTTCGATGATCGGCTTCGGGATGCGCACTGCCAGGCTATTGCCCCACTTGACCATCTGAGCCTTCATACCTTGCTCCTTGTCTATTGACTACGATACACAGTCGTATAGACATTGATCCTGTCACAGCTACACAGGCAGGTTCTTGATCGCGGTGGATGGCGCTGTTAGGTCTGCGACACTTTGGAAAACCTGCAAGTTCATGACATTCACTTTCTCCGCTCTGGATGCGGCTACCTGCCCGGGCAATAAAGCGAAGTAGTTGAGAACAAGCGCTGAATAAGGTAAGATCATCTTACCATGCGCACCAAAGTCTCCACCAAAGGGCAAGTCGTTCTTCCTGTCCCAGTTCGCCGCCGACTCGGTATTCAAACAGGAGACCCGCTGGAAGTTCATATCGATGCAGGGCGAATTGTGTTAACACCCCGCAAGAAACGTCCCCACCAGGGCAAGATTGTGAAAGACCCCATCACCGGCCTGCCCGCTTTCAGTGCGGGGGCAGACGCGCCACCATTGACGAGCAAGGAAGTGGCGGAAATTTTGGCAAGCTTCCCATGATTTATTTGCTGGATGTGAATGCTCTGGTCGCGCTCGGCTTCATCAATCATGAATTCCACTCTCGCGTCGCTTCTTGGGTGCGCTCTCAGAATTTACCCACTCTGGCAAGCTGCGCGATCACCGAGCTCGGGTTTGTGCGGGTGCTAGCTCAAGCCCCGGCTTACGGATTCACAGTAGCTCAAGCCCGCACGCTGCTGCTGCGCCTTAAGGAGGCCCGTGTCTCTCGGCTCATATTCATTCCGGATCAGCACGACATTTCGTATCTTCCGAGTTGGGTCAGGGCACCGAAACAAATTACCGACGGTCACCTGACTAAGCTTGCGAGCGCAAATGGAGGAGTGCTGGCGACCCTGGACGAGAACATCACTGGGTCTTATTTCATTCCGAAGTAGGCTCTTTTACGAAGGGAGATTCAACTCGTGGGCCCGTGGGCATGCCTATGACAGTCTGTGCAAAGCGTGGATCAGATTCGTTTCGTCGCCGTTCCTGGATAGGCATGTCGTGCGCAGCGTGATCAAGTTCTCCTCTGCATCAGCTCCTGAACGGCTGCGGAACTCACTGTGGTGCACTTCAAATGCACCCTGCACTGCTCCAGCGCGTGTAAAGATTGGAGAGTCTCCTCGATGGCGCTCTGCTCCTGCGGATGATCTCCCCCAGTCTGGAAAAGCTCACGGGCGCGCGCCACTAAAGCTTTTTTGGCTTCGGCAATCCGCTGCACCATGCGGCCTTCGTCTGTCTCAAAGAGTGCGGCCATATAGAGAGCTCGCCAGGTTGGTGATACTCCGAGATCCGGTTGACAGTCTCTATCCCGAATCACTCTTGTCTTCAGTGATCCACGGCTCCCGCTCAGAAGGAAGTGCTGAAATGATCGCATATAGAACCCGGAGCTGCTTTTCCGCCTTCCATAACGTCACCAAACAAACCTAAGGTCATCGTCGACACCCACTAGGGTTCTATGCCGCCGGATCTTTTTCTTGGCGCGGCCGCGGTGTTGGCAATTGGGGCAGCGCGACACCCAACCACTGACCCAACCTGCGAAAATGGCTGAGCCACACCTCATTCACGATGCCAGATCCGTTGCCCGCGACCTCCTGCGAAAGCTGGTAATACGTGTTCTGTGACTTCCAGAGATTCAGCTCGAACGGGCGGACCCGCGACAGCGCAATCACACTTTCTACCTCTTCCAGAGTGTCCCGATTGCCGGGGTTCCGCATCCAACTATCCATCAGCGCGTTCAATCGCTGTCGCAATCCAGATTCCAGGTTGGAGGGGTCGAGGCTGAACCCGCCTCGCTGGACCTCATCCAAAATCGATCGCACCGACTCCAGTTCTGTTTCTTGATCGGCCAAAGCGCGACGCACGGCCGTGTCCAGAACAAACTCGGTAGTGAGCCGCAAAATTGGCGGGAGAGGAAACTGTAGTTCCGATAAGAAGCACATCAGCGGTGCGTGGTCTTCGTAGACGCGGCGGTACAGCGCCGCGGCATCGCTCAGCGTCGAATCAACGATCTGGTTGACAATCCTTCTGCGTTCGTCTTGAAACAGCGATTTCAGCGAATAGGTTGAACCGCGAAAGTAGCGGTCAATCAGTCGCAGGCACGCCGGAAGATCGGCCCCGGAAAACGCCTTACATGACTCATCCACGAACTCGTCAACCCATAGCTCGTCGTCGAGCGGACGCACACCCGCGCTCAGATTGTGATCGCCAAAGTGAAGTACTCCGAATCCCACTCGCAACGAAGTGTCGGTTGTGTCCGATGTGATCAGAGCCACGCCTGCGGCAAACTTCGTTTTGCCGGATTGCAGAACATCGGATCTCTCCAGCGCGACCCGATAGCAGAACATGGAGTCCTGCCCGTGGTATCCGCCGAACATCGAGCTGATGGCGTAATGCGCGCCCACCCCGACCAGATCCAGCATGGTCGGTTTGATGAACCGATCATAGACGTGCCGGCCATTCCCGCAGCCAGGTATGTTACTCCAGGCCTCCTGTAAGCGCTGTAAGAAGGCCTCGTCCCGATCTTCGCTGCTAACCTGCCGGCTCAACTGCAGAGCACGGGCCGCATATTGGAGGATCTGCAACGTGGCCGGACCTGTCAGCTCTTCGAAAAACCAGCCGCAGCTGGTGTACATCAGCATGAGATGGCGCTGCATTTCCAGCAGGCGCCAAGCTTCCACCTGTTCCGCCGGCGAGAGCGGACGCATGGTGTGCTGTGCGATGAAGGCCTGTTTGTTTTGGGAAGAACGATCGAGCACCACCTGGATGTAGTCGTTACGCGCGGCCCAGGGATCGATGAACAATCTCGCGCCCCTCATCTCATACATCGCACTCAGCTCGTCGCGCAGCCAGTCCAGTGCATTCCGCAAATGGCGGCGCCATTGCTGGTTCCATATATCGCCCCCGCCTGCTCGGCACCCGCAATCGTCCATCCATCGCGCAACGCCGTGTACACAACTCCAAGAAGTCTTCTCGGCGATCTCCACTTCGTGTTCTGGCGGATGCAGTGCCAAGTATTCGCCATAGTTGGTGATCCGGGCCAGTTGGTTGCGTTCCAGGTACTCGAGGGTATACGCCAGGGCCATATCGCCATGCGGATAATGATGGCCATAGGTTTCGCCATCGGTGGCAATGTGCACAATCTGCGGCCAGTGGCGTTCCGCGTTGAATCCGCTCAGCAGCCGGTGCGCAAATCGTTCCCCATCCATCAGTAAGTTTTCGAATGCGACGGCATGCGAGATTGGTCCATCGTAGAAGAACAAGTTGATCACGCGCCCGGAAGGGAGGTGACACTGATACGCACGCGTGGGATCGATCCTGCCTCCTTCCATGCCTTGCCATTCTTCCCAGACCCGGTTGCGCATCCGGCGAGCCTGGTGAGGAGCAAGGATTGTGAACTTAATTCCCGCTTCGCTCATCAGTTCGAGGCTTTCCACATCGACGGCGGTCTCCGGCAGCCACATGCCCTCCGGATCGCGTCCAAAGCGGCGCTGGAAGTCGCGCACTCCCCAAATGATCTGAGTGCGCTTGTCGCGAGGGTTGGCCAGCGGCTGGATCATGTGGTTATACGCTTGGGCGAGCGCCGATCCGTGACCGGAAAACATTGCCTGGCTTTCCCGGTCTGCCGCGAGAATCCGCTCATAAGCCTGGGGCGCCTTCTGCTCGATCCACGAAAGCAGCGTCGGACCAAAGTTGAAGCTGATACGAGCGTAGTTGTTGACGATTTTCGCGACTCGGGACTGTCCGTCTAGAATCCGCGCGGCCCCGTTTGGCAGGTAGCACTCGGCCGTGACCCGTTCGTTCCAATCATGGTAAGGAGAGGCGGAATCTTGTATCTCGACTTCTTCGAGCCACGGATTTTCCCGCGGCGGTTGATAGAAGTGACAATGGATACAAATGTAACGCTGCATTTGTGCCCGTCTTCGCGATCGGCCCATGCAGCAACAAAATGTGAAACTTTGTCTGCGCGGCCGAGCTCGCGCAAGAAAAAAGGGGAAGGCGAACAAGCACCGCCATCTCCCCCACCTAAGCAACAGTAATGCTGCGTCGCATACAGCGGTAGAGACACTTCTGGTACCTCCCGTTGAGCCGGTGTAAGGCAAGAGTGAAGAGTGCAGCAATGGACTGTACAGCTCTTACATCCACCGCTGACCCTGAACCAGGCAGATTTCTTTTCCCTCGACTTCCGTGGATTCTAGGCGCGGAAGGTCGCCGACCCGGAGGCGGGCGAAACGTTCACGATGGCGCCGATGATCCCTTATAGCCTCAGGCGGGTACTCTCCGGTTTGAAAGCGGGTACCAAGAGATCTCGGGACGAGAATATATTCTGTGGAACCGATTTAACGAGGGTTCGTTAGGAGGGATCGCTGAGAAAAGGTAAAGGCTGTGACATTGGTTATGCTCTAGCCGCCAGCTCCTGCGAGGGAGCTAACAGCGTGGAGGCATGTACCGTCACAGCCCTTGATGCGATCACCGCTTTCGCGGTCCCAAACCCCAACTACTCCTCGCAGAGCCGTCGGTTTTTTCAGGTCTGGCTGCTCTTCGGGTCACCCCGCCGAGCTGATCACTCAGCCTACTTCGGACTGGCAAAAGTTTAATTAAGCCAACCCTTTCAGCCGTCGACGGAAGCAAACTTAGAGGTTTGCTCGAAAATTGTCAATGCCTGTTTTTGGTGCAATCGCCGTTTCGCCTCGCCTCAAAAACCAGAAACGCAACCCATTGAATCGTTACCGCTTAATGAACGGAAGATTAATTTCCTTCCACTTTTGCACAGAAACATGCACAGGCACTCGAAGGCGTGGGCAAGAAACTACGGGGCGAGACGAAGGAATCAGGTTACATCTTGACGCCGGAAGGTACGTCAGGCATGTTGGTACCAGCTCACCGTACAATGTCAGATCTCGTGGCCTACGTCGATGGCGGCTCTCTCGGGAATCCCGGCCCCTCCGGCATTGGAGTGGTCATCGACGGCTCGACAGACGGCACAATCAGAATCGCAAAATGGATCGGGCACCAAGACAATAATGTCGCCGAGTACGTGGCTTTGCTTGAGGCGCTGCAATGTGCCCTAGGGCTTAAGGCCAAGACGCTGCACGTGTTTTCCGATTCCGAAGTAATCGTCAAGCAGATGAGCGGCGAGTACAACTGCCACAGCCCGCGGCTCTATTCCCTGAATTGGGTCTGTCGGAAGTTGGCGAGCTCGCTTGATTTCTCGATCTCCCACGTCCGGCGAGAGAACAACACTGAGGCCAACAGTCTGGCAAGTTCGGCTGCCCGCAACGTGGGAAGGCGATACTAGCTTTCTTAGCAATTGCGGGTGGATGACAGGCTACTCTTCCCTAATCCGCTAAGGTAAGGTTCGCAGACAACTCGGGAATAAATGACGAAAGCCCGTTGCCCAGTGCTGATCACAGCAGAAGTTTGTCGTATTCTTACGTGAACGAAAGTAGGGGGCAGGTCACTAGTTGCATTAATGTGCGCTGCGCAACGCGCGCGGAACAACCACGTGATTACAGCGAATTAGGCCAAATCCGAAATGGAACCTATTCACCGTTTTTCAGAAGCGCAGATCGGAAAAGACATGGTTTGTTCCGTTCGCGACGACATTGTTCCGTATGTTAACGGAAGGCTATCGACGGCCATATACGGCCTAGCGTTGGCTGCTTCGATATCGGTCTGGTTCTTGGCCATCCGGGCCCCTTTGTGGCTCGATGAAACATCGTCGTTCTGGCAGATTAGTGGCGGTTTTTCACGGATCATGTCTCGAACAGGGGAACTTCCACCCGCCTATCCATATGTCCTTTGGCTTTTGTCAAAGGTAACAGGTACGAGCGAAGTTGGGCTCAGAATGCCATCTGTAGTCGCGATGCTCGCAGCGGCTTACCTGATTTTTCGCACCGCACGAGAGATATTCGACCTCGATGTCGCAATGATAGTAGCATGCCTCTTCTGTCTTAACCCGGTTGTCGCCTTTGCCTCAATTGACGCCCGGCCGTATGCGTTGGGTGCTTTCGCGGCCGCTTCCGCAATTTTCTTGCTCGTGCGTTTACGCCGAAGCGATTCCGATTCGCTTGCAGCCTTTTTCGGAGTTACCTCGGCTGTCATGGTGCACTTTCATTTGCTTTTTGTTGTTCTCTTGCCATTCTTCGCAATCTGTTTTTTGATCTTCAAAATCGGCGATCGCAAGCTGCTATTTCGACAATCTCTAATCGCTTTTGCTGCATTCTTCTTAGTACTCGCTCCGCTTATACCAGACCTGATTCAAACGTTTAAGGGAAGGCAGACGTTTGTCTTCGGTAGAAGAGTGCCACGACTAATCGATCTAGGCGCTACCGTGTCTCCCGGATGGCTGATGTACATATTTGCATTGGCGCTAGTGGCGGCTGCGGCGGCAACAGGGCGGCTTAATCTACGAAGCCTGGCTTCAGATCTGCGTTTGTGGTTTTGCATCCTCTTGGGGCCTTTGCCGATTCTGGTCCTCTACTTGGTGACCACATACACATCTACCAACATCTTTGTGACGCGATACCGATTGATCGCGATTCCGGGTATCGCGCTGACCTGGGGCTGGCTGCTAAGCAGAATCGACTCACACCTATTTCGAGCATTGTTTTGCGTAGCCGCCGTATCAGCCGCTGTTTATGGGTTTTATAGCTCCCCCGACTCAAAGCAGCATGGGTACACTTGGAAATATGCACTTGAGATAGCCGAGAAAAACGCCGCTACTGACAACGCGTCTGTCCTGATCTGCAGTGACTTTCCATCATCTGACTACTTTCCAATGCCGGACCCTTCCGCGGTAAAAGATAGCGGTTTTTTCACCCCACTTTCTTATTATCCTCTAACCGTACCGGTTGTTGGACTGCCGCGCGCATTCAATGCGGAGGCACGACGTATTGGATCGAATTTCTTGTTGCAGGCGACGCAGCGGCACGAGCGATTCCTTGCTCTGGGATTTGGTCCTTCCTACGACACTCTTAGGTGGCTCGCGAATCTAAGCTCGCCTAGCTATGAAGTCCGAGTACTCGGCCAACCTGATGGGGTAGCGGTACTTGAATTCACACCGGTTCAACCCGCGACTGAACGTATTAGGTAAGCAAGATTGAATCTTCTTAAGGGCTTTAAGCCCCGGAGGTCGTCCTGCTTAACCTACAAAGATGAAACCCTCCGTGCTTAAGAGTGAGCGTCCGACTAACGCACGGGAGACTTCGCCGGAGCTTTGGTGGCTCCGATCAATAGGGTCGTCAGCCGGCTGTAGTCCACCCCGCGAGCAGCTTTCCCGCTCGCCTCATAGGTGACAAATTCTGGCACGTCCGCCCCCCACTTCCTCGGCAATGACGCCCACTTCGTGTTGGCCATTCGCCTTCAGGTCGTGGGAGACGCCCTTGAGACGCTCGACCATGCCAACCAAGAAGGCGCCAGAATCAGCGCTAAAATCGATTCTGACGCCTTGGTGTAGAACTCAGAGCTTACAGAGCATTTGCGTCACTGAGAACGGCTACGGTGTCGGTCGCAAGTCCCTGTGGTGTGAAGCCGCCAAAGATGACCATCCGATTGTTGGACGAGTCATATACGGCACTATGGTCATACCTTGGGAGCGGAGTTGTTCCCGTGGGAGAGACCCGGCTCCAGGATCCATCTAAGTTGTTAGCTCCGGTAAGAACCCAATAATCGTTCAGGATGCCAGCGGAGCTGACCCCACCAAAGATATGCATGGTGTCGGTCTTGGGGTCGTAGAAGGCGGTGTGGCCGTATCTAGCCGGCGGAGGTGGAACAATATTGGTGTACAGAGGCCCATTCATGCATCCCACCCCGTTGCACACCGAGGGCTGAGTGTCATCGGCGTTGAACAGAACCCAAGTATCGCTATAGAGAGTACCGGTAAATGCGTTGACGCCCCCGAAAATGGTCATGCGGTTGTTTGCGACGTCGTAGACGGCAGTGTGCGAATCCCTGGCTGCAATCAAGCTGGTGTCCTGAGCAATGGAATTTATCCAAGTTGGAGTTCCGCCCAGCCCATTGGCGTTCTCGAGCACCCAAACGTCGCTGAATTCTATTTTGCCGTTAAGTCCGCCGCCGTCATTCCCCCCGAAAATGATCATGCGGTTCGTTGTGGGGTTATAGACGGCGGTATGATTGGACCTGGCCGGCGGTGGTGTTCCGGACGGACTGAGCTGCACCCAAGTGGGTGTTCCGCCCATCCCATTCGCGTTCTCTAACACCCAAACATCGTTCTCGACCGGGTTGGCGAACCCTTCAAAACCCCCGAAAATGATCATGCGGTTATTCACAGTATCAAGCACAGCGCTGTGACCTGCTCTGGCGCCTGGGGCGGGTCCCGCCGCAACGGTTGCCTGTTGCCAGGTTACGTTCGGATTGGTGCTGGTGGCCGAATTCAGGTACCAGACATCGTTGAAATGGGCGTCGGTAGGAGAATCATTAGAAGAGGTATACCCTCCAAAAACGATCATCTTATTGTGAGCCGTATCAAGCACCGCGGAGTGCCCAAGCCTCGGTGCGGGCCCCCTGGAACTCCACTGCGCCGAGGCGACGCCGGCAAACAGTACAAGCGAAATGCCAAGCGCTAACGAAAATCTCGAAAAACATTTGTCTGTTTTCATACATCACTCCTTGAGTTGAAAATTCGAGGACCTGCCCTTAGACCGCGCACCTTGATGTTGACTTGCTGTCTTCCGTCCCACGATCCAACTCGGCCTCTATCTAGTAACGCGAAGAAACCACGGAAAAAGGTCCACATTTCTTCGGTATAGCCGGCGGCGCTTCTGCTTTTCTCCGCCATGAATCTCCAAGTGCATCAAAACACGGGTGTAAATCCCGTTCGTTTTGCTTTCCACCTGATATATACTGCGGGCGCTAGAGAGCGCGATCTTTGGGGTGAATTGGAAACGTTCGCGAGCTCATATCGGATCCTTCCTCGCTTTCATATTTTCTATTTGTCCTGGTTCGACTCGTTGCGGCCTCCGGTGTCCATTGATGCCGCGGTGATTTAGGTCATCGCGCTGACGGTTCTCACGGTCTTATGGACGAGCCAACAGATGTAGCCACCCTTCTGGGTGAACTCGACGTCGGCAATGACAAGGCAGTGGCCGAGTTGGTCGTATTGCTCTACTCGGAACTGCGGAGTTTGGCGTCGCGTTACTTGCGGCGGGAGCGCAGTGGTCACACCTTGCAAACGACTGCCTTGGTGCATGAGGCCTATCTTCGCTTGGCCGATCAGAGAGAAGTTCGTTGGAAAAACAGGGAGCAGTTCCTGGGCGTCGCTGCACAATTGATGCGCCGTATCCTGGTTGACTACAGCCGGGGCCATGATGCCCAAAAGCGCGGCAGAGACTTTGAGAGAGTTTTCCTGGAAGAAGCGGCAGGCGTTTCCAAGGGGAAAGCGGCGAATGTCATTGCATTGGATGAAGCTCTCACCCGACTGGCCAAATTCGATCCGCAGCAAGCCCAACTTGTGGAGTTGCGTTTTTTCGGCGGCTTAAGTCTTGAGGAGGCTGCCGGAGTCCTGGGAGTTTCGCGCACGACGGTGAAGCGCAACTGGAACCTGTCCAAGGCATGGCTGGCACGTGAGTTACGCAAAGGCGAACAGAAAGATGCTTGAAAAATGGGACCAAGTAAAAGAGCTGTTCGCGTTGGCCCTGGAGCGAGATCCCGAGGACAGGAGCAGTTTCTTGCGTCAAGCCTGCGCTGGCGATGACTCTCTGCGCAGCGAAGTAGAATCGCTGCTGTCGAGCTTCGATGGCGCCGACACCTTTCTTGAGGATTATCCCGTCGTCGATTTCGTGTCCGCGCAGTCGCGTGCGATGACGGGCAGAAGGATTGGGGCGTACCGCATCATCCGCGAGATTGGGCAGGGCGGCATGGCGGTGGTTTATTTGGGCGAGCGCGACGACCAGAACTATCGGAAGCAAGTTGCGATAAAAATGGTCAAGCCCGGAATCGACACCGAACAAGTCCTTCACCGTTTTCGCAATGAGCGACAGACCCTCGCGGCACTGGATCATTCCAACATTGTGAAACTGCTCGACGGCGGCAGCAGCGAAGATGGTTCCCCGTATCTGGTGATGGAGTATGTGGAAGGCCTGCCCATTGATCGGTATTGCGATCTCAACCAGCTATCCATTGACGACCGCCTGCGGCTTTTTCGCGAGGTCTGTTCCGCGGTGCAGTACGCGCATGAAAAGCTGGTGATTCATCGCGATCTCAAGCCTCCCAATATCCTGATCGCAAAGGAAGGCATGCCCAGGCTTCTGGACTTTGGCATCGCCAAACTGCTGAATCCCGAGTGCTTCCAAACTGCGCTTGTCACTCGTACCGACTCGCGTCCAATGACTCCGGAATACGCGAGCCCAGAGCAGATTCGCGGGCACACAGTCACCACCGCTACTGATGTCTATTCATTGGGAGTATTGCTCTTCGAATTGCTGACCGGCCATCGGCCGTATCACTGTGCGGGCCAGTCTCTTTTGGAAATGGAGCGGCTGGTTTGCGAAACTGATCCCGAAAAACCGAGCGTTGTTATTAACAGGACTGAAGAAAGAGTATCTCGCGACGGCGATGCGCGAACTGCAATTACTCCGGAGTCGGTCAGCACGCAGCGCGGCTTGCACCCGGCTGAACTGCAGCGCCGGCTGCGCGGCGATCTCGACACCATCGTGATGAAGGCGCTGCGCAAGGAGCCTGAACTCCGGTATGGTACCGTCGAAGAGTTCTCGCAGGACATCGAGCGCTATCTGGCGGGCATGCCGGTCAAGGCGCGCAAGTCCACCTTCGCCTATCGTAGCGGGAGATTCCTTCGTCGGCACAAGGAATCATTGTCCGCAGCTCTGGTGGTGCTGGGCATTGTAGCGGGCATAGCGATCTGGCAAGCGCACAGGGTCGCACGCCAAAATGCCGCCATATCGCAAACCGGGAACGCGCCGGTTCAGGGGCGCCGTTCCGTGGCCGTCTTAGGCTTCAAGAACCTTTCCGGTCGCTCAGACACGACGTGGGTGTCGACTGCTTTGTCCGAGATGTTGGCGACGGAACTTGCGGCCGGCGAAAAGTTGCGTACGGTTCCCGGAGAAACGGTTGCGCGCATGAAAATCGACCTCGGCCTTAGCGACGCGGAAAGCCTTGCTCCCGGAGCCCTGGCACCGGTGCGGAAGAATCTGGGCAGTGACTTTGTCGTGGTTGGTTTCTACTTTGACTTGGGAAAAGACTCGGGAGGGCAAATCCGGCTTGACGTTCGTCTTCAGGACACGGCCAAGGGAGAAACGATGGCCACGGTTTCGGAAACCAGTAGCGAGGCGCAGTTGCTGGATCTCGTGTCGCGCGTCGGAAGAAAGCTGCGCGAGGATTTGGGAGTTGCCCAGGTTTCCCAGGTTGAATCGGTGGGAATACGGGCATCCATAGCTTCCAACCCGGACGCGATGCGGCTCTACTCCGAAGGCTTGGCCAAGCTGCGAACTTTTGATGCGCTCGACGCTCGCGATCTGCTGACTCGCGCCGTGAGCTCGGATCCTGCCTACCCTCTCGCCCACGCGGAACTGGCGAAAGCATGGATGGCCCTCGGCTACAACGCGACCGCACTCCAGGAAGCGAAGAAAGCGTTGGAACTCTCCGGCAAGCTCTCCCGTGAAGATCACTCCTTGGTAGAAGCCGGCTACTACGAGGTCAGCAAGGATTGGGACAAGGCGATTGAGGTTTATCAAACGCTATTCAACTCCTCTCCCGATAGCATTGAGTATGGCCTCGCTCTCGCCAATGCTCAGATCGCGGGAGAGCGCGGGAGCGACGCTCTGAAATCGATCGCCAGGCTGCGGGGACTGTCAGCGGAAGCGAAGGAGGATCCCCGTATCGATTTGGCTGAAGTGTGGGCCGACCATTCTTTGTCGGACAATAAAGGGGTTGTAGCGGCAGCCGATTTGGCGATCAAGAAAGCAATGCCGCGGGGAGAGAGGCTACTGGTCGCGCGGGCAAGAGTTTTTCAATGCCGCGCCCTGGCTGGTCTCGGGCAACCGAAACAGGCAACCGCAGACTGCGAAGAGGGCCGTCGAATTTTTCACGACGCCGGAGACTTGGCTGGCGAGTCTGGCGCACTGCATGACATGGCCGAAGTGCCGATCAACCAAGGCGATTTGGAACAAGCAAAAGCATTGTATGAACAAGCGCTTAAACTGGCGCGACAAACTGGCGACAGGAGAGCCACAGGTCGAGAACTCGGAAACATTGGTGTGATTTACGTCCAACAAGGGGACTTCACAACTGGCAAGAAGATGTACGCGGAAGCCCTCGAAGCTTTCCGGGATATCGGCGACAAGCACGGGATGGAAGTCGTCATAGCTAATACCGGCGAAAGCCTCCACGCCGAGGGACGACTGGGGGATGCCCTAGCAGAATACCAGGACGCGCTCGTCCTGGCCCGCGAGGTGGGACATAAGAGTTCAGAAGCAAATGACATTCAGGACATGGGAGATGTCTTGGCCGACCAGGGTGATCTACAAGGCGCAATGCAGATGTATCAGCAGGCCGTCAGCATACAACGCGAAATTGACGACAAGAGCTATTACGCATTTTCTCTTGTGTCGATCGGGAAACTACGGCGGCAGATGGGAGACCATGACGGGGCGAGGAAAATCTATGAAGAGGCCCTTACCTTGCGGCGGCAATTAGGGGAAAAAGGCACAGTGG
>Ga0326728_10016261_pt1 | contig 15224 bp, 15 predicted proteins | sample MB3enrmetagenome_FD_207602 | JGI IMG/M metagenome (GOLD analysis project Ga0326728, IMG submission 207602) | Lab enriched peat soil microbial communities from McLean, Ithaca, NY, United States - MB31MN | ecosystem: Environmental > Terrestrial > Soil > Wetlands > Peat | place: USA: New York...
TCAGGCGAGGACCGGCGAGCAATTTACGCTGTTGGTTTGGGACCAGGAGCAGGCGGCCATCAAACAAAACAAGGACGCCCAGAGGCAGGCGGCGCTCGCCGCCCAGGCCTCTCTTACGGCCGCCATATCCCAAACGACTCAAGACCTTGCCTCGGCAACGGCCGACCAGCAACAGCAGCTCCAGACAACCTTGGCCGTAATGCAGCAACAACTTAATTCCCTGGTGATCCCTGACGTCTATCAGGTGAAACCGGTCCCTCCGAGGTTGCAGGCGGCCCTGGCTTCGGGGTTGTGGTGATGCCGACTTGAAGATGGAGCGTACCGACTCCTCCTCGTCCTGGATGCGAATTGGCATTATATTAACTTGCGCTCGAGATAACACCAAAAAAGCTTAAAAGCGTGGGGACCCACCGGCCCCCACACCCCCACGCCGCTAAGCGGCTCATATGGCGCTACGGCGGCGGCTCCGCATGGGGCGCGGGGCCAGTCGCCGCAGAGCGCCGAGCGCTCGGCCACACGCGCCGCGTGTGGCCGATATGGGGGGCGCGGGGAATCATTCCCCGCTCTTTCCCATAGTTCAATCTTGAACGCAACTCTGTATTAGCGGTCAGGGGAAGCGGGCCTGAGCTGGTCGGCGAGTTTCGCGCAAACCGCCTCCGGCCCCCGACCTGTAACCCCTTTTGCTACACCAATATCTCGGATGCCTCCTGCATGAGCTTGGATATGGCAAGTCTGCGCGGGCAGGCTTTCTCCGCCGTGGAATAATCGATCCGGGCAAGTTGAGCCCGAGCCGTTTCCGGAAGACCGGCAAAGACTTCCCGAGCCAGGTCGCGCTCGCCATAGTCGCGGTAGTACATCATGCATCTCATTACTTCGCTGACCGGCGCCGCCCCGCCAACCGCCTCATCGCAGATTCGGGCGCATCCGGCGCAGTAGGTTTCAACAGTATCAGCGGCAAACCTTTCCAGCAGCTCCAGATCACTTCGAGTGAGGCTCGTTTGATCGCGCACAGCCGCCACGTTGGATGAAAGAATCGTGAGGCTGGGCATTTGAGAACAAATGCTGGCAATGTTCGGGTTTTCCAGTATGGCCTTGATCTTAGCCTGCTTGTCCGTAAAGCCGCGCTCCAAAAACCGCCCGGCCATTTTCATTTCCGCCTCGCTGTCGGTCTTCACCTGTCCGCCGCCTTGCGATTTCATGGCGATCAGTCCTACGCCTTTATCCACGCACGCCGCAACTGCATCTTTCATTTTCGGTTCGTTCATGATCCTGAAATTGTAAGTCAGCATTATTGCATCGATCCAGCCCGCCTTGGCCGCATCCACCAGGCAGTCCTCCATGTTGGCATGTGTGCTGAACCCGAAATATTTGATTTTGCCGGCGCCCTTCATTCCGGAAGCCCATTCCCTGAATCGCTTCGGCTCGGCTATGGCCTTGAATTCGTTTATTCCATGAACGTGCAACAAATCGACATAATTCGTCTGAAGCCTCTTCAGGCATTTGTCGAGCGCTTCCGTCATGCCTTCCGGCTCCCCGGGCCGCAGCTTCGTAACCAGGAATATCTCCTTCCTGGCCTCAGGATACCGCGCGAAAAAGCGGCCGTATCCTTCCTCGCTCAAACCGTTTCCATAAGCCTCGGCGGTATCCCAGAAAGTCACGCCCCAGTTGCGGGCCTGCCTTAGCATCAACTGGTTATTGATTGTGTCGAACATTCCGCCAAGAGCAAGCGCCGACACTTCGACGCCCGTTTTTCCAAGCTTGCGCCCGGGCAGGGCGGGTTTCGGGGCCTCGGACTGTTCTCCAACAGTCGCGCAGGCTCTGCCAATTTCAATTCCAGTGGAAGCCATTCCCGCGATTCCAATGGTTTTTATGAAATCACGGCGTGTCAAACCTTCGCTTTTCTCTTTTTCTGTCATTTCCCACCTGTTCTGCAATTAACCTGTCCTTACAATTCGCCTGTTCACCAGCTATTGCCGCTGTCTACGATGTCCGGTTCACTGCTTTTTAAGGTCGTAAATCGGCTTGATCTTGAGGTCGCTCTTCAAAAAGTCCTCAGGTCTTTTCGAAACCAGTTCGCCTCCGATTTCAATGAATCGAAGTTCCGCGTCAACAGGAAACCCTCCCCGGGCAGCCTGTTCCAAAACGGCGCTGACAGCGGAAAATTGTTCCTCAGTTTTGCTTTTGTGGAAGTTCCTCCGCCAATCCAACCACTTGGTCGATTTGGCCAGGGAGCGGTCTATAAAAACGTAATACGCCACCTTTCCGGGACAGTCTTCTTCGAGATAGAGAGTATACTCCAAGGCTTCGGGCTGATCCTGCCGCGCCTTGATCCTGTTTCTTTCGTTGTCTTCAATGAGCCACGACGCCGGGCACGATCGGGACTTCTCAAAATCTTTGACCTTTCCAAACACATATTGCGGCTCCAGCTCGTCGGCCACAAAATTGCCGTTCAGGAAAACTTCCGGAGGTGTGAATTCGCCAAGGCCATATAAAGCACGCAGCTTCAAAGCGTCCCTGCTTGCAGCCCAAACCGGGCTTGAGTGAATAGAAAGCACACAAATTGCCGATAGTATTATGAAATATCTGCGCATGGCGCCTCCGTATAAACTTGGGGCTGAATCGCACTGCATGCCCTGATGTCGAAGGACTGAGTCGAAAAACATGGTCCGCTATCCATTCAGGGTTCACTGAATGAGAACCGATGACCGGGGAAAAATGTTAGCATTTATTTAAATGCAGGACTACCCCAAAGTCGGAATCGAGCACTGGGGAAGTGAGGACCAAGCAAAAATGTCACAGAATTAACAGGAGTTTTCGCTTCTTGCTCCTGCTTCCCGCTTATTGCTTCTCCCTTCTTGCTTCCCGTTTCCACTGCGTGGTAGTCTGAATGGATGGAGACCAATCCGAACGACTTCACCGTCATAGACCCGACGGGAAAATCGCCCTTGGAGATAGAACTCGAGTGGTTCAGACGCGTCTACCGGGGCGATATGCCCCAGCTTACCGCCAGGGCCGTGCTCATGGGATGCATGCTGGGCGGCTTCATGAGTCTTTCGAACCTTTTCATTGGTCTCAAGACAGGTTGGGGTTTGGGAATAGCTATAACGGCCTGCATTCTTTCATTCACACTCGGCACGGCCCTCAGGCGCTTCGGGCTCCTTAATTCCAATCTCTCGATCCTCGAAAACAACTGCATGCAATCAGCCGCCAGTTCGGCCGGGTATTCGACTGGCAGCACAATGGTCAGCGCCGTGAGCGCCATGCTCCTCATACAGGGCCACCACATCGCCTTCTGGACTTTGATGGCATGGACCATCCTGCTCGCGTTTCTCGGGGTTTTCCTGGCCGTTCCGATGAAAAGGCAAATGATAAACATCGAGCAGCTTCCCTTTCCCAGCGGTATTGCGGCTGCGCAAACCCTGCGTTCGCTATACGCAACAGGAGAGGCGGCCTCGAAAAAAGCGAAAAGCCTGGGGATTGCGGCCCTTTTTGGCGGGGCGACGGCGTTTTTTAGAGAAAATACTTTTGCGTGGTGGCCCGGGTACCTGAAGTTACCTCAGATGATTGAATTTCCCGGTAGGCTGGCCGGTCAGACCCCGGGGGCCTGGACCGTTTCCTTCGAGTTGAGTTCGATCATGGTGGCGGCAGGCGCGATAATTGGATTGAAGGTGGCCTGGAGCATGCTTGCGGGAGGCATCCTCAACTATTTTTTGCTAGCGCCTTATGTATATGAGAGGGGAATAATTCAGGGCACGGGCTATAGAAATATAGTCAGTTGGAGTTTGTGGGGCGGGACCGCCCTGATGGTGTCCTCAGGTCTTCTTACCTTTGCCTTTCAATGGAAAACGATATGGAGAGCAGTTGCCGGCGCCGGAGGCATGTTTAAGTGGAAGAAGCGGAAAAGTGCAGACGGAGCCGCGTCTGCCTCAGATTTGAAGAAGATGGACTCAATAGAGGTCCCCGGCAGTTGGTTCGCCACAGGCATTGTCATGTCCGGAATCGGGATAGTGGCGCTCCAGGCGTTCGATTTTTCAATCTCATGGTGGATGGGGTCCATGTCGGTCATAATGACCTTCTTCCTGTCCGTCGTAGCGTGCCGCGCGACCGGGGAAACCGATATAACGCCCATTGGAGCAATGGGAAAGATCACCCAGTTGTCATACGGGATTATCGCTCCATCAAACATAACCGCGAACCTGATGACGGCGGGAGTGACTGCAGGGGCGGCGGCTTCATCGGCCGACCTGCTGACCGATCTCAAGTCCGGCTATCTTCTGGGAGCGAATCCCAGGAAGCAATTCATCGCGCAGTTTCTGGGCATTTTTGCCGGCGCCGCAGTGGTCGTTCCCTCTTTTTATCTTCTCGTACCTACGCCGGAGGTTCTCGGCGGCGAGAAATTTCCTGCGCCGAGCGCCCAGGTGTGGAAAGGCGTTGCGGAACTTCTTGCCAACGGCCTCTCAAGCCTTCATGGTTCGGCGAAGATCGCCATCCTCACAGGCATGACAGTCGGGATGCTGCTGTCGGTCCTGGACCGGTTTGCTCCTCAAAAGATCAAACCTCTTCTTCCCTCAGCAATGGGCCTGGGACTTGCCTTTGTAATTCCTTTTTGGAACACGCTCTCTATTTTCCTGGGAGCGCTCATAGCTTGTTTTGTACGCAGGACTCGAATGGAAGGATATATCATACCTGCGGCATCCGGGATAATTGCAGGGGAGAGTCTTGTGGGCGTGCTGGCGGCCCTTTTTTTATCCTTATTCTAAGATCTTAAGGCGTCGGGAATCCATAATTCGCGAAATGGCAAAACCAACAAAGCGAGCAGTTTGATATTGACTCAAACTGAACAATCACTATTCCGTTTACCCTTCAGCCTGCATCATAAAATACCATTTGACAATAAATGCCATCCTGTTGTACTACACTGCATTACGAATGAAATCAATCGTGGGGCGCAAACTAAATCGCAAAAAGAGAGAGGAGACGGGGACGATGAAAAAGAAGACGGCAGTTCTATTGATGACATTGGCCTTTGTGGCATTTACAGTGCCCGCGGTATATGCCGCTGCAGTTTCGGAGTTGAGCCCGGCAGGGACCTGGTTGGTAAGCGGTACCGCGAAGATAGATGCAGTTGTCGAGCTTAAGACCGGTACCGATCCAAAGACGCATAAGCCCATATGGACGGATGTAGCCGATTTGGATCTTACTCTGCCAAAACTCGCGCCTTTTAAGGAGGAATTTATCTTTGGGCCTTTGACCATCTCCAAAAACGGCAAGTTCTCCGACATTCTCCTCGGTATAAACGGAGCCGATGCCGGGACCTGGTCTCCTTCTGCGTGCCCGGGGGCCACCTGTTTCACCGTCAATATCGGCGACCCTCCCTCAAAAGGAACGGAATGGACCGGCTGGATAGGGTCGGTGCAAAGTCTTTTGCTATCTTATCTAAGCTCTTCATTTAAAACCGCCGAAATAGTTGTCACAAAAGCATCTTTTAGCGGCAAAGTCGCCTCCACAAAACTGATTGAGGGTGATTTTGACGTGAAATTTACGGTTCAACTCTCATCTTCCTTGCAGGTGCTGATAACCATTCAGGCCTCTTCTCTGTACGGTAAACCGCCATCGATTATCAGTTCCGATTCAAGCTCCAACAGCGCTGAGGATGCGGCTGCTTTCATTTTCGATAAACTCCTGGCGCCGGCTCTCAGCTTTTCAGGCAATTAAACTCAGCCTCAATGCGAACGGCAATGCAGACTCAAACAGGTTATGAAGCCCGCCAAGAGCGGGCTTTTATTTTTCCCCCGCTCATTATTCATAGTCTACATTGCGTCAAATCAATTTCCGCCCATACCGGCGCATGATCGCTTGGAGACGGCAGACCTCGTTGAGCAGCGTCCACCCGGCAGTCGATCGAGGCTTCGGCCAGAGGTCTGGTTGCTCTGATATGATCGAGCCGCCAGCCAAGGTTTCGCTCAAAGCTCTTGGGGAGGCGGTAGTCCCAGAAAGTGAACCGGCACTCGTCGGGGTGGTGTTTTCGGAAAAGATCCACAAATCCCCAGGAAGCAACATCGGTAAGCGCCTGTTTTTCCAGAGGGTGAAACCCTATTTTGCCTTCCATTCTTTTTGGAGAAAAAACGTCTATCTCCTCAGGCGCGACGTTTATGTCTCCCAGCCAGATAACGGGATCGGAGGGCGTGAATTCCCTGCTGAAAAATTTTCTCAACCTGCTGAAAAACTCGAGTTTGATCCCAAAAGCCGGATGCTCAGGACTTGTGCCCATTGGAACATAGGTGTTGCAAATCCAGATTCCATCGACTTTTGCAGTGACGAATCTGGCCTCGACGTCCGATCCTCCGTCGCCGAAGCCGCGCTTTATCTCCTCTGGCTTGCGCAAGCTCAGAATCGCCACTCCATGAAATGATTTCTGGCCCAACACGCACGCCTCATAGCCCACTTCACGAAGAGCATCGAAGGGGAATTCCGCGTCCTGGCACTTTATCTCCTGGAGGCACAGGACGTCCGGCCTGTATAGGTCCAGCCAGGACAGGAGGGCTTGTCGACGGGAGCGAATACCGTTGACATTAAAAGTGGCTATTTTCCATGGCATATGGGAACTCCAAATAATATCTTGCTCGGACTGCATGGAACGTGTTAAAAAGTTCTGTTAAATTAAAATCACACCCCCTTTACCTTTTGGTGTCCGGCAACCGCGCGCGGTCCGGATGCAAAGGGGCGGAGGCCAAACCAGAAGGAGCTTATCTATGGCAGTCGTTGGAATGAAACAGTTGCTGGAAGCAGGGGTTCATTTCGGTCACCAGACCCGAAGGTGGAACCCCAAGATGAAACCCTTTATATTCGGCGCTCGCAACGGAATTTATATCATAGACCTGCAGCGCACGGTCAGGCTTTTTAATGTCGCCTACCAATTCATAGTCGACACGGTAGCCTCCGGCGAAAACGTGCTTTTCGTTGGCGCCAAACAGCAGGCCCGTGACACCATCCAGGAAGAATCCGACCGCTGCGGCATGTATTATGTCAATCAGCGTTGGTTGGGCGGGATGCTGACGAATTTTAAAACCATCAAACAAAGAATCGACAGGCTGAAAGAACTCGATGCCATGGTCGAAGACGGAAGCATCAACAGGTTCCCGAAAAAGGAAATCCTCGGGCTTCAGCGCGAGCGTGAAAAACTCGAAAAGAACCTTGGCGGTATTAAGAAGATGAATCGGCTTCCCGGGGCGCTCTTCGTAGTGGACACTCAGCGTGAGAATATAGCTGTCATGGAAGCCAACCGCCTTGGGATTCCGGTGGTCGCCATCGTCGATACAAATTGTGATCCGGACGTGATCGACTACCCGGTGCCCGGAAATGACGATGCAATCCGGGCAATACGGCTTGTAACATCGAAGGTTGCCGATGCCTGCATCGAGGGCCGTGAAAAACTTTCCGAAATGCAACAGGCGGACGTAGACAAGGAGATCAAGCTTGAGGAAGTTCCGGCCGGACAGATTTTGGGGCGGGAGGAGCAAGGTCCGGTCGTCGAGATTATAAACCCCGTGCAGACCGAGCAGGGGGAACAGTAAGCAGGGAATAGCTTTCTTTTGGCTCAACAGGAGGAAGACATTGGAAATCACCTCAGGGATGGTAAAAGAACTCAGAGACAGAACCAACGTAGGCATGATGGACTGCAAAAAGGCGCTTCAGGATTCGGCAGGCGACATTGAGAAGGCAGTCGATCTGCTGCGTCAAAAGGGCCTTGCCAAGGCAATGAAGCGGGCCGGCCGCGAAGCGAGCGACGGTCTGATTCACGCATATATCCACAGCGGCGGGAAAATAGGCGTACTGGTCGAAGTGAATTGCGAGACCGATTTTGCCGCCAAGAGTGAAGCTTTCGGAGAGTTCGTACGCAACGTTGCGCTGCAGATAGCGGCCGCAAATCCCCTTGGGATCAATCCCGAAGACATCCCGCAGGACGTAGTTGAACGCGAGCGCGCGATCTGCATGGCGCAGGCGCAGGAATCAGGAAAACCCCAGCCAATTTTGGAAAAAATGGTTGACGGGAAAATGCGGAAATTCTACGAAGAAAATGCGCTTATGCAGCAAAAATATATCCGCGACCCTGACAGGTCCATCCAAGATTACTTGAATGAACTGACGGCAAAAGTCGGCGAAAAAATAGAGGTTCGCCGTTTTTGCAGGTATCAGCTTGGTGAATAGGACGGAAAAAGATCGAATAGGGCAGAGGACGGGGGCGGAAGTTGCAAGGCAGGGAATCGAGTACAGAAGACGGATGAGGGATGAAAGAAGCAGTCGAAGATGAAAAGCCGGTTTATCGCAGAATACTTCTCAAGCTGAGCGGCGAAGCGTTAATGGGGTCCAAAGCCTATGGGATCGACTCGGAGGTGCTGCGAGACGTGGCCGAACAGATTTGCGAAGTGCACAACCTGGGCGCGCAGATTGCGCTTGTTATCGGAGGAGGCAACATCTTTCGAGGAGTCTCGGCGGCATCGCGAGGAATGGAACGTGCTTCTGCAGACTACGTTGGCATGCTTGCAACCGTGATGAACGCACTCGCTATGCAGGATGCGCTGGAAAAGTTTGGCACGCCCACCAGGGTCCAGTCGGCCATCGATATGAAAGAGGTTGCCGAACCTTTCGTTCGGCGCAGGGCCATCAGGCATCTGGAAAAGGGACGAATTGTGATTTTCGCCGCCGGCACCGGCCTTCCCTATTTTACGACTGATACGACCGCCGCGCTTCGCGCCAGTGAGATAGGGGCCGAAGTACTGATGAAAGCGACCAAGGTCGACGGGGTCTACGAATCGGATCCCGAAAAGAACCCCCTTGCTGTGCGCTACGATCGCATAAGCTATTCCGAAGTTCTCACGCGTAACATCAGGGTGATGGACGCTACGGCCATATCGCTTGCCCGAGAGGAAAGAATGCGCATCATCGTCTTTAATCTCAATGTATGGGGCAACATCAGGAAGGCCGTCTTGGGCAAGCCCGTCGGGACGGTGGTGGAGGAAACCTGTTATGCTTGATGAGATATATCTCGATCTTGGCGAGCGCATGGATAAAGCGGTAGATACTCTGGAATCCGAGTACAAAAAGCTTCGAACAGGAAGAGCTTCTATTTCGCTGGTTGACGGTATAAGGGCCGACTATTACGGGTCTGCAACTCCGCTCGGCCAATTGGCCACCTTGACCATACCCGATCCGCGAACAATAGTTATTCAACCGTGGGACACTTCGGTGGTAGGCGAAATTGAAAAAGCCATATTGAAGTCGGATCTCGGGCTGACGCCGATGAATGACGGCAAGACAATAAGAATCGGCATTCCGCCGCTTACCGCCGAGCGCCGCAGGGACTTGGTAAAAATAGTGAAGAAGAGAGCGGAAGAATCCAAGGTTGCCGTGAGGAACATCAGGCGTGACATAAACGAAAAGATTAAAGATCTCAAAAAAGACAAGAAAGTATCCGAGGATGAGCTGTTTCGCGCCCAGGAGGAAATTCAAAGGGTTACCGGCGACTTCGTGAAGAAGATCGACGCCGTTTGCTCAGCCAAGGAAAAAGAAATCCTGGAAACTTAGATGGAACTCGATTCGGAGCGCCTGCCCCGGCACGTGGCCATTATCATGGACGGCAACGGCCGGTGGGCTACAAAAAAAGTAAAGAACCGAATCTTCGGGCACAGGAAAGGCGCCGACAGCGTGCGCTCTGTTATGACCTGCTGTGTTGAATTGGGCATCCCCTACTTAACCCTCTATGCCTTTTCCCAGGAAAACTGGAACCGACCTCAGAGCGAAGTAAAGGCCCTTTGGAAATTGCTCGAAAAATATCTTGAATCGGAACTCCTCGAACTCATCGAAAAACGGATACGAATCCGCCATATAGGCGATGACTATCGAATTCCGGCATCCGTGTTGGAGCGACTACACATTGCAGAGTCCAGGACTGCCCAATGTGACAAACTTTTGCTCAGTCTTGCGCTAAACTACGGTGGCAGGCAGGAGATCGTAAGGGCGGCAAAACTTTTTCTTGCAGACGCCCTCAACGGTGGAAGAAGAGCGAACGAGCTCTCCGTAGAACTCTTTTCGCGATACCTCTATGGCGCCGATCTCCCTGATCCCGATCTGGTCATAAGAACCGGCGGCGAAAAACGGGTGAGCAATTTTCTGCTTTGGCAGATCGCTTATTCGGAGCTTTATTTCACCGAGGTTTTGTGGCCCGATTTCGGTAAAGACGATTTCGTAGATGCGCTCAAGGAATTCCAAAGAAGAGAGCGGAGATTCGGCCGGACCAGCGAACAAGTCAAGGCGCTGCATGACGCGTCTTTCCCTGATGATGCTGCGGCGACAGGCGTCGCCCTTTGAAATTCGAGCTTGCTTGCACTGAAGAAGTGACTTTGAAATCAAGTTCTCATATTCAGCGCTGGCTCACCGGCATCCTGGTGGGCCTGCCGGTCCTTGTATGTGTGGTCGCCGGCCCTTCCTGGACTTGGTGGCTGCTCGCCTCTCTTGCGATTTCAATCGGCTTGTGGGAACTCCACGGTCTTATTTTTCAGGAGCCGCTTCAGGCGAAATGGAGGGTCTTCTCCTTTGCTAGCGGGCTGCTCTTGCCTTGCTCGGCCCATATTTGGGGGCTCATAGGCCTTAATGTCGCCCTTTTCGTCTCGTTTTTGGGTGCGCTTTGCCTTATGATGATCTCGTCCCCAACGGATCGCGATGGAATCAACCGGATTTCATTACTCTCATTCGGCTTGATTTACCTGCCCTATTGCCTCTCGTTTGTCCTCCTCATCGGGCAGGAGCACCAGGGCAGGTTCTGGATACTCTTCTTATTGGTTGTGATCGTTGCGGGTGATGCGGGCGCTTATCACACGGGAGTGCAGATCGGCCGCCACAAGCTCTACCAAGCGGTTAGTCCGAAAAAAACCGTTGAGGGCGCGATTGGCGGGCTCTTTTTCAGTGTTTTCGTTGGAACTGTTATCGGGTTGATCTTTTTGAGGAATGTGCCGCTCCTAAGGTTTTCGCTCTTCAGCCTGGCAGTCGCCGTCACCGGCCAGGGGGGAGACCTGATCGAATCCATGATAAAGCGCATTTACGGCAAGAAGGATTCGAGCGGATTGCTTCCGGGGCATGGCGGATTGCTCGACAGGCTCGACTCGCTGATTTTCGCTTTCCCGGTTTTGTGGGCATTATTACAGTGGAGCCATGAATAGGAAGAGGTTATCGATAATCGGCAGCACAGGTTCGATAGGGCGAAGCACCCTTGACGTGGTGCGCCAGTTTCCGGACCGCTTCCAAGTCGCAGCCCTGGGTGCGGGATCAAACGTTGCGCTTCTTTGCGAACAGATAATGGAATTTCGCCCGCTGCTGGTTTCTGTTAAAGACGCACAGGCGGCAAGCCGCCTCCAAGATCTCCTCTCAACTGAGAGGGCCGCCCGTTTTCCTGAAATTGGTTACGGTCCGGAGGCGCTCTCGAGCGTGGCCGCTTGCCCCGAAGCCGATATTCTCGTATCGGCAATGGTCGGATCTGCCGGTCTTTTGCCAACGCTTGCGGCAATTGAGGCTGGAAAAGATATTGCTCTGGCCAACAAAGAGACCCTTGTCGCTGCAGGTGAGATTGTAACTGCGGCTGCGACGGCCAAAAACGTAAAGATCCTCCCCGTTGACAGTGAGCACAGCGCTATTTTTCAGGCCCTTCAGGGCAACCACCGGGAAACCCTTAACCGAGTGCTTCTCACGGCTTCGGGAGGACCTTTTTTCAACAAGTCGAGAAAAGACCTGGAAACTGTTTCGCCCGAAGCCGCCCTTTGTCATCCGAACTGGTCGATGGGGCCGAAGATCACCATCGACTCTGCCACCCTCATGAACAAGGGGCTGGAGGTTATCGAAGCTTACTGGCTTTTCCAGGCGCCCCTTGATCGCATATCTGTCCACATCCACCCGGAGAGCATCGTTCACTCGATGGTCGAATACGTCGACGGCTCGGTGATCGCCCAGATGGGAGTGCCGGACATGAGAATTCCGATAGCCTACGCCCTGTCCTATCCGGAACGCCTCCCGATTGCGTGCCCGAGGCTCGATCTTTTCCATCACCAGAAGCTCACTTTCTACCCGCCGGATTATGAAAAATTCCCGTGTCTGCGTCTTGCTTTCGAAGCTTGCCGCAGGGGGGCGACTATGCCTGCAGTCCTCAATGCTGCCAATGAAGTTGCTGTGGATGCTTTCCTTAAGAAAATTATCGGTTTTTACGATATACCCAGTGTGATCGAACAGGTGATGGCTTTGCACAACCCCGGCTCAAACCCGGACCTTGATGCGGTCCTTAAGGCGGATGCCTGGGCGCGCGAAGAAGCATCGAAAAATATTTGCGCCCGTGAATCAAAAGCATAGACGAAATCGGAAAATGGGACTTATCTTCTAGAAGAATTAAAAATTTTTTTGGAGTGAGGTGCTACACTTGCTGACAACTATAATAGCTACCGCAATAGTCCTTGGGATTCTCATCTTTGTTCACGAACTGGGGCATTTCATTGTTGCTAAGCGCACAGGAGTGACCGTGCTCCGGTTTTCATTGGGTTTTGGACCTAAAATAGTCGGAATCACTCGAGGTGGAACCGAATACTGCATTTCGATGATACCTTTGGGTGGTTACGTCAAAATGCTCGGAGAAGATACAGACGAAGAACTGCCGCAAGCGGATCGGGCGACCTCTTTTGCCGAGCAGAAAGTGTCAAAGCGCCTGGCAATTGTGCTTGCGGGACCCCTCTCAAACTTCATTACGGCGATTATCATTTTTACCTTTCTCTTTGCAGTTTTCGGGATTTTCGAACCGGCGCCCGATGTCGGCTCGGTCAATCCGGGGTCTCCCGCTGAACGGGCCGGTTTGCAGGCCGGCGACAGAGTGCTTTCGATTAACGGCCAGCCGATTCGCACCTGGGAAGATCTCTCTGAAAGCATTGAGAAGCTCGGATCCAACCCTCTGAATCTTCGCGTAAAAAGAGACGACTCCGAGTTTTCCGTGACGGTCACGCCCCAAATCGACGAAGCCAAGAACCTGTTCGGCGAAACGATTAAAAGGCCTCTTATCGGAATCACTATTCCGGAGACTACTATCGTCAGGAAGGTCAATCCGCTTGCAGCGGGATACTACGCTGTTGACCATACTTACCAGCTCAGCAAACTCTTCTTCACCATGGTCGTGAAGCTGATAGAAAGAATAGTGCCTCTCAACGCGTTGGGCGGGCCGATTCTGATCGCCCAAATGGCAGGCAAACACGCGCAAAAGGGCATTCTCGATCTGCTGAATTTCATGGCGTTTATCAGCGTAAACCTGGCGGTCCTGAACCTTTTGCCCATCCCTGTTCTCGACGGCGGCCATATCTTTTTTTTCCTGATCGAGGCGGTACTTGGCAGACCTCTGTCGATAAAGAAGATAGAAATCGCTCAGAAACTTGGACTACTGGCTCTTTTGAGTCTCATGGTGGTGGTCTTTTACAACGACATAATGCGGCTTGACTGGTCCTCATTTACTTCCTGGTTTCAGCATCTGTTTTCCAAGTCGTAGACGCTGCGAATGAAGATTCTTGCAGCAGATACCTCTACGATGTCAGGGAGCTTGGCGTTGCTGGAAGACCAAGATCTGAGGGCCGAACATACTCTCAGTTCAGGTAAAACCCATAACAGAAGATTGCTCAACTCAATTGATGCGCTTCTTGGGCAAGCAGGGTGGGAGCTGGAAGATATAGATGCGTTCGCGGTTGCGGGCGGGCCGGGCAGTTTTACCGGCATCCGGATTGGAATGACCACCATGAAAGCGCTTGCCTGGACCAGAGGCAAGCTATTTGCCTCCATTTGCTCTCTTGACGCACTCGCCTTTCCTCTAAGTCTCTGCTCCAATTCGATCTGCTCGGTTCTGGACGCTCGAAAAAGTGAAGTTTATTGCGCTCTGTACCGGCCTGATGCTAAAGGCGGCCTCAAGATCGAAATGGGGTATGCGGCAATGTCTCCCGCGCAACTTGCCGATAATTTGATTGCGAAAACCAACGAGCCGGTCATCTTCTGCGGCGACGGGTGGACGGCGTACCGGAACACCCTGAGGAGAAGACTCGGACGCCTGGTTCTGGAGCCTCCGTCCTATTTTCACGTCATTCGTGCGGCTTCGGTCGGCGAGCTGGCCAGAAGGAGGTTTGTCAGGGGTGAATCCGATGACCCGAAATCCAGCGCACCGATGTATCTGAGGCCATCGGAGGCTGAAATCCACTACCCTCACCTGGCGGAACAAAGCAGTGAAGAACCGGAAATTGTTTGATTCAAACCGGCTCAAACGGCTTCTCAAAAAAGAGGGCGCCGCTGGAAACAAGGCCGTCAGGATTTTGTGTAACCCCGAATTCCCGCTCTACTATACCCTCCGAAACCTGGCATGGCTCAAACGCGAGAGGTGGTGGACGGATCTATCCGCTTGCGGAAAGCGCCTTCACGTCTTGAGGATAGTCAGCGAGCGCATTTCGATTTTTAATGAGGTCAAAAAATGGAGGGAAAACCTCGAGAAAGTGCAAATACCCTCGCCCGACTTCGGCGACACGGACGCTGAGATGTACTGCAACAAGTGTGGCCTGTGCTGTGAGGTCGCAAGCGGCATGCCGGATTTTCCGGCTCCGGGAGCGCTTCCGACGGGCTGGCGTGAAATCTTCGGCAACGGATTGGGACAAGGACACCGCTTTTGTTCTTTTTTGTGGGAAGATAACGGCTCAGGCGGCGGTTTTTGCGCTATTTATCCGCTGCGATCAAATCCCTGCAGGCTCTTCGGGCTTGAAGAGTGTGATTTTTTCTGGAATTCGATTGAACCCGCCGAGATCTCCAGTCCAAGGAAAATCCTGTCCATCGGTCGATGGCTGATTAAGCTGGTTAATGCAAGTGCTTCCCGGCAAGTTGGGCGTCTCTCGATGGGGCGGACCGCAGGCTTGCAGCACCGCCTGCGCCCGCATCTACAGTGGAAGACCCCGTCCTCCAGTGACGTTTATCCGAATTATCCCCGGGACTTCATCCTGTCATCGAAATGAAAAAACCCCTCGAACCTTTTAGGTCACGACGGGATTTTCGAAAAAAAGATGAGGCGGCGGCGTCCTACTCTCCCACGCAGTTTACCCGTGCAGTACCATCGGCGCAGAGGAGCTTAACGACCGTGTTCGGGATGGGAACGGGTGTGGCCTCCTCGCCATAAC
>Ga0326728_10016263_pt1 | contig 15222 bp, 10 predicted proteins | sample MB3enrmetagenome_FD_207602 | JGI IMG/M metagenome (GOLD analysis project Ga0326728, IMG submission 207602) | Lab enriched peat soil microbial communities from McLean, Ithaca, NY, United States - MB31MN | ecosystem: Environmental > Terrestrial > Soil > Wetlands > Peat | place: USA: New York...
TAGGGTCCACAGCCACTGAAAGAGCGGATCCAGTCGTTGGCGTTACCGGACCCTTGGTGGCATAGGGTCCTGATGCGGAGCCGAACGGGTCGCGGTTTCCCGCGTTGAAGCCGAATGCCTGGGTTCCATCGGTCGCGGCGGCAACAAACACGTAACTGTTGTTGGGCGCGATCGCCAATTGGTAGATGGTGGCGCCAGTGAGCGACACGCTGCAAACCACGCTGTTGTTGCTGCAAGTCGCGCTCGAGGTGTTCAGGCCGCCGTTCGTGCTCAAAATCGGGATCGCATTGAGCGCGTCAGTCCCGGAGGTTTCCACCAGCCATGAGTCGGTCGAATCCACTTGCATCGCCAAGGCGGGATCACCATAGATGTACTGCGAGCTGCCCAGGGTCAATACGCCGCTGGAGATCGTATAGACGTAGATGCCTTGAAGCGTGCTAACGTAGAGAAACTTGTCATTCGGGGCTACCGCAATCGCAATCGGCGTGGCAGGTACGGCAACGGCGGAACCCACAGGGGTCAACGTGCCGGCGTTGATGTAATAGGAGATCACCTGCGCGGTCGTTCTATCCAATACATAAAAATAGCCGCTGGAAAGCGTGGTCGGCGTAGTGGTCGTCGTCGTGCCGCCTCCGCCGCTCGAGGCCGGCGCGTCCCAGAATCCCGAGCAGCCGGCGAGGCACGCTGCGGCTGCCAGCAGAACAGCTAAATATTTGATCTTCATCGTCACTCCCTGCGGCGTCGTCTTTCCAAAACCGCTGATGCGGGGCCACTCCATCGGAATGCGTCGATAGGCGTCAATTCACAGAGTACTGCGCCGCGGCGCGGCTTGTCCTGCATGGAGATTCCATCCGCACTTACAGAATAGGTATTCCATTGGATAGACGCAGCGGGAGGAAAACTCGCTCTGCGTGGTATCCCACGCTTTCGCCAGAAGATCTCAAGAAGCAGGTTCTTCGACTCCCCTTCGGCGTCGCTCAGGGTCGCTCAGAATGACAGAAGGGATGGGGCACGGAATTGGTACAAGATCAAACGGTCAGATACCCGTGCGTATCTCTCACAGGCACAGATCGCAAAGATGAAAAGAGGAGATGGGCTTCAGTTGGGCCGGCCGCCCGACGCGGCGCTGCGGCGGAAGCGCTCGTCCACCGGCTGGCGCCCCTGAAATCCGCCATCCATGGTGTGCCAGTGCTCGATGGAAGGTTCGCCCATGCGCCAGCACAACAGGACGATCTCGTCGTCGAGCCGGCAGGGAAAATCGAGCAGGCCCGATTCCAGATCTTTCACCTGTGCTCCGATGGCGTCAATCTCCGCGATGCTTTCGCGCACGCGCTTCAGATGCGATTCCATTTCGGCGCGCTGCCGCGCCGCGCCCGTCGCATTCACCCGCATGCCGCCGGCAAAATAAATGCGCTGCGCCAACTCGTTCAGATCCGACTCTGCGGTTTGCACCCCACGCTTGCCTTCGATGGCGCGCTTGAGGAGGGCTTCCAGCACGGGAAGCAATGACTGCGCCTCTTCGATTGTGAACGTCTTCATTGGTTGCATTCCAGGTACCTACAGCATACGACGAAATCGAAAAAAAGTGCAGGAACGCGCGACGGCCTTCTACGAACCGTTGCCTGCGCGCAGGTCACGAAGCACCGGTGCGGCCTTCTCGATCTCTCTCGGGAGAGCGTAGCGGCTTGGCGCGACAGCGAACGCCAAACGGATTTAAGGATGCGGCCGCGCAGTTCCCGTGGCGAAGATCGAATCCGGGCCAACGGAACGGCGCGAATGACACGTGGCGCCGCTCCCCCATCCGGAATACAACTTAACTTGCGCGCGCCCATCCGGAGAAGCTGCCTTGGTGGCAATCCATTGCAACTTTGGTGGTAGGAACGGCAGAGCTTGGTCGCCGCAGGAGGAGCGCTGCGAAGATTGGCATTCTGTCTCATACGAAGACAGAGGTTTACTCGTGCTTTCAACTGCCCCTAGCGCCTTCCGAAGGCTCTCGGCTTGATCTGCGGCTTCACCGGCAGATCGGTTTTGCCTTCGGGAAAGACCACGAGAAAGCGGTCGGGGCCCTCGCCGACGCTAGCCGTTTCCACGCCTTTCAGGCCCCGGCAGGCCATGTGCAACATGCGCCGCTCGCGGCTGTTCATGGGCGGAAAGCTGTAGGGGATTCCGGACTGCCGCACCTTCTCCGCGGCGGTTTCTGCGGCTAGTCGCAGCTCCTGAGCGCGGAGGGCCTTGAAATTCGCGGCGTCGAAGCTCACCAGGTAGTACTCATGGTGGTCCAGCCGCAGCATCTGCGCCGCAAGAGTTTCCAGAGCCCTCAGCAGCTCGCCGTTGTGCTGGATCACGAGCGGCACATCGGGGCCGGCCAGTTCCACGTTGAGGACCTGGCGCGCCTCGCCGCCTTCTTCGTCGCGCGCGGCCTCGCCCGCCGAGATGCGGTACTTCAGGCGCAGTCCGCCCAGCTTGTTCAGGGTGTTCAGGAATCCGGCAATATTCTGTGCAGCCTGTTTGAGGTCGTCGATCGGCATAAGAAATAAGTATCGCAGAGACGGGGCGTCTGCGGGGCGCTCATGTTAGAAAGAAAATTGGGTCGCAAGAAACCCGGGGCGGCACGGTTTTGTCGCCGTTTATGCGCAGGATGCTACCTTGGAGTCAGACCTTCCGGCGGTGCGCTGACTCCCGCATCGTGGAAAGACTCCCATCTGTCGCATGCGCCGTCTTCAATTCATCTTTTTGCTGGTTTTGCCGCTGCTTGGCGCTGTCCCTGCCCGCGCGCAGGGAGGGCCCCCGTTTATCACCGACGATCCCGGCACGCCCGGCAACCGCCACTGGGAGATCAACTTCGGCTGGATCGCCAATCACAATCCCGGCCAGTCCTACTACGAGATTCCCGACGTCGATATGAACTACGGCTGGGGCGATCGCATTCAGCTCAAGTACGAGCTGCCGCTGGCCGCGGGCACCAACGCCAACAACTCCACCGGCGTGGGCCTGGGCGAGTCGCTTCTGGGCATCAAGTGGCGCTATTTTGAGCATCACCGCTCGGGCGAGCCCAAGAGCGACGAGAACCTGCTCTTCTCGCTTGGCACGTATCCACAAGTTTCGATCAACAACCCCACCGGCTCGGCGCAACGCGGCATCGTCGAGCCCGGCCCGCAATACTATCTGCCTATCGAGGCCACGGCGCAGGTGGGTTGGCTGGCACTGAACGGCGAGGTGGGCCGGTGGATCGGCAACCGGAACCAGGCCAGCCAGTGGGGCCGCGGCCTGATCGCCGGCCACCAGTTCAGCGACCGCTTGGAGCTCTACACCGAGGTCTACGATCTCCAGGACGCCAACCGCATCGACGGCAACCCCAAGCAGCGCTCGCTCACGCTCGATCTCGGCGGACGGCAGTCGCTCGACAAGAAAAGCCACTTGCGATTGCTCTTCATGGGAGGCCGCTCCATCCAGACCGTGACGCGCAGCAACGGCCAGCCCAGTTGGATCGCCTACCTGGGCGTGCAATTTCTGCTTGGCCACAAGGATGCCCAGGCACCGGAACCGAAGCAGTAATTCCACGCCCTTGCCTGCCGCTTTGCTGAGTTCCGGGGTCGCAGAGTAGCATTCCACTGAAAATGTTTTCAGGAGATTCGTACATGCGTTCTTCTCGAGTCCTCGCTGCCGCCCTTCTTGCGTTGTGCCCGCTCGCCGCCATCGCGCAGACCGCGCCAACGGTTCCACTGAAGCCCGTCCAAAGGTCTGCCCCACCGCAGGTGGTGGCGGGGACTCCGGCGATGGGTTGGAACAGTTGGAACTTCTTCGCCGGTAAGGTCACCGATCGGGACATCCGCAACGCTGCCGACCAGCTTGTCTCGACCGGCATGAAGGACGCGGGTTATATCTACGTCAACATCGACGACACCTGGGAGGGCGACCGCGACGCGAACGGCGTGCTGCACGCAAACGCGAAATTCCCCGACATGAAGGCGCTTGCCGACTACGTGCACTCGAAAGGCCTCAAGCTCGGCATCTACTCGTCGCCGGGATCGAAGACATGCGGCGGCTACGCGGGCTCGCTCGGCCACGAGGCGCAGGACGCGCAACTCTATGCTTCATGGGGCATCGACTACCTGAAGTACGATCTCTGCGACTTACGCACCGACGTAATGACCGCGCAAGCGCCCCATGACGAGGCCGCGCAGATGCGCCTGATGATCGCCGCCTACGGCAAGATGGACAAGGCCCTCAAAGCCACAGGCCGGCCCATCGTTTATTCTCTCTGCCAATGGGGCTGGGATGCGGTGTGGGAGTGGGGGCCGAGCGTCGGCGCCAACTCGTGGCGCACCACCGGCGACGTCGAGCCCAATTGGCAAAGCATCTATTCCATCCTCAACGAGCAGGCCGGATTGGCGAAGTACGCGGGGCCCGGCCACTGGAACGATCCCGACATGCTCGAGGTAGGCAACGGCACGCTTACGCTGGCTGAGAATCGGACTCATTTCTCGATGTGGGCTATGCTCGCCGCGCCGCTCTTGGCCGGCAACGACCTGCCCAATATGACGCCCGAGGTTCGCGCCATTCTTACCAATCGCGACGTCATCGCCATCGACCAGGACCGCCTGGGCCGCGAAGCCACGCGCGCTTATTCAGATGGCGAGCTCGACGTGTGGACGCGGCATCTATCCGGGGGAGCCATGGCCATCGCGATGATCAACGCCGGTTCCGATCGCTATTCGAGCCATCCCTTCCACCTGAGTCTGGCCAAATTCGGTCTGCGCGGGCCGCTGAAAGGCAAGGATCTGTGGTCCGGCAAGGAGATTACACTCACCGACAACATGCCGATTGAGCTTGCGAGCCACGACATTTTGCTGGTGCGGATCCCGTCGCCGCAATAGCCGCGAGCGGCAACCCGCCTTGAGCCGTTCGACCCGGTCAATGCGCCGGGGCGGCGGGTCTGCCGGCAATATTAAGGAATTGGTTGAGGACATCGGCCAAAGCCGCGTCGAGGTTCTTGTCGTGGGTTTTTTGCAGGATGGCGAAATCGACGGAACGGGTCACGGTCCAGAGGACGTAGTGGGTTCTGCCGTTGTAGATCACCAGGCGGAACATGGGCAGGGGATCGGAGGCGCCGTTCTGCTTGCTGGGGTTGGATGGTCCGTCGGGAGCGGTGAGGCGAAGCTCGAGGACGAGGTCGGCCATCGCCGGATCGTCGACCAAGGCGTAATAGCGGTTGGCTGCGAGCGCGGCATAGAACTCGGAATAGGCGCGATCGGGATCGCCGCTGAATGGCTCGGGAAAAAGGCCGCTATCGGAACCGGCGTTCGAAATGAAGATGGTCTTTGCCTTGGCAAGCGCCGGCGGAACCGGGCCGGCCTCCCTGTAGACGGGCATTTGCGCCAGGGAGGCGGTCGCAAAGGAAAGCGCAACGCCCAGGCCCAGCCAGAAGCCGACTCGCAAAGTTCGCATGATTCACCTATTTTTCCGCTGAAGAGAGCCGGAGAATCACCTTGAAGCAGTCTCCTTTGAGCGCCTGCTGGAAAAAGGGCCCACTTCCCAAGGAAGACGACTGTTTTCAGCGCTATAGAAGGAAGATGCCCGTGGAAAGCCGGGGGTTGTCCACGGGAGCGCGATCACGCCGAAGAAGGTTTGGCCCAAAATGGGACAAATGCACCGGTTTGAGTCGAGTCTGTAACTAATAGAAGCAAAAACCCTTACCGGAAACGCTCCAGAAATCGGGTCTTTGCAGGAAAAATCCTCTTATCTATCTTGACAACGGAGGGGGCCGAAGAGTGTCGATTTAGTAAAATAGGCAAATGGTTAGAACATGGAAAACACGCAAGTTAAAGCGACAAGCTCCGCTGTGGATTTATCTCGCAGCTGGAGTCTCTGCGGCGGTACTGGTGGCGCTGGCGGTGTTGATCAATGCGCGTACGGTGCATGCGGATGCGCGTCTTCCCAGACCGGCCAATATCGCGCCTGCGGCTCAAGCAGCCGCGAGCCCAACCCCGGCCTCGATAACCCAAGCGGCGGCTTATCGGGAACCTGCGGTTCCCCAAATTGGCCCAACGCCCGAGGCACGGCAATGGAAGGATAAGCTCCATGGCGTGGCTTCGTGGTACGGAGGCGTCTTTAACGGACGCAAGACGGCCAGCGGCGAAGTCTTCGACATGAATGCCATGACGGCCTGCCATCCGACCCTGCCCTTCGGCTCGGTTGTGCGGGTGGTGAACCTGTCCAACCACCGCTCGGTCATCGTGCGCATCACCGATCGCGGCGACCTGTTGGAGGAGAGACGCGTCATCGATCTCTCTTATGGCGCAGCCGAGAAGCTCGGAATGACCTGGGCGGGGCTGGCCAAGGTCGATCTCGAGGTTCTTTCACTGGGAAGGCCCCGCGCCCCTCGTAGCGGCAAATAAGCCGCCCAATCAGACAGCCAGCACAAGAATGCAAAGCCCCGGCAGAACGCTTGTCCGCCGGGGCTTTCGGTCTGCCAGAATTCTAGACCGAAAACAGAGATGCTGTACCCAGCGATGGTGGTCTCCCACCCTTGCGACAGACAAAAGTCGCAAGGATGGGGCACGGAGCTCTGGGGTACAGCAATCATGGTTCCGCTCTAGGTGGGTGTGCCGAACTCCGGGGACAGGCGCGAGGCATCGCCTGTTCGGAATCCGGAGCTGGCCGATCTATGCTTTACGGGCCGGTATGAGCGCTGCCACTGGCAGAGCGACCGGGGTTCGGATACAGTAACCCCGGCGCAATGTGGATCGCGCCGGGGCTGAGAAAAGGCTTGTGCTTCGGCAGGGAAGCCGGTTAGTTCCTGCGCAGCTTGGAGCGCAGCAATCCAGCCATGCCGACCAATCCGGAACCCAGCAGGAAGAGCGACTCCGGCTCGGGCGTGTTCACCACAGGCGCGGTCGAAATGTTGAGGTCATAAGCGATGTCGACGTTCCCATCACTGGGGGGCAATTGGGTAGTCGGCAGGCCGGGGCAGGAGCCGGTGCAGGTGCCGAGGTCGGCGCTGTAGTCGACCGTGGCCCACACGGGACTCAGGTTGCCGATGGCTGTGGTGCCCCATGCCGGGTTGGCGCCATTTGTAAAGAGAACCAGGGTGTAGGTTTGGCCCGCTAGGAGTTCATTCAGGTATACGTCAGGCGCCCAGTAGTACCCATCACTGTCGTTAGCGATCCCTACATTGTCGTACGTGGCGCTACCGATGAGTAGGGCTCCGCTGGAGTCGTAAAGGGCCACAATTTCATCCTGGGTGTACCCGCAGGGGGTCTCCTGGGTGCAGCCCGCGGTAAACCCTTGATCGTAAATGCCAAACTGGGTGACGATTTCATTGGAGGAGCCGACGGTAAAGACATCGGCTACGACCCAGGGACTTGTGGTAAAGACTGTGCTAGCGGAGGAGGGGGGCGTCCATGCGAGACTCGACGTTGCCGAGGCGGGCGTGACGGCTACGAAGGCAACGACAGCCAAAGCGAAGAGCGGGAAAGCAAACCTGCTGGCGTAAAGCTTCTTCGGGGGGGTCATCATTATAAGCCTCATTTCTCAAAATGGCTCCCGTGTTTTAGGCCAGCCTGTGCAAAAGTAAATAAACGGTCGCCGGCAACCGACACGAAGAGTTCTGTCTTGGACTATGCAAGTTCGGTGCCAAATCGATTGCCTTTGCTTTCAGGTATTTATCGCTGGGAACTGAGATGAATGTGCTAGCGATTGCACAGCAAGTGGTAAACAGTTCCACACTTGATGGGGAAACCGCGCTAAAATTCCAGATCCTCTCGACCGTTGCCCGCCGGACCGACGCCAACTTGAATTATCGCCAACCGAAAGCTCACTGCGATGCCGGGAGCAGATCCCACGTTGAACGATCTTTGGCCTCGGTAGGGACGTGGGTTACTTCTTGCGGCGACTGAATCTCAAAAATCCCGCCACGCCGACCAGCCCGCTTCCCAGCAGGAGGAGCGATTGCGGTTCGGGAGTTAACAACTCGATGTCGGGTCCGTAATACGGATCGCTGGCTGGTGTAGTTGGGAAGGTGAGTCCATCGCTGGAGTCGGAACTGAAGTCGTAAAAGCTGTCTACGTACACGACCCCCGATAGGTCGATCGGGTCAAGGCCGCTGTCCCAGCCCGGAGCGTTTCCATTCGTATAATCGACCACGACGTAGGTTTGGCCCGCTTCAAGCTGAGCATTGACGGAAGCCCAGTAATAGCCGTCCTCGAGCTGAGCAACCTCATAGGGATTAATGGCCGTATCTGTGACGAAAGTCCCGTCCGCGGTGTAGAGCGCGACCACTTCCCAGGTGGTGTAGTCCACTCCAGCGTAAATGCCCAAAGCGCACACGGTTTCATTGCCAGTGGCGACAAAAGCATCGCCCAGGTTCCAGAAGCCGGTGACGGTGGAATTGATCATGCCGCTGGAGGACGGAGCCATCCAAGCGGGATTACTGCCGCAGCTGACCTCATCGGCCGATGCCGGGGAGACCGCTGCCAGAGCGACGAGTGCCAAGGCCAGGAAAGAAAGAGCAAACCGGGGAGCCCGAAGGTGTTTGCTGCTTTTCATCTTTGCGACCTCATTCGGGAAGACTTCCGAAGGGACAGCGATCCCCTGCATGAACTGCAGTCGGCGACAGCTGTCCACGAGAAGGCCCTCGCAATACCTTATGCAATTTAGTAACCAAATTGAAGATGTTACTTTTCAAGCAATTAGCGTGATGGATTTCAATAAATGTGCGGTCGACTGCATAGCGAGTGGAAGGAAATTACCACCCGGAAGAAGCGCCACATAGGGAGAGCGGCTGCGGAGGTCTATCCCGAGCCCGCGCAGGTCGCCCGCGGGATCTCTGCTTCGAACACAGCCTTAAGGCATTTTCCGGATAGCTGTAGAGTCGCCCGAAGGAAGGCATGGGCATTTTCTTGAGGAAAATGCCCACAGTCATTCCAGACGGCACTCTATACTAATCCGGAAAATGCGATAGCTCGGGCGCGGTTTCATGAGAAAGGCTCTTCCGGAGGCCCCGAAAGCGAGAGGCTTCAGTTGTCTTCAGGCCGCTTGTAGGGCTTTTGCAGGTACTGGCGGGCCTCGTTGACCGCGCCCTGGGTGTTGTCGTTGGTCTGGACGGCGAGGCGGTACTCGTTGACGGCGCGATCGCGCTGGCCGGTCAGGTCGAAGATCTTGCCGATGGCGATGTGGCTCCAGACCTCGGTCCAGGGCGGCTCGTCGTCGCCGCGCAGCGCGTCGCGGAAGGAGTTGACCGCGGCCTGGTAGTTGCGCTGCGTGAAAAGCACCTCGCCGATGCGGTAGCTGGCAAGGGAACTGATGGGGTTCGAGTCGAGAGCCTTCTTGTACTCGGCCAGAGCGCCGACCAGGTCGCCCTGCGCCACCAACTGCTGGCCTTTGAGGATGGCGATGCGCACCTCGAGGTCGGGGGTGGATTTGAGCACCCAATCGCCGGGATCGATGCTGATGCGGCGGGGACGGCCGAAGGTGTCAACCACGTACTGGGTATCGGTGCCCACCACATCGATCTTCTTGCTCTCGGTCTTGCCGTCGGTTTCAATGCGCAGCTCGACGGGCATGCGGAAGAGATCGAGGTCCTGATCGATCTCGCCAATGGTACGGAAGCCTTTGTTGTTGCCCAGCCGGTAGACGGCGTACTTATCGGTGAAGGTGGGGGCGCCGGTGCCGTCGACCCACTGCGAAAAGAAGGGGAGCAACTGCTGCTGGCTCAGTTCCTCGGCGATCTTTTCGAAGTCCTCGGTGCGGATGGAGCTATCGGTGAACTGGCTGAGCGTGCCCTTGAGGATGTTGAGAAATGCCTTGTCGCCGACCTCGCCGCGGAGCATGTGGAAGATCATGGCGCCTTTCTCGAGGGTCATGGACTGGAACTGCGGCGAGAAGGGATCGAGACGGCTGGTGCTGGAGAGGGGAACGGTGTCATAGGCCAGGGATCCGGCAGCTACGTCCTCAAGCGCGGCGCGGAGGGCACTTTTGCCGTTCTCGTCTTCGACATACATCAACTCGGCGTAGCGCGTCATGCCGTTGGTAATCCAGGCGTCGCCGAGTGCGTGCGGGCTGATCTCCAATCCCCACCATTGATGGGCGATGGTGTTGGCCAGCCAGCGCACCGCGGATTTATCGCCAACGCGATTGCCTGGAATGCTGGCAAGCTCCGGCGCCCACGCGGCCAGGAGCACATCGTCGGGCATCTCTACGACGTTTAGGCGGGTGGTTTCGGGCTCGCCGAAGCTGTCGGTAAAAAAGTCGTACTCTTTGGAGGCGGTTTGCGCCAACTGGTTGCCTGAGGCCTGATGGGTGATGGTGAGGTAGACCTTGACGTTGCCGGGACCCGCGGTGATCGGGTCAGCGTAACGCCCGGCGATGACGGTGCCGGGAAAGCCGGACTTGGTCCATTTGAAGTCATACTCGCTGCCGGGCTTGCCGTTCGAGAGGGTGACGGGCTGGGGCGTTCCCGTGACGCCGCTCGCAAAGACCCTCATGCCCTGAGGCACGCGGATGTGCATTTCGGCGGTGAAGCGGTCGGTCATGTAGCCGGTCATGGGGAACCAGCGGGCAGGATAGAGCAGGTAGCTGATGGGTTCCTGAATGGCGGCCAGTTTGAGGCCCTCGACGGGACCGTCTTCGTTGCCGGTGATGGCGCCGTCGTAGACGAAGGTCCAGCGCGCGGCTTGGCCGGCGACGAAGGGCGTGCTCGCGGTGACGCGGATGGAGCCGTCGGCGGTGCGTTCGCCATCGAGGAGCTTGCCGTCTTCGTCGCTGATCTTGGTGACCTTGAGGGCGGGGTGAAAGCCGAAGGTGACTACGTCGAGATTGGCGGGAGCGGTGAAGCTGACCACGGCCGTGGCTGTAAGGTGGTGCGCCGTGGTATCCAGTTCGGCGTCAATTACATAGCCTGTGATATTGAGCGCCGGACGCTCCCGCTGCGCGGCGGCGGGAAGGACTGCCAACACCGCGCAGGCGAAGGCCAGGAGCACGAGCTTGGATCGGCTGAGCAGCCGACCCTCCATTGATTGCAGACCTTCCGCGTGTCGAACCATGGGATTGTTCATCCTTGCCGTTCTTCGTGGATGAGTTGAAATGCGTGCAGCGCCTTGCCTAAATCCTGTTTGAAACTCGACCGGCCCCACGGGGCGGAGACGGTCGAGGGTTTGCACTCCCAGGGTTCACGTGCGCTCATGGGGAGTCCGCCCTGGGCTATTCTCGGCCGCTCCTCCGGCGCGGAATGCCGCCGGGCGAGCCGCTTCCAACTCCCTTAAAACAACGGCCGCGACGGTTTCAATCGCGCTCAAATCTCTGTCCTGGCCGGCGGCCGGATGGACGTGCAACGCTTCGCGGATGGCCCCCAGCTCCTTCATCATGGACTCGCGAGGGGGGCCGTCGGGTAGCAACGGGCTGAGTTGTTGGACGATATTTGCCGCCGTAAAGTCATGCTGAATGAGCTCGGGAACCACGCGCTTTTGGGCGATGAGATTGGCCATGGCCACATGCGGCACCTTCACCAGCCGCTTAGCGATAGCATACGTCAGCGGCGAGACGCGGTAGACGACAACAAAGGGATTTCCGATGAGAGCGGCTTCGACGGTGGCGGTTCCGCTGGCCACGACCGAGGCTCGGGCATGAAAGAGCGCGGCCCGGGCATCGCGGACAAACGTGAAGCGAGGGGGATTATGGGGCATGTACAGCTCCCCAAGGTTGTATTGAATTGAGAGCAGTTGTGAACGGGTAATCGTTGGTGCGACCGGGATGATGAAGTCGTATTTCCCGGGTTTCTCGTTCGCGAGCAGCCCGGCGGCCTTCACAATTTCCGGCAGGTTCTTGCTGATTTCCGAGGCGCGGCTACCTGGTAAGAGCGCGATCCAGTCTCTATTTGGGTCGAGCTCGTAATGGACTTCACCAGTCGATGGATCTGGATTCGTTCCCTCCGGATAAGCCATGGGCCCCATGCCGTAGACCCATTGAGCTTGATGAATGGTGGATGCCTGGCGGGCGTACGCTTCGCGGGGAACAGTTGGCGCGTCGATTTCGGCCAGCGGATGGCCGACGAATTCGACTTCCACGCCGCGCTCGCGATAGAACTTCTCCTCAAACGGGAAGATCACCAGCATGCGCTTGACGAAGCGGCGAACCAGACTGATGCGATGCTGCTTCCAGGCCCATAACTGCGGGCTGACGAAGTAGATCACCGGAATGCCGAGGCGATGGAACTCCTTGGCGAGCCGGAAATGAATCTCCGGGAAGTCGATGAGCACGGCCACGGCGGGCCGGCGCGCGCGGATGGCGCGCTTGAGCTTGCGGAATTCGCGATAGATGCGCGGCAGGTGCCGCACTACCTCTGTGAATCCCATGACTGCCACGTCTTCCGCACGGACGACGCACTCGACGCCAGCCGCAGCCATTCGAGCCCCACCCATCCCCCACAACTCCGTTGTCTTAGCCTTTGGAGCAGAAATGCGGGACAGCGCGGCCGCCAACTGCGCCCCATAGAACTCGCCGCTGGCTTCGCCCGCCGAGATGAAGATCGAAGGGGTCATTCGTAGATCGCGCGTGACGCTCCGGAGACTGCCGGTGAACCCATGATAGCGGCTGGGCGCGGGATGCGCGTCTGCGGTGAATCCGGTTCTTTCACCCCCTGCGGGGGCTTGAATTCGAATCATGACTCGTCCCCAGGCTCACGCCTGAGACTACCGTCTTTTGCCCGCTGACGCGGGCTAGTGTGGCAAGTGTCCTGCCGCGTTTCATGCGCGTTGGTTCTGAGTGGTAGCCTTGCGTTTGGAAATCGAGTGAGGAGGCAAGCCGTGCGGATTTTTCCCTGGTCTTGGATTGCGGGCGCGCTGTTAGCAGGTGGGTTGGGATTAACGGCACAAACGGTGCAGGAGCTAATACAGCAGACGGCCGCGCCGGTGCATCCTGCGGTTGTGCGTTCAGAAGCCGGACAGGCCGCGCCGCCGGACAATCCCGTGGCCGATGCGAAAGCCGTGGTCACCATCGGCAACGCACGGTTCACTGTGCTAACGCCGCAGTTGATCCGCATGGAGTGGTCGGCGGACGGCAAGTTTGAGGATCGTGCGTCGATGGTGTTCATCAATCGACGACTGCCGGTGCCGAAGGCTGACGTTTCGCATGATGGCCCTGCGAATGGTGGCGTGTTGACAATCAAGACGGATGCGCTGGAGCTGAAGTATGCAGCAACCGGCGACGGCCAATTCGCTCCCGGCAATCTTTCTATCACTCTTACCGTCGACGGCAAGCAGGTCGTCTGGCATCCCGGCGACTCAGACCCCGCCAACCTGATGGGCACCACACGCACTCTGGATGAGGCGCGGGGTTCGAAGACCCAGCAGCCCATCGAGCCGGGGCTGATCTCGCACTCGGGGTGGGCGCTCGTGGACGATTCGACGCGTCCGCTCTTTGACTCGACCGACTTTCGCTTTCTGGACGGCGAAAAGAGCCCCTGGCCGTGGGTGATGGCGCGGCCGGCAAACGAGGCTCCCGGCAAGTACACCGACTGGTACTTTGTCGGCTACGGGCACAACTACAAGCAGGCGCTGGGCGACTACGTCAAAGTCGCCGGCCGCATTCCGTTGCCGCCGCGCTTCGCCTTCGGCGTGTGGTGGTCGCGCTACTGGGCCTACAGCGACCAGGAGCTGAACGATCTGGTGCGCGGCTTCCGCGAAAATTCGACGCCTCTCGATGTGCTAGTGATCGACATGGACTGGCACCTGAGCGACCAGCAGTTGAAAGCCATGGGCGCGGTCGACCAGTCGGGCCAGTTGCTGGGCTGGACCGGCTACACCTGGAACAAGGTGCTGTTTCCCGATCCCGACGCGTTCCTGAAGAAGATTCACGAAGACGGCCTGAAGACCACCATGAATCTGCATCCCGCATCGGGCATTCAGCCGTGGGAGGAGGCGTACCCGGCGATGGCGCGCGCCATGGGCATCGATCCGGCGACCAAAAAATACATTCCCTTCGATCCCACGGACAAGAAATGGGCGACAAATTACCTCAACCTGGTTCTGCATCCGCTGGAGAAACAGGGCGTGGACTTCTGGTGGCTCGACTGGCAGCAGCAGCCCTATATGAGCAAGATGGAGGGCGTAACCAACACCTGGTGGCTCAACTATCTGCATTTCACCGATCAGCAGCGCGAGGGCAAGCGTCCGCTGCTCTTCCATCGTTGGGGCGGGCTGGGCAACCACCGATACCAGATCGGATTTTCCGGCGACACGATCTCAGTGTGGGATTCGCTGGCCTTTCAGCCGTGGTTCACGGCCACGGCGGCCAACGTGGGCTATGCCTACTGGAGCCACGACATCGGCGGGCACATGCCGGGCGCGGTCGACCCAGAACTGTATACGCGGTGGGTCGAGTTCGGCGCCTTCTCGCCGATTCTGCGCACGCACACCACCAAGAATCCCGACTCGGAGCGGAGGATCTGGGCCTATCCCGAGCCGTATGCGTCGGTGATGCGCTCGGCGTTCCAGTTGCGCGAGGCGATGGAGCCGTATCTCTACACCGAGGCGCGGCGCACCTACGACACCGGCGTGGCGTTCTTGCGCCCGCTCTACTACGACTGGCCGGAGGACGATGCCGCTTACACCAGCAAAAACGAGTACCTCTTCGGCGACCAGACGATCGTGAGCCCGGTGACCGCGCCGGCGGACAGAATCTCAAGCCTCGCGACGGAGCAGGTGTACCTGCCCAAAGGCGACTGGATCGAGTGGCCGACGGGCAAGCATTTTCCCGGGCCGGTGAGCGCGGCGCGGAGTTTTACCATCGCGCAGATTCCGGTGTACGTGAAGGCCGGGGCCATTGTGCCCATGCAGCCGCCGATGCTGCACACCGGCGAGCGGCCAGTTGACCCGCTGATTGTGAACGTGTGGCCGCTGGAGCCGGGAGCGAGTTCCAATTACTCGGTGTATGAGGATTCCGGCGCATCGGTCGAGTACCAGAAAGGCGTCTTTGCGCGCACGCCCATCAAGGCCACGCAGACGGGCGACGTGTTGCGCGTGGAGATGGGGCCCGTCGAAATAGGCGTTGGCGGCAGCTATCCCGGCATGTTGAAGACGCGCGGCTACGAGCTGCGGCTGCCCGCGGACTGGCCGCCGGTATCGGTGACCGTGAACGGCAAGCAGGTTCCGTTCGCCAAGCCGGGCGAGCATGGCGGTTGGAGCTTCGAAGGCAATACGCTGACGACGATCGTTCCCGTGCCGGCTA
>Ga0326728_10016265_pt1 | contig 15220 bp, 20 predicted proteins | sample MB3enrmetagenome_FD_207602 | JGI IMG/M metagenome (GOLD analysis project Ga0326728, IMG submission 207602) | Lab enriched peat soil microbial communities from McLean, Ithaca, NY, United States - MB31MN | ecosystem: Environmental > Terrestrial > Soil > Wetlands > Peat | place: USA: New York...
ATGCCACTTTCGGGACGTATAGCGTGGCCGGCTCGCCGATTGTCGTGCTGCTGTGGGTATACTGCTCGGCGCAGCTATTCTTTTGGGGCGCCGAGTTTAGTAAAGTGTACAGGAAAACCTTGGGGTCCCAAAGCGATTATGTGCCTTGAGCCGCTCTTCCGTGGGAGCGTGCCACTCGGCTTAGGACGGATCCGGCCAGAAAGCCGGTCGCGACCGCAACCGCCAGAGAGGCTGTCAGATGGCGGCGAGCAAACCTTTTGATGCCGGTGAGCGCATCCCCCAAATCATGATCTTCGATATATGAGGCCGTGGCATCCAGGCGATCCGCTGTGCGAGTAGAGCAGTTGTCGATGGCGGCGGAACCCTGGCGTCCCGTTCTTCGAATGGAGGAGGCAGCCGAATGGAGTGCATCCCCTGTCTCATCTCGCGCCTCATCCAGTCGCCTGCCGGCGGACCGGCCCAACTGCTCGATTGATTCTCTGGCCTCTTTGCCAAGCTCCGACGCCGTTTCCGTTACCGTCTTTAAGTTAGTCAAGATGCTCCTCCAAAATGTCGATGGTATGCCTGCGCATGCTCCAACAGGGCAACCAGGGCACGTTTGCCTCCACTGCGATCGAGAGGCGGACCCGTCGAGTCTGTGCGCGTCTTCTGCCGCCGTTTCTTCGGGCTGAACCGGCAAATTGGCCAGACGCGTGCTTCCCTCAGTTACTTCGGAGCGTACGAATGAAGAAACTTATAGGGCTATCGGTTTTATTGTGTCTGACTGTATTTGGGCAGCGCGGTGGGGAGTCACACGGCGGGGGCGGTCATCCTGCGGTTGGCGGTGGACACGTTCCGGCTCACGGTCCTGCTCCCGCGAGGGCTTCCAAGCCGGCGCGCGCTGCGGCCCCCGCCCGGGCCGGGCAGCCGGCGGCCGAGAATCACGTGAAAGTGGACAAGCAAGGCCATCCTGACGTTCCGCACGTTGACGCGAAGAACGATAAATGGGTTGGGCACGATAGTGGCGCTGCCGATCCGCATTACCATCTCGCTCAGCCATGGGCACACGGACATTTCAGCGGCGGTTTTGGACCGCAACATGTATTCGTGCTTGCGGGAGGAAACGCGCAGCGCTTCTGGTTCAATAATTTCTACTGGGATGTCGCCCCGTACGATTTCAACATCGTTGCGGGTTGGAACTGGACTGGCGATCAGATCGTGATCTACGAGGATCCAGACCATATTGGCTGGTATCTTGCCTACAACCCGCGGTTGGGCACGTACGCTCACGTCGAGTACCTGGGCGGTTGAACCTAGCTACTGAGAATACCGTGGCGATGGCGAATCCTGCACTTCCAGGTGCAGCTTCTGCACGTTTTCCCGGGCTTGCTCCAACTCGTGCTGCATTCGCAGAGCGGTCTTGCTCGGATAAGAATGTGCTCAAAGCCGGGGCGAAGTACCGGGGAACCAAGGCTGCCGGTCCATTATGTCGGCGCTATAGAATCAGCCGACATGGATCGGGGGGCTATTGAGCCGGAACTCTTCAGGAGCGAAGGCCGCCAGACGCGCGTTTGTTTTGCAAGGCCGCTTTCGCAGGTTTTTCTCCAATCTTGGCCCCGGATTGATTACGGGCGCCGCGGATGACGATCCGTCCGGGATCGCGACCTACTCAGTCACCGGCGCCGCGTTCGGCTACTCGCCTTTGTGGACCGCGCTCTTCTCCTTCCCGTTGATGGCAGCCGTACAGATCATGTGTGCCCGCCTTGGTCTGGTAACCGGACTCGGCCTGGCAGGCGTAATCCGGGTGCACTATTCGCGGTGGATCCTATGGAGCGCCTGCGCGCTGCTGGTCATCGCCAATATCGTGAATATCGCCGCGGACCTCGGTGGCATGGCCGATGTCACCGCGCTTCTGACTGGCGTCCGGTCACTTTATTGGACTCCGGTGTATGCGCTTCTTTTGGTATGCCTTTTGTTCTGGACCAGTTATCGCCTCATCGCGCGGATCTTCAAGTGGCTCACCCTCGTCCTGTTTGCCTATATCGCCGCTGCATTTCTGTCGCATCCGGACTGGCGCGCCGTTTTGTGGGCGACCCTGATTCCACGTGTGCAGTGGACCGCCTCTTATTGGGCGACGCTGGTCGGTATCCTTGGAACAACGATCTCGCCATATCTCTTTTTTTGGCAGGCCGCGCAGGAAGTAGAAGAGGAAATCTCTTTGGGCAAGTCGACTGTCGAACAGCGTAAGGGCGCGTCCCATCGGGAACTGCGGCGCTCCAGAAACGACGTCCTTACAGGCATGTTCTTTTCGAACCTGGTGATGTACTTCATCATTCTTACCGCAGCGGCCACGCTGCACGCTCACGGCAAGACCACCATCTCTACCGCGCGCGATGCCGCCGAGGCGCTGCGTCCTTTGGCCGGCGCCGGCGCGTACTGGCTCTTCAGCGTAGGTTTGATCGGAGCTGGCATGCTGGGAGTCCCCGTGTTGGTCGGATCTTGCGCTTACGCCATCGCGGAAGCGGCTGACTGGGTTGGCTCCCTGGAGGTGCACCCTCCCGTTGCTCATGGCTTTTATGCTGTCATCGCCGTTGCGATGGCGCTTGGCCTCGGTTTGGATTATGCAGGTCTGAACGCCGTCAAGATGCTCTTCTGGTCGGCAGTGCTTAACGGAGCACTGGCTCCGCCCCTGCTTATCCTCGTGGTGCTGCTGACCAGCAGGGTCGACGTGATGGGCGAGCATCGGAACGGGACCCTGCTTCGCTGGCTTGGGTGGACGTGCGCCGTTGTAATGCTGATCGCGACTGTCATCATGCTGGCGACGGCATGCGCGGCGTGACGCAATGCCCGATCCAGGCCAATTGACCCGATCTCGTTGGGTACATGGCAATCGCAAACTGGCCTCTGAAATGCTAGGGATTAGCTTACGCACGCTACGCGAAGAGGCCCAGGCTGGACTCGCGGCTTGCGATGGTACAAATGGAACAGCCTATCGGCGCCCAAGACAATCAAAGGACCATTCTCGTGGTTGACGATGACCCGGGTATCTTGAAATTCGTCTCCGAATTGTTGGTTGACGCCGATTATCGCGTCCTCACGGCCAGCAGCGGTGCCGCTGCGCTTCAACAATCGAAAGACTACCAAGGCGAGATAGATCTTCTCTTGTCGGACTTCCAAATGCCGGCCATGAGCGGCATCGAGTTGGCCACTCAAATGTGCGTGGATCGGCCGCAGCTCAGAGTATTGATGATGTCCGGGTTCACCGGCGGAATGCTGGTGCTCAACGAAGGCTGGCATTTTCTGCCTAAGCCGTTCGTCCCTTCGCAATTGCGGGCATTGATTCTGGGCCTGGTGTTCCCGGATAGAGGCTCCAAATTCTCAAATTAGCCACGGTAACGTGACCATTCCCCGCAAGAGAATCGCCGTCCTGTCGCCGGTGGCATGGCGCACGCCTCCCCGGCAATACGGCGCGTGGGAGACCGTCGCCGGCAACACAGCCGAAGGTCTGGTCTCCCGCGGCTGGGATGTCACGTTGTTCGCTACCGGGGATTCCATCACGGAGGCTCGCCTGCATGCGGTGGTCGGCCGCGGGTATGAAGAGGATCGCGCCATCGATCCCAAAGTAGCGGAGTATCTTCACATCTCCGAGGTGTTCGAGCACGCCGCTGAGTTCGACCTCATCCACAGCCACTACGACTTCATGGCGCTGTGTTACACACGCTTGGTGAAGACCCCGGTGCTCACTACCATCCACGGATTCTCGTCTCGCCGGATCATGCCCGTGTATGAGAAGTACCGCGACGGATATTTCGTTTCTATCAGCGACTCCGATCGCGCGCCGGGACTGAATTATCTGGCTACGGTCTATAACGGCATCGACCTCTCGTTGTACCCGCTCCAGAAAGGTGGCGGCGACCTGATCTTCCTCGGCCGGATTCACCCTGACAAAGGCGTCCATCTGGCCATCGAGGTCGCCCGGCGGAGCGGATCGCCGCTGCTCATCGCGGGTATTATTCAGGATCAGACATACTTCCGCGAAGAGATCGATCCCCACCTGAGCCAGACGATCCGCTACATTGGTCCCGTGGACGTTGCGGGCAAAAACCTCTTGTTCGCGCGCGCTCGAGCGCTGCTGCACCTGAATACCATCCCGGAGCGGTTTGGACTCGTCCTGGCAGAAGCCAATGCCGCCGGTGTTCCCGTGATCGCGATGGATCTCGGTTCCTGCCGGGAGGTGATCCAGGACGGGCAGACAGGCTTCCTGGTCAACAACACCGGCGACGCGGTGCGAGCCCTGGAACGCATCGGTGAAATCGATCGCGATGCTTGCCGTCAGCGGGTTCAGGAGCACTTCTCGATTGAAACCATGGTGGAGGCGTACGAAAAGGTCTACCAAAAAGTTTTCGAACTGGAAGCCAAGAGATGATCAGGCGATACGCTCACAATCCGATCCTCACCAAAACCGATATCCCTTACCCTGTGGAAACGGTGCACAACGCAGCCGTGGTTAAGCATGAGAACGGATACATCATGCTGTTCCGTTCGCATCTGCGCACCGGAAGGTCTATCATCGGGTTGGCACGTAGCCCCGACGGTTTCCACTTCACCGCCGATCGGCAGCCTTTTCTGATTCCTGCCGGCGAAGAGTTCAGCGTCGAGGACCCTCGCGTGACCCTGATGGACGGCGAGTACCTGATTGCCTACAGCGTCTACTCGCGAGACGGAGTCCAAATCGCCTTGGCGAAGACCCGGGAATTCTGTCAGGTGGAACGAGTCGCTCTGATCACGGAGGCCGACTATCGCAACGTAGTCATCTTTCCCGAGAAGTTCGATGGGCTGTACGCCCGGCTGGATCGTCCTCATTCGGAGATCGCTCCATGGTCCATCTGGATCTCCTTTTCTCCGGATCTGCGTTTCTGGGGACAGTCTCAGCTCATCATGAGGCCTGAACCGTATCATTGGGACGAAATGAAGATCGGCCCGGGGGCGCCGCCCATTAAGACAGAGCAGGGATGGCTGTCCATCTATCACGGCGTTTTCAAAACCATGGATGGATCGATTTACCGCCTGGGGGTCGCTCTTCATGACTTGCGGAACCCGGCAAAGATCATCGGCGTGGGAGACTCGTGGATCTTGCAGCCTGAAGATCCCTGGGAAGTCACCGGATATGTCCACAACGTCGTGTTTACCTGTGGCGCCGTTGCCGAGCCCGATGGAACCGTGAAGATCTACTGGGGCGGCGCAGACACGGTAATGTGTGTGGGCGAAGCTAACCTCTCCGACCTGGTTGCGTTATGCCTGGACCACGGCAGACCGCCCAAATAAGTTGCGGCGGCGCTGTTCTGTCGCCGCTTGATCCTACGCGCTTCTACTCGAGTATCACCTGCCGCCAGGATTTGTCGGGATTAAACCGCGACATCTGGCGGACTGCGACGGCCGTCCCGGCCCCCATATCCTTTTCGTAAACCACTCCATCGTGATTGATGATGAAAGTCCCGATTCCGGACACGCCATACTCCGCGGGCCAGGCGACCAGAGCGAATCCGCCAATCATCTTACCGTTCACCACATAGTCGAAGGCGCCGCCCGCGGCGTCCGGCCCCTGAGAATTCAGCATTCGGAAGTAGTATCCGTGGTATGGTTCCGGTTTCTTGCCGGCCGTCGGATTCGCGGCCGCGGCCCCGGCGAAAGCCTGTGAAACCAGACTGTCGGGTACGCCCTCCGCATACAGCCCATCCTGCTTGCCCGGTGTGCTGACGATCTTCTGCGCATATTTCAGGACGCGATCTCCGTCCCGCGCCTCTGCTGCGTATTCCAGTTGCGCCTCGGCGTAGCCCCGGCAAACCTCCATGGCGTTCAGTTCGTTCCGGCCAATCCTGCGGGCCAGAATCTCGATCCTCCCGCTGGCCGAATCCAGCTGCCATTTTCCGTTCCTGCGAATCACGGGAACCGGGAACGGCCACTCCTGTTCCCCTACCGTAAAAGTCACCCTGTCGGGCGTCAAGGGATCCACGTCAATCTGGAGCTTTTCGTGAGCCGAGCGCGCAAACTCGGCGCGAAGATCCTTATCTTCGACGGGATCGCCGGATTCGACAATGTCCTTGCCTCCAGGTCCGAAAAGCTGGAGGAGGGCCGCCGTGTCGTTGTGCTCCGTCGCATCAATGGTGGTCTGAATAGCCTCCTGCGGAGTTGCAAATGTCTGCTGGCCGTCTTTTGGGCCGGCTGCCAGTAGAGGCGCTCCAACCACCAGGCCGGCGGTCAGGAGCCACGCGAGCCGCCGCAGGCTGCCTTTCGCGTCAATAGAATCAATTTTCGCCATGATTGTTTTCGCTCCTATCGATGTCCACCACCGTGGCCGCCGCCACCACCGCCACCCCGACTGAATCCTCCCCCACCCGAAAAGCCTCCGCTCCGCGCGGGCCCGAGGCTCGAATATCCATGGTCGCTCTGCATCCGCGCCGCGCCGCCCTCCCGAACGCCGCCGAAAGCGCTACGGTTCTTCGCAGGCGCGCTCGGGGGGATCTGCCGATTGCCCATTCGCTCGGCTCCGGATTGGGGGTTGGCGCCTCGAGCCTGCGCCTGTCCGGCAGTTCCGCGCGATTGCAAACTTTGGCGCACGCTGCCTCGATAACGGTTAGCCACGGCAGCGTTTGAATAGGGCACGCCCTCGCGATGCGAGGCATCGTGGGACCATGCACTGGTTCCATTCAAGCTGCCGATCCCGCGGGAGTTGAAATTGTACCGGTGGATGAAGCTGTTATTGACAATAATGTTGCCGCCGCCCCAGCCGGGCTGCCACCCCCATCCGCCCCAGCCGCCCCAGCCTCCTCCGAAGTAAAATCCCATCGGGATGCCGATACCGAAGCCGAAGTAGCCGGGCGGGTAAAACCAACTCGCATATGGATAATACAGAGGTGGCCCCCAGATGTACGCGGGATCGTAGTTCGGCAGGTAGATCACCTCTGGATTACTAGGCTCGATCTGGATGACCGGCTGCCCGGAGTCGTTGGTAGTGGTCACAGTTTGTTGGGTCGTCGAGGACAATCTGCCTGCCTGCTGCGCCTTGAGCCGCATTCGCTGCACGGCGCCCATTACGTCGGCTTGCTGACTCAAAAACGCGTTGCCCAGATTTGTTGTCCACGTAATGTCCTGATTCAATCGTTTGACGAGGTCCGGAAAAACCACTAAGGCCTGTATGCTGGGGTCCCAGTTTTGCTGCTCTGCCGCTTGGGTCAGAGCGGCGCCCGTGAGCCCCGGGTTTCGCTGGAGCCACTGTAAGGCTTGGACGAGTTCGAGCGGATAGGTAGACGCCACCAGGATCTGACTGATCAGCGGATCCGGGTAGAGCGCGACGGGCGCCACCAAATCGTCGAGCTGATCGGGCGCCAGCGCCTGGCCCGGAGGAGGAAGCTCCGGAGACTGTTGGGCAAGCAGCCGTGCGCCCTCCGGTGCAAGCAGCAGCATGGAACAGAGAACAACCCGCATGGGGAAGAACGAGAAACAGAAGCGCTTCATAGATTCCGATCCTCTCGCGCGTGCACTACTTCTTGAGACCTTCGCCGCCGGCCCGCAATTCCCGAACGGCTTGGAACCAGTCTTCGTCCGGTGATCCCACCGGGCAGCCTCTGGCCTGCCATAGCGAATGAGCCAACGCTGCGATGTCTTCGTGCCCAAAGTTCGCCACGCCGTGTTCATGCACAGCGTTCCGGCGCGCCTGCTCGGATTGCCGGTGAGCCTCTTGGGAGTGCTCGAGAGCTTGCCTGGAGCGCTCATGCCCGGTTTGGTGATCTTGTTTCTCATAGGCTTCCGCGGCGCTACGATGTGTGTGGGCCGCAATGTCGTGCAACTCGGCAGCTCGTTGATGGTTTTCGTAATGCGATCCGTGGTTATAGCGAGCAGACATTAGAACGCACCTATCTTTCCTGACTTGGCGTGGGCTTCCCTTGCCAGCTTGTAAGCGTGATCCGAGTACTCCAGCGCTCTCTCCGCATGCCACCTTCCGGCTACGTCGTCCCCCTTTTCGTTATGTTCCGCAGCCGTGCGATGGGCCTGCGCTGCAAGCTCGTGCTGTTCGGCGGCTTTTCGGTGGGTCTCGTGCATCGTGTTTCCTCCTCTGGGAGCGTAGGCACCTCTACTTCCCATGTGCACGAGGCGGACCAATCTCTCCGGAATTGGCAGCGTCTCTCCAGAATGGCCTCAGATCGCCGTGATCATAACGAGCTTCGAAGCCCAACACCGCTGGCTTCCGGTGCGAACTCTGCACTCGCGACGGCAGATTCTGCACCTTCACAACCGGGCACCTCGATTGGGGGCATAAAACCACCGGAGGGTCGCGGCGCCTAAGAGCTTCCCTTACAACAAACGGTTGGCGCTGCGCGTGCACGAGTTGCTGCTTCGCGACGGCCTCGGGCAGTCGCGGCTGGATTCAACGCCAAAGGAGATCGAATGCCTGAACGAAACGCAGTAGTAGCTGTTTATGAAACGCAGAAGGTCACGATGGAAGGCACGCCCGCGCGTGCGGCGGAGTGCGAGGTACCGGAGCCGCCGTGATGGATAACCGCGGCGGTACGCGGGAACAGCCAGTCGTGCGGCGTGTCGCTGATGGCGAGAAAGTTGTCTGGAAGCGCCTTCGGATCGATGCCGCTCCAGCCGGGATGGAACAGTGCGGTCGGCCGGTCATCGCCTCAATCAGCACATCCAGCAGCCGCGCGTTGTCGAAGCCGGTCATGCTGCCGAAGCCGATGTAAATCGGGGCTTCTCCGGCGGCGAGGAAGTTCGCCAGTGCTGGCGGCGGCATCCAGGCAGGGCTCGGCGCCAGCCACTGTCCGCACAGGTGCACGTTGGCCGGCCAGTCGGCAGGCGTGGGCAACAGGTTGGGCGAGACACCATAAACCATCGCGGGATCCGTCCATACCGTCTTGCGCGGCGGCAGTTTGAAGATCGCACGCGCCGCGTTGGTCTTGTCACGGAATGCTTTCCACAGCAGAGCGGGTTGGCCAGCGCGATCACCAGCATCTCTCCCTTGCGCTCGAACCACTGCGGAATCTTACCCTCTTCTACGCTGCTGATTTCCAGGCCGCTCGCATCCAGTTCCAGCGCGGCAACCGGCTCATCCGACAGACTGTGAAAACGCAGCGTCGCTTCCCCGGCGAGCTGCCGCCGGCTCAAATCGGACTGCAGGGCCACGTCGTAATGCTCGACGGTGTAGAGCCGGGGAGCGGGAGCAGCCGCTAGCGGAATGCACCCGGTCGCGGCGGCGGAGACAGCAATTCGCAGCGCCAAGCTCCTGATGTACCTGCGCCAGCCTGTCCTGCGCAATACCTTCGCACCTCTCTTCGGATTGTACGCCACGCCGAAAAACAGCCACTCGACCCCTCCTCGTTGCATCTGGAGAATCCGACTGGCTGCTCCGGGAGAGGCCTGGTCGCGCCGGGGAAGCGACTGATATCTATCATTATCGGAAGGTGAGATAGCGACCTCGCCATTGTTTCCTTGTTACCGCGGGTTAATCAGGCGGCCGATAAAGAGGACGACTCCAGCGCGCGTGTCGCGGATCAGGAAGATGAACGGGTGATCGGCGCGGAAGACAACGGCCTGTTCGGGCATACGCATGGCAGTCGCGCGCATGGTGATGCCGGTGGCCGCGGCGGCTTCGGTGCCCTGCTCTGAAACATCGACGAAAGCCTTGTGGACGACCTCGGAGATCGCGAGGCCGCGCTTCGGGTCGATGCCTGAGAAGTCGGCCTTGTCGCTGAAGGCTGTAGGCATGCCCATGGTCGAGAGCTCTTTGCGGAGCGAGAACTCCGATTCGGCGCAGAACTTCGGCAGGCTAACCTGCACGTTCCGAGTGGCGAGATTGCCGAGCCAGCCGGTCAGATGTTCAAATGTCAGCGACTTCTCGAGGTCGGGAAGGCCAGTGCGGGTAGTCGGGAGCAGGACGTCGAAAGCGATTCCGGTGCCGGCGTAGCGCATTTCTAGAATCTGGGAGGACGGCGTTTCGGCGTAGCCGAAATGCGAGGTCTGGTTCATGAAGTTGGCCTCGATGGTCGCGCCGGTCGGCAGGGTGAAAGGTGCGGGCTGTGTGCGCGAGGTGACGAACGGGTCCTGCCATTTGCCGTAGAAGTAGATAGCGCTGGTGAGGACAAGGCGGGTATGGGCATCGAGGGAGCCGGCAGGAAGCAGGTCCTTGCTCTTGCCTTTGGTGTGGTCTTTGGTCCAGGCGTTGATCTGGGATCGCGCGGCTTCGGGATTTGCGATGAAATCGAGAGGTCTGATAGGGGCTTGGTAGTTGCTGGTGAGCGTGTTCTCGAAGGCCGCCTGGATGGCGAGGCCTTTTTGCACCCAGAGTCCGTTCGCGGTGTATAGTTCGTTGCCTCCAGTGTTGCCGGCCTTGTTGAGGTCAGCGAGCAGGGATCCAAGGGCTGAATCGTAGGCGGGGTCGTAATGGAGGTATAGGACGGATTGCATTTCCTCGGCAGTCTGGCCGCGGGCCCCGGCAAGGGCCATGGAGAGCGCAGTCGCGATATTGAAGGGGGACAGGATCAGGTTCGCGTCGCCTGGCGAGAGTTGTTTGTAGGAGGCGGTGGTGAAGGCGTTCATCGCGGGCGTTATATGAGAGTCGGCGCCCGGCAGCGCGGCGGCGAGCAGGATCGGCAGAACAAAGCGTTTCATAGGGCCTCACATTCATAGTGTCACGCTATTGTGAAAAACCTAGTCGCCATCGGAAAGCAGCTGCGACTCCTGCCACCCGGAGCTGGCGCCCTCCGGCTAATCATCGAAGAAGCAGGTGGAGTGTTCTTCGCACTCGACGGCTCGCGGCGAATCGACAAGGGCACCGCCATTGGGTGCGCGCCGGGCATGGTGAATGAAGTTCGTCGGGCCTTCGGCATCTGAGTGACCAAGCTGGCGATACCCCATTGAATAGAATGTTTAACACTTTGGGATCAGCCCAGCGCTGGACGCCTGAGACGCTTGCATGGCAGAGCCGAATTTGTGGGGCACAGGAGAGCCGCCCCAGCGCACGGAATTGGTCATCTCTTTCGCGAAAATCACCGCGGTCACTCCCGGCACTGCCAGGGCCAGCGGGAAAAGGCAGCGCGTCCAGCCTCGCTCCCGCATCATGCTCATGCCGATTTCGTAGACGACTTGCGTCAGTTTCCGGTAGCTGCCGTGTGCCCCATGCACGATTCCCCTGCCCAGCCGCAGTCCGGCCAGAAATTCCCGGGCGTTTCGCGCTCCCGGCACTTCGGTATAGGTTGATCCCAGGGTAGCGTAGGTGTGCGAGTCGCTGCCCCCCAAAGGCGCTTGGCGGTGTTCGGCGGCCAGCCGCGTGGCCAGCCCATTCGAGCGCGCGGGCATGTGGCCGTTACGCGTCTCTACACCCGGGAAGGCCTCGCCGAAGAGATGAAAGTCCTCCGCCGTGCGGCGTCCAGTGAGCGCCGAAAGGCATGATTGATGCTGAAGAACAGGCGCTGCTCGAAAAAGTAGTGAACCAGCCGGATCAGGTCGTCCCGACGCTGTTCGATGGGTGACTGATGGCGTTCCTGCAGACCGTAGACGCCGACATGGATGCGGGTGCCGCTTGGCAGGCGACAGGAGACTTCCTCGCCCAGGAAGAAGTCGGGCATCGAACCCAGACAGTCGACTGACCCGATGGAATCGTGGTCGGTAACCGTCACCAGATCCATGCCGCGGGCTTTCAGCGTACGGTACGTTTCCAGCGGTTCGTTGTAGCTCTCACGGCAGATGCGCCGCAGCCACGGGACATTGCACATGCCCGACGCGCGGGTATGCACATGGAGGTCGCATCGCATGCCCTCAACGTACGGCCCGTGTTGTTACGGCTTCGTAAGAGCTATGCGAATCTTCGGTAAATCCGCACCGGCAGAATTTGCGTTTCAGACTTTTTTTTAGGCATTTGCGACGCGTTCTCCGGCGCCCCGGTCGCCGCCAAGAAAGATCCCTCGAAGGACAGACCAAACATGGAGTGCGCCCGCGGGTGGATTCATAATGGAGGGAGTGAAGTGGGACGGAAGCCCTTCCCTGCTCAGCAGGCCGAATCGTGACGCTTGAGATGAATTTCTTTCGAACAGGAGAGATGCTGTACACTGGCTCTGATTTCGAAGTAAAAAGGCTTTCCCATGAAAGTTCTCTGCCTTGGCGGCGCCGGCCGCATCTGCCGTGAAGCGATTCTCGACCTCGTGCAATTCTCGGATGCCACGCGGATCACGGTGGCCGATGTCAATGAAGCCGCAGGCCGCGAAGTGGTCGAGCGACTCAACGATCCCCGCGTGGATTTCGTGCGGGTCGATGTGCAGCAAGGCGCAGACGCGGTCTCCAAAATGGGCGGCTTCGACGTGGTGATGGATGGCACGACCATCGCCCTCAACGGCCTCTCTACCGCCTGTATCGCCGAAGCGGGCTGCCACGGCATCAATCTCAACGGCTTTGGCGAGGAAGACGCCAGTGACGCGGTGTTCAAGCGGCACGGCAAGACCTGCGTGCCCGGCTTTGGCATGACGCCCGGCACCACGCAGATGATGGTCATGCGCGCCGCCGCAATGCTGGACACCGTCGAGATCGTGCGCGTCAGCCACGGTGCCTACCGCCCCATCGCCTTCAGCGCCTCCATCACGGAAACCACCACCTACGAATACGACCCCAAGCTGCCCAGCCGGGTGGTGTTCGAGGATGGCGAGTTCAAGCAGGTGCCGCCGTTTGCACGCGCTCGCGACATCGCCTTGCCCGAGCCTTACGGCACCGCCCCTCAGTACATCATCCCGCACGCCGAGACCAAGACGCTCGCCCGGAACCTGGCCGGGAAGGGTGTCCGGCTGATCGAGGTCCGGGGCACCTGGCCGCAGCCGAACATGCAACTAGTCCGCGCACTTTACGAATGGGGCTTCCTGCGCAACGACCCGATCAGGCTGAACGGCGTCGAGTTTGGCATCATGCAAGCCATCGGCGCCTACCTGATGCAGTCCCGGGAAGGCCGGGAAACCAGGCTCTATGGCTATGCTTTGCACGTCGAGGTGGAGGGCACCCGTGGCGGCAAACGTCGTCGTCACACGCTATGGCACACCCACCCGCCCTCCGATGGCTCGGTGCCGGACTGGGCGGGGCTGCGAGCCTATACGCGCAACGTTGCCATCCCCATGAGCATCGGCGCGCAGATGTTGGGCAAGGGCCTGGTGAAAACCGCCGGCGTTCTCACGCCCGAGGAAGCATTCGATCCGGAGGCCGTGTTCGCCGAACTGGCAAAGCGCCAAATCCTGGTTCACAGCCGGATCGAAGAACTCTGAGCCTGCAGGCAAGTCCACGGGGAGGCAGGACCAGACGGCCGATCAGGACGAGATAACAGATCGGCAACCTGTCTACGACTGCGATCCAGTGCCGGATAGAATGGGTTTCGCTTTGTCATCGTTTCGCCCGACGCTTCGGCTGGCGACAGAGGTGCCGGAAGTCGCTGTACGCTCCATAAACGTATTCATATATTGGCGGAAGCCGGCATGCATAATCTTGGTCCGGTCGTTCAGCCACATAGCGCTAAAGGCGGGGCGCTGGGCGACCTCGGCCATGTTAGTCACCCACGAGTAGAAGTAATCGTCGGTTAATTCGCCTTTCAAATGACTGAACCAGGCGATCTCGAACACGCTAAGCTGCATCAGATTATAATAGTCGCCACGAATACCCTCAGGCCGGGTCCCGGCCGGGATACCCAGGCCCTGGGTAGCCAAGGTTGGATCCTCCACCACCATCTTCCGTAGCTCCAACTGGAGCTTTACGAGTTCGCTGAAATTCGTCACGTATTGGGCGGTCCGCCACCCCCGAAACTGCAAGGCCGCGTAGATCAGCCCGCCAGCGACGGCCAAAGCAGACACGACCTGAACCATTAGCTGAAACACTGCGTTGTTCATGGAGAGTCCATTCTTTCCCTCAAATAAGGTTGCCCCTATCGCTCGATGACGACTGACCCGCCAGCCGGCAACTAGATGGCCGACTTCCGACTCCTGTGCTTTGCAACAGACCGTCCGTCAGGGTACCCTACTCATTTTCGGAAAATCGAGCGCCCGGCCTTTTTTCCTGCTCATGGACGAAGTCCAGAATATCGTATTGCCGACGCGCGCGATCCGGAAAGAAGCTATCCACCGCACTCTGCTCGTCTGTGAAAACTTCAAAAACTGTGTCCAGCTTTGCCAAAACCATCAGATTCACATGGAGCGGGCTGAGGTTAAGCAGCTTCAGTACCCCACCGGACCTCATGATCCGGGCGTAACAGAAGACTAAGGTGCCCAGCCCGTCAGCGTCAATCTCCGTCGTTCCGGCCAAGTTGAGGATGATGTTCACGACCTTTGCTGCCGTAAGCGCAACTATCGCACTACGCAGGGCCGCTTCTGAAGGGCCTTCTATCAGGGGTCCTTGCAAATCAAGAATCCGAATTCCGTCGTTTCCGCGCTGATGGATTTGGAGATCCACGACTGTTCGCCGAGTCGCTCTTCCTTCCTCTGATACCACACCATCACGCGAAAAACAAAGCTGGCGCTTGAGTTCGGGGGACTGCTCTGTACAATCAAGCTCTTCTCAATGAGCCTGCAACTTACTCTAGAGGTGCGTAAAGAATGATGTAATCCTCGGCCGCTTCCGCAGCATAGTGCGCTGCACGTTCCTGATGCCCGCGGGCCAGATGTGCATGATGAGCTGCCGTCTCATGCTTTCCTTCCTCGTGGAGCTTGGCGGCTTCCTTGTGGTGCCGTGCCGCGTGCTCGTGATGCTCTGCTGCCTTGCGATGATTCTCTGCTGCCTTGTTCGCCATAGCTTTCCTCCGTCGCGAATCGCGACGGCCTACTTTGGGCAACTTGGCTGCCATCGTCTTGCCTGGGTCACCGGCGTGCGCGCCGAGTTCGATCAGCCGAAAAAAGTGATCATCGGTGTAGTCCCGCATTTCGGGAAATGGCTGCTCGCTGATTTCCGCCGAAATGCGAGGTGCCGAGGGGAACGATTCTTGGACTCCGTGTCTAACACTTGGTCACTTCGCCCAGGCCCGCAATACGGAAATCGGCAAGTGCGCTGAGGCGCCGAACCAAGAAGTCCGACGCGATCACATTTGCCATGCCGGCGACCCGTGGGATCCGGCGGTCCCTACCCTCTAGGGCGGGCTGGGATGGCGATCCGTCCATTGCTTGTTCTCATTACCTCCGCTCCGCCTGCGTCACGACTCGGCCTAACTGGAAATGTTGGGTGT
>Ga0326728_10016266_pt1 | contig 15220 bp, 14 predicted proteins | sample MB3enrmetagenome_FD_207602 | JGI IMG/M metagenome (GOLD analysis project Ga0326728, IMG submission 207602) | Lab enriched peat soil microbial communities from McLean, Ithaca, NY, United States - MB31MN | ecosystem: Environmental > Terrestrial > Soil > Wetlands > Peat | place: USA: New York...
CCGGTGGTCGGCGACACTCGCTGGAAAAATGTCATAGCGCTGGCGCAGATCGCGGAGGCAGCAGCGATTACTGTTGCGGTTCTTCCATGATTCGGAAGGTGTATCGGCTGCGGTGCAGGATTTCGCTGCTATAATGGCGTTTCCCGGATTGGCTCCGGACGCAAAAAAACCCTGACGGCATCCTTGCCACTGACTTCCCGGCCTGGGTGGTTGGGCTTGAGAAAATGAAACAGGAACCCTATCAATGAAGGAACCAGATCCAAGAACCTCGGCCGGACTTTCCGACCTCGAAGCTCCAACCTCGGTGGGACCGGAAAACGGCGAAATCCTGGCAGGTGGGCAGGAGGCCCAGCAGGATTCAGGTGAGCGTGCGACTCATGGTCAGACCGTTACGAGCCTCCGCCTGCTCTGGGAAAGTCGCCGGTTCCTGGGGCGCGTTGCCGGCGCTGGCCTGCTGCTTTCAATTCTCATAGCTCTTCTCATTCCCCGCCGTTATCAGTCCGTGGCGCGTTTGATGCCGCCGGACAACCAGTCAAGTTCCGGCCTCGCCCTTGCCGCGGCGACTCTTACCGGAGGTGCGCCTGGGGTAGGGGCGATGGCGAGCCAGCTTCTGGGTCTGAGGAGCACCAGCGACCTCCTGGTCGGCATCCTAAGCAGCCGCACCGTGGAAGACAAGCTCATCCAGAAGTTTGACTTAAGAGAGGTTTATGGAGTCCGCCGGATGGAGGATGCGCGCAAGAATTTGGAGGCCCGGACCGACATTTCGGTAGATCGCAAGAGCCAGATTATCACGATTACTGTAACCGATAAATGTGCCTCACTTTGGGCCTGCGAAAGCCCCCAGAGGGCGCAGGCGATGGCCCAAGCCTACGTTGATGAATTGAATAACCTGGTGGCCGAGGTGAGCACGTCTTCAGCGCGCCGCGAGCGCATTTTCTTGGAAGGACGTTTACAAGCCGTCAGCCAGGATTTAGAGGCTTCCGAGAAGGAGTTCAGCCAGTTTGCGAGCAAAAACACGGCGATTGATATCAAGGAACAGGGTAAGGCCATGGTCGACGCGGCGGCGACCCTCCAGGGACAATATATTGCCGCGCGATCGGAACTCGAAGGGCTCCGGCAGCTTTACACGGACAGCAACGTCCGTGTGCGCTCCTTGCAAGCACGAGTCGACGAGCTGGAAAATCAACTCAAGATCGTGGGCGGAAAAGACGAGAGCACTTCTCTGGAGAAGGCCGCGCCGGGCGATTCGCTCTATCCCTCGATCAGGAAACTGCCCATGCTCGGCGTCCCTTACGCCGACCTGTACCGCAAGACCAAGGTTGAGGAAGCGGTGTTCGAGACGCTGACTCAAGAGTACGAGCTCGCCAAGGTGCAAGAAGCGAAAGAAATCCCCACCGTCAAGGTGCTCGATTCACCCAACCTTCCAGAAAAGAAATCATATCCACCTCGCACCCTAATCGTCTTGTTGGGGACAGCCTTGGCCTTCGCGTGCGGGGTGACCTGGGTGCTTGGCCGCACGAAGTGGAACCAAACGGATCCGGCCGATCCTGGAAGAGTATTGGCGCAAGAGGTTTTCGACACCGTGAAGGCGGCGATGCCTTGGGTTTCACGAAATGGCTTTCAGAAAGGCCCGCAATCCAAAGTGGATAGTCCACCAATGGACGCCAATGGGGGAACAATATCGAAGCGTGATGAGTAGGACGCCGGACAATCTGTCGCTCCTTGGGCACTCAAGACAGGTTCTTCAGCTCTTCCAGGTTTGACACGCAGACGTTTTGTCTGAAAGCTGTGAGGTGATTGTTATCTTCTTGAAAGGTAACAGGTTAGGTCACAAATCCCCTGTAAGTGACGGGGCGAAGCTGTAAATGGCAGTGGTCAGCGGTTGGTGGTCAGTGGTCAGCAAGAGCGCCCTGAATACTGACGTCTTCGTATTTCGTTGGTCGCTAATGGCGCATCATGGAAACAACAGATATGCCAGTTCGAGATTCGTCACTCGTCACGGGCCACACGTCACTAAAGTTGTGGTACGCCGCCTGCACGTGCGCGCGCCACGAGAAATCTGTCGCCGAACAACTCTCCGCGCGGTCGGTCGAGCACTTCCTGCCTCTTTATGAATCGGTCCGTCGTTGGAAGGACCGGCGGGTGCGCCTCCAGTTGCCGCTTTTCCCCGGCTACGTGTTCGTGCGCCTGGCTTTGCGCGACCGTTTGCAAGTCTTGCAGATTCCCAGCGTGGCAAGATTTGTCAGCTTCAATGGGACTCCCGCGGCGCTGCCCGAGGCAGAAATCGAGGCGCTGAAGGCGGGCCTCGAACGCGGCGTCCAAGCGGTGCCGCACCCCTACCTGAAGGCCGGCCGGCGCGTGCGCATCACCGCCGGGCCGCTCGAGGGCCTGGAAGGCGTCGTAATCCGAGAAAAGAACTCGTGGCGTTTTGTCATTTCGCTGGATCTCATTATGCGTTCAGTGGCCGTCGAGATTGCCATGGCGGACTTGGAGCTGATTCGCTAGCGGGGTGATCAACTCACAAGACAGCCAGGTCAGCGACGAACCTCAGTCTCCATGTCTGAAACTATCTTGTACAAGCCCGAAGACGTGCGGCCAATGCTGACGGCCGCGATGACCGCGAGTTGGGTGTTAGCAGCGGCCTTGATATGGTTTTTCAGCCCTTGGTCTGCCGTCTTTCTCGTCCTCGTTGGCACTGTCGTGATGATTGCCCGCCTGCCACTGAGTACGGCTGTCGTGGTATTCATTTTATTGATACCTTTCGACTTTCAACGAGAGATCGGCGGAATGTGGGTCTATCTTGATTTGCTCGTTGCGGCGATTGCTCTACCGCTCCTCAGGCTGAAGAAACGGCCGCCTACTCTTTGTTGGCTTCTTGTGCCGTTTTTCCTTTATTTCGTCGCTACGGGGGCCCCACGTAGCCTGGTTCCATTGGGGTTCTTGCGTTTCGCGGTGCGCTGGGTGATTGCGCTGTGTTTCTCCGCTGCGGTAGCAATGTCGGGAGCAGCAGAGGAGCTTGTACTGGCCGCAGGTGTTACCCTCATTCCCCTCACTGCCTACGGGTTGTACCAACTCTCGGTGGGCGATTTCGGCTGGCTGTTCGCCTGGATGAACCCAGAAATGATAGAGCGACCGTGGATGGCACGCTCGTATTCTCTGATGTGGCACCCGAATGCCTTTGGTGAATTTGCCGGCATGATCAGCGTGATGCTGATCGCTCTAGGGCTGAAGGGCTACAAGACTAAACTTTTTTTTACGCTGGCCGCTGTTGGCATTGCTGGTCTCTTATGTGCGGGCAGCCGAGGAGCGGATATTGGCGTTGGAATCGCTATTCTGGTTTTATTGACGCAAACGCCGAAGTACTGGCGCAAGCTAGCGGTGATCGCTGTGTTGGCTTTTATTATATGGGGAGCCCAGCATTACGATATCATTCCCCTGGAACGTGTTGAGGGATTGGACGAGCCCACGACCAATAGCCGATTGCTGGTATGGGGTGCCGCATACACGGGCTGGCAGCAACATCCTTGGATTGGACTCGGCACAAAAAACTTCGTCGAAATCATGCAGAACTTCGTTAACTTCACAGCTGTTCACGCCCACAGTACCTACTTGCAGATCCTCGCGGAAACTGGGCTGGTCGGCTTCGCCCTTTTTTATTTACCGCTTCTGTATCTGCTTCGGCGAGCTTGGAAAGCCAGAACGGTTCCTGTAGTTTTGGCCGGAGCCTGTGCGTTGCTCGTTTGGCTCGCTCATGGCTTTGTCGACGTCACGTTCCTGGATAACCCGCCCAATCTGCTGCTCTTGTTTACAGTCATAGGGCTTATCATCAGTGGACTGCCGCCGCGGAACACCCTCCAGCCGGCCGAGTCAGAGGTGTCTTGAGGCTATTGACAAAATCGTCTCTCTTGAACGACGACCACTAGGTTTGAACGTGGTTGGCAAGAACAGTCACTCGAAGATGCCCGTGGAAAAACAAACCGCTTTGAAGGCCGACCAAGCCGTCCGGCCAGCGGGGACGATTCGCGGAACCCTGTTAGCGCGGAACACCGTCTTGAATCTCGCGGGCCAGGTGCTGCCGCTTCTGGTGGCCTTGCCGGCGATACCGTACATCATCCATCGGCTGGGCGTTGACCGCTTCGGCATCCTGTCGCTAGCCTGGGCGGTCCTGAACATGTCTACCATCCTCGACTTGGGGTTGGGGCGGGCCACGACAAAGTTCGTGGCCGAGTACTTGGGGCAGGGAAAGGAAGACCAGGTCCCTAGCGTCGTCTGGAGTTCTTTGGTGGCCCAGATGCCCCTGGGACTGGTAGGCGGAATCCTGTTGGCGCTCTTTACGCCTGTCGTGGCGGGGCGGTTGCTCAGAGTACCCGCTTCGCTGGTGGGTGAGAGCGAAACGGTCTTTTACATCATCGCCGCCTCTCTGCCTCTCGTACTAGCTAGCAATCCACTCCGCGGAGCGCTGGAGGCTATTCAACGGTTCGACCTGGTCAACTACGTTCGGATTCCGACCAGCGCTCTGATGTTTCTCCTCCCCGCAGGGGCTGCGGCATGGGGGGTCCGGTTACCCGGCATGGTGCTGCTGTTGACCCTGGTGAGAGCGGCTATGACGCTAGCGTACCTGATACTCTGTTTCCGAACGCTGCCGATCCTTCGCCGAAGATTTTCCTTCAAGGGCAGCGGGATCCGTCAACTGTTGGGGTATGGCGGTTGGGTTATGGTTTCAAATCTCACCGCCCCGTTCTTTTTATCCTTGGACCGATTCATGATTGGGGCCTTACTTTCCGTGGGGGCTGTCAGTTATTACACTCCGCCTTGGGAAATTGCTCGGAGGACGGTTGCCTTCCCGTTCAGTCTCTCTTCCACCCTTTTCCCATTTTTCGGCTGGCACGGACAGCGAGACCTGGACCTCCTGTGCAGAGTCTCGGCCAAGGCCTGCAAATTCATTCTCGTTGCGATGTGCCCGATCACGATTGTCCTGATGGCGTTTGCCGGTGATATCCTGAGACTCTGGCTGGGGGTTGAATTCGGCAAGCAAGGCGCCGTCGTTCTGGAGGTTCTGGCATTCTCCTTCTTGTTGAACGGGCTGTCGTACGTCCCCTACACGGCGGTTCAGGGTCTGGGTCGGCCTGACTGGAAAGCCAAACTCGACGTGATTAACCTCTTGTTGCTTGGACTGATGTTTTGGTGGCTGATCCCCGTAGCGGGAATCAATGGCGCTGCCTTTGCAACCTTGGCCGTTACTACCATCGACTGTCTGACTTTATTCTGGTTTTCGCGCAAACTTGGCGCGTTTGCCCTCCGGTCTCCGTCGGCACAGTCCTTGGGGAGGACGGCGCTGGCGGGTGGCGGGCTGGCCGTCGGCGTTGTTGTAGTGAAAAACCTGCGTTTGCCCTTGGGCTGGGCGGCCTGTGCTGTCTTCGTCTTGTTTTCGGCTTTCGCCTACGCCTTCTGGAAGGCGGGGATGGAAGAGGATGAGAAGGCAGTATTGCGGCATTGGTTGGCTCGGCTGGGAGGTGGAGGGCGCCTGGAGGGAGGAGCCGTACAAGGCGAGCCCTCTTCGGAGACTTGGTAGCCCGTCCCCGCAAGGTTGCCAGAGCTACGAGAGCTGCCCCGGTGTCGTACGTTCTCTCCACGTGGACGCATTGGTTTCGACGCGAGCCGAATCGGCCGGGTGAAGAGCCCCGGCTACACAAGGTCATGAAAAAACTGCGGAACGTCTCCCGGCGAGAATGGCGGGATCCTTATACGCCGCGTTGCAAGAGGTCCGTATGAGGATTGAAACTGGGGACGGTCGGCCCATTGTTGCGGCAGGTGCGGTTGAAGAACTGCTTAGGCCGATGACGCTTCCGGCCTTGCCGCCACAGCCGTTGGTTTCCGTGCTGGTGGTAAACTATAACTACGCCGAATACATCGGTGAGGCCATTGAAAGCGTGTTGGGTCAGACTTACCAGAATTTCGAACTTGTTATCTGTGATGATGGTTCGACAGATAACTCGTGCGAAGTAATTGGAAATTATGTCCAGGGCGACCCAAGGGTGAAGTTGATTCGTAAGAAAAACGGTGGGCAGCCCTCGGCGATGAACGCAGCTTATCGGGGATCTGGTGGCGATATTATCTGCCTTCTCGATTCGGATGACGCTTTTTTTCGACAGAAGCTGGAGACCGTAGTTGAGGTTTTCCGCGAAGATCCCATGGTCGGCCTCGTGGCTCATCGAGTACTGCGGATTGATTCGAGGGGCAGACCGCACGGCATCACGCCGCTCTTCTCGAGGCTTCCTTCCGGCTGGATTGGGCAAGACTTGCTGCGCAACGGGGGAGTTGTCAACCTAGGGAGCACCTCCGGGATCAGTTTACGCAGGGAAGTTGCGCAGAGGATCTTTCCCCTGCCCGAGGAACGCATAAGCGGGCGCGACACGGTCAACATGATGGGCGCAGATACACTTATTATGAGGCTCGCCCCCTTGATGGCCTATGTTAAGAGTCTCCATCAGCCCCTGGCGAAATACCGGTTCCACGGGAAGAGTTTGACGAGCGCAAAGAAGATGAACGCGCCGTTCGTGGAGCTTTGCTTAGCCCTCTGGAGAGCATACTACCAGGCGCAGAGGGAGTACTTGGCCAGCATCGATCCCCGGCTGGCGGAAGTCCTCGCCCCCTTGGACGCGAATGTCTATGTCTCGGAATGGAAGTACATGGGGGCGCGATTTCGGGGCGATCCTTCGACGCCCGAGCTGCACACCAGCCTGACGCACCACCGGGACTTCGCCCACCTGCCTCGATCTCGCAGGTGGTTCTGGAAGACCTCGATTTTTCTGCCCCGGCCACTTTTCAGTTGGGTTGTGGGGCAAATATTCGGTGGGGGTGGTCTGAGACGAGTTGTCGCCTTGGTGGCAAGAGCCGGAAAGTAGAAGCAAGGGAGTGTCCTGACCCGGGAACGGAGGACTGATCCAATGAGGATATTAGTAACGGGAGGAGTTGGATTCATTGGGTCCCACATTGTAAATCGGCTCCCTTCGGCGGGCTGGTCCGTAAGGGTGGCTCACCAGCAACTGATCCGGATGGGAGTGCTTCGCGAAGCTCGCCCGTCATGAAACGCGAATGACCTACCAACTCCGAAGCTCGCTGCGGACACATTTTCAGATGATCTGACAGGCTCTCACAGTATTAAGCACGCCTCGATGCTTGATGCGTGCTTTTTCTGGTTTCTGCCTTAGCTGGAGGTTCCAAATGGACGGGTTGATTCCCGCAATTGCGCCTGCCGAGCCGTGGCAAAGCAGGGCCAAGGGTTGGCTTAAGCGGGCGATTGCTCCGCCGACGGTGCTCTTTCAGCGGCACCGCATAGCACACTACTTGTCCACGGAAAAGAGCCCTAAGCTGCACATGGGCTGCGGCCTGAATATATTACCGGGTTGGCTAAACGCCGACCTTACCCCACTGGGACGCCGCGGAACCGTTTACATTGACGCAACGAAGAGACTGCCTTTTGCAGATGGTGCGCTGTCGTTCATCTTTACGGAGCATTTTATCGCCCATCTAAGCCTGAACGATGGAGCGAGGTTCCTTCAGGAGTGCTATCGAGTTCTCAGAAAGGGAGGCGTCCTGCGCACAACCGGTGAGGACCTCACGTTTGCGGCCAAAATGTCTTTGAGCTCGGAACCACGATACGAGGCCTATCACCGCTGGATTTGCAAGGAGTTCCTGGGCGATGAGCGGTACCCTCGTTGCTTTGGGGTGAACTATTTCGTGTACGGCCATGGCCACAAGTTTCTCTTCGATGCCGAGGCGATCACGTGGCTTCTGAAGCGGGTCGGTTTCTCCGGGGTGGTCCCGGCGAAAGTCGGAGAAAGCACTCAGCCGGAACTGCGGGGGGTTGAAGGGCACGACAGGGTCGTCGGTATCCCCCCCGAGTTCGACGGCATTGAGACATTTGTGGTCGAAGCGACCAAGTAGGGCCGCTCGCCACTTCACGTGTGGAGGCTTATGAATCCGCTTAGATGTGGGGATCGAACACAATGAGTGCAACGTTCAGAGGGCACTATCTCGCAGATAAACTGAGGTACTTCACCTCCGTGGCTAAGGAGGTTTTCAGGGAGAAGGGTATCATCCCTGTTGTGAGGGGGGGCTTTGAAGTTGGCGTTGATTGGCTGTCTGACCTGATACTCTGTTACTATTTCAAAGCTACTCGGCGTCACAGGAGCTTTGCCTTCCAGGGTGCCGACTACCGCTACCTCCTTCACATATACAGTGACACATGGAAAAATGAACGAACAGTCGAGATTCCGATAATTTGGGACATCGTGGCAAAGAACTGTGGCAAGAAGATTCTTGAAGTCGGGAATGTTCTTTCGCATTATTTCGCAGTCGACCACGACGTGATAGACAAATATGAGAAGGCAGTTGGTGTGATGAACGTTGATGTCATCGATTTTGAGCCTCAGAATAAATATGATCTCATCGTAAGCATTTCGACGTTGGAACACGTCGGGGCGGATGAGAAACCCATATATATGGCGGCCTTGGCCCCTGGAGGAAGATTCGGGCAGGATCCGCCCAGGAACGCTATGAAAATCGCACGGGCCGTAGAGAACCTTAAGAGGTGCCTTGCACCCGGAGGGACGATCGCAGTAACCCTACCCATTGGACAGAATCCGGAGATGGATAGGCTCCTCGAAGAAAGAGCAATAGCGTTTTCCAGACTGTATTTTCTGAAGCGAATATCGAAGGACAACCAGTGGGTTGAAACAAATGACAACAACATCCTTTGGACTAAGTATAATTCACCGTTTCCAGGGGCCAACGCTGTGACCATCGGGATTTATGAAAGGGGCTGACCCCGCCAAGCGGTGCCAGGAATAATCTCGAGTAAGGGGAAGCGGCTTTTCAGGGAGTCACCTATAGACGCGGACCATCGAAAACACACGACGAGCAAGAGGGGATTGGGATGGCAGGGATTACAATCGTGCGTGTACAGGCGGGGGGGTGGTTATGTACTCCTTATGGTTTGCGGCGACTATGTCTTCTCTGTCGCGGGAAGACGCGTTGAGAACATATGAAGGATCAACAACTCCGCACGGGATCCCCCGAGGTTTTCCGCGACATCTGGAAGACTTCTCCGCATTATTACGTCCACTCACTCGCGGAGGCTATTCGCTATTCCCAAGTCTCTGACCTTTTCAAGTTTGAGTGGCTCGAAAAGATATTTCCCCACGGAGAGGGAATCAGGTCATTGGAGGTAGGATGCGGCGCGGCAGGCGCATCTGCGTACTTCGCCGAACGCGGTTACAGTGCGACGGTAATCGACCTGACAGAGACGGCACTGCTCAAGGCCCGCGAGTCCTTCCGGCGGTACAACCTAAGCGGCGGAGCTGTGTTGGGAAATGCCCTGCAACTGCCCTTCAAGGATGGCTCGTTCGATGTTGTGATGAGCTTTGGTTTGCTCGAACACTTCGAGGCGCCTGAACAGCCCATTCGAGAAATGGTACGTGTCCTCAAACCAGGGGGGGTGTTTTTCGGCGAAATCGTCACGAAAAAGACTTCGGTTCAAACCCCGGCAAACTTTCTTATCAACGGACTCGCCGTGTCCGTATACTGGGCACTCCATGGGCGCCCAGGCTACGGATTCAGGAAAGGCCTACGGAAGATGCTCTCGATCGAAGATTTCTACGAGTCGACTTATCCCGTCAGAAGGTTCGAGAAGGCGGCGGGGGATTGTAGTGTTGTTCAAATCCGATGCACGGGCGCCAATCCCATTCCTGATTTGTATCTGCCACCCTTTCTCATGCCTCGATGGGTGAAATGGCTTAGAGGTCGCCGACAGCTTTGGCAGAGATTTAACAACTCCGAGTCACAGTTTGCCAGGAGGTACATCTGCAGAGGTTGGTTCTTGTGGGGCCGGAAAACGCCGCTTCGGGAAGACAGCGCCACACTGTGAATAAAGGGTCAGCTTTGACGTGGCCGCAAGTGCCTGGTTTCGCGACGCGACGACCTCTGTTTAAACGGTCCGAATCTTGAATAATATCCTCATCATAAAATTAGGCGCTTTGGGCGACGTGGTCAGGACCACGGCGCTGCTTCGCGTGCTCCCGGCCAAAGTAACCTGGGTTACTTCTGCCCAAGCCGCTCCTCTGCTTAGGGGCAACCCTTACATCGATCGCCTGCATTGCATTGAGGATTCCCAGGACCTCTTGATGGGCGACGAATACGATCTCGTGATCAATCTTGAAGACGATCCGGCCGCCGCGAAGCGCGCAAGCGATGTCGAGAAGCGAACCATGGTCGGCGCTTACATGGGCGAGCACGGGATTGCGTACACGGAGTCCGCGAGCGACTGGTTCGACATGAGCCTGATCTCCCGCTTTGGCAAGGCCAAAGCGGATGAGCTCAAAATGCGCAACCGGAAGACGTATCAGGAATTTCTCTTTGCCATGCTCGGCAGGCCCTTCCGCGGAGAGGAATATGTTTTGAATATGCCGCTAACCAGGTCGCCGGAGGGCAACCTGGTGGGCCTCGAAACGCGCGCCGGGGACGTCTGGCCGATGAAACGCTGGAATAAATATGAGGAATTAGCGGAGCGGCTCGAAGGGGAGGGATTCAGGATCAAGATCTTTCAGCAGCGGGAGCGGCTGGCTGATTACGCGGACGACATCAACGAGTGCGAGTATGTGGTTTGCGGAGATACGCTCGCAATGCACTTGGGGTTGGCGTTGCGCAAGAAAGTGGTGGCCATCTTTACTTGCACCACCCCGCATGAAATCTATGATTACGGAAGATTGATCCACGTCGTCAGCCCGCTGTACACGAGGTACTTCTATCGTCGCGATTATGTGCGCGAGGCCGCAGATGCGATTTCAACGGACTCGGTTTTCAATGCCGTCCGGCAGCTGGCTGAGACTAAACCGGTGAGAAGCTAGCTCGCCATCCAGAGCTTTGCTCCGTATGCCAACAATGGGGAGGACTCGCATCGGATTTGACTTGCGGTGGCTGACAGGCACGCTGGTTCACTACGTCGGGAACTTACTAAACGCACTTATCGCTCAAGCCAAAGAGGAGTTCCACTTTGTTTGCTACGGGCAAGGGACGGAAGAGCCAGTCGCGGCCGCATTGGACGGTTCGGCGGAGTTCCGCCGAATTCCCTGGTCTCGATACAGTTTGCGCGGACAAATCCTGCTCCCAAAGCTGCTCCGGCGAGACTGCATCAAACTCTTCCATAGTCCGTTTTACATGATGCCCTTCCTTAGCCGTGTGCCGAGCGTGGTGACCATTCACGATGTGATTCCTTTCCTGAAGTACACCGACAAGCGGGGCCTGGACAGGATGGCGATTTGTGCCATGAATTGGCTGGCGGCTCAACGGGCATCAGCCATCATTACGGTGTCCGAGGCGTCGAAGAAGGACATTGTGCGAGTTCTTAGGGTGCCGGAATCCAAGGTCAAGGTTGCGCCTTGTGGCATGGGTGCGTACGTTGCTGTGGCGCCGAATTCCGATTTGTATAGCCAGTACGTCCCCTATTTTGCCTGTATCACGGCACGGCACTTTGAGGCCAAAAACACGGCGCTGGCTATCCAGGGGTGGCGAATGTTTCGAGAGCGCACCGGCCTTCCACATAAACTTTTGATCGGAGGGGGAACGTCCGATGAGGGTCGGGCGCAACTGACCAACGCCGGCTGTCACGGAGATTGCAAATTGGTTGGATTCATTCCCGATGAGGACTTTTCGTCTTTTTTTCACGATGCCGAAGCATTTATAATACCGTCCCTTTACGAGGGGTTCGGCCTCCCGGCATTAGAGGCGATGGCCTGTGGCGCTCCGGTTATCAGCTCGAACCGGGCGTCCCTGCCCGAGGTTTGCGGAGACGCTGCCCTCTATTTTGATGCCGCGGACGCCGAGGAATTGGCCCTCCAGATGATTCACGTGGTGACGGACCGGGAATTGAGGGCCGGGATGATCTCTCGAGGGAAGGCCCGAGCCCAAAAGTTTACCTATGCGGAAAGCGCCCGGCGTATCCTCGACGTCTATCACGAAGTGCTGAGCACAGCCAATTGAGGAACAAAGGGGGAGCCATCGTGGAAGGAGACACAAACCAGTTAAGAGAACTGGTCGAAAGGTTCGAAGCAACTCGCCTCGGTATTCTCGGGGACTTCATGCTGGATGAGTACGTGTGGGGCAATGTCAGCAGAATTTCCCCTGAGGCCCCCGTTCCGATCGTGGAGGCCGGCGAAGAGTCGTTTGCCCTAGGGGGGGCGGGAAATGTGCTCATGAATATCAGGGTACTGGATGGTACTCCCGTCCCCTTCGGAGTTGTCGGGGAGGATGAAGCAGGCGAAAAAATAGAGGGGATCCTGGAGAAAAACGCCCCCGATGGGCACCCGTACTTGCTCCGTGATGCTACACGCCCCACGACAGTCAAAACACGCATCGTGGCACACAACCAGCACGTGGTGCGGGTTGATAGGGAATCACGGTCTCCGATCGAGGAAGCCCTTCAAGGTAGAATCCTCGCAGGATTGCGTTCCGAAATACGTCAACTCGGTGGGCTAATCGTTTCCGATTACAACAAGGGGGTGGTCAGCCGGAAGCTGTTCGACCAAGTCATACGGATCTGCTGTGAGGTTGACGTTCCAGTCTTTCTGGACCCCAAGGCCTTTGATCTCAAGAACGTGGGACCGGTCATGGCCATCTGTCCGAACCAACACGAAGCCGAACGATTTTCCGGGATTCCTATTTCGAGCCCCGAAAGCTGCGACAGGGCTGGCCAGGCGCTTCTCCATTACACTGGCGCAAAACATATTCTGATCACTCAGGGCGAGCGCGGGATGGCGCTGTTTTCCGCCACGGAGCCGCCGGTACACATGCCCGCCCAGGCGCGGCAAGTCTTTGATGTAACTGGCGCAGGCGACACGGTGATGTCGATCTTAGCGCTGGCCGTTGCCGGTGGAGCTTCGGCAGCCCAAGCCGCCCGACTGGCCAACCTCGGTGCAGGGATTGTGGTGGGTAAGGTCGGGACCGCCACCGTATCTCGGAATGAATTAACGGCAGCGCTCGACGGAAACTGCCCCGCCGTGGGGGAAGGACGACCCAGAAAACCCTGGGCACAGCGCGTGTAAGGGTCCGAGTGTTTTGAATTCCTTCCGTGGGGAATCCCGCGCGCTTGATTGATCGGACAGCCCCCCGGTAAGATTGTCGAGGAAACCTATTCCATGAAGGCTGTCTTTCTTGACCGCGATGGAGTTATCAACCAAAAGCCTCCGGGGGACGGTTACATTGCTCACTGGGGGGAAATACGCTATACGGCAGACGTTTTCTCCTCCGTCGCTGCTCTTCACCAGGCCGGATTCAAGGTCTTCATCGCGACGAACCAGAGAGGCATCGCCCTTGGCAAGACACGGCCCGCCGACCTGGAAGACATCCACCGCCGCATGCGCGAGGAATTTGCCCGCCACGGCGTGTTGATCGCGGGCATCTACGTCTGCCCGCACGGCATTGCGGATCATTGCTCTTGCCGGAAGCCGAAGCCCGGCCTGCTGCTCGGGGCCGCCGCAGAACACGGTCTGGATCTCTCATCAAGCTGGATGATTGGGGACAGCGAAAGAGATGTCGAGGCGGGGAAAAGGGCGGGTTGCAGGACAGTGCGGATTCTTCTGCCTGGTTCAATAGAGCAGCAGGACCATAAGGCAGACATTTGTTCGACTAATCTGGCATCGGCAGCCAGGAGAATCTTGCAGTTGTCGCAGATAGAAACGCCCTCCGCAAATGCTTGAACGGCGCGGAAACTTGGTTTCCGTGGCATGCCATTGAAAAGGCCAGCGCCTCCGCTGGTTGAGAAATCATGGTCGTGCTTTGTTACCTCACTCCCGGACTCTCGGGCGGCAATGCACGCGGGAACGGGTGGCGGAGCTCCGTTTGGCAGTTTACCGGAAAGTGCTGGGCGTGACGCCCGACCCTGCCGCTGTCAAGGTCGAGAGTCCGTAAGAGGAAACGTGAAGATTGCTTTCGACCTCCGGAGAATCAAGAATCCCGGCATTGGCCGCTATATGAAGTGCCTGGTGGAGGCGATCCTGGCGCAGGAGCCTCTGGGCGACTATCTGTTGATTCTCCCTCCAGGGGCTGAGAACATTGTTCAAACCGGGAGCAGCAGAGCAAAAACCATTAGTCCCAAACTGAAATACTACTCCATTCGAGAACAGATTCAGCTTCCCTGGATTCTGCGCAAAAACAAGGTTGATCTACTGCACGCTCCACATTTCATGCTGCCTTTGGTGCGGCCGTGCCCATCGGTGGTTACGATCCATGACGTGATTCCCCTGATTTGGAAGGAGGACTTAGGGTCACGAATCGGACAGGTTTATTACCGTTGGATGAGATTTGCAGCCACTCGGCTGGCAGACAGAAGCATTACAGATTCGAAGTTTTCACGAGATGATATCGTCCATCGCCTCGGCGTCGATCCAGATAAAGTCAAGGTCATCTATCCGGGGATAAGCCACGACTTCCACCAGGTTACTGATAACGTTGAGCTCCAGAATGTCCGTGTTAAGTACCGGATTGAGAACGACTACATTGTTTATGCGGGAATCTACAAACCGCGCAAGAACCACGCTGCACTCTTGCGGGCTTTTCAAAGTTTCCTTTCAAGTGAGGGCCACGCAACCTTGGTTTTGGTAGGCCCGCTGAACGAGGGGGAACAAGAACTGGGCCGTTTGGCAGATGAACTTGGAATCTCCAAGAAGGTAATCTTCACTGGTTATGTGAACGACTCCGAACTACGAGCGATTTATTCGGCGGCAAAGGTATATGCCTGCCCCTCTCTCTACGAGGGTTTCGGTTTTACGGTGCTTGAGGCGATGGCGTGTGGGACTCCGGTGGTTTGCAGTGGCGAAACATCACTGCCCGAAGTCGCGGGAGACGCAGCCCTTTACGCCGATCCACGGAGTCCGGAGGAATTCGCTCGGGCGCTGCACAACGTTCTTACGAATGCCGGTTTACGAGGCGCATTGATCGAGAAAGGCAGAAAGAATCTGCAACGATTCAATTGGGCGAATACTGCCAAGGAAACGCTGGGCGTCTATCAGGAGGTGCTGCGAACCTCTTTGCTCAGGACCCGCCCTGCAATGCAATACCGTAAATTCTTGTTTTTTTAGCAAACATTTTGGCGCGGGGCGTAGGGGGTGGGCTTGCCCTCCCCTTATGGTCGTTTCGACCATCGGCGCGGGCAGGGCAAGCCCAG
>Ga0326728_10016267_pt1 | contig 15219 bp, 11 predicted proteins | sample MB3enrmetagenome_FD_207602 | JGI IMG/M metagenome (GOLD analysis project Ga0326728, IMG submission 207602) | Lab enriched peat soil microbial communities from McLean, Ithaca, NY, United States - MB31MN | ecosystem: Environmental > Terrestrial > Soil > Wetlands > Peat | place: USA: New York...
GGTCCGGGATAGAGGAGATTGGTTTTCGCCAGGCTGTAGCGCGCGAACATCGTGTCCTTTTCGCTGAAATTGCGATCCACGCGGACATCAAACGTGTTTGCCTCGGTTTGGATGACCGGGGCGGTGGTGAAGTTGTTGGCGACGCCGGCATTGGTCGGATTGGGAAAGAGGTTGAGCAGCTTGATGGCGTTGGTGTCGAGCCGTCCGACGGGAAGGATGTTCAGATCGGCGGTGTTAAGAGTGGTCAGCCCCGTTAGGGCGCCCGTGTAGAAGGGGTCGCGCACCTGCCCCGTGGCGGTGGCCGTGAGCCCGGTTACGGGGTCCACGGCTCCGGAGGTTACATTGCGCGTGGTGGCCGGATCGAGAATGGTGCCTACAGGAATGGTCCGGCCCAGATTATCGACTCTTGCGGTTCCCGTCTGCCCCGTGATCAGGTCTTGAAAGTTGGTGAAGCCGCTCGCCCGCTCCGCGGCGGTGGGAATCGTATCGACATAAGGGTTTCCCTGCCGGATGCGGGTGCCTTGATAGTCGCCGAAAATGAAGGTTTTGTTGTTGGAATGGGGTTTCCCCAGGGGACCACCGAGGGTGAACCCGAATTGGTTTTGCCGGTATTCTCCCTTCCGCTGGCCGGCGGCATCGAGGAAGAAGTCGGCGGAATCAAACTTGTCGTTGCGAACATATTCCCACATGTCGCCATGGAATTGATTGGTTCCCGACTTGGTGACGGCGTTCAGTACGGCCCCGGCCGAGTGTCCGAACTCCGCGCTGTAGTTGTTGGTCTGCACGCTGAATTCCTGCAAAGCATCGGGGGGAGGCATCACTACGTAATAGCTTTCGTTCACCAAGTCGCCGACGGCGCTGTTGTTATCGATTCCGTCCAGCATGTAGTTGTTCTGGTCGGCGTGTACGCCGTTGGCGACGAAGCCGCCATTGGCCGCCAGCAGTCTGCCGTCGGACTGGGAGTTGTTCACCCCCGCGCTGAGTTGGGCCAGAAAGGTTGCATTGCGGCCGTTGAGTGGAAGGTCATTGATGGCGCGGCTTCCGATGACTTGTTGGACGGACGCGGTTTGGGTTTGCAGGGCGGCAGCAGTACCTTTCACCTCCAGGAGTTCCGTCATTTTGCCTGGGACCATCGTAAAATCCACCGTGGCGTGTTGTTGGATGTCCAAGGTCACGTGGGCTCTTTCCGCCTTTTGGAATCCCGCAACCTCCACGGTCACGGTGTAAATGCCGACCTTGAGGGGTGTGAACTGGTAGATTCCATCCGCGCCCGTATCCTTGGTGCGCGCGAATTTGGTGGCCTCGTCGATGAGAGTCACTTTCGCGTTGGGGATGACGGCGCCGCTCTGGTCCGTAATCGTCCCCCCAATTGACCCCGTGTCCACCTGCGCCCAGAGCGGCGAAGCCCCCAGCGCCAGGACAAATAGCAACGCAAGTATGAGCTCGATCCTGCGATATCCATTCGAAATTGAAAGCATGATTTTTCTCCTCCGGATTCCTGCGAATCCCAAGGACTCGACGCAATTAAAGAGTGATCAGTCTCGCAATGGGTATGATTGAAGAACCGTCCGCTGTTCCTTACTGTGGAAAGCGGTAAATGAAAAACCGCCCCGTCCCCCACCCTGTCATTTCGTAATCGTCTTGCCTCAGTAAAACACATGAGCAATAGCTATGCGGAAGGCTATAGCTTGGGCGGATTTATCACGGTTCTTGACCTATGTCAAGAAATAACGGCGCTTGCGAACGGCGCTGATCCATTCCGCTCCGCAAAGAGTCCCCCATCGAGGGTGGGGTCCTGATTGAGCCACTTCAATCCCCGCTCCCACGCCATGTGGCCGCCGCCTTCCTTCCCCTGGACCAGCGGGTAGATTAGTCAGTGCGAATTTCCGGCGATGCCTGGACAAGAGGCAAGTAACCGGTGGCAGGTGACGAAGCACAGGCGCGAGGATGATTAATTTGCGACTTGATAAATCGCAAATCACTATTCACAAATCTGCAATCACAAATTTGAAAGTACAAATCGCCAATCACTCAAGGGCCCGATAAACCGATGAATAAACAACCCGCGGATAGATTCCTGCCAAAAGGTTCCGTTGTTGACAACCCCGCGGGGCCGACTTATACTAAATGGCGACAAATTATGTATGCGCAACATGCCGGAAATCCAGAGCTACGCCAACCGCGTAGCCGGCGCGTCCGTGTTAAGTACCGTCAGTGCTTTCAAGAATAGTGCCCGCGAAGGCACAGGGTGCGATCCTAATTCCCCAAAGCTGCGAACAACAGCAGCATGAAATGTTGTAGGATGGCAAAGACGGAATCTTTCCGCCGGGGTCCGGGAAGGGTTCTTGAAGAGGGGTAGAGGTGAAGCCGGTCGAGACGGAGGGCCGTCTTGCTCGTTTTTTCTGGCGGCACATTGGGAAGCTCACCCCCCGTCATTTGACGACCCTTTCCCGACTATCCCGCTGAAGGGCAACTGCTCCGGAGGGCGAGAAGAAACAGAACAACCGGGCGAGAGTGCTGGAGACCCAGAGGAGTCGCCGAGCGGAGATGCCGGTGGATTCGTCACCGGAAACTCCCGGCAAGACGCAATCGCATGAGCATGGTAGTGAGGTGGGGCCAAATGGTTAGGAATCGGGTAAAGATTAGGGAAGCGCGAGGAGTTGGGAAGGGCAGCGGGTTGGGGCTCGCGATTTTTATTCTGAGCAGCTTTGCCTCAGCCGGGGCCCAGCAGCCGTCGGCCGCTCCGGTCATGCCGTCGGGGGCGAATTCGAAGCCGGCCGCCACCGCCTTGGCGATCTCCGACGCGCGGAAGGCGCCCGTCAACGATTACACCGTGAGTCCGGAAGACCTGTTGGACATCAATGTCATGGACGTGCCGGAAGTCACTCGTACCTACCGGGTTAGTTCCAATGGATTTCTGACCCTGCCTCTGCTGCCGGAACCGGTCGCCGCCGCCGGCGAAACCCTGGATCAACTTTCCCACCTGATTGCCGCCAAATTTCATGACGCGGGCATGCTCAACAACGCGCAAGTATCCGTCACACTTAAAGAAACAAGGTTGCATGCCATCCTCGTTTCCGGGGAAGTGAAACGTCCCCAGGCGTACCCGGTTTATGGCCCTACCCGGCTGCTCGATATTCTCGTTCAGGCGGGGGGGCTAACCGATGGCGCCGGCAGCGATGCGATCATTATGCGTGGAGACATCGGGACCCGCGCCGACCTGGAAGCCAGCGCTCAATCGGGAGCAGCGAACACCGCGCCCCGGGGGCAGTCATTCACCTTGGACATTCGAAAGCTGGTAGAGACGGGCAACGACCAGACCAACATTCTCCTCTATCCCGGGGATCGAGTTACCGTCCAACGAGCCGAACTCATCTACATTATGGGAGCCGTGAACCACCCGGGTGGGTACGTGTTGAACGAATCCCGTCGGAAGGTTACCGTGCTTAAAGCCTTGGCGATGGCGGGGGATGTGAACAACGTTGCCAAGAAGAGTCGAATCACCATTCTGCGCAAGGATCCCGCGGCCACGGAAGAAAAGCGGGAGGAAATTCCCATCAATTACAAGGCCATGGTGAGAGGGCAGATTGCCGACGTGCGATTGATGCCCGATGATATTCTCTTTGTCCCCGAAAGCTCGAAGCTGAAGGCTTGGCGCACCTCCGTGGGCGCCGCCGTGCAGATGACGACGATGGCCGGTGAGGGCCTGATGATTTACCACTAAGGGTTGCGGTTGATAAGGGTATGGCTAGAATAGATTTTCTTTAGGGGGGAGTTTGAAGGTGCCTGACAACGAGTCTTTATCGCCCATAGAACGGCATTTGCCCCAGCGCATCAGCAGCTTCACGCCGACGATGCTGGAACTGGAAGCGCATGGAAGTGATTCCCACTTCAATTTCGCTTCCTTCTGGCACATCGTCATGAAGCGCCTTGCCACCATCATCACCGCGACGCTGGTGGTGGCCGTGCTGACAGGGATTTACACCCTCAAGATGGACCCCGTGTACAGGGCGACCGCGAGCATGGAGGTGGAGACCACCTACCCCCAACTGCAAACCCTCAGCGAAGTCTACCGCCAGGCTCCCGTGGATGATTACTCCTTTCTGACCACCCAGATGCAGGTCCTGCAAAGTGACAGTCTGGCATGGAAAACGATGGAGCAACTCGGACTGGACAAAGGGGCGGCCCCCCCGGCCCCGTCCAAGGTCCCGGGGCAATCGCCCGCCCAACTCGCCGGATCACGCAAGACGACTCTGATCGAGGATTTCAAGAGCGGACTCTCGGTCGAGCCGGTGAAGGACACCCGCCTTCTCGCCGTTAGTTTCGAAAGCGGGAGTCCCGAGATGGCGGCGAATGTTGTCAACAAACTTATCGAGAACTACATCGACGCTAATTTTCAGGAGCGGAACGATTTTACCCGCCGGGCTTCGGTGGGAATGGAGCAGCAATTACAAGAATTGAAGGCGAAGGTGGAGAAATCTTCGGAGGCGTTGATCGACTATGAGCGCCAGAACCTTATCGTCAACGTTGGGGATAAGGAGACCATCGACGATCAAAGGCTGGGGGAACTGAATAAAGATTACACCATCGCGGAGAGCGACGTTGTCCAGAAGCAATCGTTGTATGAGCTTGCCAAGGGCAACGAAGGGCAGGTTGGAATCATCATGCAGGACGACGTTCTCCAGCATTTGGAGGAAAAATACAACGATCTCAAGGCGATGTATGCGGATGCCCTGAGCCAGTATGGACCGAATTTCCCCAAAGTGACCCGCTTGAGTGAGCAGCTCAAGAATATGCAATCCCTCATTGATAATGCCCACAAGCAAGCCATTGAGAAGGTTCACAATGATTACCTGGCGGCGCTCAGCCGGGAGAAGCTTCTGGGCGAGGCCCTGGTGAAAGCCAAGACGGAAGTCAGCGCGGTCAATCAGCGCATGATCGACCACAATATCCTGAAGCGGGAATTCGAAATCAACCAGCAGCTCTATGAAAGCCTCTTGCAACGCTTGAAGGATGCCACCCTGTCCGCCAGCTTGCAAGTTACCAATGTGCACGTGATTGATGCCGCCACTCCCCCCGTGTCTCCCATCCGCCCGAACCGGCGGCGCAATATGGCTGTGGGCCTGTTGGTGGGTTTGATTTTGGGGATTACCCTGGCCTTCGTGCAGGAAGCTTTGGACAGTTCAGTGCGGACCACCGAAGAAGCGGAAAGACTGGTCAACGCTCCCGCTCTGGCGGTCATTCCCTCCGAAACCGACGGGTACCGGCGAAAGCAACTTCCCGCGGGCCGTTCTCTCGCCCCGGTGGGTCCCAACGGTGTGGGCCTGGCGGTCCTGAAGCGGCCCTCCTCACCCATGGCGGAGTCATTTCGCAGCCTGCGGACTTCGGTTTTGCTCTCCACCGCTCCGCGTCCGCCGCAAAGCTTGCTGGTCACCAGCGCGCAGGTGGGCGAAGGAAAGACTTCCACCGCCTCCAACCTGGCCATGTCTTTTGCCCAGAGGGGCGGCCCGGTTTTGATCATTGATGCGGACTTGCGCCGTCCTTCCATCGCGCGCACGATGGGCGTTCCCAATGAAAAGGGTTTGAGCAGCTTCCTGACCGGCGCCCACTCACTGGACGACGTGCTAATCCAATATGAGCGCGTGCCCAATCTCTGGATCCTGCCGGCGGGTCCCCGGCCTCCCGACCCCGCCGAACTGCTTTCTTCGCACATGATGGATGCAACGCTGAAGGATCTGTTGAAACGTTTTACGCAGATTGTGATCGACTCTCCTCCGCTGCTCCTGGTTACGGATGCCGTGGTCCTCTCCGCCATGGTGGACGGAGTCATTCTGGTGGTAGCCAGTGGAACAACGGCGCGGGGGGCGCTTACCCGCGCGCATCGAATCCTTGAAAACGCCGGTTCGCGGGTCCTGGGCATGGTGCTCAATAAGGTTGACATGCGTTTCGACACTTATTACGGGTCCTATTATGGTCCCTACCATCAGTCTTATTATGATGAGATCTCCGTGTCGAATCCGCCACATTCGTCCGGCGGAAGCCGCCCCAGGTCCAAGGATTCACCCCGCCGAGCGTGAGCACGCAGTGTAGCCGGGCGAACGAAAGTGGATTTCCCCCGAGGTGCGGCGGAGGGGTGCTCCCCATCCTTCGCGCCTCGATGCTTCCAGGATCATTCACGAAATGAGTCAACCTCCCAACCCTGACCTCTCTGGTGAGAGGGTGGCGTTCTGGCTCCGTCCAGACCACATCTTTAGATATTCCTTGCGCCCGGCGTGGCGAGTCGCCCTTTTCCTGCTCCCCCTCCTGATGCTCAGCGCCTGGTTGACCTGGGAAGTCATCCGGGTGGCGCGCGTAACCTACTATGTGGACAGCCTTTCCATCAGCGCCCTGCAGAAGGCGCTGCGGCGGGATCCGGATAATCCCGAGCTGTTCCATCGCCTGGGAATGGTTTATTCCTACGATCCGACGGATGTTAATCTGACCGAAGCGGAGAAGAACCTTCGTAAGGCGGCCGACCTCAATCCTCGCCGTTGGGATTTCTGGTCGGACTTGGGGACGACTTGTGATTTCGCGGGAGATATCGCCTGCTCCGATGAGGCCTTTGAACGGGCCCTGGTCCTTAACCCCATGGCGCCGGTTTTGCAGTGGACATTGGGAAATCATTTCCTTCTGACGAATCGCCAGGAGAAGGCTTTCCCCTACTTTCGCCGGCTTCTGGAACTGGACCCGGATTATCTGGAACCCACATTTCGTTTGTGCTTCCGCGCCATCCGCGACCCGCAAGCGATTTATTCCAACGTTGTCCCCTCGGGAAGAGACCCCTCGCCCCGGTTCGCCTTCCTGATGTTCTTGAGCTCCGCCGCCGACTACGAAAACGCCATGCGGATTTGGGGGCAAATGATCTCCGGGCCGGATCCGTCCCCCAACCTGTCGATGGTCAAGCCCTTCCTGGACTTCCTCCTCGACCATAATCAGATTCAGGATGCGGGCACGGTCTGGAACGACCTTCAACACGCCGGAGTCATTCCGCCCGGACCCAATTCACCATCCGCCAACCTTCTCTATGACGGGAGTTTTGTGGGGCCGCGCCTCAACACAGGATTTGACTGGCGCACCAATGACTCTGCGGATTTGGTGTTTGATTTCTCCGATCCTTACGGATACAAAGGCGGCAAGTGCCTGCGCATTGAGTTCGCGGTGGGTCGAAACGGGGATTATGATCTGTTGAACCAGGTGGTGCGCATTAACCCGAACACGCCGTATCGATTAACCGCTTACGTGCGATCCGACAATCTCACCTCTGACAGCGGGCCGCGCTTGCGAGTGGTGGAGGTGGGTTGTGCGGACTGCCCCCCCCGCACCAGCGATGCGACGCTGGGGACCACTCCCTGGCACCCGATTGAGGTATCGTTTATGACCCAACGGCAGACTCAGGCGGTGAGGATTTCTTTCTGGCGGCCGCAGGATCAACCGGCGGCGCCCGACATCACCGGCACGGTTTGGCTGGACGAGGTTGTGCTTCGCGCCGTGCAAGCTCCCGGACCCCATGTGAACCAGGAGAAGACCCGGTGACCATCCCCACGCCGTCGAGGTTTTCCCTTCATTCCGGCGGATCATCCTCGTTTGACGACCGCCCCATCTCCGCATCTCCTTTGCATGCCATCGCCCGCGTTCTTCTGGTGCTCACCCTTTGTGCCGCCCCGTGGGCCTTCGGCGCCGTGGAGGCATGGGGATGGGGAACCTTGATGGTGCTGTCTCTTCTCACCCTGATTTTATGGGCAGGGGGTTGCGCCCATCGCGGCGTTCTGAAAATTTGCTGGTCCCCACTCTATGGGCCCTTCCTGGCGTTTCTGCTCCTGGCCGTTATCCAGTTAATTGCGGGCCTGAATGCCGATCATGTGGCGACGCGTGAGGCGGTCCTGAAGCTGGTCACGAATCTGGTCTTTTTCTTTCTGGCGGGCCAGCTTCTCAACGCCCAGCCGGAGAATGGCCAGTCCCTGGTATGGCTCGGCCTCATCGTAACCCTGTCCGCTTTTGCTTTGTCCATCCTGGGTCTGGCGCAATTGTTTTGGGGTGTGGGGCCGCGAGTTATTTACTGGACGATTCCCGTGACGGGATGGCCTTTCGGGCCCTACGTGAACCACAATAACTATGCCGGCTTAATGGAGATGTTTCTTCCCATTTCCGCCGCCTATATTCTCTCCCGGTCCCTGGATCCGATCCTGCGCTTTTTGCTCTGGTCCGGGGTGATGATGGTCATTATCTCCGTCTGGATTAGTGGCTCCCGGGGCGGTGCCGGCGTTCTCTTGATTGAGGGGTTGATTCTGGCCGGCATTCTGTTGCGGTACCGGTCACGCCACGTTCCCCACCGGTCATTCTTTGCGCTGGCGGGAGTGGTGCTGGTCTCCGCCGTCATTTTTTCCTGGATGGTCAGCACGGGGCGCGTGGGTGGCCGAGCCTGGGAAGTTTTTCAAAACAATTCGTCTTTGGAAGCGAAACTGGGCGACCGGTTCAGGGTGGGGATTGACACACTTCATATGGCTCGAAGTCATCCCTGGATGGGCGTGGGGGTGGGATGCTTCGAGTACGTCTTTCCCAATTACACGACGTTTTCCACGGACCTGCATTGGACCCACGCCCACGATGATATTCTGGAGGCGGCGTCGGAAACCGGGTTCCCGGGGGTGGCGCTGATGTTGGTGGCCCTCGTGCTTTTTTCCTGGATGGCGTTTCGCCACCTCGGGGAACGCCTTCGACATGGGTGGGGCTGGATCCAAATGGGCGCGGCGGTGGGCGCGGTGGGATTGCTCTGCCATAGTTTTGTCGATTTCAACTTGCGCATTCCCGCCAACGCCGCATGGTTTGTGGTATGCGTGGCAATTGCCACCCATCCCGGCCCGGCGCCGGAAGATCCGCCCAAGATCGTTTGGGAGTCGAGCTCGGACCGAAGCAGCGAATTCCTCACTTAACGGCACCCCGCGTGACCCAACCGCGCGGGGGGTTGTTCAGGACTCCACTGCCTGCCCGCTCTTCCGTGGGGCGCATAAAACGGAAGCCGCCGGCAGGGGGTGGGGGTTTAATTTGGCATGGAGGGACGCAAATTGAGGGGCGTAATCCTGGCAGGTGGAACCGGTTCCCGGCTGAATCCGTTGACCAAAGTTACCAATAAGCATTTGCTGCCCGTCTACAATGCCCCGATGATTTACTACCCCATCCGGACACTGGTGAATGCCGGGATCACGCAGATCCTCATCGTCACCGGCGGGCGCAACGCCGGGGACTTCCTGCGCTTGCTGAGCAATGGCAAGGAATTCGGCCTGAAGCATTTGCATTACACCTATCAGGAAGGTGAGGGCGGGATCGCCGATGCTCTGCGCCTGGCCGAGGACTTCGCGGAGGGAGAAAAGATCTGCGTGGTTCTGGGAGACAACATTCTGGAAGGTAGCATCCGGGAAGCCGTCGTCAAATTTGAACAGCAGGAACGGGGGGCACATATTCTGCTCAAGAGTGTGACCAACCCGGAACGGTTCGGAGTTCCGGTATTCGAGGGGGACCGGATTATTCGCATTGAAGAAAAACCCGCTCGCGCGGCGAGCCAATTCGCGGTCACCGGCGTTTACTTCTATGACCCTTCGGTTTTCGAAAAAGCGAATCGGCTCAAGCCTTCCAGCCGCGGAGAGTTGGAAATTACGGATGTGAATAACGCCTACCTGCAGGAAGGCACCTTGACTTACAGTATCCTGGATGGGTGGTGGACCGATGCGGGGACCTTTGAGTCGCTGCGTTTGGCGACCAATCTGGTGGCGGATTCCTCGGAAAAAGCATAATCGGCAAAGCCCTCTGCGGTTCTCATGGCGCGGGTAACGAGCGGTTCGCGTGCACGGAGGCATAAGGCTCAATATGAAGCTCGTGGTGACGGGTGGTGCAGGATTCATCGGGTCAAACTTTATTCGCTACGTTCTGGCTCAACACCCCCGCTATTCCCTTCGGAATCTGGATAAGCTGACCTACTCCGGGAACCTCCAAACCCTTCGGGATGTGGAGAAGAATAGGCGGCACACCTTTGTGCGCGGGGACGTTTGCGATCGTCGCAAGGTGCAGGAAGTCCTGAAAGGGGTGGATGCGGTTGTGCACTTTGCGGCGGAAACCCACGTGGACCGGAGCATTCTGGACAGCGCCGCCTTTGTCCGTACGAATGTTCTCGGAACCCAGTGCCTGCTGGATGCCGCCCGGCAGGTCGGCGTCCAGCGCTTCGTGCTGGTCAGCACCGATGAGGTTTATGGAAGCGCTTCGTCCGGCGAAAAGTTTACAGAGGATTCTCCCCTCGCTCCCAACAGCCCCTATGCGGCCAGCAAGGCCGGCGCCGATCTTCTGGCCCGCGCCTACTTTCGTACTTTTGAATTCCCGGTAATCATTACCAGATGTACGAACAATTACGGGCCCTTCCAGTACCCGGAAAAGTTCATCCCCCTTATCATGATGCGTGCTCTTCAGGGACAGAATATTCCCGTGTACGGGGACGGGCTGCAGGTGAGAGATTGGATCCACGTCATGGACCATTGCGCCGGCCTGGATGCGGTCCTGCACAAAGGCCGGGAGGGAGAGATCTACAATCTGGGCGCGGGGAACGAATGGCCCAACCTGGAGATCGCCCGGCGAATTTTGCGGCTGGTGGGCAAGCCGGAATCCCTGCTGACCTATGTCCAGGACCGCCCGGGGCATGATCGGCGCTACGCCTTGGACTGCGAAAAGGCCCATCGGGAATTGGGCTGGACGCCCCGCACGACGCTGGAAGCGGGATTGCAACAAACGGTTGATTGGTACTCGTCCCACGCGGACTGGGTGCGGCACGTGGCGGCGCGGGGTTACGGCGCGTACTACCGCAAGCACTACGAGCGCCGGGAGGCGACGCTGGCCAAAGTTCTCAACCGGGGAGGAAAGAAGTAGTGCGCGTTCTCGTTACCGGCGCGCAGGGCATGCTGGGGTCGGTGCTGCTCCCCTGCCTCCAGGCGGAACACCAGGTTTACGGAGTCGATCAAAAGGATTTTGACATCGGGGAGGAAGCCGCGGTTCAATCCGCTTTCCGCGAGTTGCGGCCGGAAGTGGTTTTTCACCTCGCGGCTTATACCGATGTCGATGGCTGCGAAGCGAACCCCGCGAAGGCTGAACGGGTCAATGCTCACGGGACGCGGAATGTAGCGCGCGCCTGTGCGGAAATCCGCGCCGCGTTGCTGTATGTCAGTACCGACTACGTTTTCGACGGGCGCGCGAAAAGGCCTTACCGGGAGGATGATTGCCCTGACCCCCTCAGCGTGTACGGCCTCACCAAGTTGTGGGGCGAGAGGCACGCTCAAGCGCTGGCGGCGCGGCACATCATCGTCCGGTCTTCCTGGCTTTACGGGCCGGGCGGCAAGAATTTTGTGGCCACCATTTTGAAATTCGCGAAGGAGCGTGGGGAGTTGCGAGTGGTTTCCGATCAGCGCGGGGCGCCAACCTACACACGCCACCTGGCCTTAAAGCTGGTGGAACTCCTGGCCGCTCGCGCCTACGGAGTCTTTCACGTGACCGGATCCGGGGATTGCAGTTGGTGGGAGTTTGCCGGGGCGATTGTGCAGTCGGGAGGATACCCGCAAGTCCGCATCGTCCCCATCACCACTCCGGAAGCCGGACGTTTGGCCCGGCGACCGGCTTTTTCCGTGTTGGAGAATCGCCGCCTGGCGGAGAACAAACTCCGGGCGCTTCCCCATTGGATGGAGGGCCTGGCAGAGTACCTCGCGGAAGGCCGCCGCCTTGGCGAATTCGGGACGTCGGCCGCCAATAATCCGCAAGCACCGCCGGGGCAGCGGCCGACACCCTAAGCGCTAATTTGCCGGGAAGCGTGGGGACCACATCCGAGGTTAGGCGACAATACGCCCCAGTGACGTCAGCCGCTAAGGACTCCTCTATGTCGCCCTCTCCAAAACGAAGAAGATCCGGTCGAGGATCTCGATAGGGTTGTGGACCGAAAAGGGGATGCGTACGTCATCGAGTCCCGGATGCAAGTGGCAGCGGGGCTCGGCGAGCGGGTCAGTATGTGGTCCGTCATTCAAGTCAAATCGCAGGTATTGCGGCGACTGTCCATCAGGGAAGGCGTAATGGTACCTAAACGACACGACCTGTGAACCACGCTCGACTTCACGCAAAGTTAGCCCGAAGCTGAGGCGGGCGCCGGAATCGAAGTAAAAGTGCTACGGGGTGGGACCTTTGTCAAATGGGGGACCGAGAACAATCACCTCGAACTCGTGTTCGCGACGAAACTTCAAGAGCTGATAAGGATCATTTCTTGTCTCTATTTCGTCCGCGCGGCGAAGAAGGTAGGCCCGGATTTCGCTGAAGACTTTCTCCGGCGGCTCAAGTCGTAGCTCCGTAAGTTCACGGTCAATCTTGGAGTCCAGCGTTTCGGCGAGTTTGCGGGCACGTTCAAGCGTCACAGCAGATCTCCTCTGCCGAGCAACACCAGCCATTCCACAAACTCGGGTTCGTGCGGGAGTTCCCTGGCTTGCGCTCTCCGCACCGCTTCCTCGCTGCTGAAACCATAATGTTGACTGAGTTCCTTCAGCCGCTCTTGGCGCTCCGTTTCCGTCATAATGCCGCCGTCCGGGCCTGCGAGAAAAATGCTTCCACCAACGAAGCTGCGAATGTTCGGCGCATCCTCGGTGAGATTAACGACGTCACTTGGAGAAAGCCATAGGATCACCGGCCCTTTGCGTTCCAATGCGCTACGCATTATGTCGAGCGAGCGCCATTTCTCCGGCGTTAAACCCGTTCCGCATGACAGGACAACTGCGTCATCGTCTGGCTGATGCAGGGCCTCGCGCAGTTCTTCGAATGTTGAAGGTTCGAGCTGGATCACGCGGGCAGGCTTTTGCAGAACAGATTGCAACTCGGTTTGCAATTGGTCCAAAGCCGAAGCGGAATCGGCAGCGGGGCACAACACCGCGAGCCAGCCAGTTTCACCGCGGATTTCCAACCGGCGGGCGATATCAAAGAAGGGCTGGCTGTCGAATTCAGGCACGCTGCGGCTCCGGGCGGGGGATCACGGAAAGCAGTGCAGGATGGACGCGGAAGTCAGTGGACGAATACTCCAAAACACGTCTGGTGATCAGCAGTTCGACATTAACAGGCAGACTCAGTTGAAACGATTTGGTGCTTTCCAACTGCAGTAGCGAGTTCCGCGCTGCTGAGCCTAAGCCTCGCAGGTAACCCGTACCGAGCTGTTGAACCACCTTTTCCACATCCGCAGTGGAAATAGAGTCACGATCGGAAACGTATGCCTCCTCGGCAGCATCCCGTGCGAGGGAAATCAAATCACGCAGCACTCCCCCGGAGTAATGGCAGATCGTATCCGCTGCTTCTGCGCTCAGCAACTCAGCCGCGCGGCGTTTCTCCAGCACCGGCCGCAGCGACGTGTTCTCAGGATCAGAAGCAATGGCCGAAAGGTGTTGGACGCGGTCGAAGTGATCCGAAATAGACTGACCTACACCCGTGCCAAACAGCACTGAGAGCGGAGCCGTCGCCAAAACGGACACTCTCAGCTCACGGAGCAGCCGCAGATCTTGATGGACGACCGACCAGAACTTAGTGGCGTCGAGCAAACGATCAAGGCCGTCGAAGATAACCACTATGTCGTTTTGGGTCTCCCTCACGGAAGAAAGCACGGTTCCAAGAGGCTCACGAATGTCTTGGATTTCGCGGTCAAGACTGGGCAGCGGCGGACGAAGCTTGCCTGGTATCCTTTCGGCCGTATAGTGCCTGTCTTCATCATCCAATTCGTCAATATCTGGAGCTTCTGAGGGGGAATCGTCTCGGTAAATCCATACGGTCTTTCCATATGCGAAGTTACGTAGCTTTTCAATAGCCTTCCCCAGCTCTGTTTTGGGTCCAGCGTCCTTCTGCTTATCTTTCGCAAGTTGCCCTGCTAAGCCCAATCCTAGACCCGCGACAAGGGACCCTGTGTTCAGGTTGCCGAGGTCGGTTAACTTAGAGACGTCAATGTATAAAGGCTGAGTGTGACCATGCTCAATTAGCCATTGCCTTGACAAGAGAAGTTCCGTCGTTTTCCCCGAGCCAACGCCGCCTACCAACAGTTGTTGGCTTCCCAGTTCAAGATCAGCGCGAGCCGCGAGATTGCGGTAGAGAGACTTGTGCAGGTCCTCGAATACTAATCCGGCTTCGATCATCGCCCGCGCGGGCGCAGTCGGATTGAACGCCTGCATATAGGCGCGAAACTTGTCGCGCCTGCTTAGCTGACCCTCCGGGGCTGTGATCGAACTCGGCATATGCGTAGTATAGGTTCACTTTCCAACGCAGGCAAAACATTTAGGTGTCCGGGCGGAACCGCCCTAAAGCCGCTAACCTCGAACTGCAGGTTGGCGCTGCTTGGACCCCACAGGTCAAGCTAACTTTGGATCCGGAACCAATCCTTCACAAGCAGTTGGAACCGCGTGATCTCATCCTCATTCAAAGCGCAGCTGTGGGCGACGACATTCCGAATTTTGTTGAATTGAGAAAGAATAGTCTGCATGGCTTTCTGACTTCGCAGTGTGTCTGAGAAATCACTCCAATTCTGGTCAAAGATACTGATCAGTTCGCCGAAATTGGTGTAAGCGAGAGGGTCTTCGGAACGGATCGACATGGTCGTGTCCTTTTCTTCTCTCTGCTTCTTATCGACTTCTTTCTGAACTCCGTCGGGAACTTTGTCTTTCCACCAGTTGGCACCGTGCTTCTCCGAAAGCCGCTCGGAGATCAGTCGCCGAATGGAGTTCTCCAGCGAGTAGTAAAGGGCGTAGAAATCTGCCATCTTACGAGCTTCTTGCAAGATGTCGCTCTCAAAGAGGTCTACATCAACAATCTCAGCACGCTGAATAGTCTTAGCGTGCTCGATCTGAATGCCGGACTCTTCCAGCTTCTTCAGCTCAGTCTCTAGCATGAGGTTGTGCATCCCGAACAGTCTGACATCATCGCTCAGGCTCATGGCTCCCTCAGCAGGTTCTCGCGCAAGCTCTTGAAAATGGCGTTGAATACTTCGATTTCTGTCGTCGCTGGTAGATTCAGGTTGATCGTGTAAGAAAGATGCAGCCGCCCGTCAGCGAACTCCTGATGTTTGCGACCGCCGTCGTCACCGCCTCCTTCGTTTCCACTATCCGTCGACGGCTCGTTCTTTTTTGACGAACTCCCTTC
>Ga0326728_10016268_pt1 | contig 15217 bp, 16 predicted proteins | sample MB3enrmetagenome_FD_207602 | JGI IMG/M metagenome (GOLD analysis project Ga0326728, IMG submission 207602) | Lab enriched peat soil microbial communities from McLean, Ithaca, NY, United States - MB31MN | ecosystem: Environmental > Terrestrial > Soil > Wetlands > Peat | place: USA: New York...
CCGCGCTACGTGCCCCACACCACGCCGCGCAGCCACCTGCCCATAGAGTACTGAAGCCCTGGGCGCCTGAAAAGCAAGAGCCCCTGCCGCGAGGCAGGGGCTTTTTTTGTTTGAATGACGCAGTGGTCGGAGTGATTAGCCGGCAGTCGGAATCGAACCGACGACCTTCCGCTTACAAGGCGGGTGCTCTACCAACTGAGCTATGCCGGCGTGCCCAGCAGTTTTAAGCGCTCAAGGCCCGCCTGTCAACGGCTCAGGCCTGGCCTGGGCCGCCCATGGTGCAGGGGCTCTTCAGCGCCTGAAGGTCTAGGATGCGCAGATGGCCGCGGTCGCCGGCCACCACGCCCTTCTTCTGCAGCACCGACATCACCCGGATGGTGGATTCGGGCGTGGTGCCCGCCATCTGCGCCAGCTCCTGGCGCGTCACCGGCAGCTCGCCGCCCTTGAACTGCTCGTGCAGCCGCAGCAGGGCGCTGGCCACGCGGGAGGCCACGGGCGTGTAGCAGTAGTCGCAGGCCTTGTGGGCTTCGCGCACCGCGGGAGCCATCTTGTGCAGCAGGGTGCGGGCGATGGGCGGCAGCCGGTCCACCACGGCCAGCAGCTCGGTGGCGGGGATGAGCAGCATGGTGACATCGCTGCCGGCCACGGCCTGGCAGCGGGTCTGGGCGCGCATCAGCACCGTGGGCAGGCAGAAGAACTGGCCCTGGTTGTGCACCTGATGGATGCTGGTGGCGCCCTGGTCGTCGTGGCTGCCCATCTTGACCCAGCCGGCCTTGATGTAATACAGGGTGTTGGCTTGCGCGCCCTCATCAAAGACCATCTGGCCCTTCTTGTATTGCTTCTCCACAGAGACGCGCATCAGCGAGCTCTGCGAATCAGGGTCCAGCGCTTTGAAGATGTCGTTCAGGTCCATGCTGGTCTGATTTGTCATGGGGCCGTCACAAAAGGGGATAGGGCCGCGATCGGCCGAACCTGGGCCCAGGCGCCTTTGCCTATTGCTGGCATTCTTGCTGAATCTGGCTGATTTGCCAAGGGTAAGTTGGCTGCGGATGCCTTGGCCCTGGGGCGGCCGTGCAAATGAGAATCTTTGAAAAAAAAGCGGGAACCCTGACGCAGGTCATGGTCATTTGCTAGTGAAAAAGTACACTTCGAGCATGCCCGGCACAGATGCCGGGGACATCTCGCGGGAGGGACGGGAATGAGAGCACCCCATAGCATGCGCAGCCTGATGGCCCTGCTGGCCTTGGCGGCCTGCGCCAGCTGGCTGGCCGCCGCGGAAGCCCAGGCGGACGTGAGCGCAGCTGCCCAGGCCGCCCCAGCGGCCGAGGCTATGGCAGCCGCGGCCCAAAGCGATGACAGCGGCTACTCGGTGCCCGGCACTTGCGCCGCCTGCCATGCCGACCTGGTGGCCAGCTTCGCCAAGACCAGCCATGGCCGGCCCGGCGATCCCCGCAACCCTGCCAGCAACGGGAGCTGCGAGTCCTGCCACGGGAGCATGGCCGCCCACGCGGCCAGCATGGGCGGGGTGGACACGGTGGGCCGGTTGCTGGGCAAGCACAGCAAGCTGAGCCCGGCCGAGCAGAGCGCGGTGTGCCTGCGCTGCCATGCCGGCGCCAAGATGATGGACCACTGGCAGAGCAGCACCCACCAGGCCAAGGGCGTCAGCTGCGTGGACTGCCATTCGGTGCACGGCGGCCATGCCAAGAGCCTGGCCAAGGAGGATGAGCTGAAGACCTGCGGCCGCTGCCACCAGGACAAGGTCGCCGAGAGCCACCGCAGCAGCCACCACCCCCTGATCGAGGGCAAGATGGCCTGCAGCGATTGCCACCTGGCCCACGGCACCAGCAACAGCCACCTGCTGAGGGCCAGCGGCAACCAGCTCTGCTTCAGCTGCCACGCCGACAAGCGCGGGCCCTTCCTCTGGCAGCACAAGCCGGTGGAGGAGGACTGCCTCAACTGCCACACCCCCCACGGCAGCAGCCACAACAAGCTGCTCTCGGCCAGCACCGACTTCCTCTGCCAGAGCTGCCATGACAGCAGCCACCACCCCAGCACGCTCTACGGGCCCAACCAGCTGAGCCCCGGCAAGCAGGCCTGGAACAACCTGACCGCCGCCGGAGGCTCATCCAAGATCCAGATGGTCTATCGCGGCTGCGTCAATTGCCATGCCAACATCCATGGCAGCAACCATCCGTCAGGCAATGACTTCCTGCGCTGAGAGGGCACCCATCATGGCGAGACTGAACCGGATCATCTTGGCGGCCTCGGTGCTGGCTTTGAGCGGCCTGCTCAGCGCGGCGGAGGCCAGCCTGAGCGAGCAGGTGGACCAGCGCTCGGGCGGCATTGGCAACGCCAAGGCCAGCCAGTACATGTACATGGATTCCAGCGCCTGGGACCTGACCCAGCGCCTGAGCGTGGAGAGCGATGCCGCGGACAGCGAGGCGGCCTATGACCGGCTCTCCTTGGAGGGCCAGTTCACCGGCGACCCCGGCAGCCAGGCCAAGGACGCCGAGGGCGCCCTGGATGTGGAAAAGTACGGCCTCTACAAGCTGGGAATCGACATCGACCGCATCGGCCACAGCTTTGCCTTTGGCGTGCATTCGCTGGAGCAGCCCGTGGCCGGCAACCCCGCCTTGCTGGACATCAACCCGGCCGAGCGCACCGCCATCAACGGCGCCACCGCCGCCACCCTGCCCGGCATCTTGAAGGCTGATGCCGCCGGCGCGCCCACCACCAGCCTGGCCATCTATCGCGACCGCCGCGGGGCCAGCTTTGAGGTGGCGCCGCTGGAGAGCCTGAGCCTGGACGTGAAGGCCGGGCAGGAGGTGGAGCAGGGCAGCCAGGCCATGGGGGCCAGCTTCGGCTTCGGCAACGCCATCGAGATCCCAGCGCCGGTCAACTATGAGACCGACAAGGTGGATGCCGGGGTGCACCTGAGCAAGTTCGTGATGGCCGATGCCAGCTATGGCCACGAGCAGTTCACCGACTTCAACCCCTCGGTCACCTATGCCAACCCCCTGCACAATGTGCAGAGCGCGGCCAACCCCCTGTATGGCCAGACGGCCCTGGCGCCCAGCAACACTGAGGACCGGGTCAGCCTGTTCGCGGCCAAGGACCTGCCCCTGGCCAGCCGGGTGGAGGCGGGCTACAACTACGCCTGGGACCATCAGGACCAGAGCCTGCTGCCGGCCACCGACAATGGGGCCATCGCCGTGGGCGCCCAGCCTGAGTCCAGCGCCAATTGCGAGCTGAACATCGAGCGCTTCTTCGTCAAGGCGCAGAGCCAGCCCTTGAGCTGGCTCTCGGCCAAGCTGGGCTACGACACCGGCCGCACCATGAACAACACGGCCAGCCAGACCTTCAACACCGTGCAGTATGACGGCAGCGCCGCCACGGCTGCCACCACCGAGTACATCAGCACCAGCACCGGCCGCCTCACCGCCGGGCTGGACATCGACGCCAAGGTGGTGGATGTGGAGGCGGGCTTCAAGCACGGCACCACCAGCTACACGGGCATGGACGCCATCGACAGCTCGTTTGACGACGACTACACCGTGGGCCTGAGCCGGCGGCTCAGCTACTCCACCCGCCTGCGCGCCGAGTACGAGCGCGACAACTTCCACTCCGACTACGGCAACTATCCGGAGTCGGATGGCGAGCTGCCCTGGATGCGCCGCTTTTTTGAGGCGCCCTACAATGCCGACAAGGCCAAGGCCATGGCCAGCACCATCTTGGGCACTGACCTGTGCCTGGCGGCCAGCTACCAGTACAGCTGCACCAGCTACGAGGAGTCTTTGTTCGGCCTGCAGAATGTGCTGAGCAACTCAGCCACCTTGAGCGCCGACTACCAGCTGGCGGACTGGCTGAGCATCTCCCCCAATTACACCTTTGAGTACCGCCAGACCAACCAGCAGAGCCGGCAGTACAATGCCAGCTCGGGCGTGGCCGGTTCGCCCTTTGACGGCGCAGGCAACTTGCTGGACCCCAACAACCCCAGCAACTGGGCCTTGAGCGACCTGGCGCGGGTGCAGACCATAGGCCTGGACACCAGCACCAGCCTCTTTGACAGCCGCGCGCAGGTCAGCCTGGGCGGCGAGTACAGCATCGCCACCGATGACGCCATCTATACCAGCCCGGTGGGCCTGGCCGCGGTGGATTCCAACCCCTACCCGGTGGGCAGCTTCCCCAACGTGGACAACAGCGTGTCGCTGGACCTGCACGCCAAGCTCACGGTCAAGGTCACCAAGACCTTCAAGCTGGTGGCCGGCTATGAGTACCAGAACTGGTACCTGGACACCTTTGAGCAGGCCGGCGCCACCCAGGTGTATGTCAACCCCCTGACCGGGGCCAATGGCGGCCTGGTCACCATGCAGTCGCTGCCCACCAGCTACACGGTGCAGACCATCTCGCTCGGCGCCAGCCAGGAATTCTGAGCCGGCGGCAGGACATGAAGGAAAGGGCAACAGGGCCCCTTTTCCGCCGGGAAGGGGGCCCTGTGCCTTTACAAGGCGGGGGCTTTCAAGGCAAGATGCGCGCTCACCCTGCTTGAGGTGCTCCGTGACCAAGAAAGCGCTGGCCTTGATCGGCGACATCAAGGTCTTCTTCGTGGCCGGCCCCCTGATGGTGGCCGCCATGGTGGCGGCGGTGCTGCTGCCCGAACAGGACCTCTTCCACCAGCCCTGGTTCCCGGCCCTGATAGGGCTCTTGGGGCTCAACCTGGTGGCTTGCATCTTGAGCCGGCTGGACACCTTGTATTGGGGCTCGCTCTTGGTGCACGCCGCGATCGTGCTGGTGATGGCGGGCGCCGCCATCAGCTCGCACTGGGGCCACCGCGCCCAGCTGGTGCTCAGGGTGGGCGATGCCCCCAGCGCCAGCCTCACCGGCAAGGACGGCGAGCCGGCCGGCAGCCTGCCCTTCAGCGTGGCGCTCAAGGACTTCCGCATCGACTACCACAGCCAGGGGCGCCACCACCTCTCTTTGGCCGGGCCGCAGGGCGCCAAGGCCGAGCTGGATGTGGAGCCGGGCAAGAGCTACCCCCTGCCGGATGGCCGCACCCTGGAGGTGCTGCGCTACATCCCGGATTTCGTCATCGACCTAGAGCGGAATGAGGCCAGCTCACGCAGCGACCAGCCAAACAACCCGGCCTTGCAGCTGCGCGTGAGCGGGGGCCAGGGCCAGGCCGGGCCCCGCGCCAGCACCTACTGGGCCTTTGCCGACTTCCCCCTGCAGCACCAGGAGGGCCAGCCCTGGCAGGCGGAGTACAGCTTCAGCGAGCCGGAGGTCAAGCAGTACACCAGCCAGATAGAGGTGCTGGGCGGGGAAGGGAAGGCGGCCACAGCGGCCACCCTCTCGGTCAATCATCCCTTCCGCTGGATGGGATGGACGCTCTACCAGTCCGGCTTTGACCCCGGGGACAGCGGGGTGAGCGTGCTGCAGGCCACCCATGACCCGGGCACGCCCCTGGTCTTCTTGGGCTGCATCATCCTGCTGGCCGGCCTGTCCGCCGTCGTGCTGAGGAGGTACTGACATGCTCTCGCTGAAAGCCCTTGAGCTGGGCGCGCCCTTCTGCGTGTTCCTGCTGGCCCTGCTGGCCTTCATGGCCTCTTACATCATGCAAAAGCCCCTGCTGGCCAGCATCGGGTCCTGGGGCCTGCTGGCCGGCTGGCTGGCGCAGACCATCACCCTGGGCCTGCGCTGGGCCCAGGCCGGCCGGCCGCCCATGAGCAACATGTTCGAGAGCATGGTGACCCTGGCCTGGGGGCTCATGCCCCTCTACTACCTGGCTCGGCGCAACCTCAAGCTGGCGGGCCTGGATGCCTGGGCCGCGGGCGCGGTGCTGGCGCTCTTGGGCGCCGCCAACCTGTTCGAGCCGGCCATCAAGCCGCTGATGCCGGCCTTGCAGAGCTACTGGCTGCTCTACCATGTGGTGGTCATCATGCTGGCCTACGCCGGCCTCACCTTGAGCGCCGTGGGCGCGCTGGTCTTCTTGCTGCGCTGCCAGGGCCGCGAGGAGGGGGCGCTGGCTGCGGGCGTGGAGAGCTTCACCTACCGCTCCACCGCGCTGGGCTTCCTCTTGCTCACCGCCGGCATCTTCTTGGGCGCGGTGTGGGCCAACGAGGCCTGGGGCAGCTACTGGAGCTGGGACCCCAAGGAGACCTGGTCGCTGATAACCTGGCTCGTCTACGCCATAGCCCTGCACCTGCGCCGCAGCTGGGATTGGCGCGGCCGGCGCTTCAGCTGGCTGTCGCTGGCCGGCTTTGCCTTCATGCTCTTCACCTATGTGGGCGTCAACTACCTGGTGAAGGGCCTGCATTCCTACGCCCGCTCCTAAACCCCGCCCGGGAGGTCCCTCCATGCTCTCAACGCCTTCGATCGTGAAGGGCGCGGCGCTCAGCCTGGCGATGCTCGCCGCGGGCGCGCTCGTGGCCGCCTCCCCTGCCGCCACGCCCGGCCCGCAGAAGGTCAAGGCCGCGGTGCGGAAGGCCGGCAAGGTGCAGGCTCCGCAATGCGCCAGCTGCCATGCCAGCGAGGCCGATGAGTTCGGCGCCAGCCACCACGCCAAGAGCTGGGACCGCCAGGGCACCGATGCCTGCAAGGTCTGCCATCAGAACCCGCACAGCGGCGAGAAGCCCTCGGCCCTGGGCAAGCGCGGGGTGGTGGAGACCTGCGGCCAGTGCCATGCCGACGAGGCCGAGGCCTTCAAGGCCAGCGTGCACGGCCAGGCCCTGGCCAAGGGCGTGCGCGAGGCGCCCAGCTGCCTCACCTGCCACCCGGCCCATGGCTTCAAGGGCCCCAGCGACCCCAGCGCCGCGGTGGGCCACGCCAACCTGCCAGCCACCTGCTCGCAATGCCACGGCAACGCGGCCCTCACGGCCGCCAACTGCGCCAGCTGCCACACCGCCCACAACATCTTGGCCCCGGAAGACCCCAAGAGCAGCGTGAACCCCTACAACCTGCCGGCCACCTGCGGCCAGTGCCACCCGGGCGCCGGGCTGGGCGTGGCCATGGGCAAGGTGCATGTGTCGGCCCGCGGCGGCGGCGGGGTCATCGACTATGTGAAGCTCTTCTACATCTTCATGATCATCGCCACCCTGGGCGCCATGCTGCTGCATGACCTGGGCGATTTCATCTACAAGCACACCCGGGCCGCCAGGCCGGCGCCGGCCGCCAGCGAAGGCGAGCGCATGAGCCTGAACGAGCGGCTGCAGCACGCGGTGCTGATGCTGGCCTTCTTTGTGCTGGCCTACACGGGCTTCGCCCACACCTTCCCGCAAGCCTGGTGGGCGGCGCCCTTCAACGGCGGCGCCGGCCCTGGCTTGCGCCGCATCATCCACCTGAGCGCCGCCGGGGTCCTGGTGGCCCTGGCCCTCTACCACCTGGGCTACCTGGCGCTCACCGCGCGCGGCCGCCAGCTGGTGCGCGAGCTGATGGTGGGCCTGGGCGATGCCCGCGACGCCCTGCGCACCGTGGGCGCCTGGTTCAAGCTCTGCCAGCCGCCCGCCCATGCCAGGCGCTTCCACTACCCGGAGAAGGCCGAGTACTGGGCCATGGTGTGGGGCACCACGGTGATGACCCTCACCGGCCTGGTGATGGCCACCCGCGACTTCTGGCTGGCCTACGCGCCCAAGTGGTTCATCGACATCGCGCTGACCGTGCACTACTGGGAGGCCATCTTGGCGGCCCTCTCCATCCCGGTGTGGCATTTCTACTGGGTGTTCTTGGACCGCTATGTCTTCCCCATGAACTGGTCCTGGCTCACCGGCTACATGGTGCGCGAGCCCAAGCCCGAGGCGGAGCAGCCGGCCCCGGCAGAGCCAGCGCCGATAGAGCCAGACCTGGCAGAGCCAGCGCCGGCGGCGAAGGCGCCAGATGGGGAGCAGGAGAGCAAGAGCGAAGAGGAGAAGTAACTCACCAACTCAGGAGGAACCATGAAGCGGAGCATCATCACCCTGGCCCTGGCCCTGGGCATCGCCAGCACGGCCTTTGCCGCGCCGGACGGGGCCAAGCTGTGGAAGGTCAATTGCGCCATGTGCCATGGCAAGGATGGCAAGGGCGGCTTCGTGAAGCTGGACATGAGCGGCGCGGATTTTCAGAAGTCGGTCACGGATGCGCAGCTGACGGACGCCACCACCAATGGCAGCGATGCCAAGACCGTCAAGCTGAGCAAGAAGATGCCCTCCTATGCCACCAAGCTGAGCGCGGAAGAGGTGAAGGCCCTGGTGGCCCAGATGCGCGCTTTTGGCGCTGCCAAGAAGCCCAAGGCTACGCCCACCACCCAAGCAGCCCAGTGACCCGCAGCCGGTGAGGGGCCAGGCCCTAGGCCCTGGCCCCTCTTGCCTTGGTGCCAGGGGGGCTTGGGCTTTTTAGGCCAGGCAGGCGGAACATGGCGGTTTTTGCTTGACCCCAGGGAAGCGGGAGGTTAAGATTCCGCCTCTTTCTGCGGGGGTAATTCAGTGGCAGAATGGAAGCCTTCCAAGCTTCTCACGCGGGTTCGATTCCCGTCCCCCGCTCCAAACATTGGCCACTGTGTGGCCAATGTTTGCCCTGAGCAGGCATGGGGCTCTGAACCATGCCGTCCGCGAAGGGCTACCTCAAGTGGGTGGTTTCATATAATCACCTGCCTGTAGGACAAGGCTAAAGCGTCACTCTTCGGTGGGGTGGCCGAGTGGTTAATGGCAACGGACTGTAAATCCGTCGACCTTAGTGTCTACGAAGGTTCGAATCCTTCCCCCACCACCATTTCTGCAGGGTCATGGCCCTGCGCTTCAGGACAGGAGAGCCAGAGGGAACGCCCCGGCAAGGCGCGGCACAGCAAGGCACAAGAGCGGAAAGACCCCTCCGGCCGGCTCATCCCGGCCTTTGAAACCGCGAAAAACCCTTGACTTACCGCAGTCCCTTTGTTTATCATCTCCCGCCTGAAAAATCTTTTGCCCATGTAGCTCAGTTGGTAGAGCACGCCCTTGGTAAGGGCGAGGTCATCGGTTCAATCCCGATCGTGGGCTCCATATGTCCCGTCAGCACTGTTCCAAAAAAACCCTTGCACCGGCCCGGGGCCGGCGCAGTCCAGCGGAGGCAGCACCATGGCCAAGGCCAAATTCGAGCGCAAGAAGCCGCATCTGAACGTGGGCACGATCGGCCACGTGGACCACGGCAAGACCACCTTGACGTCGGCCATCACCAACGTGTCAGCGCAGCGGGGCATGGCCACGGCGAAGAAGTATGATGAGATCGACAACGCGCCGGAGGAGAAGGAGCGCGGCATCACCATCAACACGGCGCACGTGGAGTATGAGTCGGAGAAGAGGCACTACGCGCACGTGGACTGCCCTGGGCACGCGGACTACATCAAGAACATGATCACGGGCGCGGCGCAGATGGACGGGGCGATCCTGGTGGTGTCGGCGACGGACGGCCCCATGCCGCAGACGCGGGAGCACATATTGCTGGCGCGGCAGGTGGGGGTGCCCTACATCATCGTGTACATGAACAAGTGCGACATGGTGGATGACGCGGAGCTCTTGGACCTGGTGGAGATGGAAGTGCGGGAGCTGTTGAGCAAGTACGAGTTCCCTGGTGACAAGACCCCCATCATCCGGGGCTCGGCGCTGAAGGCGGGCGAGGATTGCGCGGCTGGCAAGATGGACAGCAAGTACGTGAAGAGCATCTACGAGCTCTTGGACGCGCTGGATTCCTACATTCCCGACCCGAAGCGGGAGACGGACAAGCCCTTCCTGATGGCGGTGGAGGACGTGTTCTCGATCACCGGGCGCGGCACGGTGGCCACGGGCCGCGTGGAGCGCGGGCGGGTGAAGGTGGGCGAGGAAGTGGAGATCGTGGGCATCAAGGACACGCGCAAGACGGTGGTGACGGGCGTGGAGATGTTCCGCAAGCTTTTGGACGAGGGGCAGGCCGGAGACAACATCGGGGCCTTGCTGCGCGGCATCGAGAAGAACGACGTGGAGCGCGGGCAGGTCTTGGCGAAGCCCGGGAGCATCACGCCGCACAAGAAGTTCAAGGGCAACGTGTACGTGCTGAACAAGGAGGAGGGCGGCCGCCACACGCCGTTCTTCAAGAACTACCGGCCGCAGTTCTATTTCCGCACCACGGACGTGACGGGCGTGATCGAGCTGCCGGCGGGGGTGGAGATGGTGATGCCGGGGGACAACGTGGCGATGGTGGTGGAGCTGATCACCCCGATCGCCATGGAGCAGGGCTTGCGCTTCGCCATCCGTGAGGGCGGCCACACCGTGGGCGCCGGCGTGGTGACCGAGATCATTGAGTGAACGGCGGCCCCCTGCCGGGGGCGCGGCCACCCTCTCCCCATCCGGGGAGGGGGTTATTATTTGAGAAGGGAACAGCGACATGCGCGAGTTGATCACCCTGGCTTGCACCACGTGCAAGAACCGCAATTACATCACCAAGAAGGACAAGCGCAAGCACACCGACAGGCTTGAGCTGAAGAAATTCTGCAAGACCTGCCGCAAGCACGTCGCCCACCGCGAGGTGAAGTAGACGCGTCCCGCCTTGCCGCTCTGGCAAGGCAGGATTCTAGGCCCGTAGCTCAATGGTAGAGTACTCGTCTCCAAAACGAGGTGTTGCAGGTTCAAGTCCTGCCGGGCCTGCCAGTTCGGCTTCGGCCGATCAATGCAAGGGGAGTGGCCAGCATGGCTGAGACCCAGACAACGTTCATCGACAAGAGCCGCACCTTCTTTCGCGAGGCCTACGCCGAGCTGAAGAAGGTGAGCTGGCCGACGCCCAAGGACATCTGGGGCTCGTCCGTGGTGGTGCTCATCTTCGTCACCATCTTCACGCTGCTCACCATGCTGATCGACTTCTTGCTGAGCAAGGGCATCTCGCTGATACTCAAGTAGAATCGAAGGGAGCTCGATGGCGCGCCAGTGGTTCGTGATCAACACCTACAGCGGTTATGAGAACAAGGTGAAGCTGGACCTTGAGAACCGCGTCAAGTCGCTGAAGATGGAGGACAAGATCTTCAGCATCCTCATCCCCAGCGAGGAGGTCAGCGAGACCCGCGGGGGCAAGAAGAAGGTGAGCACGCGCCGCTTCTTCCCGGGCTACATCCTGGTGGAGATGGAGCTGACTGACGAGACCTATCACTTCATCTGCGAGACCCCCAAGGTGACCAGCTTTGTGGGCTCGGGCCACCGCCCCACGCCGCTCTCGGACGATGAGGTGGAGAACATCATCGGGCAGATGAAGGGCACGCGCACCCGCCCCAAGCCGCACATCAACGTGGCGGCCAGCGACCGGGTGAAGGTGACGGAGGGGCCCTTCGCCAACTTCAGCGGCCTGGTGGAAGAGGTCAACATGGAGCGCGGCAAGCTCAAGGTGATGGTCACCATCTTTGGCCGGCCCACCCCGGTGGAGCTCGAGTTCGGCCAGGTGGAAAAGGAATCCTGATCCCAACAACGAAAGGATAAGTCATGGCAAAGAAGGTCAAGGCGATCGTCAAGATCCAGATCCAGGCCGGAAAGGCCAACCCGGCGCCCCCGGTGGGCACCGCGCTGGGCCCCCACGGCGTCAACATCATGGAATTCTGCAAGGCCTTCAACGCCCAGACCCAGAAGGACGAGGGCTTGGTGGTGCCGGCGGTGGTCACCATCTACACGGACCGCAGCTTCACCTTTGTCACCAAGACGCCCCCGGCCGCCATCCTGCTGAAGAAGGCCGCCAAGGTCGAGAGCGGCAGCGGCAACCCCAACAAGAAGAAGGTGGGCAAGGTGAGCAGCGCGGATGTGGAGCGCATCGCCAAGCAGAAGATGGCCGACCTGAACGCGGCCAGCGTGGAAGCCGCCATGAGCATGGTGGCCGGCACGGCCCGCAGCATGGGCATTGACATAGAGAAGTAGCACAAACCCACCCGGCAGGGCCTTCGCGGTCCGCTACGACCGGGCTTTTGAGAGGCAAGACATGGCAAAGATCAGCAAGCGCCGCCAGGCCATTGTGAAGCTCTTGGACCCCGCCAAGGCCTATTCCGTGGCCGAGGCCGTGGCCCTGGTGAAGCAGACCGCCAACGCCAAGTTCGATGAGACCGTGGAGCTGGCGGTCAAGCTGGGCGTGGACCCCAAGCAGGCCGACCAGCAGGTGCGCGGCACCGTGGTGCTGCCCGCCGGCACCGGCAAGAAGGTGCGCGTGGTGGTGTTCGCCAAGGGCGAGAAGGAGAAGGAAGCCCAGGCCGCCGGCGCCGACTTTGTGGGCTCGGAAGAGCTGATCGAGAAGGTGCAGAAGGGCTGGACCGACTTTGACGTGGCGGTGGCCACCCCCGACATGATGAAGGACGTGGGCAAGCTGGGCAAGGTGCTGGGTCCCCGCGGCCTCATGCCCAACCCCAAGACCGGCACCGTGACCTTTGACGTGACCAAGGCGCTCTCTGACATCAAGGCCGGCAAGATTGAGTACAAGGTGAACGCCGAGGCGGTCATGCACACCCTGGTGGGCAAGGCCAGCTTTGAGGCCAAGAAGCTCGAGCTGAACGTGCTGGCGGTGATGGACGCCGTGGTCAAGGCCAAGCCGGCCGCGGCCAAGGGCCAGTTCCTCAAGAGCGCGGCCTTGAGCAGCACCCAGGGCGTGGGCGTCAAGCTCGACCTGGGCCAGTTCGCCTTGAGCGGCCCGGCTCAGAATTGATCAGCGCCCCTTGAGGGGCGGACAATCTAGTCAATCGAAGACAGCTGGTTCCCGGCACGCCCGGGATGAAACCCCGCCAGGGGGCCCGCCGAGATGAGAGGTGAACTTGGGGAGCTCAAAGCTCCCTTGGGCCTTTTGTCCCCGCGGACAAAAGGCCCTTTTCATTTTCAAAAGACACACCCGAGGGGAGGTGAATCTAGAATGCCCAACAAAGAGAACATCGCAGCCGTGGCGGAAGCCAAGAAGGACCTGGAAGGCGCGCTGGCCATCTACGTCAGCCACAACCTGAGCCTGAACGTGGGGGAAGCCACTGAGCTGCGCAATCGGCTCCGCGCTGTCAAGGCCACCCACAAGGTGATCAAGAACACCCTGGCGGCCATCGCCGCCAAGGAGCTGGGCCTGGAAGGCGTCAACTCGCACCTGACCGGCCCCACCATGCTCACCATCTGCCGCGGTGACATCGCCGCCCCGGCCAAGGTGCTGGTGGAGTTCGCCAAGGACCATCCGCATCTGGCGGTGGTCGGAGGCCTGCTGGAAGGCAAGGTCGCGACCAAGGCTGACATCGAAGCCGTGGCCACCCTGCCCCCCCGCGAGGTGCTGCTGGCCAAGCTCTGCGGCAGCCTCAACAGCCCCATCACCCGCTTCGTCCGCACCATCAACAACCCGGTGCGCGGGCTGGCCGTGGTGCTCAACGCCGTGGCCGAGCAGAAGGCCGCTTAAGCACCGCGCCGCGGCGGCAGGTGCCGGTGCGGCTCTCATCCCAATGAAACCGACCATCGAACAAAAGGAGTTCCCACAATGGCTCTCACCAAGGATCAGTTCATCAGCGAGATCGAGAACATGAGCGTCAAGGACCTGGCCGACCTGGTCAAGGCCCTGGAAGAGAAGTTCGGCGTCAGCGCCGCCGCCGCCGTGGCCGTTGCCGGCCCGGCTGCCGCCGCAGGCCCGGCCGCGGAGGCCAAGAGCAGCTTTGACGTGGTGCTGGTCTCGGTGCCCGCGGACAAGAAGATCGGCGCCATCAAGGTCGTGCGCGAGATCACCGGCCTGGGCCTCAAGGAGGCCAAGGACTTGGTGGACGGCGCGCCCAAGCCCATCAAGGAAGGCGTCAGCAAGGAAGAGGCCGACGGCATCAAGGCCAAGTTTGCCGACACCGGCGCCGTGATCGACCTGAAGTAGCCTTCAGCGCTTTTGCAAAAGAAAAGCCCCTGCCTTCAATCGGCAGGGGCTTTTCTTTTGCTGGGGCAGGGAAGGCGCGCTAGCCCACGTGCGAGAGCAGGGCGGAGAGCCTGAGGGCTGATTCCTGCTCAATGGCCACCAGGCGGGCCCGCACGCGCCAGGAGCCGCCCGCGAGCTGGCAGGCATCCACGGCCGCCAAGAGCTCGGCCTTGGCGCTGATGCCGGGCAGGCTCAAAGTGGCGCGCAGGGGCTGGTTGAAGCTCAAGGCCTCGGGGTGCTCAAAATCAAGGGGCCGCGCCTGCATGGACTGCTGAAGGCTCAAGAGCAGGCCCTGGAACTGGGGCCACTGCCGCATCTGGTCGAGGATAAGGTGGGGCTTGGCAGCCAGCAGAGCGCGGGTCTCGGGCTCGCTGAGCAGGCTCAACTGAGGCTTGGCTAGGCCAGGCCCGCTGGCCTTGGCAGCTGGCGCGGCCGGGGCAGGGGATGGCGTCGGGCTTGGCTTGGCCGGGGCTTTTAGCGCTGGCTCAGCCGCTGGCTTGGCCTGGGCTGGGGCCGGCGCCTGCTTCAGGTTGCCCTTGCCCAGGTTCTGCTCGAGCAGGGCCACCAGGCCGCTGTGGTTGTGCTCATCCATGGCCGTGAAGGCCAGGCGGATGTCATTCACCTGGCGGCTCAAGGCCTGGCGCCGCCGCTCCTCATAGCTGGGCTGGTCCTCGGCTGGCTGGCAAGAGACCACCACGGCGGAGAAGCGCAGGCCCATGTTGTTGTGGGGCGTGAGGATGCGCACCTCGCCGCTGTCGCCGATGTCGGCGTGGCCCCAGGTGGTGACCGCGATGCCGGTCTCAGACAGATTGAGAGTCTTGCAAGCCAGCACGCGCTTCAGCCCGTTCTTGCTGAAGGAGAGCTCGCCATGAAGTGCGAGCTTGACGCGCTTGGCTTGCCTTTGTTCAAAGCCCATGAATGCTCCTTGACTTAGCCTGGCACTATTATATGCGGATAGTGGTTCTAGGTTTTAAAGTTTTTGTTCAGGCGGTTTTCTGATGAATGGTAACAGGAAATATTCGTGATTTATTTGCAAAAAAGTGCTTCTCGCTTGTCAAAACTGTAAAATTCTTGAATAGAAGAATGATAGACGTCTGAATTGTATCGTCTGCCAGAACGACCGGTCTGTTTCTGTGGAAATATGCTGATTTGCAAGATAAAATTACCACAGCATTTGATCTTCTTTGGAGTTCCATGCGCGCATTCAGCAAATCTTTGTTCACCTTCTTCGGCCTGCTCTGCCTGGCCTTGCCTCTGCATGCCACCTTCCCGGTGACCGCGGCTAACATCAACAATGGCTCGGTCATGCCCCAGTCGCCAGCCATGCCTTTCCCACAATTCAATGAATATGACTACG